>Ga0070741_10021464_pt1 | contig 10039 bp, 9 predicted proteins | sample Coa_R1_4_FD_66440 | JGI IMG/M metagenome (GOLD analysis project Ga0070741, IMG submission 66440) | Surface soil microbial communities from Centralia Pennsylvania, which are recovering from an underground coalmine fire - Coalmine... | ecosystem: Environmental > Terrestrial > Soil > Unclassified ...
AAAGCGTTCCCGCGCGCGCGCAAAGGTGTCCCGCTGGTCAATGGGTCCATCACCAGCGTGCTAAAGCTTTAGCGTCTGAAACTGGCTAAGAGATAGCCGAGGCCCAGGACAAGCAGCCCTATACCGGGGAGCCAGAGCGAGAGCGCGAAGGGGATGAACCAGGAAGGGGTCAATCCTTTTGCCAGCAAATATTCGACGATCCCGACGATGATCACGATAATGGCTGGCGAGAAGGCTCCCCTTCCCACATATCTGCGGCGGCCAGCCAGGGCAATGGCGAATAAACCAACGCCGATGGCGAAAATATAGGCCGAGAGGATCTGGTTGCCGGGGATAATTTGCCTGAAAGCCAGAAAGACAGCAACCCCCAATGCCGTCGTCAGGCAGGCGGCAATCACCAGGCGAGCAGGATTCAGCAGCGAGGCCACCAGCATGCCCAGGCCAAAGCACAATATTCCTAGCGGATAAGCCAGTGGATTGAGCTTGAGCAGCCAGGCTGCAAGCAGAAATATCGCTCCTAGAAGAAGCAGGACGTATGCCTGCCGCAAATTAGTGCGGGTTGTAGCACTCGGTGCGATGGTCCTTCGCATAGTAAAATCTTCCCTTTGCCTCGTGAAAAAATAAGTGTGAAACATCCAGGTTATTAGGTAGCTGGTCTTCGTCCCATTTAATGATATAATAAAAACCTTAAAGTGATCAGGTGCTAAGATACGTCACCGTATGAGTGAGGTAGATTAGTTCTTTACAGTGACGTTGTACTGACAAGAACTACTGACCTTGTTTCTGCTGGCCGCTATGGTCGAAAAGCTTTGTTATGCTGTCAGAGATTGGGGAAATGCCAAATGCGTTTAGGACACATCCTACTATCAGAACGACAGTGTTCATCCCATCCGTTTTATTCGTTATTAAAGCGATGACTACGAGAATTATAGCTGCTAATGCCCCAATTATGCCCTTCGCAACGGACAACTCGGTTGTATTCCATCCGAAGAAGCTTTTTACATCGACCTGTACTTGCTCTGTTTTAACTACTATTGGCTCAGATATAGCAGATTTCCTCGTCACTTGTTCCACATGCTCTGTTGTCGGCGTTCCATTATTAGGTGAGCTTGTTGTGTCGGTCGTTGTCTTCTCAAGTTGCTCTGAGGTATCGTCGAGCTCTGCTAGATCTACCTTTCTGGGGGCATAGGAGATAACGACAGCGAGGATACAAGCTTCTGCTTTCAAGGGCTTTATGAGAAAGCTAAACACAGTTGGCTCACCTTTTTCGAGTACCTTCATTTGTTTGGTTGTCGTTGCACTGCACTCCTCTTGCGCAGATTGTATTTCAACTTGAATAGGTGGCTTTTCCTCGCATGCTGGAAACCGCAGTGTGTCGCCTTGAGGTGACACTTCTTTGCCTGTTGTCTGAGGAGGCTCCTTATTCTCTCCAGCGATAAAAACTTTCAACTCAAAGGGCTGGTTAATATAGATGCTGGCGGGAAGGGTGATGCGGAACTTTCTATCGATGTTGATTGTAGGTGGATGTTCTGTTTCTATCAGTCCAGCGACTCTTCTAAGAGCTGATACATCTAAATTTTTATACCTCATCTCAAAAGCGGCGCGGAACTCGGTTCGGTTTCCCTGTAATTTACTCAAGTCGGGTTCTTTACTCAAATCTGATCCCTTGTTTACACCTAATTTATAGCCTGGTTTCTGCTTAATCTGAGAATTTATCCAGCTAACGTAGAGAAGGCAGAGAAGGAAAAGAAACAGGGCTACGATTATCAAAAACAGCATGGTTTGATATCCTCCTTAACTTTTAATAGGGTTGTTCCCTCCCCCTATCAAAATTCATTCTCGACCTTACCCGTACTTGAGGGGCAGTAAAGTAGGAAAGTGATCAAAGATAAATAGATATATTATCATAAAGATGATTTTAGATGAAATACATTAAAAAATCAACAAACAAGCAGTAAAGACGCAAAAAACCAGATAAGCCATGTAGTAGCCACATAGCACTTTACAATGCTTACTATAGATGACTAAAAAAGCAGCAATTAGAAGCAAAACGAAACCGTCTGTGACGAGGGTTCACAGACGGTAGATGTGCAGTGAGCGCGAAACATCCCGGCTTCGCGCTCACTCTTGTCAATAATTTGGGTTGCCGCGGACGGCACAGGGAAGTGCTGTTAGAGCTCGGCCACGTCGGTCGGCTTCTCGCTGCGTACAATCTGGATCGAGCAGTGGGTTACCAGAGCGCACAACGCGCCGATAGCGGCCAGTTGTGGCGCGGCCAGGACACCCACTACGCCGACGGTCAGCGGAATTTCCATGATGGTGTGGTCGTCTTGCCGGATAATAATGCGACGCACATTCCCCTCGTGGATCAGTTCCTTCACCTTAGCGAGCAACTGTTCGCCAGCTACCTGTAGCTCTTCATATGGCGGTCGCTGCTGGATATTGGGATCGGTCTGAGTCATAATGGTTCCTCCTCTTTATCTGTCTTCTTAACGTATACTTACTTACTTCTTTTCCGCGTTCCGTAGGGGCAGGGCTTGCCTCTGCCCGTTAGCGCGTCAGAACGCGGAACGTTTCAAGGTATTCAGAAGCTCTAGTCGTTACTACAAAGGATGATAGTGCATTCAGCGTTATCACTGATCCCCCTTTGTTTGCTCTTCCACGTTAATTTTCTACAACGTATGGCCATGTTGTATGTTGCTGTCGTCTTTATTCTTACGACCTCGTAGATATATACGCAAATATCGGCGTCAGGTTAGGAAAAATTATCACAAAAATCTCTCACTTTATCTTTGCCTGTTGTGTTGTTCAGTCGGATGTGAGAATATAATCTGGCTAGATGCCTATCGTCTTATCTCGATAGGGCGAGGCGATAGTATTTTAACTAACGCGATGTGCCAGTTGCTTCACGCCGCCTGCGGCGGCCAGGGGATGGGCGGTGCCACTGCCGCACCACCCATCACAGCGAACTGCGTAACGGTGAGGACATGGAACAACATGCGCAATGTGTTACATAAAAAAACGGGCAGGTGTTGTATGGCTTATTTTCTGGCAAAGACCGATCCTGAGAGCTACTCCATTGAGCAGTTGGCGCATGATCAAACAACCACCTGGGACGGTGTGCGCAATGCCCAGGCGGTGCGCGTGATTCAAGCGATGCGTCCGGGGGATCTGGTGTTGATTTATCACAGTCAGGGCGAGGCGGCGATTGTGGGGGTGGCTCGCGTTATCTCGGAGCCCCGCCCCGCCCCACAGGATAACAAAAGTTGGGTTGTCGATATGGCATTCGTAAGCCGTTTTACGCGACCTGTCACGCTCCACGAGATCAAAGAGAGCCATCTTTTCGATGACTGGAGCCTGGTGCGCCAGGGACGTCTTTCAACTATGAGCGTGCCCGATGAGGTTGTGAAGTGGCTCGAAGAGAAAAAGATGCTATAAATGTTGTTGTCAAAACAAGTTGTGAGGAGCTTTTTTTATGGATACCGCCGCTTATTGGTATATCAATGGCCGCTGGGTTCATCCCAACGAGGCCACGATCTCGATTAATGACGTGGCCGTGCTGCGTGGCTACTGCGCCTTCGAGGCTTTGCGGACCTATAATCGTCGCCCATTTCACCTGGATGCCCACCTGGAGCGGCTTTATCGTTCAGCCGGGATCATGATGCTGGAAATTCCTTATATGCAAAATGAAATAGCAGCAATAGTACAGGAAATTATTGATCGCAATCCATACACCCATGCCGCGATTCGCCTCCTGGTCACGGGCGGCGAGAGCGAGGATGGCATCATGCCCTCTGGAAAGCCTGTGCTGGCGGTCCTGATCACGCCGCTGGGTGAGCGCGATATGGAGCGTTTCGCGCGCGGGATCAGGCTGATCACAACGCGCCTGCAACGGCAATTACCGGAAGCCAAAACCTCAAATTATGTTGTGGCGATCCAGGCTTTGAAGAAAGCGGCGCGTCACAATGCCTCAGATGCTCTTTTCGTCGATGAGCAAGGCCATGTGCTGGAGGGGACGCGGAGCAACTTTTTTGTCTTCCGTGGTGATACGCTGATCACGCCACGCTCCGAAATATTAATCGGGATAACGCGCAATGCAGTGCTGTCACTGGCAAAAGGTCGCTTTGCCATTGAAGAGCGTCCCATTTTGCTCAGTGAGCTGTCGCAGGTGGATGAGGCGTTTATGACCTCCTCATCACGAGAGATCACGCCTGTGGTACAAATTGATGAGATAGTAATTGGTAGTGGTAGGCCCGGTCCGCGTACCTACGAGCTGGAGCAGCGCTTTATCGAGATGGTTGAGCGTGGGGATTTTTGAAGGAAGTAGGACTAGAGAAGGGGCGGAATCAGGTCTGTGGACGGATGTCAGGCAAAGCTGATGGGGATATACTTCTTCTATCAAGTCAATTAGATACAAGAAAAGGAAAATGCTATGTTTACTACAGAAAACAGTCAGACACAGAACTACTCCAAATTCTCTAGATTCCTGGTCGCATGTGGCGCATTTGGTCCGATCTTCTTCATCCTGGTATTTCTGGTTGAAGGAGCTACCCGTCCTGGTTATAGTGCGTGGCATAATTTCGTCAGTTCGCTCAGCTTGAGCGATCAAGGCTGGATGCAGATTGCGAATTTCCTCATCTGTGGATCGCTTGTGCTCCTCTTCGCTATCGGGTTCCGACAGGTCCTGCAAACTGGCCGGGGATCTGTTGGCGGGCCATTGCTGCTGGGCATTTTCGGCTTTGGTCTCATTATTGCTGGCCTTTTCGTGACCGATCCGAGCCTGAGCTATCCGATGGGGACGCATGGCAACGGCCCTCAAACGCTCCACGGCACCATTCACGGCGTTGCTGGTCTCATCTGTTTCAGCTCTGTCGCAATCGCCAGCTTTGTGATGGCGCGCCGCTTCGCAGGCGATCCTGCCTGGAAAGGCTGGGCGCTCTACTCCACCATCACCGGCATCGTGGTATTAGCGTTCTTCGTCGCCTCTCTCGCAGTAGCCGTCCTTGAAGAGCATGCTGTCCTTGCAAACGCGCCGGTGGGTTTGTTCCAGCGCATTGCGATTATCGCTGGCTGGGGCTGGATCTCGGTTGTGGCGCTGCGAGTCCTGAGTCAGATGCACTCGTCATCTTCAGCGTATTTCGCAGGAGAAGCGGGCGTTTAGAGCGTATGCTGATCAGGTGCAAGTGTATACGGGAAACAAAGTTGTTCTGTTGTCCGAGATCCAAAAGAGAGCGACGAGCATGTCGGATATGCTCGTCGCTCTCTTTTAGACTGACATCGCTTTTATGCTGTTCTTAATCGTTATAATTGTTTTGTGCCTATTAACTTTCTTATACAGAACTTTAATATCTTTTTAATAGACAAACGGTTCAAAATATCTTATGAACTGTTATATTATATTCGTCTTATTATCTATTTAGCACGCCAGGCCCGCTGCGACGAGCAAACTTCCAGTGGTCTATGGAGATCATAATTCTCTGGAAAGGATTCACCTGTTGTATGTCACCGTGGTTTTTCAAACGCCCCTCGCGGAACAAAGTCATTACTCCCTCAGCCATAGCCTCGTCGCAGAAAGGCGCTCCTGGTCGGCGGTTCCGCGAAGATGTACCCTATGCCTTGCCCAAAGATCTGGAGGAGGGCCAGCGGCTCAATTTTCAACACTACATCATCCGCTCTATCCTGCGTGGCACTCATGTCGTGCCCCTCGATCAGTCTGTGAAAAATATCCTGGATGTTGGTAGCGGCACGGGCATCTGGGGCCACGAGATAGCGCAGGTCTTTCCGCTGGCTCGCGTCTATGGGCTCGATCTGGAGCCGCCTCAGACCATCTCGCTGGCGGCTCCTGCGATATCGGTTCCTGATAATTATCATTTTATCCAGGGCAATGTGCTCAAAGGGCTACCGTTTCCCGATAACATGTTCGATTATGTTCATCAACGCCTGCTTTTTCTGGGCATTCCACAGAATAGCTGGCCCACTGTTATCGGGGAGTTATCGCGAGTGACGCGACCGGGAGGATGGGTGGAGATCTATGAGGCGGATATCCTATTTCCAGATGCAGGACCAGCCACACGCGAACTCAACTCCTGGACAAGCCTGTTTATGGGGATGCGCGGGGTCGATACAAAGCAGATGCGCCAGTTGGGAGACCTGCTCAGGCGACAGGGCTTGCGGAATGTCATCGCCCATACCTTCGAGGTGCCTCTGGGAAGCTGGGACCGCCTGGGACAATTGCTGGAGAAAGATTACCTCAGCGGCATACGCGCCTTGAAGGAACCAGCCTGTGCCGCGCTTAAACTTTCCCCACAGAAGTACGAGCAGATTTTGCTAACGGCCAGCAAAGAGTGGGCACAAACTCGCGCCACGTATCGTCATTATCTGGCATATGGGCAGGCCTGAGGTAGAACTCCCACAACTACAGCAAGCGGATCGGTCATCACCTGAACGATCCCTTCTCTAATAACTGTTAACGTGGTGTGGATTGTTTTGAGGAGGCCAGGGATATAGTCCCTGGACCTCGTGCCGCCTGCGTGGCAGGCAAAACTGGCACAAAAATTTGGACTAAAGAGCAAGCTCATTATCCCACAGAGGTCGGTATCACTTCATGAACCGTGGCAAGTGCAGCATCGATGATGTCCAGTGCCTCTTGCAACTGCTCATCCGTGATGTTTAAGGGAACGAGCACGCGCACGATATTATCGTACATGCCGGCTTTGATCAGCACCAGGCCGAGCCTGTGGGCGACCGCGATAACCTCGCTGGCAATGTGAGCGTCGGGCTCTCTGGTTGTGCGATCCTTCACAAACTCCATTGCCACCATGCCACCCAGGCCGCGCACCTCGCCGATGGTTGGATAACGCTGTTGTAGTTGTGAGAAGCGTTCCATCACAATCTTGCCGATTGTTTGTGAGCGTGCGGCCAGATCCTCTTGCGCGTAAATATCGAGCACTGCCAGAGCAGCCGCGCAGGCAACGGGATTGCCGCTATAGGTCCCGCCCAATGTGCCTGGCGGGGGAGCGTCCATAATTTCCGCGCGCCCTACGACGCCGCTGATCGGCATGCCAGCGCCCATCGACTTGGCAATAATAACCATATCGGGTTCTACCCCGTCATGTTCAACTGCGAACATCTTGCCTGTGCGACAGAAACCGGTCTGAATCTCATCGGCAATGAAAAGAATGCCATGTTTTTCGCAGAGAGCTTTGAGATCGCGCAAAAATCCTGGCGGGGCGATCATGAAGCCGCCCTCGCCCTGAACCGGTTCAATAACCACAGCAGCCACCTGGTCCGGGGCCACTTCGCCGGTGAACATGCGCTCAAGCTCCTGGATGCAGAACTGTGAAGCTGCTGTGGGGGTCATCTGCATACGGTAGGGATAGGGGAAAGGGGCTCGATAGACTTCTGGGGCGTAGGGGCCGAAGCGATATTTATACGGCTTGACTTTGGCGGTCATCGTCATCGTCATCAGCGTGCGTCCATGATAGGCGTTGTCGAAGGTAATGATGGCCGGTCGTCCTGTGGCATAGCGAGCAATCTTAACCGCGTTCTCCACAGCTTCCGCGCCGCTATTAAAGAAAATCGCTTTTTTGGCAAACTTGCCAGGAGTAATATTGACGATTCGTTCCGCCAGGGCAATATATGGCTCGTACATCACCACGCTGAAGCAGGTATGGGTAAATTTCTCGGCCTGCTCCGTGATAGCCTTGACCACTTCCGGGCGGCTGTGTCCCATGTTCATAGAGCCAATGCCGCCGGCGAAATCGATAAAGCGGTTGCCGTCCACATCCTCTATCACCGCCCCATCGGCCTTCGCTGCAAAAACGCTCATCGTGGAGGCGACACCGCGAGCAACGAACTCCTGCCGACGGGCCAGTAGTTCCTGCGATTTCGCCCCAGGAATGTTCAAATGTGCTTTGCTGTTGGTCATGAGGTGCCTCCTTGATTAGAAAATAGTATGATTGGTTGAGGGTAAAGCGGTAGCGCCTGTTGCAGTACTGCTTTACCCTCATTCTATCATATTTCTAGAGAGGCATAAGACCTGGAAAGGGCTATGCAGCGCCTCCTAGCGGCTGCTCCTTGTCCTTGTTTTTTTTCAACAGCTTCTCCGCCGCCGCTTTCAGACGGGCCTCGCTGCGAACGCCGAAACCTGGCAGTTTGCGGATTTGTTGCTGCTGAGCTGCCCACCAGAGCTTCTTGGGCGAATCGATGCCTAGCTCTTCATGCAAGCGAATGGCGGTGTAGGGGCCGATGTGCTCGATGGACATCAGGGTGCGAACGCCCGCCGGTAATGTTTGCATGCAAAGGCCATTCTGGAAAGTCATGGTGCCAAGTTGAACAAGTTCCGCGATACGCATGCGCAGGCGTTCTCCTAGCCCCGCGATGGGAAGCGTTTCATCGCGGGCAAGAATATCGGCGGCGGGCTCCGGCAGGTCCAGGACGCCGCGAGCCGCGTTGCGATATGCCTGAATGCGATATGGGTTGCCATTTTGCGCTTCGATCAGGTCGGCAATGCCTGAAAGGACCTCAGCGATCTGGCGGTTAGTCACCTTTGGACGCGCCTCCGGCTCAAACTCCATTCCCGGCAAAGCGGGTTGTGTTGGGCGCTTGCCTCCTCTACTCTGTCTCGTTGGCAAAATCTGTATTGTCTGGGTAAGCTGCATGATGCTCATATGGTCTGCCCCCCTTCTTCTGCGGGCGCATTCTTCTCTACTCTCTCTATCTACTTATTCTTTCAGATAGGCGAAAACATGGTAAAAACTGTGCCTTAGTGTACAAACTACATTGAAATCATGTTCTAATTATACCATGAAACAAGTTGGGCGTCAAATATGCTGCACGACGGTAATTGTGCTTTTATTAAGATCGTGAGCAGGTCTTTGCAAACGCCGTCGCAGGCTCTGACTGCTCGCGCCGAAGGCGCTCACAGGGAGAGGAAGGTGCCAGGCGTGGGCGCGCCCACGCCTGGCACCTTCCTCTCCCGAACGGCTCGCATGCGAGCCGTTCGGGATGAAAAGACAACGTTTGAGAAACCCTAAGGTCATGAAGTACGCCCCTTGTCCAAAGGCTGAGCTGACTATACAATAAGAGGAAGTGTCCGAAGAAGTGTCCGAAATAGAATAAGGAGAGCTACATGAGCGAGGTTACTGATCTGTTACGCCAACTGGTGGCTATAGACTCTATTAACCCTTCTCTGGTGCCAGGTGGGACGGGCGAGGGCGAGATTGCACGTTTTGTTGCAGGCTGGCTTGAAGACGCTGGTCTGGAAGTGCAGATAGACGAGGTATTGCCTGGACGCCCCAACGTCATCGGCGTTGCGCGCGGCCTGGGAGGGGGACATTCTTTGCTGCTCAATGCGCATATGGATACAGTGGGGGTAGATGGGATGGAACGTCCTCACGAGCCTTATATCGTTGATAATCGTCTGTATGGGCGCGGCGCTTTTGATATGAAGAGTGGCCTTGCCGCCATTATGCTTGCCGCTAAAGAGGCACAAAAGCTGCAACTGCACGGCGATGTGATAGTAACCGCCGTTATGGACGAGGAATATGCCAGCGCCGGGACACAATCCATCGTGAAGCGTTGGCAAGCGGATGCGGCCATTGTGACTGAACCCACGGGTCTGGATATTTGTATCGCTCATAAGGGCTTCGCCTGGTTTGAGATTGAAACAACAGGTGTGGCGGCTCATGGCTCTTTGCCTGATGTGGGCGTTGATGCGATTGTGAAGATGGGCAAAATACTGGTGGGCCTGGAGGAGCTTGAACGCTCTTTACGCACTAAACCATCTCACCCTTTATTGGGCAGTGGTTCAGTGCATGCCTCATTGATTGAGGGCGGGCAGGAGCTTTCGAGCTATCCCCAACGCTGTGTGCTGAGTCTGGAGCGTAGGACGGTCCCCGGCGAGCTCAATATCGAAGCAGAGATGCAGGAGCTGATTGATCAGGCGGGCCGCTCCGATCCCCATTTCAAAGCTGCATTGCGAGCGGGGCTGGTGCGCCAGCCATTTGAGGTATCCGAGGATGAAGCCATTGTGCGGATT
>Ga0070741_10021465_pt1 | contig 10039 bp, 5 predicted proteins | sample Coa_R1_4_FD_66440 | JGI IMG/M metagenome (GOLD analysis project Ga0070741, IMG submission 66440) | Surface soil microbial communities from Centralia Pennsylvania, which are recovering from an underground coalmine fire - Coalmine... | ecosystem: Environmental > Terrestrial > Soil > Unclassified ...
ACGGGCGCTGCGAATCGATCGCGACGGCAACGTATGGGCCGGCACGAACTCCGGTCTGGCGCGGCTCAAGAACAACCGGTTTCTCACCATGAGCGGACCGGGCGGGCAGGATCGTGACCAGGTCCGCTCGCTGTTCGAAGATCGGGAAGGAAACTTGTGGGTGGGCGCGAACAACGGTCTGACTCGTCTCCGCGACGATATGTTCACCGTGTACGGGAAAAGCGAGGGACTGCCCAGCGACGATCCAAACACGGTATATCAGGACCGCAGCGGGCGGGTCTGGGTCGGGTTTCACGATAGCGGCCTGCTGCTGTTCAATCCGGAAAAATACCAGCTGTTCACCACCTGGAACGGGCTGCCGAACAACGAAGTATTTTCAATTCGGGAAAGCCGCAATGGAGATTTGCTGGTTGGGACGCGCGGCGGATTCGTGCGGATGCACGGCTCGCAACTGACCACATACCGGCCGCCGGACAAACTGAATCGGGGGCTGGTATTCGATTCGCTCGAAGATTCGACGGGGAGATTGTGGCTCGCGCTTCCGGGGGGGCTGGGCCAACTGACGGGAAATCATCTGCGAATGGTCGTGGACGGCGGACCTGTGTTGAACGATTCGATCGTGACATTGGCGGAGGGTCGGCGCGGAGTCATCTGGGCCGGTTCCTACGGACGAGGCCTGTGGCGCGTGCAAGGCGACGAAATGCGGCATTACACGGAAGCCGAGGGTCTATCGAGCGATCAGATCCGCGCGGTGCGCGAGGACCCGGATGGGACCCTCTGGATCGCGACATTCGGCGGCGGGCTGAACGCGTTTCGCAATAACCGGTTCATCCATTTCACGGCGAAAGACGGATTGTTGAGCGACAACATTTCGGACGTCGCCGATGACGGCGATTCGCTCTGGCTGAGCACGACGCGGGGCATTTGCCGGATTTCGAAACACCAGTTGCGGGATTTCGAGGAGCACGAGATTCGCGTCCTCGAGCCGACCAATTATGGCGTCGAAGACGGGCTGCGGAGCGCGCAATGCGCGCCCGGTTACCCGATCCCGGGGGGCGGGCGCCGCACGATGGACGGCCGCTTGTGGTTTCCCACCAGCCGGGGACTGGCAGTAATCGATCCGCATGCCCACAAACAGGCTGGCGAACCCCCGACGTTGCATCTGGTCGATATGATCGCGAACGGCCGATCCGTGGATTTCTCGAAAACGCCACGGCTTCCGCCGGGCGGCGAGCGCATTCAAATTCACTACACCGCAATTCACCTGGGCGCTCCCGAACGCGTGCAGTATTCCCATAAGCTCGACGGGCTGGATGCCGATTGGGTGAGGGCAGGGAACCGGCGCGTCATCAACTACAACAGCCTCGGGCACGGGCATTATCGGTTTCACGTGCGCGCGGAATTACCGGGAGGCCCGATGACCGAGCGGTCGTACGATTTCGAGGTGCTGCCTGAATTTTACGAGACGGCCTGGTTCCGATTTTTGGCCGCGCTGACTCTGGTCGCCGTGGCTTGGGGTCTCTATCAATTGCGGCTGCGCCAGCTGGGATCCCGATTCGCGGCGGTGTTGGAGGAACGGGCACGGATGGCGCGTGAAATTCACGACACGCTGGCGCAGGGTTTCGTGGGTATTTCATCGCAACTGGACGCCGTGGCGCTCGCCATGCCGGACGATCGCAGCAAGGGGCGCCAATACCTTGATTTGGCCCGCAAGATGGCCCGCCACAGCCTGACCGAGGCGCGGCGATCCGTGATGGACCTGCGCGCATCGGTGCTCGAAGGGCAAGATCTGAGCGCCGCCTTGCACTCCGGCGCGCAGATCTGGACGGCGGGATCGGGCGTCGAAGTGCACGTGGACGTCACGCAAAGCCAGAATGGACTTCCGCAGGAATTCGAACAACATCTTTTGCGGATTGCTCAGGAAGCCGTGACAAACGCGTTGAAGCACGCCGGGGCCAGCCAGATCTGGGTTAAGCTGCATACCGAGGCGCGCAAGTTATACTTGCGGATTGTGGACAACGGTCACGGATTCGAAGAGCATGATGTGTTTTCATCGCTGGGCGGGCATTTCGGGTTGATCGGAATGCGCGAGAGAGCCGAACGGCTGGGCGGGGAGCTGAAGCTGGAGAGCCATCCCGGGGAAGGCACTCAGGTCGAGGTAACGGTTCCACTCCCGTGAACAGTCACAATCCGATTCGCATACTGGTTGCCGAAGACCACCTGGTGGCGCGGGTCGGCGTCAGCGCTATCGTCAATATGCAGGCTGACATGACGGTGGTGGCTGAAGCGGCGAATGGACAGCAGGCGGTGGAATTCTACCGCAAGCATCTGCCGGACGTCGCGCTGCTGGACATGCGCATGCCGATCATGTCAGGCGTGGAGGCAGCGACGGCGATTCGGGCGGAGTTTCCGCACGCACGGATGATCGCGCTGACCACCTACGGCGGCGATGAAGATATCCGGCGGGCGCTGGCGGCGGGGGTCCAGGCGTATCTCACGAAGGATGTGCTGCACGATGAGCTGCTGAAGGCGATCCGGGCCGTACATGCGGGGCAGACGTATCTGCCGGCAGGTGTGGCCGCGGCTCTGGCGGCGCAGATGCCGCGCCCGGATTTGAGCGCGCGGGAAGTGCAGGTGCTGGAGCTGATCGTGCGCGGGCTGGCCAACAAGCAGATCGCGTATTCGCTGAATATCGCCGAGCATACGGTGAAGAATCACGTTAAGAACATTCTGAGCAAGCTGGGCGTGCAGGATCGGACGCAGGCGGCGACGGCGGCCATCCAGCGCGGCATCGTGCACCTGTCGTGACTCGGCTTGTGGAACGGGGAACGTCTGTTCCCGCGTTTCTTACTCCATCATCACGGCGCCGCGGCGCGGGGCTGTGCGTTTGAGCAGGAGCACGACCGGAATCATGGACAGGAAGATCAGTGCCAGAATCCAGAAGGTGTCGTTGACGGCGAGCATCGATGCGTTTCTTTGCACCATCCCGTAAAGCACGCCTTGGGCCTGGGCTGCGGCGTCGGCGGGACTGGCACCCTGTGCCCGGATCGACGAAGCCACGTTGCGCAGCGCGTCGGCATAGTTCCCGTCGAACGGCGTCAGGTGGCTGACCAAGACCTGCTGATGGAACTGCTCCCGGCGCGCCAGGATGGTGTTCACCATGGCGATGCCGGCGCTGCCACCGATGTTGCGGAACAGGTTGATCAGCCCGGTCGCATATCCCAGCTTCTCCTTGGCTACGGAGCTGAATGCGGTCGTGTTGATGGGAACGAACAAGAACGCCATTCCGAGAGCCTGGATCGTGCGCGACCACATGGCGCTGCGGAAATCGACGTCGAGGTTGAAGCCGGACATCTGAAACAGCCCGAAGGCAGCCACCACCAACCCAAAGATGATGAGCCAGCGCGCCTCGAACTTGCCCAGAAGGCGGCCGACCAATGCCATCCCGACCATCATCGCGACTCCACCCGGTGACAGAACGAGGCCGCTGAGCAGAGCGGTATAACCCAAGATGGTTTGCAGGAAGATCGGAAGTATCGCGGTGCTTCCGTACAACGTGAACCCGACGGCATACATGGTCAAGGATGAGAGCGCGAAGTTTCGATTTTTCAAGATGCGGAGATCGATCACCGGCTGCTTCTGGCGTAGCTCCCAAACCACCACTCCTATCAAAGCGATGGCTGCGATGATTGCGGCCGTGAGGATGAGGTTTGAGCCGAACCAATCGTCGCGCTGCCCTTCGTCGAGGAGAATTTCGAGCGATGCCAGGCCGGTGCTCAGCAAACCCAGGCCGATATAATCGAGCTTCAAGCCGTTGGCGAATGTCCGGCGCACCAGGTGCGGCGGATCGAAAATCAGCAAGCTGGTGAGTAGAACTGCCAGGATGCCCACCGGGATGTTGATAAGGAAGATCCAGCGCCAGCTGTAGTCGTCGGTGATCCATCCGCCGAGCGTGGGACCGATCACCGGAGCCACCACCACGCCCATTCCGTAGAATGCCATCGCGGCGCCCTGCTTTTCCCTGGGGAAACTCTCGACCACAATGGCTTGCGAGATCGGCTGCAGCGCACCGCCGCCTAAGCCCTGCAAGACCCGAAACAAGATCAGCATGCCCAGTGACGGCGCCACGCCGCACAGAAACGAGCTGACGGTGAAGATTCCCACGCACGTCATGTAGAATCGCTTGCGGCCAAACAGCGTCGAAAACCAGCCGCTCAGCGGGAGCACGATGGCATTCGCGACCAGGTAGGCAGTCAGCACCCAGGTCGCTTCGTCCACGCTCGCCGAGAGATTGCCGGCGATGTGCGGCAGCGCGACGTTTGCCACGCTGGTATCGAGCACTTCCATGAACGTCGCCAGCATGACGGTCGCGGCGATCGTCCACGGACTGACTGCCGGTTTGGCCGGAATCGCGATGGACGTGGTACTCATGGCTCCCCTCCAATTCAGTGCAGGCGCTTACCTGGTGAAAATCGTGGCGTCGACGTTCATGCCGGGACGGAACGTAAACCCGGCGGGAACGTTCTCGAGCAGGATTTTCACCGGGATGCGTTGCACGATCTTCACGTAGTTGCCGGTCGCGTTCTCCGGCGGTAGCAGGCTGAGACGCGTACCGGTCGCGCCCGCAACTGAGTCCACGCGCCCTTCAAATGAACGGCCGTACATATCGACGTGGATTTCGGCGCGCTGGCCAGGATGTGTGTCCGATAGCTGCGTCTCCTTGAAATTCGCCGTGACCCAGACATCCTTGAGCGGGACGACCGTAAGCAGCGATTGACCGGGCGACACGATTTGTCCGAGCTGCACCGATTTCCGGGTCACTACGCCGTCAATCGGAGCGACGAGAGTCGTGTAACTGAGCTCCAGTTCGGCGGCTTCGAGATTGGCGCGGGCTTGCATGATCGCAGCGGAGGCCGAACCGGCCTGAGCCGAGCTGATCGCCACCTGTTGGCGATTCGCCTGCGCCTGTTCGAGTGCGGCCCGGGCAGCGCTCACGCGAGCCAGCGCGGCCTGCATCGCAGCCTGACTGCTCTGCGCCTGCATTTGTGCGTTGGCCGACTTTTGCGAGGAGGCGGCGAGATCGCTGTCGGCAACCCGCGCCGCGGCCGTATATGCGTCAAGCTGCAACTTGGAAATCTCGTCCTTTGCGGACAGCGGTTGCATGCGGGCCAGGTCGGCGCGGGCACGGTCGGCTGTCGCCCGCTTGGCTTCCACATCGGCGCGCGCATACGCAAGCTCGGAGGACGAAGCGCGCTCGTAGTCTGCTTTCGCGCGGTCATAATCGGCTGAAGCCGCAGCCAGTTGAGCCTCCGCCGCCGAAGTGCCGCTGGCGGTTGTGGCGTTGGTGAGCGGCACGCCTCTGCGGGCCCCCACCGCCTGGCTTTCCGCCTGCGCCAGGGCGGCGCGCGCCTGAGCGACCTTCGCCTCGTAATCCCGTGGGTCGATCCGCAGCAGCACCTGTCCGGCCTTGACGGCCTGATTGTCGTCGACCAGGATCTCGGCGATGCTGCCGGAAATCTTCGGCGCGATCGGCGCAATGTGCGCGTCCACCTGGGCGTCGTCGGTCGAAACACGCCCGCGGAAATGAACGTATGCACCGGTGGCCGCGGCTACCAATACGAAGAGCCCCCCGCCGATCAGCAGGCGTTTCCTGAGTTTGCCGGGAGTCTGCCGGCTCTCGTTTCGGTCAATCTCCGGAACATGTGTGCGGGTCGCTTCCAATTCTTCAATCAAGGTGTCCATGGGTTTCTCCGATCTTTCAGTTGCCATAAAGCGCTTCCATCTGGCCTGTGGCCCGCGCCAAATCGGCGCGCGACTGGTTGTATCGATAGAGAGCCGTAATCTGGTTATCATTGGCGCGCGCCAGTTCGTCCTGTGCGGTGATTACTTCAATGTTGTTCGCGACCCCCGCGCGGAACCGGTCCTGCGCCTGAGTGACGCCTTCCCGAGCCAGGGTGACGCCAAGATTCGCCGCCTCCACTTCGACGCGCGCTGATTGCAGCTGCTCGGCAGCGGTTTTTACTTCCAGGGCGATCTGGTTGCGCAGGTCCTGTTCCTGCTGCGCCAGCTTCTTGACCTCGCTATCGGTAATCGCCGTTTGCGCCTGGATTCGGCCTCCCGTGAATAGCGGCATCTCAAACGAAGCTCCGTATTGATAGGTCGGAATCATCGTTGTGGGCGTCAACCCTTGCAGGCTCCATCCGCCCGAGACGGTGAGCCGCGGTAGCCGCTGGTCGCGCGCCGCCTGCTTCTGAAACTCAGCCGACCGCATTTGCGAAATGATTGTCTTCATTTCGGGTCTTTGTTGGTACGCCCGTGCCAGGCTGTCATCGGAATTGAATGTCGGGGTTTCAAAGAAACTCGGCTGATCGGCTAATTCGATGCGCTGCCGCGGGTCGAGATTCAACAGCCGGCTGAGCCCGTAAAGCGAAACGTCCAGTTGCGTCTGGGCCTCGGCGTTCCGCTGCCGCTCGTTTTGATACTGAACGTTGGCGCGGAGGGTATCGATGCCCGTTCCGACGCCGCTCTTCTGCAGGTCGGTGGCGAGATCGAACAGCGCCTTGGCCAGATCCAGCCGCGATTTGGCGGCGTTCACATCAGCCGCCGCGCGCAGGCTACCCAAGTACTGCGATACGACCAATTGCGCATTCAATTCGCGAGCCGTGGTCTGCTGTGCCGCGCTGGTCCGCTCGGTTTCGCGGGCGGTCTGCCAGCGGCGCCACAAAGTGAGGTCGAACAGCGGCGCGGAAAATCCGGGACCCGCCTCAGTCACCCAGAACGGTCCGTTGTGCTGCGGGAACCCGGGGATTCGGGTTCCGAGCAGCGCCTGGATATTTCCCCGCGTGACTCTTTCCGACGCGCCCAGTGAAGCCTGCGGAAGCAATTCCGCTCGGGCCACCTTGCGATCCTCGCGGCTCTCGATGAGATTCAGATTCGCGATGGCGACCTGCGGATTCTGGCGCAACGCCAAAGAGACCGCGTCTTTCAAAGTGAGGCGGAGAGGCGCCGGCTGCGCTTCTTGAGCGTGCAGAGCGACGCCCGAAATGAAAATAATCAGTCCTAGCAAGTGGCACGTGCGCTTCCACCATCGCCCGCTCTGAGATGCAGGCTTTTGGATCTCGGCGATGAGCGCTTTCATCTCCATGCCTTGCGCATGGAAGCGGGCCCCGGATTCATTCATCGCACGGAGCAACCGCTCGCCGGCATCATCGACCATCGTCACGCCGGCCAAATCGATTTCGATCGGTTCGCGGGAGGCCAGCGCCGAACGCCACGCGATCTCGGCCTCGCTGACCCACGCACCCGCGAGCTTGCCTTCCAGTTGGAGCCGCGATGAGGAGTTTTCTTTGTGAATCGTGATCCGCAGCATTTTGATTTCTCCCAGCGACATCCCCGGGTAGCGCATTCCTCCGGCCGTTGCGGCGGCATTCGCTAAGTCGTTCCGACACAGCAGATTGGGTGCTGCCGGTGCATCTGCCAAGGACAAGTGCCAACGCCCGGCACTCAGCAGGCTGCCAACAATTCGGCAGATTGCCGCTTTGCACCGTCTCGCGGCTGCCCCGCATCTAACTCCTAACAGCGCGTGCGGGCTCTCCCCGTCGCAAGGCCGCGCGTGACTGTCAAGGATGCGAAAATCAGTGACAGCCATGTCGAGTTCCGTTTGGGTAGAGCCGTCGGAAGAAGCGCATTCCGATCGCGCTGTTTCCGCACGTTACGAATCCCTGATCCGCGTGGCGGAGGCGATTCGATCGCAACGCGATCAAAAGGAGTTGTTCAACCTGCTAGCAAACGAACTGCGCCGGGCGGTTCCGTTTGACGCGATTGCGCAATACGACGATGCGGCGAATAAGGTCAACTGGCACGTTTGCGCTCACTGCACTCAAGAGGATCTGGCGCCGCTTTCCGGTCTTGTCAAAGAAGAGACCGTGGCGTGGTGGGTCTATGAGCACCAGCAGGCTGTGGTGATCCCGGTGGTGGAAGAGGAAACGCGCTTCCATTCCACGGTGGAGCGGTTGAAGCGGCTTGGCCTCCGCTCTGTGTGCGCTCTACCATTAAGCACCGCACACCGTCGGCTGGGCAGTCTGGTCTTATCTAGCCGGCAGGCACATGCCTACTCCGATGACGAGGTTCGGTTTCTGACGCTGGTTGCCGGGCAGGTGGCCCTGGCGATGGACGACGCGCTGCATTTTCAGGAATCGCAAATGGCGCGGCAGCGGTTGGAGCTGCTGCTCGACCTCACCAACCGCGTGGTGACCAATCTCGACCTGAAGGATTTGCTGCGGGAAATTTCAGCCAACATCCGGCGGGTGATGCGTTGCGAGGGTGTGGGGGTCGCGCTTCCCGATCCCGATACGGGACAACTACGCGTTGCAGCGCTCGATTTTCCCAGCGGCAAGGGGATTCTCCACGAAGGAGTTGTGATCGAGCAGGGCATGGCGGTGACCGTGGAGGACGCTTTCCGGACGGGCCGGCCGGTCAACCTCACGGCTGCACAGATCGCCGTGGACGGCTTGTCTGCCGCTGAAGGAGCCCAATCGCTTTGCCGCCTGCCTCTCATCAGCCGAGGCCGCATCCTGGGAGTTTTGAGCCTGGGCAGCTCTCAGGAGAATGCGTTTAGCGACGGCGATCTGGCGTTCCTCGGCCAGGTGGCGAACCAGATCGCGATCGCAATTGAGAATGCGCTGGCGTACGGGCAGATCGCCGAGCTGAAAGAAAAGCTGGCTCAGGAAAAAATCTATCTCGAGGACGAAATTCGCAGCGAGCTGAATTTCGAAGAGATCGTCGGGAACAGCGAGGCAATCCGCCGGGTTCTCGACCAGGTTGAAACGGTTGCGACCACCGATTCGACGGTGCTCATCTATGGCGAGACGGGGACGGGAAAGGAATTGATCGCCCGCGCCATTCACAACCTCAGCTCGCGGAAATCGAACGCATTTGTGAAGCTGAACTGCGCCGCGATTCCCACCGGGCTGCTGGAGAGCGAACTGTTCGGACATGAAAAAGGAGCCTTTACCGGGGCTATCACGCAGCGCATCGGCCGCTTCGAGCTGGCTCATCGCGGCACCGTGTTCCTGGATGAAGTTGGCGAAATTCCGCTCGAGCTTCAGCCGAAGCTTCTTCGAGTGCTTCAAGAGCGCGAGTTCGAGCGCCTGGGCAGCACGCGCACTTTGAAAACCGATGCTCGCTTGATCGCCGCTACGAACCGCGATCTGGAGGAGATGGTTGAGGACCAACGGTTCCGATCGGATTTGTATTACCGGCTGAATGTCTTTCCGGTGCGGATCCCGCCGCTCCGAGAGCGGCCGGAAGATATTCCTCTGTTGGTCCGCTATTTCGCGCAACAATTCAGCCGCCGCTACAATCGGGCCATCGATTCGCTTCCTTCTGAGACGATGGAGGCCTTGGTGCGCTATCCATGGCCGGGTAATATTCGGGAGCTGCAGAATGTGGTGGAGCGGGCGGTGGTGGTTTCGAAGGGTCCCGTGCTGAACGTTCCGGTGGCCGACTTGAAGCCGCGAGCAGCTGCCCGATCGGGCGCGGCGAAGGCCAGGTCCATCAGCACCGATAACCTGAAAGACGTGCTTGGCGAGGAGGAGCGCAAGCAGATCCTGGCCGCACTGGAGCAGGCCAACTGGGTTGTGGCCGGACCGAACGGCGCTGCGGCCCGCCTGGGCATGAAACGTACGACGCTGCAGTTCCGGATGCACAAGCTCGGGATTCGGGTGTCGCGCACCGGCAACTGATCGAATCTGAGTCTCAGCTGGGAAATCCGGTCTACTCGGTCTAAACAACTCTGCGGCATCACTGACGCGAATCGTGACGGCTGGAGTGAAGCCGCTTGCGGCCTCGCAAAAGCAACCTGCTGTTCTTGATAAGATAATCCTCAAACCGGCAGCACATTTCCCGAAGGAGTTTTCATGACTACGATGGTTGTCAATGGAGTCCGGCGTGAGGTGCAATCGCCCGCCGATACGCCGCTCCTCTATGTCTTGCGCAATGACCTCGAGCTGTCCGGACCACAGTTCGGCTGCGGCCTGGC
>Ga0070741_10021466_pt1 | contig 10038 bp, 7 predicted proteins | sample Coa_R1_4_FD_66440 | JGI IMG/M metagenome (GOLD analysis project Ga0070741, IMG submission 66440) | Surface soil microbial communities from Centralia Pennsylvania, which are recovering from an underground coalmine fire - Coalmine... | ecosystem: Environmental > Terrestrial > Soil > Unclassified ...
CTCTTCACCATGTTCTGCACGTTGACGCTCATTTCGTGCATGGTGCTAGTGACTTCGTCGATCGCAGAGGATGTCTGGAGACTGATCTTGGCGGACTCATCGGAAGCGCCGGCCACTTGACTGGAAGCGCTGGCCACCTGGGAAGAGGCGTCGCGCACATTGCGAACCAGGGCGCGCAGACCTTCGACCATGCGGGCGAAGGCATTGCCCAAGGTATCGTTTTTGGAACGAGGCTGGACTTCGACTGTGAGATCGCCGCCCGCGATGGATTCAGAGACCGCGGCCATCTCTTTCAGGTAGATGACCATGTTGCTGAAGGTGCGGGCGAGTTGGCCGATTTCGTCGTTGCGCTGAATGGCGATCTCGTGATCGAGGTCGCCGGCATTTCCGATTTGTTCGGCCACGTTGATCAGGCTGTTCAGCGCGCCGGTGATCGACTTTGCCGTCGTGTATGCGATCACCACGCCTAATCCCAAGGCGAGCAGGGTGCTGAGTAGCGCGATCACGATGGTAGCGGTCGCCGCGGTTTCGTCGGATTTACGGCGTTCGTCCAGTACTTTCTTGTTTTCCTGATCGGCTTCGTCCAGGTACTCGGTGGCGCTCTTCACCCAGGAAGTGGCGTCTTTCTGAAGATAGAAAATCTGTAATTCAGCGACGGTGGCGTTGCCTCCGTCCACTTCTTTTCGCTTTTCGACCAGCGGGGCAGCGAATTCCTTGGCCCAGTTGCTTTCATTTTCCTGAAGTTTTCCAAGAGCGCCCCGCTGCTGCACAGAGTTGGTGAGGGCTTGCGCGGTTTGCAATTTCTCGTTCAGCATGCGCATGCCGTCATTCATGCGATCGACTTCGCGGGTATCTCCGCTGAGCAGGTAATTGCTAAGGTAGAGGCGGTTCTGCATCATCTGGAACTTGATGCTGTCGGTCGCCTCGGCCAATTGCATGGCCTGGGAAGCCGCGGCCTTGGCGCTGTGTTCGCGTTGCACCGCGAAGTAGTTCACGAGGAATAGCACCACGACCATCGCGAGCACGGCTCCGAAGTTCATGTAGAGTTTCTTGCCAATCGTCATCGTGGTTCCTCCACCACCTACTGCATCTCCGCGGCTGTGCGGATGTTCACGGGGCTAATCCTGCGGCGAGAACTTGAATTCCACCGTTCCCGTGGTTTCGTCCGAAGCGGGTTCGAATCTCCATTTTTTAAGGGCATCTACGGCAGCTGTGACCAACAAGGGATGTCCGCCCACCACCTTGGTAGTTTTGATATTTCCGTTGGGAGCGACCACTACCAGGACCTTGACAGTGCCGGTGATATTCATGCGGCGAGCGATGTCGGGGTAAGTGGGCGCGACTTTCGACTTCACTTTGCGAGTAAGTTCTTCTTGCGCGAATGCACACGTGGGAACGAACAGTGTCGCAGTCGCGAGCAAGGCGATGACTCCCAACAGGCAAGTCCCGGTGAACCGCCTCGTTGATGTGAGAGACACAGCTCCTCCTAAAGGAATCGTTGCCAATTGCAAAGCACGGTGCTTGCCACGGTTGAGAAGCAATTGTCGGGAGAGTCAAAACCTTGGCATCTCTGAGATTAATAAAGCTTTAGGAGGTAATGATAGGTAACCATAGACGTTCGACTAAAGATTAAGGGCGTCTCAAGGGGCGGGGAATTTCTCGGGTTGAGACGGAAGCGGGAACAGGGTGTCCGAAGTGAATACTCCAGCCCGGAATTCCCTTGACTCAAATTGAGATAGAAGGATATTTTTCTTTATATTCAATTACTTAGTCGCGATGAGCAGGAGTCTCTCAGAGGCGGTGCTGGTCTGATCCGGCAAACCCGACACACTGAAGCGGCGAAGGCAGACATGCCTTCGGACGCGGCTTTTCAGCAACTTCTGTTGCAGCTTTCCGCCGCCGCCTCCGAAGGGACGGATCGCGATTCCCTGATCCAGCTTTTCTGCCGAGCTACTCGGGAATTCTTCAAAGCGGACGGAGCCTACTTCTGGCAGGCCGGCCCCGAGGGTGAGCTGATCGGAGCGCAAGCGGACGGCTTGCTCGAAGAACAATTCCGTGGCCTGCGCATGAAAACCGACGAGAGCGCGGTGGCTGCGGATGCCCTCCGGCATCGCAAAACTTTTTATGTGAATTACGTCGATCCCGAGCGCTATCCGACCGCTGCTCAATTCCAGGCTAAGTCCATGCTGGCGGCCCCGCTGATTATCTCCAATGACGTCGTTGGAGCAGCGGTGTTCCTGCATGCGTCGGATTCGATCTTCACCGATGATCTTGCGGCGAAGGCGACGATTCTGGCGGGGCAGCTGGGAAGCCTGCTGGAGACCAGCCGGCTTACGGAAGTTTCGCGGGAAGAACACCGGCGGGCCGTGCTGCTCGCCGAGGTGGCGCAGGCTTTGCACGCCGTCCCGGAGGCATCGGCGGTGATTGAAGCGCTCGCCGACCGCTTGCGCGTCATGCTGGGGACCAAGCTGGTGAGTATCCTTCTGCGGGATGCATCGAGCTTCAGCGTGCGTGCGATCGCGGCGGAGACTCCGCAACTGGCGCGCGCGGTGAGGGCGCGAAACCAACAAAGTGAAGTGGCGCTAGGGCCCGGGATTGCCGCCAAAGCTGCGAATTCCGGCGAAGTGCTGGGGATTGTCGTAGATCCCGCGGCCGAAGGGTTAGGCGATTGGCTGCCTGCAGGAACCCTGCTGGCAGCGCCGTTCCGGACTTCGCGGACGCAAGGTGCGGTACTGGTTTACCCGCGCCATGAAGAGCCGTTTACCTCAGAGGAGCGCACGCTGCTGGCCTCGGTGGCGGGCTTCGGCGCGGTGGCGATTGCGAATGCCGAACTCTACAGCACCGCCCGCGAGCAGGCGCACGAGTTGCATCAACTGCTGGAGATCGCGTCGGAACTCGGATCGTTGAGTAATCTCGACCAATTCCTGCAGAAATTTTCTCTGCGCGCTGCGGATTTTCTGGGCTTCGGGCGCGCTTTTATCGGACTGCTGGAGAATGACATTTTTCACGTCCGCTGGGGAGCCGATAACGGCCGGACGGTACAAGTGGACCTGCAATTTCCCGAGGGGATGGCGAGTTCAACCTTGCTGGGCAAGGAAGTTTTCTGGACGGATGATCCTTCGACCGTGCCCGGCGCCAACCTGGAGATTATTCAGAAATTCGAAGTACGGCAGTTGCTGGCGGTTCCGTTGCTGGGCAGCGATGGCAAGGTGTTGGGGATGTTCGGAGTGCTTGACCGGTTAGACCGCATCGGCATCTCGCAGGAAGATATTCGCCGCGCCAAAGCTTTAGCGTCGCAGGTTGCAGTCGCGCTCGAAGTAACGCGCAGCCTACATGTGTCGGAGCAGCATCGCCGCCGCGCCGAGTCATTGATGGGACTGGCGCTGGAACTGAATAAGCTGGTCTGTCTTCCGGAATTTGCGAAAGGCTTTGCACAACGGGTGGCGGAGATGATGGGCGCGGGCGGGGCTGCGATCGCGCTCAATCTCGAAAATTCGCTTGATGTGCTGGCGCTGCACGGTCCGAACGGCGACCTGATGCATGACCGGGGAAAACGTACGCGTTTGGGACACGCGCTTCAGGAAGTGCTGGCGGAACGGACCGAACTGGTGATTTCGGGAGCCGCGGAAGAGATATTTGGACCTGCCGCCGCCACCGCTTTTGAATGGACCGATTGCACCTTGATTCGACTGGCCAGCGCCTCTGCGGACTTGCTGGGCGTGCTTTGCCTGGCGGATCGCGGGATTCCGCTGACCCGGGAAGATCAGCAACTATTGAGCGCGGTCGCGAATCATGCTTCGGTGGCTCTTGAAAATGCCCGGCTTTTTACACGCATGGACCATGCGAACCGGCATTGGATGGAGATCTTTGATGCCATCACCGATTTTATCGTGGTGCATGACTATTCAGGGAACGTGATGCGGGTGAACCGTTCGCTGGCCGCATTCATCGGCGTGCCTCCGCAGGACGTGATTGGCGTGAACATGAGTGCGCTGCTGGCCATGGAAAACGGGGTTCCGCTGCCCAGTTGTCCTTTCTGCCGTATTGGGGGCGAAACTTCCGACGAATTCGTGCACCCGACGCTGCAACGGACTTACCTGGTTTCGACTTCGAAAGTGCACGGCGACAGCAGTGAGGGCCTGCAAACCATTCACGTGCTGAAAGACATTACTGATCGGCGCGAAGCAGAGCGGCGTTATCGCGAGTTGTTCGACAACATCCAGGAAGGCATTTACTTCTCCACGCGGGACGGCCGGTTTATCGAGGTAAACGATGCGATGGTGCGCATGCTCGGGTACGACAGCCGGGAAGAGCTTTTACAGGTGGATATACCGAGCCGCCTTTATTTCAATCCGGAATCGCGGCTGCGGTCGCTGGCAGCGATGGAAGAGCGGGGGATTCTGCGCAATCATGAAGAAATTTTGCGCCGCAAGGATGGAACGCCCGTCCACGTACTGGTCAATGCTTTCGCGGTGAAAGATACCAGCCAGCGAATCTTGCAATATCGCGGGCTGATGCTGGACATCAGCGGAATCAAATCGTTCCAGGCAGAACTGCAACGGGAGCGCGATTTCTCCGGGAAGATTCTGAACAACACGCAAAGCCTGATCCTGGTAGCGGACACGGCGGGTCTGATCAGTTACGCGAACCGCCGCTGGTACGACATGGGATATGCGCAGAACCAGGTGTTGGGCCGTCCGATGGAAGAATTGGTGGCGCCCGCCCGCCGCCAGATTTTTAATGAGGCGCTGGCAGCTACCTTGTCTGGCCAACTAGTGGACAACCTGGAACTTCAGATCTTACGCGGCGATGGCCGAGTAGGGCAGTTCTCGGTGAATCTGAGCCCAATGCGCGATGAACTGGGCAACGCCAACAGCATCGTGGTGGTGATGACCGACATCACGGATGCGGCGACGCTGCAATCGAAGTTGATGCATGCGGAAAAGCTGGCGGCGGTCGGACAGTTAGTCTCGGGCGTGGCCCACGAAGTGAACAATCCGCTAACCGCGATCCTTGGCTTCGCCGATTTGCTGATGGAAAATCCCGAAGTGCCTGATAGTGCGAGAAAAGACCTGCGAGTCATCTTGCAGGAGGCTCAGAGAACCAAGCAGATTGTGCAGAACCTGCTGAGCTTCGCGCGGCAGATGCCGCCGCAAAGAAAACCCGTAGAGCTGAACGGAATTCTACGGCGTACGGTCCAGTTGCGGGCCTACGATTTTCAAAGTCACGGGGTGGAAGTCATTGAGCGCCTGGATGAGAACTTGCCTCATGTCACCGGAGACGCTCACCAGTTACAGCAGGTGTTCCTGAACATTCTGAACAATGCCCACGATGCGGTGCGGGAAACCGGGCGAGCTGCGCGCATCGAAATCACCAGCTGTCACGCGCAGGATTACGTGGAAGTTTCGTTTCGCGATAACGGGCTGGGGATCGCGCATGCGGAAAAAATCTTTGATCCCTTCTTCACGACCAAGGAAGTCGGCAAAGGCACGGGTTTGGGACTAAGCATCTGTTACGGAATCGTGCACGAGCATGGCGGCGAAATTTCGTGCCATAACAACGAAGGCGGCCAGGGGGCGACGTTCATTGTGCGTCTGCCGGCACTGTCCGATATTGCGTCTTTGGGAGTGGCGGCCGGGATGGTCCGGCAATGAGCGCGCCTGGTTCCCAACCTGCAGCGTTGCCGGTGCTGCTGATTGAAGACGAGCCCGGGGTGATGGCATACGTGCGTGCGGCGCTGGAGCGGAGCGGCTACTCGGTGGTGACGACGGAGTCGGCGGCGGACGGTCTGGAACTTCTGAGGTCGGGAGAGTTTCTGGGGGTAGTGTCCGATATGCGCACGCCCGGTGGTGTCGATGGTGCTGACGTGCATGCGTGGCTGGTGAAAAATCGCCCGGAGCTAGCGACCCGGATCGTGTTTATCACCGGCGACATCGCCAATGATGAAACTGTAGCCACACTGCGGCAGACCGGCGCGCCCTGCGTCGAGAAACCTTTCCGGGTGCAACAATTCATTTCTGTGGTGCAGAACACGATGGGGAAAGCACAGTGAACGACGATCTGCGAATTCGCATGCTGGTAGTCGATGACGAGCAGAGCATTCGAAGGCTGTGTATGACCGTCGGCGAAGCATTGGGTTATGCCTGCATGGAAGCGGATAGCGGGGAAACTGCGCTGGCCTTGCTGGAAGAACAGCCAGCCCACATGATCCTGACCGACATGGTGATGCCGAAGATGTCGGGATTGGAGTTCCTGGAGAGAGTGAAGAAGCTGTTGCCGCGAAGCGAAGTGGCGGTGATGACGGGCCACGGGTCCGTGGAAACTGCGGTGCAGGCCATGAAACTCGGGGCGTACGACTACATCAGCAAGCCATTTTCTCCGCTGGAGGAGTTGCGATTGTTTCTGCGGCGCATGGCGGAAAAAGTGCGCCTGGTTGAGGAAAACGCGTTTCTGCGGGAACGCGTGGATACAGAAACCGATCTGCATGGAATCGTGGGCGCTTCGGCTAAGATCCAGGACGTGCTGCGTATGATCTCGCGGCTGAAAGATACGCGCACCCCGGTGTTGATCGCGGGAGAAAGCGGTACCGGAAAGGAACTGGTGGCGCGCGCCATTCATTTTCGGGGATCCTATGCCAAGCGACCGTTTGTCGCGGTGGATTGCGGGTCGCTGGTGCCGACGCTCATCGAGAGCGAACTGTTCGGCTACGAACGCGGCGCCTTCACGGGAGCCACGAGGTCGAAGGTCGGACTGTTTCAGACGGCGAACGGTGGAACGATTTTTCTCGACGAAATCGGAGAACTGCCGCTGGAGTTGCAGGCGAAGTTATTGAGAGTGCTCCAGGAAAAAGAGGTCCGCCCGGTGGGCAGCAATCAAAAGGTAAAAGTCGACGTGAGGGTGATCGCAGCCACCAATCGCGATCTGGAACGCGAATACAAACAAGGGACGTTCCGCAAGGATTTATTTTTCCGGCTTAATGTGGTGACCGTCAATTTACCAGCGTTGCGCGAGCGGCGTTCCGACATTCCGATGCTGGTGCACTGGTTTTTGGAGAGGCTGGCTCCGGGCGAATCGATACAGGTGACCAATGCAGCGATGAAAAATCTGTTGCAGTACGACTGGCCGGGCAATGTACGCGAATTGGAAAACTGCATGGAGCGCGCCGTGGCGTTAGGCGATCGCCGGGTGATTGATGTGGCCGATCTGCCGCCCTCACTGAGCGCGGAAGGGCCGCACGCTGAATATGCAGCGCTTACTACTTCGTCGCCGAACTCCACCGATCTGGAAGACATTGAGCGGGCGACGATCGAGCGCGTGTTTGAACAAGTCAAAGGCGACAAGGTGCTGGCGGGAAAAATGTTAGGTATCAGCCGCGCGACCTTGTACCGGAAACTGAAGCGTTACCGAATTGGCGAGCGTCCTACGATGGCGGCGGGAAGCCAGGCCCTGCAATAGGATCCATAGGTGAGACGGCGTGTCATTTTGAGACTTGCCCCCGTGCCGGATTGAAAATCTCTTCCGCATTTCCAAATTAGCCTCATACAAATCAGCGACTTACCTGCCATTCGCCGGCTTCAGGTTTGGCCGACCTCGTGCATGGACCATGGGCGATGCGGTCTGGGAATGGAGGTCGTGCTAACCGGCATACTCGCCCTGGACCGCATCGATTCTGCCAAGCGGGGGTCCGTTGTGTCGAAACCAGCAGTTGGAAGCGCACGCTCCAGCGCTGAGACGTCGATAGCCAAGCTTGCCAAGTTCTTTCGCGATGCGACACCGGTACGCATTCCGGTTCGTTTGACCCGCGAAGTTGGCGATGGTTCGGCAACGGAAACCACGGTCATCGAATTCGGAACTCCGCAGGAAGTACTGTTCACCTCCAACCTGCCGCTGCAATTCGCGGATCGGTTGCGGGTTGAGAATTCCGACGGCACGCTGAACGTGCAGGCCTCGGTGGTTGCGTTACAGCATCATCGGGGACGAACGGCCGTGGCGGCGCGGTTTACCCACGAAGTTGGCAATTGGATCGTGAAACCATGAATCCCACATCACCTTTGTCTGAATTGACTGCCGAATGGAAGAACGCGCGGATGTTGTATCCGCTGTATGCCGCGCTGGCGCACGAATTTGTGATCGAACTGCCGCCCTGCCCGGATCTCGAGGCGGGGGTGGACGCTCCGCCTCGCGAGTCGATCGAGCAGGCGCGGCAATGGTTCCAGGATGTGGACCAGCGCATCCAGATTCATCAACTGCGCCAATTCCTGCAGACCACCACCCTGACCAGCGATGAAGGCTTGCGCATGTTGCTGCTACATCATCTGCACAAAGCCGAGAAGACCGACTGTGATCGCGACAAGGTCGATTTCCTGCTGGTGCAATATTTCTCGCACTGCGCCCCGTCGCGGCTGGAAGAAGCCGATGTGGACATGGAGTACGTGGCGCAGGTTCTGGAGCCGGTGCTGGGAAAAGTAGACCTGACGCTTCCGGCGCAACTGGTGCTGCTTGAGCAATACATCCAAGCGGCGAACCAGGCGCCGTCGCTGAACGATCTGCTGACCGGCGGAATTCTGGACAAGGGGCGCAAGCTGAAGACCTCGGCGGGAGAGGCATACTTTGTTCCCGCTGCAATGATTGCGTTCACTCGATTCAGCTTCCTGATGCGGCGCGTGTTTTTCCGCCTGATGCACCAGGACCTGAACGCAATCATGGACGGTCTGCGGGAACTGGAATCCCTTGGGGTAAGCCATCTGGATTGCCGGAGAGCGCAATTTTCGGCGGACGAGCCCACGGTTCGTCTGCGCATGATCTGCCAGTCATGGAAGGTGATGTTCCACGCGGAATATTCGTCGGGACAGCCGCTGCGCATGCTGGTGGATTTGCGCAATGTCGTCGATACGGCATTGAAGAAGAACCGGGCGGGTAAGCCCAAGGCAGTGAAGGCGCAGGCCGCAGCGGCAAGTGCAGGTTTTACGGTGAGTGCCTCGGACGCGCCGGAGTTCGAAGTGGCGCCTGCCGCTCCCGGACTGGACCAGGACTTCTCGAATCCGCAGAGTTCCAAGGACGACGAAAACGCCTAGTGGCGAAAGGGAAGCGGCCATCGTGAACCTGGGAATGATCCTGATTGTGTCGGACGACGCGGCGTTTGCCCGGCAAGTCACTGCCAGATGGGAAGGCGAAGCGGAGAAACCGGCGCTGACCTTGATGAGTGGCGACGTGTGCCGCCATCCCGCGTCGGAAGAATTCGATGTGGCGGTGGTGGGTGGAGTGTCGCGCAATTGTCTGGATTCGGTGTTGCGGTTTCTGTTGAGTACGGACAAGCCGGTACTCCTGGTCGGAGATGCGGGGCTGCCTCTGAATGCTGAGGCGGCGGCGCTGGTGATTCCGCAGCGCGAAGGTTGGCCGCAGATCCTGAAGCTCTTGACCATCCAGGCGCTGCGACAAGCCCAGGCGGAAACGCGGGCTCGACGAGCTGAAGAGGCACTGGCCCATCTGGATGGCCAGGCTGCACTCGGTCGTTATGTGCTCGAGATGCGGCATGTGATGAATAACGCGCTTACCGCAGTGCTGGGAAATTCCGAACTGCTGCTACTCGAGGGTACGTTGTCAGAAAATGCGAGCGGGCAATTGGAAACGATTCGCACCATGGCGGTGCGCATGCACGAAATCCTGCAGCGCTTTACCTCGCTCGAAAAAGAGCTGAACGCGATCGCGAAGCAGGAACGACGAAAGAGCAAGGCCAAGGCCCAGGCGGCAAGCACCTAGCCCTCCGGCTTCAAGCACTCCCCCGGAAGCGCCGATACTTGAATGTCGGCGAAGGCAGTTCCGACTGCCGGTGTCCCTATGCATAGACTTCCGGTGACGGCCGCGATTCTCGAGCACGAACTCTCTGAAATTCGCTTGCTGCTGGAACGAGAAGCCGGCGTGCTGCTCGACACTCCCAATGAAACTCTTTCCGGCGCCGTTACCGAGCTCATAGAGAAAAGTCACGCCAGTTCTGCCAGCAACTACATCGAGATCTTGCACGCCTCGGAGGCAGAAAGA
>Ga0070741_10021467_pt1 | contig 10038 bp, 9 predicted proteins | sample Coa_R1_4_FD_66440 | JGI IMG/M metagenome (GOLD analysis project Ga0070741, IMG submission 66440) | Surface soil microbial communities from Centralia Pennsylvania, which are recovering from an underground coalmine fire - Coalmine... | ecosystem: Environmental > Terrestrial > Soil > Unclassified ...
ATTCATTGCCCTGGTAGAACGACTTCACCGGCACCCGCTCGTCCTTGCCGTGGGCGCGGATGTCGTTGATGTCGTTGGCCATGCCGGAATGGCCGTAGGTCGGAATGCCGGCATTGCGCAGATAGCTGCCGTCGGTGGCGCCCGCGCTCATCACCGGCAGCACGACCGCCCCGGGCCAGGTCTCGCGCGACAGCTTCTCGATCGCGCCGACGATCCCCTCGCTCAGCTTCGACGGCTCGCTCAACACCGCCGCGCCCTGCTGCGTCACCGTGATCTGGTCGTCGGCCAGCACGCGCACCAGCGTCGCCTTGATCTCCTCGATCGGCTCGCCCGGCATCACCCGGCAATTGACCTTGGCGGTCGCAAGCTGCGGCAGCGCGTTCACCGCATGACCGCCCTGCAACATGGTCGCAACGCAGGTGGTGCGCAGTTGCGCATTGTAGACGGCGTTGTTGCCGAGGCGGGCGAGCGCCTCCGGGTCCGGCTTCTCGGCGACGACGGCCTTCATGTCGGCCGCCATCTGTCCACTCTCGAGCTGCGCGGAGCGTTCGAAGTACCCGCGGGTGGTGTCGTTGAGGTGCAGCGGAAAATCGAACCTGGCGAGCCGCGACAGGCCGTCAGCCAGATGATAGATCGCGTTGTCCTTGCGCGGCACCGAGGAGTGACCGCCGCTGTTCCTGACTTCGAGCTGGAAGCTGACCGAGACCTTCTCGCTGGTCTGGATCGAATTGCGGATCGCCTTGCCGTCCTTCATGCCGACGCCGCCGCCCTCGTTCAGCGCGAATTCGGCGTCGATCAGGTCGCGATGGTTCTTCAAGAGCCACTGGATGCCGAGCGCGTCGCGGTCGAGGATCTCCTCGTCGGTCTCGAGCGCCACGATGATGTCGCGGTCGGGTTTGTAGCCTTCCTGCCTGTAGCGGATCAGATTGGCGATGAACGACGCGGCCATGTATTTGTCGTCGCTCGAACCCCGCGCGTAGAAATAGTCATCCTGCTCGGTCAGCTTGAACGGATCGACCGTCCAGTCCGAGCGCAGCGCCGGCACCACGTCCAGATGCGCCACCAGCAGGATCGGCTTGCGCGCGCCGGAGCCATGGAGGCGGGCGACCAGATTGCCCTTGCGCGGCGCGGGCGAGAACACCTGCACGTCGGTGTCGGGAAAGCCGGCCGCCTTCAGCCGCGCCGCCATCGCTTCCGCCGCCTGCTTGGTGTCGCCGGTCGCGGTCGTGGTGTCGATCTCGACCAGCTCCTTATAGATGTCATGCGCGCGTTGCTGGTCCGCCGTCAGGGGGTCGGCGCGAACGGGAAGCGCGAGCAGGGCAGCGGAGACCAGGACCAAACCGATATTGCGTGCACTCACGTCGCCCTCCCGTGTCTTTCGTTCATTCCAACAGGCCGCGCGCGCTTGTGCAACGTCGTCCCGCGCTGGTCACACCAGCCTATTTTGCATCCTTGACCGCGATCACCTCGATCTCGACCAGGAAGCCGGGATTGGCGAGCGAGGCGACGCCGACCACCGAGCGCGCCGGCAGGTTGGGCGCGCTGAAGAACTGGGTATAGCCCTTCATGAAGGCGCCGAAATCCATCGGCGCGGACGGGCTGTACACCAGGAACACCTGCATCTTGACGACGTCGGCCATGGTCAGCCCGAGGCCTTCGAGAATTGCCTTGATGCGGTTGAGCACGCCGACGGTCTGGGTGGTGAGGTCGCCATAGGCGGCCAGACTCTGCGGGTCGGCATCCTTGTTGACGATCGGCGGCACCTGGCCGCTGACGTAGTAAGTGGTAACCGGGCCCTTGACCTCGACCGACTGCGCGATCGGAAAGGTCGAATTGGGAATCGGATGCCTGATCACTTCGGCGCGCGCCGCGCCCGCCATCGCAAAGGCCGCAACGAGCAGCAATGTCCTCATGATCGTGTGCCCCTATCGTCTTGCGTCCTTGACGTCCTTTGCCGTCACGGCATCGCGGTAATCATTGCCGAAATGCGTGCGTACGTAATTCACCACCGCCGCGACCTGGTCGTCGTTCATCATGTCGCCGAACGGCGGCATCGCGCGCTGGCCGCGGACGATCAATGCGATCGGATAGGCGCTCGATTGCAGGTTCTGGTTATGCGCCAGCGATGGGTAGCTGCCTGCGCCGCTGGCGCCGGCGCCATCCCCCATGTGGCAGCCGCGACAGACATTGTTGAACAGCTCTTCCCCGCTCATCTCGACAAAGCGGTAGCCCGACGAGAACACGCGCTGACCGTCTTGCGCGAGCGAGGCCGCCGGGATCAGCATCAGCGCTGCCGCGAGCACGAGCGATCGCCTCATGTCTTCACCACGCGCTGGTGCAGTCGGGTGATCGCATCGAGCGCGGAGAGGATCGCGCCCTCCTGCCAGGCCGGCAGCGCCGAGGCATGCTCGCCGGCGAGCACGATGCGCCCGTCGATCTGGCAGAGATTCCTGTAATGCTGCGTGCGTCCCTCTTCACTCCAGTCGCCGCTGCAGCCGAGCGTGAAGGGCACGCGATGCCAGGCCACCGCGACGCCGTTCTCGAATTCGGCTTTGTACTGCGGATGGATCGCAGCGCCGAATTGGACGGCGCGCGCCACCCGCTCTTGCGGCGGCATCGCGGTGAACTCGTAGGCATTGGCGCCGTCGAACAGATAGGCGCCGAGCAGCACGCCGCGTCCGGTCCTGTTGAAGGCGCTGTTGGGATAGGCGATCTGGCGGATCGGCAAATCCGTGTAGCTGATGCCGCCATAGATGGCGTCGTCCTCCTCCCAGAAGCGCCGCTTGAACTGCAGGCCGATCTTGACCGCGCCGGCATAGGGCACGGCGTCGATCGCCGACTTCATCGTTGTCCCGACCTGAAGCGGCAGCTGACTCAGGATCGACAGCGGAATGGTGCAGACGCACCAATCGGCCGTCGCGGTCTGCGTCTCGCCGGCGTTCGCCGTGTCGACGAAGCTCACGGTGACGCCGCGATCGTTCTGCGCGATGCCCGTCACCTTGGCATTGTAGCGGATGAGGTCGCCGACCTCGCGCGCGAACGCCTTGCCGATCATGTCCATGCCGCCGACCGGCTGGAACATCGTGGTCTGGAAATTGTAGTTGGCGAAATTCTGCAGGTAACGCCAGACGCGCGATTTCAGGATGTCGCTGAGCGCGACGGGTTCGCTCGGCACCGGCATCGCGGCGAGCCCGCCGCCCGGGGCAGTCGCGTACCCGCGGGTTTCCGCGGAGAAGAGATTGGCCTTGTAATTATAGTTGCGGTCGAGCGCGCCCCACGAGCGCAAGGCCTGCAGCAGAATTTCCTGATCCTCCTTGGTGATGGCCTCATCCAACCTGCCCTGCTTCGTCGACTTCGCCAGCAGCTCGGCGATCTGGCCCTGGAAATCCGCTTTCACGGCGCGGATGCGCTGCGGCGCGCCGCCGAAAGCGCGCGTGGCGTGGAGATAGGCGTTGTGATTGAGCTGGATGAAGGATTCCAGCGCGACGTTGAGCCGCTTGCAGTAATCCAGCAGCGCGCGGTGGTGATATGGAATTCGCCACGGGCCGGGATTGATGTAGAGTACGTCCTCGAATTCGCATTTCTGGGTGAAGCCGCCGAGCTCGGTGAAGCTGTCGCCGCCGCGCAGCGTCCAGTTGCGCCCCCCCGCGCGCGCATTGTATTCGAGCAGCTGCACCTTGTAGCCGGCATTGCGCAGCTCCAGCGCCGCGGTCATGCCGGCCAGTCCCGCGCCGAGGATCAGGACGGAGGCGCCCTTCGGGTCGCCTTCCAGCTTGATCGGGCCCTGGTAGCGCGACTCCGAGGCAAAGCCGAGGCTGGTCATCGCGTGATACATCGCGGCGCTGCCCGCCATCGCTCCAATCAGCGAAAGCAGATCGCGCCGCCTGACCCCTGAAGGTTCGTCCTGCATGTGATTGAGTTTAAGACCGCGCTCTAGGAAATGCATGGGAGCCGCGCCGCCCCGCGCTGTCAAGAAATAGCGTGCCGCCCCACACGCTTTGTTGATCGTCTAGTGGAGCGGATTTGACGTTCGCTACCCCTCTGCCGCGAATCTCTCATGCGAACGTCAAATCCAAAGCTCCACTAGCGTGAATAATTTGCTAGTGGTCCTTTGACGCCAACATTCGCAAGAGTGCCCGCCGAGAAGGGATGCGAATGTCAGCGTCGGACCACTAGCGCTCGCGCGCCGCGATATGCCGCGCAAGCTCGCGCATCTCGCCGAGTGTCAGCCGCTCCAACGTCTCGCGCGTCACCGAAGTGGCCTCGCCCCGGCTCTTGGCGAGATAGCGTGTCATGGTCAATCCCCTGATCGGCACGCCGCCGAGCCGCCGCGTCTGCGCGCCGTGATAGATCGAAGAATAGGGCAACAGGCCGTAGATGTGTCCGGTCAGCAGCAGCGGCTGCAGCGTCTCCGGGCTTTCCAGCTCGAGCCGGATGTCGAGTCTCGCGCCTTCGCGCGCCGCGGCGTTCTCGATCAGTTGCCGCACCCGATTGCTCTTGCTGGTCATGACCAGCGGCAGATCGCCCAACGTCTTGATCTCGACACTGCGTTTCTTCAGGCGCGGATCGTCGGGGCGGCCGACGAGGTAGATCGATTCCTTGAACAGCCTGATATATTCGAGCGAAGGATCGGGCGGCGGATCACCGACGATGGCAAGGGTAAGCTCGCCGCGGCGCAGCTGTCCCAGCGCGTTCGAGGTCCAGCCCTCCATCAGGCTGAGCGTCACCTTCGGATAGGATTCCAGGAAGGTCCGCGCCAGCGGCTCGAACAGCAGCCGGCCGATCGACGGCGGCGCGGCAAGTGACGCCGGTCCGCTCGGCACGTGCGCTTCGATCTGCAGGGTTTCCTTCAGGCGATCGACCTCGCCCAGGATGTATTGCGAACGTTCGAGCAGCCGTTGGCCGGCCGCGGTCAGCCGCACGCCGCGCTTGACGCGATCGAACAGCAGGAAGCCGAGTTCCTGCTCCAGAAGCTGGATTTGCCGCGTCAACGCCGACTGCGCGATGCGCAGATCGTCGCTGGCCTTGCGGAAATTCTCCCGCCGCGCGGCCTGGATGAAATAGCGGAACTGACGAAGGTCCATTTGATTGATGCCGTTTTTCGATCAAACTGATGTCAAATCCATATTATCGTAATCAAACGGCGGATGTTAGCCTGATCGGTGGATCGCTCGCCGTTCGAACCGCGGCGCAATGACGGCGGCAGACGGGTGTCCGGGGGAAACAGATGGCAGACGTGACGCTCGACGCCCACGGCACCGTGCCGGCCGGGGCACAGGACGGCAGCGCGGGCGCAGCCGCAAGGGACGGCGCGCAGGACTGGCTCGCCGCAATCGAGAAATCGAACCTGACGCCGCGCTACTACGCGACGATCGTGCTGATCGTGCTGCAGGAGATGTTCGAGTTCTACGACTTCTTCCTGGTCGGTTACCTCGTCTCGGTGCTCGCGCCGGGCTGGCACCTCACCTACGGACAAAGCGCGATGATGCTGCTGTCCTCGGGCGTCGGCGCGATCGCCGGCGCGCTGATCGGCGGCAGGTTCGCCGACCTCGTCGGCCGCAAGCGGATGATCTGGGGCGGCGGCTTCATCTTTGCGCTCGGCGCGGCCGGGATTGCGCTGATCCCCGACGGCGCCTGGATCCTGTTCTCTTTCCTGCGCTTCGTCGTCGGCTTCGGCTCGATGGCGGCAACGACTGCGCAGAATCCGCTGATCGTCGAGATCACCCCGACCCGCTACCGCACCTTCGTCTCCAGCATGATGGTGGTGCCGGTCGCGCTCGGCACCATGTTCGCCGCGATGGTCTCGTCCAGCCTGTTGCCTGTGATCGGCTGGCGCGGCGTGGCTTTCACCGGCGCGGCGCCGATCGTCACCTCGCTGCTGATCCTTTTGATCGTGCCGGAATCGATACGCTGGCTGCTGTCGCGCGGGCGCAATGAAGATGCGCGGCGCGAGGCCGCCAGGCTGATCGGTGTTGCCGAGAGCAGCATCTCGCTGCCGGCAGCGGCGCCGCCGGCCAAAAAAGCCGGCTCGATGGCCGAGCTACTGGGCGACCAGATGCGGTTCTGGTGGGTGGTCGTGATCTGGGTCGGCATCTCCACCGCCACCTATGGCGTGCAGCTCTGGGGCCCGACCATCCTGTCGCAGCTTCTCAAGATCAAACCGCACGAGGCAGCCGGCTACTTCGTCTATGTCGCCATCGCCTCGCTGCTCGGCCGCGTGATGTTCTCCGTGCTGCCGCTCTATATCGGCCGCCGCGGCGCGGCGATGGTCGGCACGTCGGTCTCGGTCCTGATCATGCTTGCGATCTTCGCTTTCTACCGCGAGTTCATCTTCGGCTACCCGGCCTTCGTGGTGCTGATCATCTTCGGTGCGGCGTTCTACAGCGGGATGTTCTCCAATATCTCGCCTTACGTGGTCGAGGTGTTTCCGGTCTCGCTCGGCGGCCGCGCCTTTGGCCTTGCGCAGGCCTCCAACGGCATCGGCAAGATCATGGGGCCCGTGTGTCTCGCCTTGATCGCGGGCAGTAACGACCTGGTTTCGCCGAAGGCGACCACGGATGCGGTGGCGCCGGCCTTCCTGTTCCTCGCGGCCTGCGAGTTGGCGGCGCTGATCGCGATCTTCGCCTTCCGCCGCGAGCCGCACGGCAAGCCGATGGATATCGGCTGAATAAGAGAAAAGGAAAGCAAGATGCTCGATATCCCCGTTCTGATTTCCGGCGGCGGCCCGGTCGGATTGATGGCCTCGCTCTTGCTGTCGCGGCATGGCGTGAAGTCGCTGCTGGTCGAACGTCATCCCGGCACGGCGCTGACCCCGAAAGCGCGCGGCATCAATGCCCGCACCATGGAGCTGTTCCGGCAATGCGGCATCGAGGCCGCGGTGCGCGATGCCGGACTGTCGCAGACCGGCACCGGCCTGATCGTCTGGACCGAGACGCTGGCGGGGCGCGAAATCCATCGCCTCGTGCCCGGCCGCGCGCTGGCGAAGAACATGGCGATGACGCCGGTCAAGAACTGCCTTTGCGCGCAGGACGATCTCGAACCGGTTATCCGCCGCTTCGCGGAAGCGGCAGGTCCGGGCGAGTTGCGCTTCAACACCGAGCTGACGTCGTTCGCGCAAGCGCCCGATGGCGTCACCGGCATGCTGACAAATCGCATCACCGGAGAAGAGACCAAATTCCGCGCGCGCTACCTGATCGCCGCCGAAGGCGCGCAGAGCAGGGTGCGGCGCGCGCTCGGCGTCAAAATGGAAGGCAAGGAGAAGGTCTACGACAGCGTCAACATCCTGTTCAACGCCAACCTCACGCAGTTGGTCAAGGATCGGCCGGCCGCGCTGTACTTCGTCGAGCTGGATGAGCTGCGCGCGACCTTCCTCACCATCAACGGCACCGACCGCTGGGGTTTTCTGATTCACAGCCCGTCGAAATATGGCTGGAAGCCGGAGGATTTCACGCCGGAATTTTGTGTCGATCTGATCCGCAAGGGCATCGGCGTGTCGGATATTCCGGTGACGGTGCTCGGCGTCAGCCCGTGGCAGGCCTCTGCGATCGTGTCCGACCGCTATCGCGTCGGCAACGTGTTCCTGGCGGGCGACGCCGCCCATGAGATGCCGCCGACCGGCGGCTTCGGTCTCAACACCGGTGTGCAGGACGTGCACAATCTCGCCTGGAAGATCGCAGCCGTGCTGCGCGGCAACGCCGACGAAGAGCTGCTCGACAGCTACGATGCGGAGCGCCAGCCGCTCGGCACGATCATCACGCAAAATTCGCTTGCGAACGCGATGTCGATGGGGCGCACGGAAAACAAGGCCGGCGTGCTGCCGCGCCGCGAATTCCTGGCCGAGCAGGGCCTGATCTTCGGCGCGAACTACGAGTCCAGGGCAGTGGTACCCGACGGCACGCCGGCGGCCGCGTTGGAAGACATGGTCACGGAATATGTGCCGTCGGCGCGGCCGGGCTGCCGCGCACCGCATGTCTGGCTCAAGCGCGGCAATGAGGAAATTTCCAGCATCGACCTGATCGGAGCGCATTTCGTCTTGATGGCGGGCGCGCAAGGCGATGCGTGGCGGCGCGGCGCGCAGGTTGTTGCGGTGTCGTGGCCGCCATTGATCACCCATGTCATCGGCAAGGACAGCGAGGTCAGCGATCCCGGCGGCAACTGGCATGCCGCTTACGGCATCGAGCCTGACGGCGCGGTGCTGGTGCGGCCCGACGGTTATGTCGCCTGGCGCAGCCGCAGCGGCGTCGCCAACCCGGAAAGCACGTTGCGCGAGGTGTTCGACCGGCTGCTCGGGCGCGTGCCGGCAATGGCCTAGAGCGCGCCTCACAGCTGCAGGAAAAAAGTTCATAGACGATGTCGGGCAGGCTGGCCTTCATGCGTCCTCGGGTCGCAACGAGGAGACCGACCATGCCTGAACATGCCAACGCCGAAGAAGACCTTATCAAAGCGTTGCTCGAGCGCTGGGCAGACGCTGTCCGTCGTCATGATCTTCCCGCGATCCTCGCGCATCATGATCAAGAAATGGTGATGTTCGATCTGCCGCCGCCGCTTCAATGCAGAGGGATCGAAGCCTACGCCAAAACGTGGGACCTGTTTTTTCGCTACCACAAACCCGGCGCAGCCTTTGACTTCCGGGAACTCGCAGTTACTGCGGGCGCGGAGGTCGCCTTCGCGGTTGCCATCATGTGGTGTGGACCCGATTCGTCCAGCAACCCCGCGGACAAGGACGGTTTTCTTTTCAGGCTCACCGTGGGATTGCGCAAAGTCGATGGCGACTGGCGCATTACCCACGAACATCACTCGGAGCCCGCCAAGGACTGATTCCGCCCCGGTCAGCGCACGCCGATCGTATAGCGGAACGCGCGCGCGTCGCCCGGCGGAATGTGCATCAGGCCAGGCTTGTCCGAAAACTCGCCTTCGAAATCGATGGGGCTGGCAAAGCCGTACCACGGCTCGATGCAGAGGAACGGTGCCTCTCCCGGCTTCGACCAGATGCCGAGCTGGCGGAAGCCTTCCCATGACATTTCGATCGCAGGTCCCTTGTCGGCGGCGTAGCGCACGGACGTACTCGCGAGCTTGTCGAGGATCACGGCGTCATCGTCGAACAGCAGTTTGGAGAGATCGAGCACCCTGCCCCGGATCGGAGATGGCCTGGGATCAGGCAGCAGCAGGCCGTCCTTGCTCAAGCGCCGAATTGGGGCGGGCTCATCGGCCGAGAAGGTGAGCCGGTAGCTTTCTTTCGGCAAGCCCGGCAGCAACGGCCAGTTTAGCGCCGGATGCCCGCCGATCGAACACGGCAAGACCTCATCGTTGGGATTTGCGATGGCCATCGTTACCTCGAGGTCGGCGCCGCGAAGCACGTAACTGAGGACCAGCCGGTAGGCGAACGGGAAACGCGTTCGCGTCTCGGCCGTATCGGCTTGCACCAGCCTGCACGATTGCGGCGAGCGATCGGTGAAAGTGAAATCGTGATCCCGCGCCACGCCGTGGCGCAGCATCTTGTAGACTTTGCCGCGAACGCCAATTTGTTCGTTTCTGACGTCGCCGATGATCGGAAACAGCAGCGGCGAATGCCGCGGCCATTCCGGGCCCGCCTGCCAGAGCAGCTCCAACCCATCGGCGGTCTTCAGCGAGCACAACTCGGCGCCATGCGCGAGAATGGTCGCGCTGATACGTTCATTTGTCAGCGTGAACCGGTCGCTCATTCCTGCCCTTTCCAGAACGCGGCGGTCCGTATCGGCAACTGATGCCGGATCATGGCGACACCGTCGACGACGCGCGAGGCGCCGGTCGGAAGCTGCATGTCTATCCCTTCACCGCGCCCGCCGTCAGCCCGCTGACGAGATAGCGCCGCACCGCGAGCGAGAAGATCAGCACCGGCGCCATCACAAGCGATCCGCCGGCGGCGATCTTGCCCCATTCCCAGCCTTCATAGTTCATGAAATTGACCACGGCTACGGGGGCGGTGCGCGCACTGGTCCGGGTCAGGATCAGCGCGAAGAAGAAATCATTCCAGGCATAGAGGAAGCAGAGGATCGCGGT
>Ga0070741_10021468_pt1 | contig 10038 bp, 11 predicted proteins | sample Coa_R1_4_FD_66440 | JGI IMG/M metagenome (GOLD analysis project Ga0070741, IMG submission 66440) | Surface soil microbial communities from Centralia Pennsylvania, which are recovering from an underground coalmine fire - Coalmine... | ecosystem: Environmental > Terrestrial > Soil > Unclassified ...
TGCGAAACCAGTGGGTGGACGTGGCTCTCACGGATCTCAACATGCCCACCATGGATGGAGAGCAGTTCGTGCGGCGGATGGAGGCCGATGAGTCTTTGCGGCCGATCCCGGTATTGGTGGTATCCACCGATCGCACGGATCGGCGTGTGCAGCAGATGCTCACTCTAGGGGCCGGGGTTATGTCACGAAGCCGTTTCTTCCGGAGACTCTGCGTGAGGAGCTAGAACGCGCGTTGGGAGTAATTCATGGCAGTCAGTGAAGTGGAGCAGGTGTTGTCAGAAGCCGCAGCCGAGGTGCTGGAGACGATGTTCTTTACGAGCTTAGCGGCGGAAGATGAACCGCCGCCGCCAATCACCGAACCTGTGGTCTGCGCTCGCTTATCGTTCCACGGCGCCCCGTCCGGCCACCTGGGCGTGCGAGTTCCCTTGAGAACCGCGCGCGAGATCGCCGCTAATTTTCTCGGACTGGAGGACGCGGAACTGACCGAGGCGCGGGTGGGTGACGTGATTTGCGAATTGAGCAATATGGTGTGCGGCCTGGTGCTCGGCAGGCTGGAAAGCAGCGGCCTTTTCGAATTAACCCGCCCGGAATTGGGTTCTGGTGAGAGCGGGAACCCGCGATATGCGCCGGCTGCCTCCCGCAGGTTGCCTCTGGAGGGGGGGGTGATGGAAGTCTGGCTGGAATGGGAGAGCCCTCAATGACGGGCGGGAGCAAGATCAAAGTCCTGATCGTGGATGACTCGGCAATCGTGCGCAAAATCCTAAGCGATGCGATCGCTGCCGAATCAGACCTGGAGGTCGTGGGCACGGCTCCGGACCCGTTCATCGCGCGGGACAAGATTGTGGCGCTGAAGCCCGACGTCTTGACGCTGGATATCGAGATGCCGCGCATGGATGGGCTCACTTTCTTGAAAAAGCTGATGCAGCATCACCCGATGCCCGTGATTGTGATCAGTTCGCTCGGGCAGGCTTCGTGCCAGGCGACGCTCGATGCTCTGCGGCTGGGGGCGGTGGAAGTTCTGGGTAAACCGGGCGGCCCGTACTCAGTGGGTGAATTGCGGTTGAACCTGGCGGCCAAGATCCGCGCCGCCGCCGCGGCGCGCGTCCAAGGGTCGGCGGAAACGGCTCCCCGGAAGGTGGAGGCCGTCGAGCCGGCAGCGGGCAGAATGTACCGGCCGGGTACGGTGATCGCGATCGGAGCCTCCACGGGCGGAACCGAAGCGATTCAAGCCGTGCTTCAGCAGTTGCCGGCGAATGTCCCGCCGATCGTCATCACGCAGCATATTCCGCCCGTATTTTCGCGCGCTTTCGCAGACCGCCTGAATCAGATCTGCCCTATGGAAGTCAAAGAAGCGGCCGACGGAGATGTGGCGAGCCCCGGGCGGGCGCTGATCGCGCCCGGAAATTTCCACATGCTGCTACGCAAATCGGGAGAGGGATACCGGGTTCAGGTGAAGGACGGGCCGCCGGTTTGTTATCAACGACCGTCGGTGGATGTCATGTTCAGCTCGGTGGCTGAATCCGTCGGGGGTCCCGCCATTGGCGTGCTTCTGACGGGCATGGGGTCGGATGGCGCGCAAGGTTTGCTGAGAATGAAGAACGCCGGAGCGAGGACTTTCGCGCAGGATGAAGCCAGCAGCGTCGTGTTCGGCATGCCGCGGGAAGCGATCCGGATGGGGGCAGCGGAGCGCATCATCTCGCTCCCCCGAATGGCGTCAGCGATCATCGCGCAATCGCTGGTGTGAAAGCGGGAGCGCCCGCCGCGGGGACACGCGGTTGACGCTCCTGTTCCCGTGCGGTTACAGTAGAGATGTTCCGTTTCTTCCGGCCAGCCTTAGTCCCCATCGTCTAGCCCGGCCTAGGACATCGCCCTTTCACGGCGGTAACGGGGGTTCGAATCCCCCTGGGGACGCCACGTTGTTCAGCGAGCCAGCACCAGCAAACGGTGGCGGTCAAATATGGACGGAGAAATCTTGGTTCCGAGGCAAACACCAACGTGCCAAAGGCGGACCGCACTTGAAGTTCCGATATTTCACTCACCACCGGCGTGGATGTGAACGTTAGGACGTGCCGCTCCGCACGATAAGCGCGTAGTGGCGACGGGATTGCCCTTGGAGTTGGGACGCGCACCGCCTAGAAAAAAATATGCGATTTGCCGCACTTGCTACGGATTTTGATGGAACCCTTGCCCGCAATGGTCAGGTCAGCGCGCATGCCCTCAGTGCGCTAGAACGGCTGCGGGCGTCCGGACGCCGGCTACTGCTCGTGACTGGCCGCGAATTGCACGATCTGCAGGGAGCGTTTTCGCGTCTGGACCTGTTCGATTTGTTGGTGCTTGAAAACGGAGCAACGCTGTATTTTCCGCTCGAGCGACGGGAGCAGTTGCTGGCCGATCCTCCCCCCGAGCAGTTTATCGCGGCATGCCGGGAGCGCGGAGTCGCGGGGCTGAGTGTCGGCCGCGTGGTGGTGGCCACCTCGGAAGCAGAGACGCCCAAAGTGCTCGATGCCATTCATTCCCTCGGCCTCGAGTTGCAACCGATCTTCAATCGAGGCTCGGTCATGATCTTGCCTTCGGGAGTGAATAAGGCCAGCGGTCTGGCGGCGGCGCTGAATCATCTTGGGCTTTCATCCCACAACGTTGTCGCGGTAGGGGACGCCGAAAATGATCATGCGTTCCTCAGCTTTTGCGAATGCAGCGTGGCGGTGGCGAATGCGCTGCCGGCCCTGAAAAAGCGAGCGGATCTGGTCACAGCGGGCTGCGATGGGGACGGGGTGGCGGAATTGATCGAGTCGCTGATCGCCGACGACCTCGGGCAACTGAACGGCTCGCTCCACCGTCACGACATCCTTCTCGGGCGGACTCGAAATGGGGATCTGTGTTTTCCCGTCTATGGCCGGAATCTGCTGATCGCCGGTTCCTCCGGTGGAGGAAAGTCGAGCATCACCGGCGCGTTTGTCGAACGGCTGTTAGAGGCGCGCTATCAGGTATGCGTGATCGATCCGGAAGGCGATTACAAGACTCTGGGGGATGCTGTGGTCTTGGGCGAGCCCACGAGCCCGCCCACGGTCGATGCGGCTCTGGCGGTGCTGAGCAAGCCGGAGCGAAGCCTCGTACTCAACCTGGTGGGCGTTCGGTTCGAAGACCGGCCGGCGTTCTTCCAGAGTCTGATTACGCGCGTGCAGGAACTGACGCTCCGAACGGCCCGGCCACATTGGATGGTGATCGATGAGGCTCACCACTTGTTGCCGGCGGACCGAAAATCGCCGATGCTTGCTCCCGCAAGAGGTCTCTTGAATACTGCCCTGATTACTGTGCGCCCGGAGCACGTGGCGCGCGACGTGGTTGCGCTCACCGATGCCATGATTGCCGTCGGGAAGGACCCGGATGAGGCGGCGCGTGCCTGGTCGGCGGCCACCGGAATCCCGGCTGCGCCGTCGCAGGTCTCGCTCGATCGCCGGCAGGCAATCCTCTGGCGAAAAGAGAAGCCCGGTCAGCCCGTGTGTTTCGAAGTAGCCGAGTGTCAGAGCGACCGCGTCCGCCACAGCCGTAAATATGCTTCAGGAGAGTTACCGCCCGAGCGGAGCTTCTACTTCCGCGGCCCTGCCAACAAATTGAACCTGCGTGCCGACAATCTCACGACGTTTCTGCGCATGGGCGACGGAGTCGATGAAGATACATGGCTTCACCACCTCAGGCAGGGCGACTATTCCCGTTGGATGCGAAGCGAAATCCACAGCGATGAGTTGGCCGGCGAGACGGAAGCCATCGAACGCGAGGACCACCTGACCGCCGACGAGAGCCGCGCCAAAATTCGCGAGGCCATCCAAAAGCGTTTCACGATCCCGGAATAAATGCCTGCTGCGCTGACCCCTCGCGGCAGGTCAGTGTCCGTCTCAAGTTAGTTATTAGGGATTCACCCAAGGAAATATTTTCAACGGAGCTGCTGTTGATAAATGGAAAAGTGCGTCAGAATAGATACGAACTTGCGGAGGAACCTATGCCCTGCTACCTCAACATGAATTTACTCGCCATTCTCCCGATTTTCCTCGCCGCAGGAATTGCGGGCGCGCAACAGATGCCGTCGAGCCCAGTCCCTATTGCGTCGATGGAGACTTCGGGCATGATCGGCATCACAGCTGGCCAGACCGCCCGGCTAAATGCTCTGAACCCCGGCGTCCCGGCGCCGTTCGCTACGGGCGCGCTCTGTTCCGTGCAAGTATCGTTTCAAGACGACCAAGGAAATGTGCTCAAGACTGCTCAAGTCACCGTGGCTCCCGGCAAGAGCATGCCAGTCGATCTTCCGATGACGAGTTCGGGGCGCACAGAGATTCGCGCGATCATTATATTCACGCAACCCACGCCCGCGGCAAACCCCACCGCAGTTCCCGCCAGCCCCGCGGCCCTCGCGATGCCTTTCGTCTGCCCATTAGTTCCAACTCTCGAGATCTTCGACACGACCACCTCGGCCACGCTTGCGGTGCTGACAGAGTTCCACTTTACTTATCCGTTCATTGGTGGGCTGATGGGCGGCTCGATCGCGCCTCGCTGAGGATCATCGTAGCGGCGGCCGCACGGCCATGCCGGTCCGGGCGGATTCGAAAACGGCTTCGATCACGGCCGTATTCGCGAGCGAATCCTCGAGCGGTGTCGGTACCTCGCCCAGACCCCGGATCGCACGCGAGAAATGGTCGCCCTGAATCGTGAACTGGTTGCACGGCGCCAGTTCCTCCACGCGGGCTCCACTGCCTGACAGATCCGCGCCGTTATCGACAATTAACCGGCTCGGCCGCTCCGGCATTGGATTGACCGGAACCTCCACTTCAACGCGTCCTTGCGTTCCAAGAATTTGGAACCGCTGATAGTACACCAGTTGCGTGCTGACTGTGAACACGCAATGGCCCGAAGGGTAGGTGAGGATCGCCGAACTCAAACGGTCCACCTCAAACTGAGGATCGCGATCAATTGCCGCCGCTACCGTCACCGGCTCCTCGCCGAATAGGAAGCGCGAGAGTTGGATCGGGTAGCAGCCGATGTCCATGACGGCGCCGCCGCCGAACTCGGCGACGTTCCGGATGTTTCCCGCTTCGCGGTTGAAGAAGCTGAACACGCAGGTCACCGCCCGCAGGTCTCCTATCGTTCCGGATCGCACCAGCTCCCGGGCGCGCAGCCACTGGGGGTGTGTCCGAACCATGAACGCTTCACCGACTTTCACTCCCGTGCGATCGCGCGCGTCCATCAGTTTCCGGCACTCGTCAACGCTCATCGCGATTGGCTTCTCGCACAGCACGTGTTTGCCGGCTTCGGCGGCCCGGATCGACCACGGCACGTGCAGGTGGTTCGGCAGGGGGATATAGACGGCTTCCACCTCGGGATCTGCCAGCACGTCTTCATAGAAACCGAATGCCTTGGGTATTTGCAGTTCGGCCGCGGACTCTCGGGCCTTTTCCAAGTTACGCGACGCGATCGCCACGATGTCGCACCATTCGCTTTTCAGCATGGCGGGAATCACTTTCTTGGTTGCAATTCGGGCAGCCCCGAGCACGCCCCATCGAACCCTATCATTCGGCATACTGCGAGTTTCGCAGAATTCGCGGGACTCAATCGCGGCGCCGAAGAAGACGTTCCGTCAGCGACTCATGCTCTCGCGCAAATTGTTCCGCGGCCCCACGCAAGTACGGCCGGAATTCCTGCGCGCAATAGATCGTGAAGCCCGTGGATCGAATTTCACCCAGCGCATTCGAATAGTGATTGAGAATTGTTTCGCCGAGCACCTTCCCGGTGCGGCGCGCCGCGGACCGAGCCGCGCGCGAGAGCCACAACACGTTGGCCGGAATGTGAGACAGCGCCGAAAGCGCCATTACCGACGACACCAGAAATACCGGCCGGCCTTGCTCCCGTGCCGCGGATTGCAGGCTTTTCCAGACGCGTTCCACTCGTTCCAGGGACGGCAGATTTTTCGGGGGAATGCCTCGGAGCTCCTCCTTCAAATGGTCCCATTCGTTTCGCAACCCGGGAATGTCGACCGGCGGCAGGTTGAGCGCCGCAGCCAGCCGCCCGCTGCTTTTCTCGAGCCCATCCAGCACCTGCTCCATGGTTTCGAATCGCGTGCCGCTTTCGAGCAGCCCGTCTTCTTTCAGCGACTCCGACAATTCCTGAATGAGCCTCCGGCTGCCGCCCGCGGCATCGGCCAGCGCCGCTAAGACCCAAATGGGCGAGGCCTGGAACGCGAGGATTCCGAGCAGTTCGATTCCATGGCTGGTGGTCCGTTGTAGTAGAAAATGTTCGGCGAGTTTCCCTTCCGGCGGATACACACCTTCGACCTGACCGACATCTTCGATCAAAAATCGAAGCGTGACGTCCACCATCGTCCGATACAGAACGGTTCGCCGCAGTGCCGCCGGAAGCGCAATATTTCCGATCTCGCGCAGCAGCCCGCCCGATAGTGCACTCAGCGAACGGATGGCGCGCTCCGGCAGGGACAAAATATATCGGTAGCGAGCGCGGGAAGCCACGAAACCGTAGTATACGCGGTCGCGCCGGCGACCTTGTCGCCGCCCTGTCACCGGTGGCAGAACCACCGGCGCTACTCTTCTGCGTTCCTATTCGCTTCTTGCACGCAAGCACCTAAGGCTTCCGGCAGCTGGAATCCGCCTTGAGAATCGTCAGGTAGATCGAGGACTTGCGTCGCCGCATCCAGGTTAATGGGGCCGTAGATGTGCGGGAATAATTCGCGTGTCCTCTCATCGTTCGGATCGGCGGGAGCTTCGAACCGCACCTCGGCCGTCAGGCGCTGCGGGTTGATGCACAGCAGCACCAACTCCCGCTGCCCGCGAAAGAAGCGGTTCGCGGTTCCGAGAATCTGTTCCCGGGTTGAAGCATGGACGAATCCCTCGGTCGCGAGGCTGCCCGGCTGGTATTCCCCGCGCCGGAGGGCCTCCTCCCAGTCGCTCTTCTTCAGAATGTGGAATATCAACGGCACCCTTCGGTTTTATCAAACTGAGGGGTGTTAGCCGTGCGCGCCCGTTTACTTCCCAATGCGTTCGAGCAGCGTATTCATGTCATCGGCGTGCTCCTCCTCTTTCGCGAGGATCTCCTCCATAAGCCGCCGGCTCGTGGGGTCGCGCTCTCCGAAGTAGCGGATGATCTCGGAGTAAGATTCGATCGCAACGCGCTCGGCCACCAGGTCTTCCTGAATCATCTCCCTGAGCGTCTGGCCTTCCACATATTCCGAGTGGCTGCGCATCAGCAGGCCCTCTGGATTAAAGTTGGGCTCGCCGTTGAGCTGGATGATGCGTTGAGCGAGCTGATCGGCGTGGCTCTGCTCCTCGTTGGCGTGCTCGAGAAACTCTTCCGCCACGGCCTGCGCATGAATTCCGCGTGCCATAAAATGATGGCGCTTATAGCGCAGAACGCAGACCAGCTCCGTCGCCAGCGCTTCGTTCAGCAAACGAAGAGATGTCTCCAGGTCGGCTTTATAGTTGTCGGTTACCGCTCCGCGCTCGATATGTTGACGCGCGCGGCGGCGAATTTCTTTGATATCGCTCAGGAATGGCTTTTTCGGATCAGGTGTAAGTGCGGCTCCCATAAAGTCCCTTCGATCCTTATCGTAGGGCGTGCCGTCCGCGAGGCTGGTGTGCCTGCACACACAATGATGGGCACGCGCCATTTTCGCAGTGACATGCGTGAGTCACTGTACAATGGCACCCATGGAACACTACACATGGGATGCGATGGAGACCGAAGTCTTGAGCGAGCACATCGGCCGTAAGATTATCTCGGGTGAAAAAGCAATGGTTGCGCAGGTCTTTTTGAGCAAGGGAGCCGTGGTCCCCGAGCACCATCACGAAAGCGAGCAGATCACGTACATTCTGGAAGGCGCGCTTAAATTTGAACTCGAGGGAAGGGAAGTCGTCGTGGGCAAAGGTCAGGTCTTGCGAATACCGTCCAACGTGCCGCATCGCGCCGTCGCGCTCGAGGACACGCTCGATCTGGATATCTTCAGCCCGATTCGCCACGATTGGTTGAAAAAAGATGACGCGTATCTCCGCCGGGGTGAGACGGATGGACCTCGGTCTTAACGGTCGCGTGGCGCTGGTCGCCGCTTCCAGCCAAGGCCTCGGCAAGGCTGTGGCCCTCGCACTCGCCCGGGAAGGCGTGCGCCTGGCGTTGTGCGCGCGCACGGCATCGACGCTGGACGCCGCTGCCGAGGAGATTCGGCGGCAGACCGGCGCCCAGGTGTTGACGCGCGCGGTCGACGTCACCGTCCCGCAAGAGGTGAAGCGGTTCGCCGCGGAAGCGGCAACGCAGTTTGGAACCATCGACATCTGCGTAGCCAATGCCGGCGGACCGCCCTCGAAGCCCTTCGCCGAAACCACTATGGAAGACTGGCAGGCGGCGGCAAACCTGAACCTGATGAGCACCGTATGCCTGGCGAAAGAGACGCTTCCCGTCATGCAACAGCAGCGGTGGGGCCGCTTCATCGCGATCACGTCGCTCACGGTCAAGCAGCCGGTCGACGGACTGGTGCTCTCGAATGCCGTGCGCACGGGCGTGAGCGGGCTGATCAAATCGCTGTCCAACGAGTACGGCCCTTACAATGTGCTCGTCAATAACGTCTGTCCCGGCTATACGGCCACCGATCGGCTGGTTGGGCTCGCCGAAGCCATTGCCGGGAGAGAGGCCGTTTCAGTCCAGGACGTTGAATCCCGGTGGACGAATCAGATTCCCCTGCGCCGGCTCGGCCGGCCCGAGGAGTTGGCCAATCTCGTGGTATTTCTGGCCTCGGAGCGGGCCAGCTATATTACGGGCACCTCTATCGCGGTGGATGGCGGCCTCGTGAAGGGACTCTATTGATGCCCTCATCCCGCTCGGCTCCGCACCGCGTTCGCATCCTTGTGACCGGCGGAACGTTTGACAAAGAGTACGACGAGATCCACGGGCGGCTTTTCTTCAAGCAGTCGCACGTTGCCGAAATGCTGGCTCTCGGCCGCTCGAAGCTCGACCTGAAAATCCAAACGCTCATGATGATCGACAGTCTGGAAATGACGGACAAGCATCGCTCGACGATCGTGAATGCGTGCCGCAAGGCGCCCGAGAGTCATCTGGTGGTGACCCACGGCACCGATACTATGGAAATTACCGCCAGAGCCCTTGCCGCGATTCTCAAAGACAAGACGGTCGTGTTGACCGGCGCGATGGTGCCTTACAAGTTCGGTAGCTCGGACGGGCTATTCAATCTCGGTAGTGCATTGGCGTTTGTGCAGACGCTTCCGCCGGGAGTGTACATTGCGATGAATGGCCGCTGCTTTGCCGCGAACCGGGTCCGGAAAAATCGCGCGGAGGGAGTATTCGAAGGCGATTCCCGCCTCTGACCCGGCGCGCGCATCCGCGCGAGCGATGCGGCTGGCAGGAGCTAGCGAACTCCGATTCAGTGAGCCCAGACTGTCGGCGCTGCAATGAACTACCAGCCTTCATGTAGCTTAACGGGCCTTCGTCTTCAGCGCAGTCGGGTGAAACGCGGACGCCGGTGCTGCGGCACCGCTAGTACCTGGTGCCAGGTCCGCGAAACTCCTGGCCCTCTATGCAAAACTCCGGACCATCCACTAGTACCCCCGGGGTTGGAGATGCCGCGCAGCGACAAGGTTCGGTTCTTCACCAGCTCCGGCGGCGCGTGCCCTCCCCTGGCTCACAAATTGCTATTCACGTCTCCCGGGTAGGCAGGCCGAACCGCCGCCTTACTGAGAAAGGGAAACGCAATGTGTGATTATTCGCTGGCAGCTTTGCGCAGTCGCCTCGCCTCGCAAGGCGAGGAGTTGGTAATTTATCGCTTCCCCACCGGGTCGCTCGGTCTCACGACGCCGGCTGAGCTTGAGATGCACACGCCGGAGTTCCACGGTTGGTGGTCGTCATTCGACGCCAGCCAGGTTCCCTGCGCCATTTGCATTCCCCATGGCGCCAGCATGGCGCTTTGCGACATCCCCGAACGTTTGCAGCATAAGCTCGGGATTGGCGCTCGAGAAGATGTGACTTTCATTCAAC
>Ga0070741_10021469_pt1 | contig 10038 bp, 6 predicted proteins | sample Coa_R1_4_FD_66440 | JGI IMG/M metagenome (GOLD analysis project Ga0070741, IMG submission 66440) | Surface soil microbial communities from Centralia Pennsylvania, which are recovering from an underground coalmine fire - Coalmine... | ecosystem: Environmental > Terrestrial > Soil > Unclassified ...
GGGTAAACGAACGAGAAGTGTTCGCGCGCCTGGCGCAGGCTGTCGAGGCGGTCGCCCAGCCAGCGCAGCGGTAACAAGCGATCGCGCAGACTCGCTGCCGTTTCAAACTGCTGCGCTGCCGCCGCAGCGTGCATCTGTACCTCCAGATTGCGCACGATGCCCGCGTTGACGCCGGCCAGGAACGTTCGTGCCTGGGCGACCCTGTCGGCGTAAATGTGGCGTTGCACCGAGCCCGCACAGGGCCCGAGGCAGGTACCGATCTCCAGGCGGATGCAGCCGGCGGGCCGCACGATCGGGAACAGCTCCACCTCGTCGGGGAAGACCATCTCCTGGGGCGTTGGGCAGTCGCGCAGGCCCAGGACATCGTTGAGCCTGCGGACTGCTTCGTGGGTGCGGCTGCCGTCGTTCAACGGTCCGTGGATGGCGAGGCTATCGGGGGGCGGTCGGCGCGTGAGGAAGACGTGCGCCGCCGGGGCGCCGCCCACGCACAGGTACGTCAGGCGCCGCCGCAAGGGTTGTCCCTGCACGTTCAGGCGCGGCCGCCAGCGGCGAATCAGCTCCAGCTCGCGATGCAGCGCCGCGAACTCACTCGGGCCCGTTTCCCAGACGATGCTGCGGGCATGGCGGAGAATGGCGGCGGCCTTGCGCGGCCGGCCGCGGCGGCGGAAATAGCTCTGCAGCCGCACGCGCAGGTTCTTCGCCTTGCCGAGGTAGATGAGCTCCCCCAGTCCATTAATCATGCCGTAGACGCCCGGTTGCACCGGCGCCCAGGCCTGCACCTGCGTCCGCAATCGGCTCGCCCCGCCCTGCACCTGCACGAGCCGAGGCGGCGTCTCGGCATGCGGATCGAGGGCGTTGGGTCCAAAATCGGTGAACGGCGTGGAGGAGAACAGTGGAGGCATGTGGAGATTGTGCGAACATGGGTCAAGCGTGCTCGTCCGATACGAAGGGCAGCATTATAATCCACGATGGTTTTTGAAGGGAGTTCAAGTGGCCAGGTCCTTACTGATCCGCAACGCTGCCCAGCTGGTGACCGCCGCGTCCGCGGAGGGCGCGCCCGTGCGCGGCCGGGACATGGCGCGGCTCACGATCGTGTCGGATGCTGCCGTGGCCGTCGCGGACGGAGTCATTCGCTGGGTCGGATCGAGTGCGGGCGTGCCGGCGGCGTTTTTGGAGGGGGCGGAATTAGTCGATGCCGTGGGCAAGGTCGTGCTTCCCGGTCTGGTCGATAGCCACACACACCTGGTATGGGCGGGGTCGCGCGTCGAGGAATTCGAGCAGCGACTTTTGGGGCGAAGTTACCAGGAGATCGCGGCGGCCGGCGGCGGTATCAACGCGTCGGTGGCGCAGGTCCGCGCCGCGTCCAAGGAAACGCTCAAGGATTTGACGCGCCGACGCCTGCTGCGCCTGCTGCGCTTCGGCGTCACCACGGTGGAGATCAAGACGGGGTACGGCCTGAACCTCGCCGACGAAATGAAGTGCCTGGAGGTCATCGCCGAGTTGAACGCCGAGGGGCCGTGGGAGCTTGTGCCCACCTTCCTGGGTGCGCACGCGGTTCCTCCGGAGTACCGGCACGACCGCACGGCTTATGTCGATCTCTTGCTGAACGAGATTCTCCCGGCGGTGGCGCGGAGTGGGCTGGCCGAGTTCTGCGATGTCTTTTGCGAGGCGGGTGTGTTTTCGCTGGAGGAAACGGAGCGCATTCTCGGGCGGGCGCGGGAAGTCGGCCTGGCGGCGAAGGTGCATGCTGACGAGTTGACGCCGCTGGGGGGAGCAGAACTCGCGGCGCGGCTGGGGGCGACCTCCGCGGATCACTTGTTGTGCATCACCGACGCGGGCATAGATGCCCTGGCCAGCGGAACTACCGTGGCGACGCTGTTGCCGGGCACCGCTCTCTTTCTCGGCGTGGCCTACGCCCCGGCGCGGCGCCTCATCGACCGCGGCCTGCCGGTGGCACTGGCCAGCGACTGCAATCCCGGAACGTGTCCCAGCGAGAACCTGCCCCTGGCCGGCGCCCTCGCCTGCACGCAAATGAAAATGCTGCCCGCGGAGGTGGTGACGGCACTCACCCTCAACGCCGCCTGCGCCCTGGGCCGAGGCCGGCGCCTCGGCACGCTCGAAGTCGGCAAACAAGCCGACCTGGTCCTGTGCGACGTCTCGGATTATCGCCAAATCTTCTATCACTTCGGAGTAAACCATGTCTGGCGCGTCTACAAGCGCGGGCGACTGGTGTGACCTGCTCGACCCCGTGCGGCCGGAGTTGCTTCTCCCCGACGTCCGCCGCAGCGACGATCCGCGCCTGGGCGAATTCGTGGAGATCGGCCTGGCCGGCCTGCGTCCGGGGCGGGCGGTCATCGTCGGCTTTCCGCAGGACGAGGGCATTCGCCGCAACCATGGGCGACCCGGGACCGCCTTGGCCCCCGATGAGCTCCGCCGCTTCCTCTTTCGCCTGACACCCTGGGATGCCGCCAGCGACGTTGACCTGGCGCAAACCCCGCCGGTGGATGTCGGCAACCTGCGCATCACGCCGCACCTGGAACAGACGCAGGCGGAACTGGCCCGCGTCATCGAGGGCGTGGTGCGCGCCGGCGGCATTCCCGTTGTGCTGGGCGGCGGTCATGAGACTGCCCTGGGTCATTACCTCGGCTATGCCCGCGCAGGCCGCAAACTCGGCATTATCAATATCGACGCCCACCTCGACGTGCGGCCCACGGTGGGCGGTCTCGGCCATAGCGGCTCCCCCTTCCGGGAATGCCTGGAACATCCCGAGCATCCGCTCGCGGGCCATGCTTATGTGTGCCTGGGAGCGCAGCCGGGCAACGTCAGCCGTGAACATGCACGATACGTGTTGCAACGAGGGGGCCGCATCTACTGGCGTCATCAAGCCGCGGGCAGGCTGGGAGAATGCTTCGGCCGAGAGTGTCAGCGGCTGGCAGAGCTTGGATGTCAGACCTATGTCACCGTTGACGCCGATGCCATGCGCGTGGAGCAGATGCCGGGTGTCAGCGCGCCCAATCCGGATGGGCTGGAAGCGGGGGAGGTGCTGGGCCTGGTACGGCGGGCGGGGCAAACCGCACAGGTTGCGGGACTGGACCTGGTCGAGATCAATCCCCATCACGACCGCGACTGCCAGTGCGTTCGCTGGGGAGGCCTGGCGCTGTGGCACTTTCTCGTTGGCCTGGCAGAACGGGAAGGCCAGGCAAGAACCGGAAAATGAACAAAGCCAGCCTCGGTGCGCGGCAGCGTGGTATCGATCCCCAGAGTGTCTTATCGCTGTCAAAAATGCACCACGCCCGCCAATTTTGAACGTGCCTTTCTGCGCGCACGCCTTGGTATCCTGGCCGCGCCGCCGTCATGATGTTTTCTGAAGCCAAGTCTCGCAAATGGCTTGAGGCGACCAGCGCCGAAGCGGACTTTACAGCAATACCCTTGGTATCGGAATTGCTCTCCTTCAACCGGCCCCGGGAGAGAAAAACCCGCACGGATTCCGGCTCTCTCCCGAAATCGTGGCGTAGAATTGGGCGTCTCCGGTTTGATCCGACGGCCTCGCTCGAAGGAGGGTAGCGAAATGCTTGTGCTGAGCCGAAAGCTCGGTGAGAAGATCTACATCAACGATAACATCTGCATCACCGTGGTGGACATCGATCGCGGGAAGATCCGGCTGGGTATCGAGGCGCCGCGCGAAGTACCGATCTTCCGCAAGGAGTTGCTGGAGAGTCCTGCCAAGCCGCAAGTCGATACGCCGATCCTCGTCGCCAAGGGCTGATTTCTCCGCGTTTCGTCTTTTCACCAGTTCACGGATAATGCCACGCAGGGGTTTCCGGGCGCAACACCCGGAAACCTCTTTTCCTTTCCAGGGATACCGACGCATACGTGACGTGCCACGAAGTGCGTGCAGCGCGTCTATTCTCTCCTCGTCACGAAGTACACCGTGAAATCGGGAAAGGAGAATTGCTCCTGGGCGATCCATGTCTGCGCCGGCTCGACGTAGGACACGGGATGGCGCTGGCCGAAATCCTTGGGGCGGGCGATGAGCCAGAGGCGGTCGGCCGGGCGCGTGCCATCCACCGAAGACGCGGGTGACGGCGCCGGCGGATTGAGTGCCGACGGCTTCAGGAAACGAAAGGCGCTGCCCAGGGTGCGAAAATAATAGGCGTGTTCCCAGGTGGTGCCGACGACCGGTTCATCGCCCTGGCGCTGGTGCATGACGAAGGTGGCGGGCTGGAGCGAATCGAGGCGCTTCCACGGCTGCATGACGCGGAAGGCAGTCTGAGCGACGGGAAAGAGGAGCAAGCCCAGGAGCAGGGCCGCGGCCAAGAGGTGCCGGCGTCGCAGCCAGGCCAGGGCTGGCGCGATGCCCAGGGCAATGAGCAATAGCGCGCCGGGGGCCAGGAACATCACCACGCGCTTGGCTCCGAGCGGATACTTCCCCACGAGCCAGGCCAGCACGAGCAAAAACATCGGAAGAAGGGCGAACGCGAGCACGCGCCGGCGAATGCCGAGCCATGTGGGGTAAACATTCGACGTGGGGTAAGCATTCTCCTGGACCAGGCCGGTGTCTTGTTCCTTGCCCGCGCTTGCGTCGCTCGCGGGATCGTGATCGGAATCCTGGGCAGGCGCTCGCAAACAGGAATGTTGGCGCCACCACAAGGCGCGCCAGCGCATGAGCCCCATCAGCGCCACCACGACCAGCAGGTTGCCGGTCGGCTCCAGCGCGTAACGGAACACCTCGGTCCCTTTCAGCACAAGGTTCCCGGGAATCGTCCACCACCGGCTCCAGTCGGGAAACTCCGTGCGCCAGTCGTTCATCAAGTCGGCGACTTGCTGCGCTCGAATGGGGCCGAAATAGACCGCGGCGAACGATGCCACGAGGGACATGACGAAGAGCCCATAGCTGAGCCAGGCTCCGACACTCCGGGACCGGCATAATACGGGCAGCCAGAGCATCGCTGCCGCGGCGAGCAAGAAGATCGCCGGGTACGATAAGAACAGGAGCAGCGGGCTGGCCAGGGCATAAAGAAGGAACATGCCCGCCAGCCGTCTGCCTGGCCCGACCATGGTCAGCATCAGCAGCACGGCGACGAGAGCGTCGACCGCATACGGCTTGGCTTCACAGGCATGCCACAGCAAGCGATCCGAACAGGCGACCAGCACCACCAGCCAGACCAGGTCGCGCGGCTTCATGACGCGCCGGCCGACCCAGACCATGCCCAGCAGCGTGCCACAGCTGGCCAGGAAGGGAAAGAGACGCAGTACCCGCGTGCCGTCGCCGAAGGCACCGGTCGCCGCCTTTTCCACCCACAGGAACAGAGGCGGGCTCGGATTGGCGCAGTAGAGCGGCCCGAAGTGCTCGGCATAATCCTTGTCGAGCACGTTCAAGACCGCCGCCGCCTCGTCGTGCCACATCCCCGGATCGCGGCCCCAATGATAAAGCCGCAACCCCAGGCCGATCGCGACCCAAAGGAGCACCCACCAGGTAAGACGGCTTCCTGCCATGGGTTAGGGTATAACAAAGTTCGGAGGCAACGGGCAAGCCGACCCGCGGCCCGTTGAAACCGGGCGACAAGGAACGGGGTCAGCGGGACGTGCGGCGCTGGGCCTCGATGCCGCCGCTGGGGTCCATCTTGGCACGGATGAACGAACCGATGGCCTCATACGTTCTTTCGGCGAAGCCGCGCAGGGGATTGAAGTCGCACTCGACGGTGGCAATGTTGGCGCAGAGTGCGGGTTGTTGCTGATAAAGCTTGGAGACCAAGTCGAAGATCCCGGGATTGTTCAGAAAGAATTCTGGCTTGCTGAGGCTGGTAAAGCCGTGATGATCGGCACGCATGCGAATCTGTCCGCGTTCGGACATGTAAATGTTGGTCAGGAGGATGGCATAGAACTCTTCCTCGTTGTCGTAGTTTGCCATCCATCCTCCCAGGGGGCGCGTGTTGCTCACGCCATACAGGTTGCGCAGACCGTGAATCATCTCGTGCAGCAGGATCTCTTCGGGCCGGCTGCCCGGACCGGTCGTCGCGCATTCCGAACCGGCACTCCAATCACTATGGGTGTAGCGCAGAATGATGTTGTCTCCCCAAAAATCGGCCTCGTAATCGAAAAAGCCCTCCACGTCCCATGACGGCTCGGAGGCAAACGCGTTGCACCTCCCAAGGTCCGCCTGGTAATCGGGGATATAGGGCATGATGTACATCTTGCCCTTGGGCGAGCCCGCAATGCCGCGCAGCACTTGCAGGCCCACGGTGGTACCGAAGATCTTGACGAGATCGTTCTGCACATCCTTGATGTAGGCGACCTCGGCCGCCACCCCCTTGCCGTAAAGAATCTTGCCGCCGATGGCTACGCCCAGCGTCCCCAGTTCGCCGCTATCGATCACCAGATTGTCGCTGATCTCGTGCTGCATGACGACCTCGTTGACAGTCTCCCGCTTCGTTATGATGCCCGCGAGAGGTTGGGCTACCTGCTTGAGGCAGACCGGCGTCTTGCCGAAGCTTCAGAAGTGTGGCACGGGTAGACCGGCCCACAAACAGGCCTCACCTCAGCCCGGTTTCCGCCTGCCTTTGCTTTTTTTCTCGGTCGGCTCGGCCTGCCCGGCAGGCGGCTTCAGTCCGAAGGTCCGGCGCACCTCGTCGCTCGTTAGGGTCGGCGTTTTTTTCTTTCTTCGCTCGTCAATCATTTTCCAGAACTCGACGCGGTTGCCCAGCGGTCACGTTGAGCCTCGTCCACATATTCGCTCAGGTGCGCCTTGGCTTCTTCAGTCCAATAACCTTCACAGGGTCTCCTTGGTAGTCTTGTGCGGCGGTTTGTGACGGACGGCCCGTATGTGGACGATGCCTTCGCATTCCTCGGCCCGCTCCGGTTCGGGCGGGGACACGTCGTAGAAGATTCTGAACTCGCCGGCGCGCATCATAGCTTGCCGCCGATGATGCGGCAATTGAAAAGGCACCTCTATTGCGTCCGGCCATTGCCAACGCGTCTTGCCGGCCTGCTACAATGGCAACAACGGAAATACTATCCCTTGTTCCATGGAATCAGGACCATGTCCGAACGTTCCTTCGTTCATTTGCATTGCCACAGCCACTACAGCTTGCTTGACGGCGCCAGCCGTGTCCCGGAGCTGGTCGATCTGGTCAAGGGCCAGGGCATGAACGCCGTGGCGATCACCGATCACGGCAACCTGTATGGCGCCATCGAGTTCTATCGCACCTGCAAGGAAAAGGGCGTCAACCCCGTCGTCGGCTACGAGGCCTACGTCGCGCCCGGCAAGCGGAACGAGCGCGAGGCGCGCCGCCGCGGCGAGGCCGGCTTCCACCTCACGCTGCTGGCCCAGAACGCCACGGGCTTCAAGAACCTCGTCAAGATGTCGTCGCTGGCTTACACCGAGGGCTACCACTACGTGCCGCGCGTCGACAAGGAACTGCTCGAACGCTTCAAGGAGGGCATCATCTGCCTGTCCGGCTGCGCCTCGAGCGAATTCAGCGAGTTCATCCTCAAGGACCAGCTGGACGAGGCCCTGCAGCTGGCGCAGTGGTTCCACAAAATCTACGGCAAGAATTTCTTCGTCGAGATCCAGAACAACGGCCTGGACATTCAAAAACGCTGTGCCGAGGGGGCCATCGACATTGCCAACCGCCTCGGTCTGCCGCTGGTGGCCACGTGCGACGCCCACTACTTGAGAAAAGACGACAGCTTCGCCCACGATGTCCTGCTGTGCATCAACACCGGCAAGACGCTCAAGGACGAGAACCGCATGCGTTACGGCAGCGACCAGTTCTACGTCCGCCGGCCGGAGGAGATGTACGAGCTGTTCGCCGGCCATGCCGAGGCGGTCAAGCGCACTCAAGAAATTGCCGACAGCGTCGACATCAAGCTCGATTTCAAGGCCCGCCATTTTCCGGTGTTCACGCCGCCCAGGGGCAAAAAGCCGGAGGATTACCTGCGCGAGCTGTGCGAGGCGGGGCTGCGCGAGCGCTACGGCAAGCGTCCGCCCCAGGCTGCGCTTGAGCGGCTCGAACATGAACTCGACATCATCTGCCGCATGGGCTTCGCCGGCTATTTCCTCATCGTGTGGGACTTCGTTCGCTTCGCCCTGAGCAAGGGGATCCCGTGCAGCGCCCGCGGCTCGGCGTGCGGCGCCATCGTCAGCTATGTGCTCAAGCTCAGCCATGTCTGCCCCCTGGAGTACGATCTGCTCTTCGAGCGTTTTCTCGACCCCAACCGCTCGGAGGCGCCCGATATCGATATCGATTTCTGCCAGGACCGCCGCGAAGAGGTCATCGAGTACGTCCGCCAGAAATACGGCGAGGACAGCGTGGCCCAGATCGGCACCTTCGGCACGCTCGCCGCCAAGGCCGCCATCAAGGACGTCGGCCGCGTCATGGACATTCCTCTCGACCACGTCAACCGCCTGACGGCCATGGTGCCCAAGACGCTCAATATCACGCTCGACGAGGCCCTGGAGCAGAGCCCCGACCTGCGCAAGGAATACGAGAGCAATGCCGACATCAAGAAGCTGATCGACATCGCCCGCAAGCTGGAGGGGACCAATCGCAACGCGGGCACGCATGCGGCCGGTGTCGTCATCGCCAACGGGCCGATCATCGATTACGTGCCGGTGCAGCGCGTGCTGCGCAAGGGCGAAACCAGCCGCAGCGGCGAGCCCGTCCTGACCACGCAGTGGGAGATGGGCGACCTCGAAAAAGTCGGCATGCTCAAGATGGACTTTCTCGGCCTGCGCACCCTCACGGTGATGGACAATACCATCAAGCTCTTGAAGAAGACGCGCGACCTCGACCTGGACCTGGCTGCCATCCCTCTCGACGACAAGGAAACCTTTGCCCTGCTCCAGCGCGGCGACGCCAAGGGCGTGTTCCAGCTTGAATCCGACGGCATCCGCGAACTGCTCAAGCGCATGAAGCCTGACAGCATCCGCGACCTCATCGCCTGCAACGCCCTGTATCGCCCCGGCCCGCTCGGCGGCGGCATGGTCGATGCCTACGTCAACCGCAAGCACGGCCGCGAGAAGCCGGTGTATTCACACCCCATCATGGAAGAGATCCTGGCCGAGACCTACGGCGTCATGTGCTACCAGGAGCAGGTGATGCGGATCCTCAATCGCCTCGGTGGCATCGAGCTTTCGAGCGCCTATGCGTGCATCAAGGCCATCAGCAAGAAGAAACACGACATCATCGACCAGCGGCGCGCGGAGTTCATCCAGGGCGCCCAGCAGCGCGGCGTCAGCGAAACCGTCGCCCGCGAAATCTTCGATCTCATCACCCACTTCGGCGGCTACGGTTTCAACAAGTCGCACTCGGCGGCGTACGCCCTCGTCGGCTACCAGACCGCGTATCTAAAGACGCATTACACGGCCGAGTTCATGGCCGCCCTGCTCAGCAGCGAGATCGAGGACAGCAACAAGCGCGACATCATGGTCGACCACATCGCCGATGCCCGCCGCCTGGGCGCCGAGGTGCAGCCGCCGAACGTGCAGTACGGCGAACCCGATTTCACCGTGAAGAACGAGCGGATCGTGTTCGGCCTGACCGCCATCAAGGGCCTGGGCCGCGGCGCCGCGGAGGAGATCGTGCGGGCGCGGGAACAGCACCCCTCTCCCCTCCGGGCAGAGGAGCCTGGGGTCAGGGGCGATTCTCCGCACGCGACAACCCCTCACCCCGAATCCCTCTCCCCGGAGGGGCGAGAGGGGAGCCGGCGCTTTCGCGATCTGTTCGATTTCTGCGAGCGCATCGATCACAAGATTGTGCCGCGCGCGGCCATCGAGAAAATGATCAAGGCGGGGGCGTTCGACTGCTTCGGGGCGGCCCGGGCCCAGCTCATGGAGGCGCTACCGCGGGCCCTGCAGTCCGCGGGCGAGATGCAGGAAGACCGCCGCCATGGCCAGGGCAATCTCTTTGAATCGTTCGACGCCGGCGCCGAACCGGCCGCCGACCGCGAAGGACTCAAGGACATTCCCGAGTGGCCCACGGCCGAAAAGCTGCGCTACGAGAAGGAAGCTCTCGACTTCTACGTCTCCAGCCACCC
>Ga0070741_10021470_pt1 | contig 10038 bp, 7 predicted proteins | sample Coa_R1_4_FD_66440 | JGI IMG/M metagenome (GOLD analysis project Ga0070741, IMG submission 66440) | Surface soil microbial communities from Centralia Pennsylvania, which are recovering from an underground coalmine fire - Coalmine... | ecosystem: Environmental > Terrestrial > Soil > Unclassified ...
CATCCAGAGCAAGACGATAACGAAGGTCCAGTTTTCAAAGCCATAGGAGCGAAGCGTGCTCGAGAGCAGTAAACCAGAGGCCCCCGAACCAATGGCAATAGCCAGGGCCAGCAACCAGAGCAATCGCCGCGGACGAACGGCATAGATGCGTTCGCGCATGAGCGCCAGGGCAAGCCGCATCCCTATGCTGGCAAACACCGCTGCCGCCAGACCCCAAAATAGCCTGGGATGTTCGGCCGGATACCGCGACGTTACTCCCAGTGCGATAAAAATCAGCGCGTAGCCGTAAACCCCATATCCCAACCGCACCGCCAGGTCGAGATGCGCTTCGCGGACAAGCTCCGGCGAGAGACGAACATTACGCTCGCCTGAAACGCCTGTCAGGAAATTTTGCTGGGTAGCCGGCACATTCACCCCGTACTCGACGCTCATCGGTGGAATTTCCAGAATTCTATCTTTGGCTGGTAGAGCGACTTTAGTTATAAGTTTTACTCTCTTATAGGGGATATTCAAGACCTGCGTTCGCTTATTGAACAGTCACTCATCGCAGGCAATTAAGAAGGTAGTTCTCTACAACCTATTTTATAAAATAGTTTTGAAAGGGTCACGGCTTTCAGCGCGTTACCCCAGCCAGCGTGGGAGTTTAAAAAAACTCTTTGAGAACAGAGGAGACTGAGAGGCACGAGAAACCAGTGCCACGCTTAATGGCTGATGATAGTCCGCCGCTTTTAGCGGCGGGGAGCAAAGCAATTAATTCTGAGTCCCCGCTGGGGACGGCTGAGTCTTTCGGAAGGACGAACGTCTGACCAATCTGATACAGTGACACCCGATTTTCACCGGGTTTCGGCCAGCGTGTACTCGAACTCATAAAAGTGTTTTCCGCCTTCTTCGATCTTGATCGTCATCGTACCGGCTAGACCGGTGAGCTGGCCGGTGCCGGAGTCCGGCACCACGGTCACGCTCAGTTGCGGCGTGCCGCGCGTCATCGTAGCGCTGTGTTGGAGAACGAACGTGCCCTGGCGTCCGTGCAGCGTTCCGCTGACCAGTTCCATGGCGACATAGCCGGCTGAGCCTTTGACCGCGGTCATGATGCTCAGCATTTCGCCCTTGCTGGTGGCCTCCAGGTCGCCGTGAAATTGTTTGTCAATCGACATCCTGCCGAGAGACGCTTCGTACGGGGTTTGCGGATTCAACTTCACTTCAAATGGTCCACTTGCATGGGTCGTCATGACCACCTCCTGGGTTTTATTCACAATCCTGGAGCTTTGTGCGTGCGCGACAAAGCCAAGGCACAGACACACTCCCGCGATGACTCTAATTGTTGCTGGAACTGAGCAAGACCAATTACTTGCTTTGCGATGCTTCATGGATATCAGACTCTCTGAAAGACAAGATAGCAACGGATTGCCGCCTGGTATTGTAAAAACGCGACGACCCGGCGCATCTGTTTCAATATTCCGGCGTGAGACAATATCGCCATTGGATTTAGCCAACGTGGCATCACGCATAGCTCAAACCTACGGCCTGCAGCCAAGAGGTGTTCTTAAGCTTGGCGCAGACGAAAAAAGAATTCACTACGCACGGCGTCTTCCGGCAGCCGACCTGGGCGTGTTCATCGAACATTTCTGGATGGCTCGCTGGGACCTGCGAGGAGTCGCTCCCCACAAAACGCAGACCGTTTCTCATCCCTCGGTTCAGCTCTTACTGGAAAAAGGAAACTCGCGGATCTATGGTGTAGTGAAGGGCAGTTCCTCACGGCTTCTGAATGATCTGGGGCAGGTCTTTGGAGTGAAATTCAGGCCGGGAGGATTCTACCCTTTCCTGAAGTCGCCGGTCTCCCGCTTGACCAACCGCTCCATCGCGCTCAGCGATCTTTTCGGCTCTCAGGCACAGGATTTCGAGGAGGCTGTGCTCTCTCTCGACGATGGCCTTATGAAAGTCAACGCTGCCGAAAAGTTTCTTCGCCGGCACATGCCGAAGCGCGATGAAACCGCCGTGCTTGCCGGGCAAATTGTGGATGAAATATGCCTTAACCGCGAAATCATGACCGTGGATGATGTTGCCGCCCGCTTCAACCTCGGCAAGCGAATGTTGCAACGGATGTTTGGTCAGTATGTTGGCGTAACCCCGAAGTGGGTGATCAGGGTTTATAGGCTGCACGAAATTGTAGAACGCCTGCATGCCGATAAAGCTGCCCCGAAAGCGGTGGATTTCGCCGCATTGTCGCAAGACCTCGGATATTTCGACCAGGCCCACTTCGTAAAAGACTTCAAATCAATCATCGGCTACACTCCCACCGAATATCTCAAACAGCTTCGCAGCGCGGCTATGAAGTGATGGGGAGAGACGCAGCTTTGCCGCGTCTCCATGCAAGATGCAATATCCAGGAAAATGATGCGAATTAAACTACGAGGCCCTGACCAGCACTTCTTCGCGCGCCTTATCGTCTTTCTTCTCTTCCGCCTGGGTCGCCGGCAGCGCAATGCTCAAGACCTCTTCAATCTGCTTCACAAAGTGGACATTCACGCCTTCAAGCTGCTCCGGCGTCAGGTCTTCGTGCACGTTGGTTTCGTTTTCCGCCGGCAGAATCACATCGCGCACACCTGAGCGCCGTGCGGCGAGCACTTTTTCCTTGATCCCACCTACGGGCAGCACATTGCCGCTCAGAGTAATTTCTCCGGTCATCGCCGTATACGGCCTCACGCGGCGCTCGGTCAGCAGCGAAACCAAGGCTGTTGCCATGGTGACGCCTGCCGAGGGACCATCTTTGGGAATTGCGCCCGCGGGCACGTGGATGTGGATATCATGATCGGCAAAAATATTCTCCTGAATCCCGAGCTGCGATGCGTTCGATCGCACCCAGGTCAACGCCGCCTGCATGGATTCCTGCATCACGTGTCCGATCTGGCCGGTCATGGTGAAGCCGCCCTTGCCTTTCATCTTGTTGGCCTCGATGAACAGGATGTCACCGCCGGCCGGCGTCCACGCCAGGCCCACGGCCACTCCGGGCCGCTGGGTGCGCGTGGCAATTTCCGTGTCAATGCGGACTTTGACTCCTCCCAGAAATTCCTGGACCACCTGCGGAGTCACCGCTAACTTTTCGGCCTTGCCTTCGGCGATGCGTCTGGCCTGCTTGCGACAAATAGTGCCAATCTCGCGCTCCAGGTTTCTGACGCCCGCTTCACGCGTATAGTGGCGGATGATGAAGCGAATGGTCTCTTCCGAAAAATCAATCTGGTCGACGTTAATGCCGTTTTCCTCGATCTGTCGCGGAACCAGGTAGCGGAAGGCAATGTGAACTTTTTCGTCTTCCGTATACCCCTGCAGCTCGATGATCTCCATGCGGTCGCGCAGCGGCTCAGGGATGGGATCAAGCATGTTCGCAGTGCAGATGAACAGCACCCGTGAAAGATCGAAAGGAACGTCAAGATAGTTGTCACGAAATGTGCTGTTCTGCTCCGGATCGAGCACTTCCAGCAGCGCCGACGCCGGATCGCCGCGGAAGTCGCGCCCCAGCTTGTCCACTTCGTCGAGCATAAAGACAGGGTCATTGGTCTCTGCCCGGCGAAGTCCCTGAATAACCTGTCCCGGCAAAGCGCCGATATACGTGCGGCGATGCCCGCGCAGCTCGGCCTCATCATGCAATCCGCCCAGCGACATGCGCTGGAATTTGCGGCCGAGAGCGCGTGCGATGGATCTTCCCAGGGAGGTTTTACCGACTCCCGGCGGCCCAACAAAGCAAATGATCGGCCCTTTCATGCTGGGCTTCAGCCGGCGCACGGAAAGATAGTCGAGAATGCGGTCCTTGACCTTCTGCAGGTCATAGTGATCCACGTCGAGGATCTCTTTGGCTTTAAGGATGTCCACTTCCCCGCCGCTCGATTTGCTCCACGGCAGCACCGCCAGCCACTCGATATAATTGCGCGTAACCGAGTAGTCCGCCGCCATGGGCGAGATGCGCGCCAGCCGGTTCAGTTCCTTCATGGCTTCTTTTTTTACTTCTTCCGGCATGCCCGAAGCTTCGATTTTCTGGCGCAGGTCTTCGACGTCGCGCTGGGTCTCATCCTGCTCGCCCAATTCTTTCTGGATGGCCTTCATCTGCTCGCGCAGGTAAAACTCGCGCTGCGATTGCTGCACCCGGTCCTGCACCTCGGATTGGATCTTGTTGCGTAGCTGCTGCACCTCGAGCTCTTTGGCGAGATGCTGGTGGATTCGCTCCAGCCGGATGCGCACATCCTGCACCTCAAGCAGGTCCTGTTTTTCCTTGGTGGAAAGCAGCGGCAGGGACGATGCGATGAAATCGACCAGGCGTCCCGATTCATCAATGTTCATCGCTACCGTTTGCAGCTCGTCAGAGAGCGTGGGAGAAGCGGCCACGATCTGCTGGAACAGGGTCAGCACATTGCGCTGCAGCGCCTCGATCTCGGCCGTGGCTGACGACGCCGGCTCGGAAATGACTTCCACTTCGGCCCGCATGAAGGGCGTATTCTGCGTGAACTCACGCAGGCGCACCCGTTCCAGGCCTTCGGTAAACACAAACAGGCTCTGGTTCGGCATCTTCACTACTTTGTGCACTGTGGCCAGGGTCCCGACGCTATATAAATCAGTGGGCTGGGGAACATCCACCCGCGCTTCGCGCTGGGCCACGACTATGATCGTCTTGTCCTCTCCCAGGGAATTGATGAGCTGCACAGAGCTTTCGCGACCGACGGTCAGCGGCAGCACGGCGTGGGGAAACAAAACGGTGTCACGCACAGGCAATACCGGGTAAGAACGTCCGGCTTGCGGCGGCTTGGCTTCAGCACTGCCTTCAACTTTGCTTTTATGATCCGCCATTGAGGGTTTCCTTTCGAGATATGGATGAACTCAAAGCAGCAAAAGATGCAGATGCTGCTCTCTTCACCCATCTCTTCTCTTCGCCCATCTGCAAGAGGAGGCGATTGTACTTGAGATGAAGTGCGCGCGGCAATGTTACCCCAGTTACTATCGGGCTGCTGCTTTTATGTAGCGCCGGCGTCCCGCCGGCTGTCGTGTTGAGCCGTTTTCGCGGCGTCTGCGCCGCAAGGCGAAATCCTGAGCAAGCGCCAGCAAGTCGAAAAATCTTTCATGCCCACCATTTTTAAAGCAGCCCGGAAATGCGTGGACATGATTCGAAGCTGGCACAATTGCATTTCATTTTGCCGCCGGGTAAATCCCCAGCACTTTCACAAACTCGGAAATCTCACCCAGGTGATCCAGCGCCTTCTCTGCCCTCTCTTCTCTCCCGCACAAAAGATCGGCATAAAAAACGTATTCCCACGGGCGCCCCGGCACCGGGCGAGATTCGATCTTGCTCAAACTGATCTCGCGCAATGCAAACACGCTCAACGCTTTGAACAGCGCTCCGGAAATGTTCTTGACCGCGAACGCAATGGAAGTCTTGTTGGCGCCGGGCGCGATACGACGGCCTTTGCGAATCAGGAAGAACCGCGTGAAGTTCCGCTTATTGTCTTCCAGCCCCGAACGCAGGATGGTTCCTCCATATTGCTGCGCCGCCCGGCTCGCGGCGATGGCGCCGGTATCGCGTAAATTCTTTTCCACGACATGTTTCACGCTGCCCGCGGTGTCGTAAAAAGCTTCAGGGCGAATCCGCTTGTGCTTCTGGAAAAACTTGCGGCACTGGTCAAGGGCGACCGGATGAGAGAGCACCCGCGCGATCTGGTTGAGCTTGACCCCGCGCGCGGCGATCAGGTTATGTTCAATGCGGAGGCGCAACTCGGCCTCGATCCAGAAATCATGCTGCAGCAGCAGGTCAAAATGTTCGGCTACTGAACCCGCCAGCGAATTTTCAATGGGAATGGCGGCGGCCTGCGCCTTGCCCGTCTTCAAAGCCGCAAACACCTCACGCGAGACCGAACAGGGCAGCACCTGCATCCGCGGCGCGAGCTGCCGCGCGGCCGTATGGCTGAATGAACCCAACTCACCTTGTATGGCAACTTTCATCTGACTCCCAAAATAGAACCCGGTTTCCGCATGTCCGGGAATTCTATGAAACCGACTCTAATATCCCGAGCTGCTGCCTGCAGATTATGGAATTCTGCTCTGTTTTTGACGAAAAGCAGCACTCGATTCTTCACAACCTCTCAGAGGCAACTCGCACCCAATCATTATGTCACCTTGATGAGAGGTGACAACGGTGACCTCGGTTACCGACTATTAGCATTGGGGGTGCCTGATGTTGTGGACCATTTTTGTAATTCTTTTGGTTCTATGGTTGGTTGGAGTTGTGAGCAGCTACACGCTGGGTGGATTTATCCATATCCTCCTCGTACTGGCTGTAATCGCTCTGATTTTCCAGCTTCTCTCCGGCAGACGCACTGTCGTCTGACGCCCGGGCAGGAAGGTTTTAAGGTAGTCCCCTATTTCCTTTGCAGCGAGGGCAATCATGAACAAAGATGAAATTAAAGGCAAGATGAAAGAAGTGGAAGGCCGCGTTCAACAGAAAGTTGGTGAATGGACCGGCAGCAAAGAAAACCAGGTTAAAGGCGTGGGAAAACAGGCGGAAGGTAAACTGCAGGAAGGGGTCGGCAAACTGAAAGACGCTGGCCGTGAAGCTGCGGATAACCTGCGCGATCTGGGCAAACCGAAAAAAGAAAACGAATTGCCGGAGGAAGAGTACCAGGATGCTCGCAATCGCAAGGACGTTAAATCCGACGTTGTACCCAACCGCGATGACGAAATCGGCGAAGAAGTAGCATAGCCGGTAATTTCATTTCTAAGGCGTCCTCAAGAGGACGCCTTAATTTTTTGCCCTTTCGGGTCTCCTGCTAATGGGCCAATTTGAAAGTAGCGCCTGCGTCCCGCAAGGTGCCGCGCGGGCATCTTGAGCCACTGTGCGGGCGTCTGAGCCCCGCACGCGAAATGCTGAACAAAGCCGAAGGATCCTCTTGCCTATGCGCTTTGGAGCTTGCCCGGAGAATGTGGGGCGCATTTCCAATCTGACCCATTGCCGGCCTCATCATTGGATTGCTTTTTCGCAAGACATCGTATAACTTTGTCAGACTTTCCATTTCAGCTCTCAGCGAGGCCAGCAATGTTCTGCTCAAGTTGTGGCGCCAATGTTGCAGATGGATCCGCCGTGTGTCCCCAATGCGGACAGCAGTTCAAGTCACCCCAGGCTCCTTCATCTCCACCCGCTTCAACAACCTCGGCAACCCCCGCGGCATATCCGGCCAACGCTTATGGACAACCGGGGCCGGGAGCCATGACAGACAGCAAGGCTGTTACAAGCCTGGTTTTGGGAATTTTGTCTTTTTTCTGTTTTTCGATTTTGACTGGCATTCCCGCCATCATCGTGGGACACATGTCGCGTTCGACTATCCGCAAGAGCATGGGACGCGTGAAGGGGGACGGTATGGCCTTGGCCGGCCTCGTGTTGGGTTACCTTTCGGTGGCTCTTGTGGTGCCTGTTCTCATCATTGCGGCCATTGCCATCCCTAACTTGATCCGTGAACGCATTGCTGCCAACGAGGCTAGCGCAAGGTATACGATGACGACGTTAGCAACCGCCGAAAGCAATTACCAGGCCAGCAATCCTAATATGGGCTATGCCGCAGATATCGCTGCATTGGGTCCTGACGCAGGCACGCTCGCCGGCCTGAACTGCACCGGCAACAGTTGGTGCACCAAGAGCGGCTATCGCTTCATGCTTCAGGCAGATCAGGAACAACCTCATCAGCAATATGTGATCACGGCTATTCCAGTGCAACCCAACAGAACCGGGAGAAGAAGCTTCTGCTCCACCGCCGACGGTGTGCTTCGGTCTGAAGGCGCGGCTGCCTACCGCACGACCCCGTACACGGCGGAGGAGTGCACGGCGCTCACGCCATGGGACTGATTCCTTGAAAGTCTGAGGTAAGAAGTAGGAAGTCAGAAGTAGGAAGCAGGAAGTTGAATCATCCTTCTGACTTCCTACTTCTGACTTCTTGCTTCTTACTTCTAACTTTTCTAATTCTCCATCACCAGCGCGCCCACGGAATCGACGTGGAACCGCATCCCTGGTGGAACATATGTTGTAGCGCTGTACTCGGTCACGACTGCAGGCCCGCGGTAGATCCGGTTTTTCTTGAGAGATGCGCGCTGAAAGACATTCTTCTTTGCAGCCCCGCTCGTTGTACGCTCTTCTATCCTGAAATTGCCATGCCCGGAAGGTTGCGTCGCACGCGTGCGTAGCGTAACTATTTCCACCTCTCTTTCCGGATGCGAGTAACCGTAGTGCCGCCGGTGTTCACGATGAAAATTTTCAGTCAAAGCGGCGATGTCGAAGCCGGTCGCCGGCACGTTCAGCTCGTACCCTTGCCCCTTGTAGCGAAGATCGGCGCTGCGCCTGAGCTGGATCGCTTTCTTCCATCCCTCCGCCCGGAAATCTCTTCGCGCAGCCGCTTCCAGTTCACTGAACTCGGCGCGCAATTTTTTCTTCAGCCCAGAGGAACTTTGCTGCCGGGCAACGCTCCACAGCACGGTGCGGGAGTAATCTTTCACAACATCGCTGGCCAATATCCCGTAAGCTGAGAGCGCGCCCGGCAATGGCGGGACCAGCACACGTGGAATCCCCAGCCCGATCGCCAGCTCGCAGGCATGCAAGCCGCCCGCGCCGCCGAACGCCACCAGCGTAAATTCGCGCGTGTCGTAGCCGCGCTCGATGGAAACCACGCGAATGGCCTTTTCCATATTGGCATTCACCACGCGGACCACGCCTTCGGCAAAGGCTTCGAGCGTGAGCCTCTGCTTCTGCCGTGCCAGCCATGCGGCTGTGATCATGCGAGTTCGTTCCAAATCGAGCGAAAAATCGCCGCCCAGGAACTGCTCAGGACGCAATCTGCCCAGCAGCAAGTTTGCGTCTGTGACCGTGGGCAACTCACCGCGTCCGTAGCAGATGGGCCCCGGGTCGGCTCCGGCCGACTCCGGCCCGACGCGCAGCGCACCTGCGGAATCAAAACGCGCCAGCGAGCCTCCGCCCGCGCCCACCGTATGGATATCCAGCATGGGCACCCGCACCGGAAGCCCCGCAACCACGCCCTCAGTCGCGGGTTGCGGCTCGCCATCAACCAGGGAAACGTCGGTCGAAGTACCGCCCATATCAAACGCGATAATGCGGTCGAAGCCGCTGCGCCGCGCCATGGCAGCCGCTCCGATCACCCCGCCCGCGGGTCCCGAGAGCACCGTGCGCACCGGCTCGCGCGCCGCCGATTCCACGGCGGTAATCCCTCCGCTCGACTGCATAACAAAAATCCTGGATTGGCTTGCCGTCTTTGCCGATGAAGTTTTGGCATCGCTCAGCCTCTGTTGAATAAGCCGCAGATAGCGCTGCATCACCGGTTGCAGATAAGCGTTCATTACCACCGTGCTCGCGCGCTCGTATTCGCGGAACTCAGGCAAGATTTTGTGGGAAAGCGAGAGCGGCGTCCCAAGCGCTTCCAGCGCTCCAGCTACAGTTTTTTCATTGGAACGATTTGCAAATGAGAACAGCAGTGACACAGCCACTGCTTCCGCCCCGCTCTTCTCAATGCTATGAACAAGCTCGGTCAATTCCCTGGCATCGGGGACTTGCAGGATTTTGCCCTGGCAATCTGTACGCTCGGCCACTTCAAAACGAAGTTCCGCGGGAACCAGGGGAGGGACGCGCTCGAAAAAGAAATCGTAAAGCTTGGGACGCGCCTGGCGTCCAATCTCGATAATGTCGGCAAATCCCTTGGTGGTTACAAACGCGACGCGCGCACCTTTGCGCTCCAGCAAGGCGTTGGTTCCCACCGTCGTTCCATGCAGCAGGATGAAATTACTATTGCCCGCAATCTTTTGCACAGCTTCGGCAATCGCCAGCGAAGGATCTGCCGGCGTGGAAAATAGCTTCAGCAGACGCAGCCGCCCGCGCTCGAGCCACACGCAGTCAGTGAAAGTCCCGCCGGTATCGATAGCGATGCGCATCGGCTGAGATGATGAGCGTTGGGCCACGGGGTGGGTTCCTCAGGCAGGATGCAGGATTATAACTCGTTACATATC
>Ga0070741_10021471_pt1 | contig 10038 bp, 7 predicted proteins | sample Coa_R1_4_FD_66440 | JGI IMG/M metagenome (GOLD analysis project Ga0070741, IMG submission 66440) | Surface soil microbial communities from Centralia Pennsylvania, which are recovering from an underground coalmine fire - Coalmine... | ecosystem: Environmental > Terrestrial > Soil > Unclassified ...
GAGCGTGCGCTGCTTCCACTTCCCGGCATGCGCGTAACGATGGTCGACGCCGATCTGGTTGCGATACACCAGGGTCGCGCCTAACCATCCTGTATAGATCACGGCGCCCACCCCGAGCAGCGATAACAGTAGCGAAGCCGTGTCGGGCTGCATGGCAGGATTGCCGCGCCGCCAGGCGATGAAGATGAAGAGCAGCAGGATCAGCGAGTTCAGTCCGCCGTGAAGGTATCCGCGGCGGCGTCCGCTGGAGTTGCGTGGTACGACAGAGAACAGATCGATAACGCCGGGGACGGCGGCGAGCGCGGCCCCTGCACAACCGCCAATGATCAGGTAAAACCCCGCAGCCCACAGGACATCGTTCTGAGTGAGGGTGCCGATAACGTCAAAAGCAAAGCTGGTGATCCAGAGTCCCAGCGGAAAAAACACCAGCATGGGATGGATAGGATGTGATCCGATTGCAGCCCGTGCTCGCATAAAGACCTCCGCTAAACAATTGGAACTAGGCGCGACTGGAGGGGATGCTTCGAAGGCGTACATGCCGGGGAACCCCCGGGACCGGACGTGCGTCCAGCTTTTGGAGCAGGAAGCATCACCCGAGACAACTTTCCGCATGGAAAGGAAGCGCCGACGAGTTTGGCTTGCGCGCTGAAAGTTGAAGCTGCTTTAATGCCGCCCCTATGAAAGCTGCTGCCGCCGTCGTGTTGCTCATCTGTTGTCCGTTGGTTTGCGGGCAAACCTCAAACCCCGAGAAGGCCATAGAGGAGGCCATGAAGCCTTCGCCACTCGAACACAATCTGCAGGTGCTCACCGATGAGATCGGCGGCCGTGTTCCTGGGACACCCGCGATGGAGCGGGCGATCGACTGGGGCGTGCAGGCGTTCAAAGCTGCGGGCGCAGACAAGGTACACACGGAAAAATTTCAGATCCAGCACTCCTGGGCAGAGGGTGACACGCGCGTCGAAGTGGTCGCGCCGTCTCGCTTTCGAGTGCGGGCAGTCTCGATTGCGTACGCGCCCGCCATCCCGAGCTTGCGCGCGCGTGTGGTTGACGTGGGAACTGGCAGCGCCGACGAGTTTGCCCGGGCAGGGAACATCGCCGGCGCGATCGTGCTGGTCCAATCCAAAGTGCTCGCAAGTTGGGACGACTTGTTCGCGGAATACATGGAACAACCGCCGGTTCTGGAGCGCGCGATGCGGGGAAGGGCGGCGGTGGTCGCGTTCACATCCACGCGTGAGCACGACCTGTTGTACCGGCATAACAATTCAATCACCGGCAACATTCAAATGGAACCAGCGGTGTTGCTGGCCAGAGAGGACTCGGAGCGCATTGTCAGACTGCTGAAGTCCGGCGAGCGCGTCGAGATGGAAATATCCGTGCCGAACAAGGTGGGGGGAGCCACTGAGACGGCCAACGTGGTCGCCGAACTTGGCGGCCGTGAACTTCCGGAAGAGTTCGTGGTGCTTGGCGCTCACCTGGATTCCTGGGAACTTGGCACCGGAGCGCTTGATAATGGGTGCGATGCCGCGCTGGTCATCGACGTGTTCCGAGCGTTGAAGGCTGCCGGTATCCGACCAAGGCGGAGCATCCGGTTCATTCTATTTTCCGGCGAAGAACAGGGGATGCTCGGGTCCATGGCGTACGTTCGCGCGCACCGTGATGAACTCGACCGGGCTGATGCGGTGGTGATTTTTGACAGCGGATCGGAAAAAGTGAGCGGGTTTTCCCTCGGAGGCCGGCGCGATATAGGGGATCGGTTCCAGGAAATCGCGGCGCCATTGCGGCGGCTCGATGCGACCACGATGACATTCGACGCGCCAGTCGGCACCGATAACTTCGATTTTCTACTCGAAGGTGTGCCAACGCTGGTTGTGAACCAGGAAGCGGGAAATTACCTCGTGAACTATCACGCCTCCTCGGACACATTCGACAAGGTGGATTTGGTAAATCTGAAGAAGATGGTCGCCATTGCAGCGGGAATCACGACCGCGATCGCCGACTCGCCTGAGCGCCTGGGACCGCGGCAATCGCGAGCGGAAGTTGAAAAGCTGTTGCGGGACGCGGAAGTCGAGCCGCAGATGAAGGTATTCGGAATGTGGCCCGATTGGGAGAGCGGAAAGCGGGGAAGGGCGAAGTGAGAGGTACCGATACAGGATCGAGGGACTAGCGATAGTTTCCTGGAGAAATTGTCGACGCCTCTTCTCCGAATCGTCCAACCAGTTCAGGGATAGTGTCCAGATACAATACCCACCCATGCACCACACCTGGATCTTCTGGGTGCTGTTCAATGTTTTTGTGCTGGCGATGCTGCTGCTCGATTTGGGCATATTCCATCGCAAAGCGCATGAGGTCCACTTCAAAGAAGCCGTGGGTTGGACGGTCATCTGGATCGTCCTTGCCGGGCTGTTTGCTCTCCTGATCTTCGGATTCGGGCATTACATGGTCGCCAAGCCGCGCCCGAACTCCGTCCTTGCGCTCGAATTCATTACCGGCTACGTCATGGAGGAGTCGCTCAGTGTCGACAACCTTTTTATATTTCTGCTGATCTTCCGCTACTTCAAAGTTCCGCGCATCAGCCAGCATAAAGTGCTGTTCTGGGGAATCCTCGGTGCGCTGGTCACTCGCGGAATTTTTATTCTTGTAGGTGTTTCCATCGTTAATCGCGTGCATTGGGCGATGTACGTTTTCGGCGCGTGGGTGCTGTACAGCGGCTTCGCACTGCTGTTTGAAAAGGACCGGCAGATCGAGCCGGAGAAGAATCCGCTGTTGAAGCTGATGCGCAAGCTCGTGCCGATCACGCAGGTGTACGAAGGCAACAAGTTTTTCGTGATGCGAGCGGCGCGCCGGTGTGCGACGCCTCTGCTGGTGGTGCTGCTGGTGATCGAAACCACGGACATTGTCTTCGCCGCCGATTCCATTCCCGCGATTCTCTCGATCACCCGCGATTCGTTCGTGGTGTATACGTCAAACGTCTTCGCGGTTCTGGGACTGCGATCGCTTTACTTCGCTCTCGCGGGCATGATGGACCTGTTCCATTTTCTGCACTACGGAGTGTCGGCGATCCTGATCTTCACCGGCGCGAAGATGCTGCTGGGCAGCGTTTACGAGATGCCGATTGGGCTGGCGCTCGGCGTGATCCTCGGGATTATTCTGATCTCGATTGTGGCGTCGCTGGTGTGGCCGGCAAAAACCACAACGAAGGCGAAAAGATAAATTAGCGGCCGTCTCGGGCTCTTGCCGTCACACGAAGCGAACCGTTGTTCCGGTAATGATGGAATGTTTCCGGAAGTGGGCGTCGTCGTGATTCGGAAAGTCGACACGATAATGCGCGCCGCGGCTTTCGTGCCGCGCAATGGCGGAGCGCGCAATCAGCAGAGCGGTTTCGTGAATATTGTGCGCTTCACAGTTCCGGCGCGAAGTTTTTGAGGGCAGGCACTCGCGCCAGTTCTCCAATTGCTCGATAGCGCTCCGCAAACCGGAGCCGCTACGAACTATACCGATGTCCTTCCACGCGACATCGCGAACAGCGCGAATCACTTCCTCCGCGCCCGGCCCGTGCTGCGGGGCAGATGACGCGATACGGTCAGGACTCGCCGCAGCTTGGACGCTTGCGGTCCCGTGCTCTTCGCGCGCGGCGATTCCGGTGCGCGCTCCGAACACGAGTCCTTCCAGCAGAGAATTGCTGGCCAGTCGGTTGGCGCCGTGGACTCCAGTGCCGGCGACTTCTCCTGCGGCGTAAAGTGATGGGATGCTGGTTCGACCATCCAGATCGGTCCGCACGCCGCCCATCGCATAATGCGCGGCAGGACGCACGGGAATGAGGTCGGTCGCGATATCGATGTTGTACTGCATGCACGTGGAATATATACGGGGGAAACGCGCGCGGAGGCGGTCGGCGTCAAGATGCGTCAGGTCGAGATAGACGACGGGCTCGGCGGCTTTGCTGGTCTCGAGCTCATGAGCAATGGCACGCGCGACCACATCGCGGGGGGCAAGCTCCGCCATGTCGTGATACTTCGGCATGAAGCGATGCATTTCCATATTGCGCAGGTACGCGCCTTCGCCGCGCAGGGCTTCTGACAATAAAAACCGCGGGGCATTCTTTACATAGAGAGCGGTGGGATGGAACTGCACGAATTCCATGTCGGTGATTTCCGCGCCGGCACGCGATGCCATGGCCACGCCGTCGCCGGTTGCCACTCCTGGATTCGTGGTTTCACGGTAGACCTGTCCGATGCCTCCCGTTGCGAGCAGTACCGCGGACGCGTGAACCTCTCGCATCTCGCCGTTTTCGTTCATCAGAACCACGCCGCGGATGCGCCCATCGCGAAGGCAGAGATCGGCGGTGAATTCAAATTCTGAGAAGGTGATTTGCTTAAGTGTGCTGCACTTGGCGTAGAGCGCGCGCCCGATTTCTCGTCCGGTCGAGTCGCCATGTGCGTGCAGGATACGAGAGCGGCTGTGGGCGCCTTCGCGAGTGAATGTCAACTTTGTGCCGCTACGATCGAACTCCGTGCCCCACTGGATGAGTTCATGGATTCGTTCCGGTCCCTCTTCGACGAGGACCTTGGCAGCTTCTACATTGCACAGGCCATCCCCGGCATTCAGCGTGTCCTGCAGATGCAAGCTGATCTCGTCCTCGTCACTGAGGGCAACCGCGATGCCGCCCTGGGCGTATTGCGTAGCGGATTCCGTGAGATCGTTTTTTGCGAATACGAGGACACGCCCGGCGGCGGCGAGTTCAATGGCCGCGCGCATACCTGCGACGCCGGCACCGATGACGAGGAAGTCAGTCGCGCTGGGAACCGGCTGCATAAACCGAAAATGTTAACACGCAAGCTGTGGACGCCTCTTGCAACCGCTTGCGATATCATGGCCTTCTGTGACTCCAGCTCTCGCCGCCGTGACCAAAGTCGCCATCAATGTCCAACCGAGGCCATACGAGGCGATCATCGAGAGCGGCGCGTTGCGCAATGCCGGCGAACACCTTCTGCATGCATGTGGTGACCCGCACCGGGTCTTCGTGATCAGCAATAGCGCGGTGCGAAAGAGCTGGGGCAGTATCCTCACCACGTCCCTGGATGCGGCCAAGTTGCAATACCAGGTCCTCGAGATGGGGGATGGTGAACGCTACAAATCAATGGCCACGGTCGAAGACTTGTCAACCAAGCTCATTCGCCGCGGCGCCGACAGGAATTCGACGATCGTCGCCTTTGGCGGAGGAGTGGTGGGCGATACCGGAGGATTTCTGGCGTCGATCTACATGCGCGGCGTAAAGCTGGTGCAGATTCCCACGACGTTTCTCGCGCAAGTCGATGCGGCCATCGGGGGCAAGACCGGGATCAACCTCACAGCCGGCAAAAATCTGCTGGGCACATTTCATCAGCCGTGCCTGGTGCTGATCGATCCTGCCGTGCTGACCACGTTGCCGGATCGCGAATATCGCTCAGGACTTTATGAAGCGCTGAAGTGTGGCGTGATCCGCAATCCTGAGATCTTCGAGTTCATGGACCGGCAGCGCGAAGCCTTGTTGCGTCGCGATTCAGCGGCACTGGACTGGCTCATCACGGAATGCGTCAAGGTAAAGGCTGATGTAGTGGCTGCGGACGAGCGCGAGAGCAACCTGCGTCGCATCCTGAACTTCGGCCATACAGTCGGACACGCGCTGGAGGCCGAAACGTCTTACAAGCAGTATCTGCACGGCGAGGCCGTTGCATGGGGGATGGTCGCAGCGACGATGATTTCGGCGGCGTTGCAGAAAACCGACACGGAGATCGCAAGGCGCATCATCTCACTGGTGCTTGCATATGCGCCGCTTCCCGCGGTAGCCGCGCGGGGAAAGAACATCGTGAAGCGACTTCGCGCAGACAAAAAGACGACCGACGGCGTCGTGCATTTTGTGCTGCCACGCGCGATCGGCCAGGTGGAAATCGTCGCCGATGTTCCGGAGAAGGCCGTGGTGCAGGCGGTAGAAGAAATTCGAACGCTGTCGCAGAGATAACTTTGCCCGGGAGCGGAAATATCGCGGGCGCCTCACCGGCGGGTGCGGCGGACGAGCGCGCTGCCGCGAGGGCGATACGGGAGATGTTCTCGACGATCGCTCCTCGTTACGACCTTCTGAATCACGTTCTCTCGCTCAACATAGACCGTCTGTGGTGGAGACGCGCGGCTCGCACCTTCGATCACATTCTTGTTCGTCCGGACGCGGCAGTACTCGATCTGTGTTGCGGTACAGCCGACATGGCGCTCGCGGTGAGCCGCCGGTCGCGTGACGCCACAATCATCGGCATCGACTTCTCACATCCTATGTTGCAACTGGCAAGGAGCAAGGTTGGGAACCGCGTCCGCTTGATCGAGGCAGATGGTCTCGCACTACCGTGCGCCGATGTTCGATTCGATCTGGTGGTGTCCGCGTTTGGTTTTCGCAATCTGGCGAACTACAACTCCGGCTTGCGGGAGATTTTCCGGGTGCTGCGCAATGGCGGCGAGGTCGGCATTCTCGATTTTGGTGAGCCGCAGGGGCTGCTTGGGAAGGTGTACAGGCTGTACTTCAAACGAGTGTTGCCGGCAATCGGCACGCTGATCTCGGGAGTGAAGGGACCCTACGCTTACCTGCCGGCGTCTGTGGAAAAGTTTCCGGCGCCCGAGCAGATGCTTGAGCGCATGCGCATGGTGGGTTTTAGAAACGTTTCCTGGGTGCCGTACACGCTTGGTATCGCGGGCCTCTATCGCGGTATTAAGTGATCCACGTCGCGAGACCTTAGAAAAATTTACTCGCGCGCCGCTACAAACTGTCTTGCATCGAAAAAAAATTTCAGAATGGCACCACAACGTGTGCAACAAAAAATTTGTACAAGTTCGTTTACCTGTGCAAGACGATTTTGTAGAATGACGAAACTTTCAGTAATACCTGCAACATTTTTGGTTGGAAAAACCGCCAACTGAATTCAACCCGACAACCGAAACTGCAAGCATTACCGTTTGAGTAATTGAGGATCGAAAGAGTAACTCAAACCGCGCGTAGCTGAGGTGCGCGCATGCACGATTCCGTCCGGGTGAAATGAAAGTAGGCTCATTAACCTATCTCGCAGTCTTCCTGGGATCGCTGCTTCTGTCCTTCGGGTTGACGCGCCTGGTGCGCAATGCGGCCTTGGCGCGAGGGTGGCCATGCCGCCAGCCCAATTCACGGGATGTGCATAGTTCCGGAGTCCCGCGTCTGGGTGGCGTCGCCATTTTTCTGTCTTTTATCGTTGTCGTGGGTTTGACCGCGCTGCTATCGCGCCCGGTTCGGTCATTCATCGATCCGCTTCTTCTGCTCGCCATTCTGCTTCCGGCCTCTTTGATTTTTCTGCTGGGCCTGTTTGACGATCTGATCTCGATCACCCCCACGGTCAAGTTCGGCGTGCAGATACTCGCCGGGTTGCTGATCTTCTTATGCGGTTACCGCGTATTCCATCTGGCGATTTTCTTTGGGGCGCGTCCGTTGTGGTGGGTGGCGTCACTAGTCGCAACGATTTTGTGGGTGCTGCTGGTGACCAACGCTTTCAATCTTGTCGACGGGTTGGACGGACTGGCTGCGGGTTCCGCGCTGTTCTCCATCCTGACGCTGACGGCCACGTCGATGCTGCATGGGCGCATCCTGGTTTCGCTGCTGGCGCTCGCACTGGCGGGTTCGATCCTTGGATTTCTGCGGTTCAACTTCAATCCAGCGACGATCTTCCTTGGTGACTGCGGAAGCTTGTTTATCGGATTCGTGTTGAGCGTCCTGGCCATTGCCGGCTCTGAAAAAGGTTCGCCGGCCGTCGCGATCGCAATTCCCATCGTCTCCTTTGGTTTGCCGATCCTGGAGACTGGGATTTCCGTGGTGAGAAGGTTGTTGAGCGGCCAGCCGATCTTCAAAGCCGATCGGCAGCACATTCATCACAAGTTGCTGGAACGCGGCTGGTCGCACCGGCAGGTCGTGGTCGTTTTATATGGCGTATCGGCGCTCTTCGCCTTGTTGAGCGTGTTCATGCTGTATCCGAACGGCGCGATGCAAGGACTGCTGTTGCTGATCGTAGGCGTGGTGATCTGGCTCGGGGTGCAGCACCTGAATTATCCGGAGTTTTTCGAGATTGGGCGCGTCGCACAGCGAACGATGGAACAGCGTCAGATCATCGTCAACAATCTTGCCATCCGCCGGGGCAGCGACCGGCTGGCGCGCGTTGAGGAAGTTGCGGAGCTATACCGGATCCTGCAGGACACTTTCCGTAGCAACGATTTTGATGGTTTCGAACTGCAGGTGGTCGAGCCGATTGCGCAGAGAAATACCTGGAACCGTCGTTATCAATGGAACAAAACCGCAACTCCGATCAGTGACGGTATTGAGCGTGGCAATCCCTCGTGGGAGCTGTCCCTCGACTTGATTACGCACGCGGACAGCTACTGCGGCCGTTTTGTGGTGCATCGTGCACATGGCCGAGGCGGGTTGAAGGTGGACATCAATCTTCTGCTCGAAGAGTTTCGTCTCGGCTTGGCCGATGCCATCGAACGTTGTTCCGCGCAGGCGCCAGCGCCGGAAATCTTGAGGGCAATGCCTGAACGGGCGCGCGCAGCGGCGAACAGCCAGTTCGATTAGGCGCGAACTGTCGACGCGGTATGACCCCGCGCGTATGTAGGTATGCGGTGACGGTTTGCCGACCGGCGTCCGTTTCTCTACAATCGAGGATCAAACTTCCAGCGAACCAGTCACTCCGTCAACAATCTCAGGGGTTATCGTTTGTACATTCTCGGGATCAATGCCTACCACGGCGATGCGTCGGCTGCGCTGATCAAAGATGGGCGTCTCATAGCGGCCGTTGAAGAAGAGCGCTTTAATCGAAAGAAGCATTGCGCGGGATTTCCGGCCGAATCCATCCAATATTGTCTGAATGCCGCCGGCATTTGTGCGTGCGACCTGGATCACGTCGGAATTTCGCGAGATCCTTCGGCCCATCTGCACAAGAAAATTTTGTACTCGATGCGCAACTTCACTCGACTTTCGGGGCTGGTTGCGGCGCGACTGGCGAATGCAGCCAAGGTGCGCAACCTGAAAGAGGAGCTGCTGACGGCATTGCAACTGACGGCTCCGATCAAAGCGCAATTCCACAACGTGGAGCACCACAAGGCGCACATGGCATCCGCGTTTCTGGTGTCGGAGTTCGACCGGGCAGCCATTCTCTCGATCGACGGCTTCGGCGACTTCATCAGCACGATGTGGGGAGTCGGAGAAGGGAATCGCATCGAGGTGTTCGACGCGGTCGAGTATCCGCACTCCGCGGGCATCGTGTACACCGCTACGAGCCAATACATCGGCTTTCCGAAGTACGGCGACGAAGGCAAGGTGATGGGGCTCGCGCCATATGGAAAGCCGCGTTATATCGAACAATTCCGCGATATCGTGCAGACGGAGCCGAACGGACGCTTCAGGCTGAACCTCGATTATTTCCTGCATCACTCGGAAGGAGTGGAGATGACGTGGGAAGAAGGCTCACCGACGATCGGACGCATTTACTCTGACAAATTTGTAGAAGCGTTCGGGCCGGCGCGAGAAAAGGGCGCGGCGATCACGTCGCGGGAAGAAGACATCGCGGCGTCACTGCAGTTGCGGTTGGAAGAGATTGCGAAGCACATCCTCACACACCTTCACGAGAAGACCGGAAGCGACCGTTTGTGTCTGGCAGGAGGGGTTGCGTTTAATTCGGTGATGAACGGCAAGATCCTGCTCAGTACACCCTTTAAGGAGGTGTACATCCAGCCCGCCGCAGGAGACGCGGGAACGGCCGTCGGAGTGTGCTACTGGATCGACAACGTGGTGCTGAATCGTCCCCGGACGTTCGTGATGGAGCACGCCTATACCGGTCCGCAGTTCGTGAATGGTGAGATCGAGCAGGTTGTGGGGGCCAGTGGATTGCAATTTCGCGAGCTCGACAACGAAGAGCTTACGCGTGCCGCAGCGCAAGCGATCGCGGACGGAAAGATCGTTGGATGGTTCCAGGGGCGGATGGAGTTCGGGCCGCGCGC
>Ga0070741_10021472_pt1 | contig 10038 bp, 9 predicted proteins | sample Coa_R1_4_FD_66440 | JGI IMG/M metagenome (GOLD analysis project Ga0070741, IMG submission 66440) | Surface soil microbial communities from Centralia Pennsylvania, which are recovering from an underground coalmine fire - Coalmine... | ecosystem: Environmental > Terrestrial > Soil > Unclassified ...
ACGCCGGTCTGGAATGCGTTGTAGATTTCGTTCGACGGCGGGCTCACGATGCTGGCGCCGGCCGCTTCCCACATGCCCGCGAAAGTCGGGCCGGCCGCGCGGAACTTGCGGCCCTTCATGTCGTCCGGCTTGAGGATGCAGCCGTCCTTCGACGCCATGCCGCCGGCAAACCATGCGTCGGACAGCACGATCGCGCCGTGCTTTTCGATCTCGGCGCGGATGTCCTTCATGAACTGGGAGTCGTTGACCCGCTTGGCGCGGTCCTGGCTGCGGATCAGGCCCGGCATGAGCGTGGCGCTGAAGGCGCGCACCTTGCCGCTGGCATAGTCGAGCGGAAACAGCGTGATGTCGAGCTGACCGTTGACCATGGCGTTCCACTGGTCGTTGGGCTTGAACAGCGACGCTCCCGGATAGACCTGAATGTCGATACCGACATTGGCGGCCTTCACGTCCTTGGCGATCATCTGCACCATGTCGTCGCGCACGTCGCCTTTGCCGCCGGGAAATTGATGCGACGCTTTCATCGTGATCTGGGCCTGCGCCGAGCCCGCGACGGCGATCGCGACGACCGCGCCGGCGAAATGTGCGAGTACTCGTCCCATGTTTTCCTCCCGGATTTCCTGGTCGTTGTTCGAGACCATTGAGGCCCGCGATAAAATCGTACTCGGAGGCACACTGCCATTGCACACACGTATAACTTTAGTCGCACGCGAGCCGATGCGTACTGCGAAAGTTCGGATGACTTGCCACCATTCCGCCTGACTGCGCTGCACGCGCCTCCGGCTCCCCGGCGGCAACCGATGGCGGCGCGGGCACGCGCGCCGGCCGTTGTGGGCGCGGGCGACGATCCTGTATCGTGTGGCCGGGCTGGTCCGGCCCACATCGGGGGGAAACGCATGCTCACCGTCCATCATCTCGGCAAATCGCAATCCGAACGTATCGTCTGGCTCTGCGAGGAACTCGAGATCCCCTATGAGCTGAAGCGCTACACCCGCGACGCCGCGACCATGCTGGCACCGGGCGAGTACAAGGCGCTGCATCCGATTGGCGCCGCGCCCGTGATCACCGATGGCGACCTGGTGCTGGCCGAATCCGGCGCGATCGTCGACTACATCATGGCCAAATACGGCAAGGGCCGACTCACAGTCGCTCCCGGCGATCCCGGCTTCGCGCAATTCCTGTACTGGTTTCATTTCGCCAACGGCACGCTGCAGGCGGCCATGGGCCGGCTGATGCTGTTGAACCGCTCGAAGCTCGGCGATGACCATCCGGTGCTCGCCGCGACCAAAGCGCGGGTCGACCGCGCTTTCGATCTCGTGGATGCGCGGGCGCGCGAGGCGGAGTATCTGGCGGGCGGCTTCACGACCGCCGACATCATGATGGGCTTCTCGCTCACCACCATGCGCTATTTCCAGCCCTACGACATCGCGCGCTGTCCCAACGTCGTGAAATATCTGGCGCGGATCGGCGCCCGCCCGGCCTACCGGCGCGCGATGGAGAAGGGCGATCCCGGCATGGCGCTGCTGCTGAGCTGAGGCCTCCTACTCCGAGCCGGTGAGCTCAACGTCTCGCTGCGCGCGAATTAGCGCTTGAAAGATACGGCGATCTCTTGCAACGCGTCGTGCACGCGCGCCAGCACTTCACCATAATCGCGGCGCGCGCTCTGCCGGAACAGCCGCACGCTCGGATACCAGGGGCTGTCGTCGCGATCGAGCAGCCAGCGGTAGTCGGGCGTATAGGGCAGCAGGATCCACGTCGGACATCCCATGGCGCCGGCAAGATGCGCCACCGAGGTGTCGACCGTGATCACGAGATCGAGGCAGGCGATCAGCGCCGCGGTGTCGGAAAAATCGGCGAGATGCGCCGTGAAATCGACGATCTCGGTCCGCTCACGTAACACGGCCTGGTCGGCCGGCCGCGGATCCTTCTGCAAACTGATGAAACGCGCGTCGATATCCAGCAGCGGGCTCAGCATCGTGAGCGGAATCGAACGGTTGCGATCGTTGCCGTGGGCGGGATTGCCCGACCAGACCAGGCCGACGCGCAATTTGTCATGCGCGCCGAGCCGCGCCTGCCATTCCCGCACGCGCGTCTGCGGCGGCGAAAGATAGGATGGCGCGGCGGGAATCGTCTGCAGGCGCGTGGCAAAGGCGAGCGGCAAATCCGACAGCGGACATTGCAAGTCGAAGTCCGGCAGCGTCACGCCGGTTTTCGGCAGGCACAGCGCGATGCCGTCGATACCGGACAGCAGCGGATGCACGGCATCCTGCACTTCGAGAATGACACGCGCGCCGAACGCGGCCACCAGCGTCGCATAGCGCGCGAACTGGATGGTGTCGCCGAGCCCCTCGTCACTGTGCAGCAGGACGGTCTTGCCGGCGATGCCGGTCTCGCCCCGCCACAGCGGCCGCGCGAACTGCCGGTCGACGAAGCCGACGGCGGCGCATTTGCGGCCCCATTGCCGCCCGGTCCAGCCGTTCTCGAAATCGCCGAGCAGCAGCCGCAGCAACGCGCAGTTCCAGTGCGCGTCGGAAAGCTCGGGATCGATCGCGATCGCGGCATCGAAACTCGCCAACGCCTCGTCGAAGCGGTGCAATTCGGCCAATGCGGAGGCGCGGTGGTTATGCGCCAGCGCGAGATACGGATTGAGCGCGAGCGCCCGGTCGAAATAGCCGATCGCTTCCTTGTTCCGTCCGAGCTTGAGCAGGGTGAGCCCGACATTGGCGGTGATTTCGCAATCGTCGGGCGCTAGCGTCAGCGCCTTGCTGCAGTTCCCATGCGCCTCCTCGAAGCGGTTCAGCCGCAACTGGCAAATACCCATGAGGTGAAGCGCGCCGGCTTGCGCGGGATCGATCGCCAGCGAGGCCGCGAAGCTCACGATCGCCTTCTCGTGTCTGCCGGCGTTGAAATGCGCGACCGCCGAGGCATTGGCGGCCTCGAGGCTGCGCGGATCGGCCTTGAGCGCCGCATCGAAGCTGAGGCTCGCTTCGTCCTTGCGGTTCTGCTGCTCGAGCAGCAGGCCCATGCGGTACCAGATTTCGGCGCGGTCGGGCTTGAGCACCAGCGCGCGGTCGAGACATTTGATCGCTTCATCGAAACGACCGCGATGTTCGAGCGCGGCCGCCAGATTCGAGAAATAATCCGATACGTTCGGATCCTGCCTGATGGCCTGCGCGAACCAGTCGATCGCAAGGTCGTATTGCCCGGCGGCGGCGCAGAGCAGTCCCATCAGATGCAGCGAGTCGGCATGCCCCTGATCGAGCGCCAGCGCCTGCCGGCCGCATTGCTCGGCCTGATCGATTTGACCCGCTCTGAGCAGGCGAAGTCCCGCCTCGAAGAAGGCTACGGGCGTGCGCGGCGCGGCGACGGCCTTGCCGGAATGGCTGGCGGCGGCGCGCCGCTCCCGGCGGTTCATCGGCGCATGGTTGAGGTGGCCATGCGCGCATCCCTAGATGATTCCCGATTCTGCGGGAAGGCAGCTCATCATTAAAGACTTGGCGCCGGCTCCAGCGCCAGCGATTCCAGCCCGCCGAAGCGGCGCTCGCGGCGATGGAAGGCGGCGAGCGCGTCGGCAAGGTCGGCAGGTCCGAACTCCGGCCACATCCGCTCGGTGAAATGCAGCTCGGCATAGGCGCCTTCCCACAGCAGGAAGTCGGACAGCCGCTTCTCGCCGCTGGTGCGGATGATGAGATCGACGTCGCGCAAGGAGGCTTCGCCGGTGACGAGCTGCGAGAACAGCTCGCGGGTCGGCGCGGTGATGCCGGCGAGCCTTGCCGCGGCATTGAGGATGGTGTCGCGCGAGGAATAGTCGACCGCGATGCGCAGGTGCAGCGTCTCGCCGCGCGAGGTCGCCTGCTCCGCGCGCGCGATCGCATCCGCAATGCCCTCAGGCAGGCGATCGCGCCGCCCGATCACCGACAGCCGCACGCCGTTCTCGACCAGGCTTTGCACCTCGTTGGCGAGATAGAAGCGCAACAATGCCATCAGCGCCGTGACTTCCGTCTTCGGCCGCCGCCAGTTGTCGGTCGAGAACGCATAAAGCGTCAGCGTGCCGACGCCCTGATCCGGCGCGGCCTCGACCACACGCCGGATCGCCTCGACGCCGGCCTCGTGGCCGCGCAGGCGCGACAGCCCGCGCCGCGTCGCCCAGCGGCCGTTGCCGTCCATGATGATGCCGACATGCAGCCCGTCGCTGGCGCGCGCCGGTTTGGGTGAGAGAGGACTTTGCATGACAAAGCTCCAGGATAAAAAGGGGGTAAAAAAAGGATCAGGTGGCCAGCATGCCGAGCCGCGTGAGCGGCGCGCCGTCCTTGCCGGCGGCGCGTGCCGCGTCGCGCACCAGGCGCTCCAGCACGGCGAGATAGTCGAGGAAGCGGCGGCGGCCGGTCCGGGTCAGGCGGCAGGAGGTATGCGGCCGGTTGCCTTCGTAGCCCTTGGTGACCTCGACGAGGCCCGCCTCCTGCAGCACCTGCAGATGCCTCGAGAGATTGCCGTCGGTCAGGCCGCAAAGCTGCTTGAGGTCGGCAAAGGCGAGGCCCTTGGGATGCGCCATCAGCGAGGTCAGCAATCCGAGCCGCGCCTTCTCGTGGATCACGCGGTCGAGCCCGTCATAGGAGAACGGCGCACTCGTCGTTTCACTCTTCGACATCACTCTCTCCGGACGCAAAATGGATGATGGTCGCCATCAAGAGCTGGCCGATCACGAACGGCAGGCCCATGGTCCAGGGCGACAGCGTGTGGCTGTGGCTGGCGATGACCAGCACGACGAAGCCCGCGATGAAATACCAGGCGCCGGCGAAGGCCACCGTGCGCGGCAGCGAGCGGACGGAGGCGAACATGCCGAGCGAGACCAGGATCTGCCAGAGCCCCGGCAGCATCCACAGCGTCTCCGGCGCGAATTTCCACAGCATCACCGCGAGCAGCACGCCGGCAATGCCGGCCGGCAGGAACTGCTCGACCGCCTGGTGGATCATGGCATCCGCAAGACCGGAATGATGCCGCCGCGACCGCGCCAGCATCTCGATCCAGATCATGGCGGCGGAGAGCGCCGCGGCCGCCGCCCAGCCGAACAAGAAAGTCAGTGGATTCGCCGTGGGCTGCGCCAGCAAGAAATGTTGCAGGATGGCGGTGATCAGCGCGATGCCGCTGGTGGCGGCGATGGTCGCCGGGCCATAGCCGCGGAACGCGGTGCCGGCCGCAAGCTGGCTGCGGATGGCGATGATGTCGGCCAGCGCCCTGTCGAGATCGCGCATCTGTTCGGTCCGCACGCCCCTGTTGCCCCCGCTCGTCCGTTCACTTTGCGGTACAAAGTATATCGAACTGCAAGGCAAATGCAAGGGACCCCACGGACGCGCGGCCGACCACTCCCGGTTGCCTTTCCGCGGCGCATGTACGTAGAATGCGGCCGCCTGACCTGGGGAGGGTTGGGTATGCGTAGGGCGTTGCTTGTTTCCTGCCTGTTGCAGGCTGCGATCGTCTCGATCGCGCAAGCCGCGGGACCGTTCGGCACCATCAATGTCGGCGGATGGAAGGGCGGCGCCTACAGCAACGACAATACCGGCGAATTCTCGCATTGCGCCGCGGCCTCCACTTTCGGCAGCGGAATCAGCCTCATCGTGGGACACAACGCCAGGGACGCCTGGCTGCTCAGCTTCGCCAGCCCCAATTTCCGCCTCAACAAGGGCCAGACCGTTCCGATTGATGTCGTGTTCGACGGGCAGGAGCAGGCGAAGCTGTTCGCCACCGCTAACAACAACAACATGGTGACTGCGATCCTGCCGCCGAATGTCGCCCGCAGCTTCCAGAAGGCGAGCCTGATGGTCGCCGTCGCCGGCCGCACGACCATGCAGTTCAATTTGACCTCGACCGGCCCGCTGATTGCCGTGCTCGCCAACTGCGTCAGCAAGGTCAAGGAAAAGGGCCTGGATGCTTCCGCTGCAACCGAGTTCTCGGCGCCGAAGCAAGTCGCCGCAAAGGATGCGTCGGGCGGACCCGCAAAGCCCGGCAAGACCGGCAATACCAGCGGCACCGGCTTCGTGATTGACGCCACCGGTCACATCATCACCAACCATCATGTGATCGACGGCTGCGTCGGCGACATCAAGGGCAATCTGACCGGCGGCGCGCCGGCCGTGCTGCGGGTGGTGTCGAAGGATCAAGCCAATGATCTGGCGCTCCTGCAAGGCCCGGCGGACACGTTCAGGAGTTTTGCGAAGATCCGCGACCGTGCGATCCGGTCCGGCGATCCCGTGACGGTGATCGGCTTTCCGTTTCATGGCCTGCTGACGTCGGACTTCACGGTCACGACCGGCATCGTCAGCTCGCTGAGCGGCATCAAGAACGACTCGCGCTATCTCCAGATCAGCGCGCCCGTGCAGCCCGGCAATAGCGGGGGACCGTTGATCGACTCTAGCGGCCACGTCGTTGGTGTCGTGTCCGCGAAACTCAACGCGATCGGCGTGATCCGTGCCACCGGCGCCATCCCCGAGAATATCAACTTCGCGATCAAGACCGGAGCGATCCGCGACTTCCTGGACAACAGCGTCGTCGCCTACGAGACATCGACACCCGGAGCCGAGCTCAAGACATCGGACATCGCCGATGCCGCGCGGGCGTGGACGCTGCTGATCACCTGCGTGGCGACCGAGCCGGTCGCCAGCGCGAGGCGGTAGCGCTGAAACTCGTCATGGCCGGGCTTGACCCGGCCATCCACGTCTTTGCTTCATCTAGACAAGAAAGACATGGATGCCCGGCACAAGGCCGGGCATGACGAAATCGAAGCCGCTTCGCTCGCGGGGGGAGGGATAAGACCGCCTCCTCGACTCCCATCAACTATGACAGCACCCCGCCTTGGCGTCCGGCTCATACTGATCGCGCAGCCGCACCCAATCCATCGGATAGGGCAAGCCATCCTCGTGGCGGCCGAGCGGCGTCAGGTCGAGATAATGATAGGCCGCGTTCATCATGTCGAGGCCGCGCGCGAACGTCGAATAGGTGTGAAACACCATGCCATCATCGTCGCGATAGAACACGCTGATGCCGGGCAGCTCCTCGCCATAGACCGGCGAGCCGCCGAAATTGTACTTCGCCTCGCCCTTGTCGATCTGCGCACGCGTGAACGTCACGCCGTAATCATAGTTGAAGTCGTTGTTACCGGATGAGACCCAGTCGAAGCTCCAGCCCATCCGCTGCTTGAACGCCTCGAGCTTGGCGACGCCCGCGCGCGAGACCGCGACCATGGTGGTGTCGCGCGCCGCAAGATGCGGCACCATGCGCTCGAACCCGTCGGCCCAGAACGAGCAGCTCTTGCAGGCGGCGTCCCATTCGGGTGCGAACATCACGTGCTGCACCACGAGTTGCGGCCGGCCCCTGAACAGATCGGCGAGCGTCACCTTGCCCTGCGGGGCGTCGAACACATAGTTCTTCTCGACCTTGACCCACGGCATGTTGCGGCGATCTTCGCTGAGCGCGTCGCGCGCCCGCGTCAGCTCCTTCTCTCGTATCATCAACGCCTTGCGCGCCTCGATCCACTGCTCGCGGGACACGACCTTGTGCGGTTGCATGGGATGTCTCCTCCTTTATTCGGCGACGAATTTTTCCAGCACGTCGAAGAACGTGCTCCAGCCGCGCTTGTGGTTGTCGCGGGCGGTCTCGTCGGCGAACTGCTCGTGATGGAAGGTCAACAGCGTGCCGGCGGCGTCGGGCTTGAGCTGCACCGTCACCAGCGACTCCCGCTCCGGCGTCGAATGCCAGGCCCAGGTGAACTTCAGCCGCTCGTTGGCCACCACCTCGCGATAGATGCCGCCGACCTCGAAATACTCGCCCTTCTCATCGGACCAGCTGATGCGGTAGCGGCCGCCGACGCGGACATCGAGCTCGGCCTTGAGCGAACCGGGTTTGGCCTGCGCCGACGCAAACCATTGCACCAGGTTCAGCGGGTCGGCCCACGCGGCGTAGACTTTTTCCGGCCGGGCGCGGAGCCGGCGCGTGAGCGTGAGGCTTGGGCGCGCGTCGAGATGGGTTGCGGCTGATGACTGGGCCATGAGGCGTCCTCCTCTACAAAGGCGGCAAGGCGATCGAGATTGTCGGACCAGAAGCGCTGGTAGCGATTGAGCCATTCCATCGCCTGCTCCATCGGTTTCGCGGTCAGCCGGCAGGCCACCACGCGCCCGGTCTTTTCGCGCGCGATCAGGCCGGCATCCGTGAGCACGTCGAGATGCTTCATGACCGCAGGCAGCGACATGTCGAACGGCTGTGCCAGCTCGCTGACCGAGAGCGTGTCGCGGTCCTGCAGCCGCGCCAGCAGCGCACGGCGGGTCGAATCTGCAAGTGCGGCAAAGGTGCGATCGAGTGCCAGGTCCTGATACTTAACCATATGGTTTAGTATAGGCGCAAACACCCGGATGTCAAGCCGATGACGGCGGGACATCCGACAGCCTTTTTCAACAGCAACCTGCCCGCATTCCGGCGTTGACTCCGGTTCCGGGGTGCCCTTAGTTGGCTCCACTTCTGGGGAGGCAGGGGTGTTGCAGTTTCTGCAAACGGCTGGTGAGGTGCTGGCGGCTTGGCTCGTCTTCGTGGCCATTCATGGTTCTGTCTACGTCGTCTCGACCGCGATCGTCGTCCACGCCTATCGCCATTTCTGGAGCCGGAGTCTTGCCGCCTGCAAGGTGCAGGAGCGGGAAGCAACCGCCGCCGATATCAGCCGCGAGATACGGAGCTCGATCGGCACCATCCTGATTTTTTCAACGATCTATGCCGCCGTCTATTTCGGCGCACGCCTTCACATCTTCACGATTCATGTCGGCGTCGCGCCGCTCGGCTGGGGCTATCTGGCGTTCAGCGTCGCGGCAATGATCCTGGCCCATGACGCCTACTTCTACTGGACACACCGGCTTTTGCATCTGCCGCCCTTCAGGCGCTTCCATCGCACCCACCACGCCTCGATCACGCCGACCGCCTATTCCTGCTACGCGTTCGATCCCTCGGAAGCGACGATGCACGGCCTGTTTCAGCCGCTATTTCTCCTGATCATGCCGATGCAGGTGCCGGGGCTCTTGATCGCCATCGGGTTCATGATGATGCGCAACATCCTCGGCCATTCCGGTGTCGAGCTGTTCGCGCGCAGCAAGGAGCGGTCGAAATGGTTCGGATGGCTCGTGACCACGCGGGATCACGACCTTCACCACTCGTCCTATCATTACAACTTCGGCTTCCACTTCACCTGGTGGGACCGCCTGATGGGCACCGAACATCCAAGCGTGGAGGCCTCCCGGACGACGCGCTGGTTTGGCTCGGCGACGCCGCAGCACGACCCGACCGCCGAGCCCGCAATCGACGATAGCGACGCAGTTACCATCACGGCCTCGCCGCAACGAGGCCGAGTGCGTCGCCAGGCTTGGTAATCGCCATAGCCTCGGTAATGTCGGCATCTGCTTGAGCGCGGCGCGTGGATTGTTGTTTCAATAGAGGCCGCGACCCGAGGCCGACGCCTCGCACCACGTTGTCACTTACTCGACCTTGATGCCGGCGAAGTCGACGACCTTCTTCCATTTCTCGGTCTCGGCCCTGATCTGGTCGCCGAACGCCTCAGGCGTCTGGATCAGCGGCGCGCCGCCGAGTTCCACCAGCCGCTTGCTCATGTCGGGCTCGGCCAGGATGGCGTTGATCTCGCCATTGAGCTTGCCGATGATCTCCTTCGGGGTCCTGGCCGGCGCGCCCATTCCGAACAGCGCGCTTGCTTCATAGCCGGGAACCGTCTCGGCGATCGTCTGCACATCCGGAAGCTGCGGCGAGCGCTGCGTCGTGGTGACACCGAGCGCGCGCACCGCGCCGCCGCGCACGTGCTGGATGATCGAGGGCATGTTGTCGAAAATAATCTGCACCTGACCGCCGAGCAGGTCGGTGATCGCGGGCGCGGCGCCCCGGTAAGGCACGTGCTGCATCTTCACGCCGGTCATCGCCATGAACATCTCGCCCGACAGATGCACCGAGGTGCCGTTGCCGGACGAGGCCATGTTGATCTTGCCGGGATTGGCC
>Ga0070741_10021473_pt1 | contig 10037 bp, 7 predicted proteins | sample Coa_R1_4_FD_66440 | JGI IMG/M metagenome (GOLD analysis project Ga0070741, IMG submission 66440) | Surface soil microbial communities from Centralia Pennsylvania, which are recovering from an underground coalmine fire - Coalmine... | ecosystem: Environmental > Terrestrial > Soil > Unclassified ...
CATTTATCGCCGTTTGTTGTTCGTCGGCTGCCGTGGGACGTTCGAAGACCCGCACTTCAAGCAAGTCATGAGTGATATTTCTCAGGCCGGGGTCAGCTACAGCCACAATCACTACGTCCTCTGCCGCAGCAGCGAGCTTGATGATATGAAAACAATGCTTGCCGCGACGGGAATGTTTCGGCCTCTTGTCTATGGCGACTCGTATGAGGACCTCACGCCCTTTCTCGGTCGGCTAGCTAGGAATGCTGGCATCGAACTTGAAGATCAGGCGCTATCAAGTTTCGCGATCGGTATGCCTCGGCAAAAAGCTGCGTTGCGATTCAAAAGAGCGAGTGAAGTATGGAGACGGCAAGTCAACGATTAGATCCAGCTTTAGCCCAGGATTTGTTCCTGTTGGCGCGCGATTCGGCGATCGCCGCAGTGAACCGCGTGTTTACTGGCGAGTACGACGAGTTGTGTTTACGAACCCGGTTCCCGAGAGAACTCGACTCTTTTATCGGAGCTATCCTTAGGCAACGCAACGAGCTCGAAAGTGGTCTCGGTCAGCTCTGCCTGTTTGTAGAAGACCGAGACACCTGGCTCCGGTTGTGCGAGACCGAACCGGCGCGACGAATTCTCATCGCTGGCCCTGAGCTCGACTTCGAAGCGCACCGCACAGAACTGATCCAGGCAGCCGTCATCCGCAAGCATGGAGCGATCTATGCGGCAACCATTCCTCGGCCTGACGTGCCGCACATCGCGGATTTGATTCAGCCGCAAACCTACCAAGTCCAAGAAGTCCTTGTACGACATCGGTACAGCGAAGCGGAAGCGGCCCAATTTGCGCAGCGATGCAATGGCAACGTTTACCTGCTGGCCAAACTGCTGACGCACACCGCAGAGCGTCGCAAATGGTCGAACGCGGAAATTGGTTACCAACTGCGAGATCTCGCCTTGTTAGGCGGTTGGAATGAGCAGTCGGCGGAAGATCGCGCAGCAATTTCCGAAATAACAGGTGAAGCCTACGACGGTTGGTCAAAGATTTTGCATCCCCTGACTGTTGACCAAGAGCCACCGGTTGTAGTTGAAGGATCAGTATTTCGGCCGGTGGCACGGTACGAGACCTGGCAACAGCTCGCTTCTTATCTGCAGGATGCCGACCTTATGCGGTTTCAGAAAGTCGCCTCAGAAGTGCTAGGGCAAGTCGACCCGCGTTTGGATCTTCCGAGCGATCGCCGCCAGTTCGCTGTTCTGCCGCCAGATGCTCCGCGAATCACGACCGGGTTATTCCGGAAAGGTCTTGCCGAGTCACTGGCACTGCTCGCCGGTCAAAAGCAGGCTTTGAAAACTAGCGCCGGTGCCGCCGAGCACGTTGCGGATTCAGTGGTTTCGGCGCTGCTCGACAAAGCCGATTGGAAAAGATGGGCCACCTTATCCGCGAATATGCCATTGCTAGCGGAAGCAGCACCGAGTGTGTTCTTATCTGCACTCGATCGAACCCTGGCCGTTGAACAGGAGAACCCTATCGAGCGATGCTTCGCAGAATGTGAAGATCCATTATTTGGACGCACGTACCACTCGGGGATTCTGTGGGCGCTCGAAGTACTTGCATGGCACGGCGACTATTTAACACGTGTGGCCTTGTGCTTGGCACGAATGACGTCGTTTCGATTGCCGAGCAATATGGCTAACACCCCACTTAATTCTCTCCGCAGCATCTTTTTGACTTGGCTGCCGCAAACGCTCGGCTCAGTCGAACAGCGCCACGCCGCAGTCAGAAAAGTAGTCGATGAGTATCCGGAAGTTGGCTGGAAACTGCTTCTCGCAGTGCTGCCGGAACGGCATCAGATCGGCAGTTACAACCCAAGGCCAGTATGGCGCGATTGGTTCCAGAGCGCATGGACCGGCAAGGTTACTCGCCGCGAGATGGTCAACCAAATTTTGAATTACTCTCATCTTGCTGCGACGGCAGCTGCTGGCGATGTCCGCAAATTGGATGAGCTAATTCAACGTTGGGATCAGCTCCCTCGGGAATCGATCGACGAAATATTGTCTTACCTAACCAGTCCGGCGTTTGCGCAGCGGCCGGAAGATGATCGGTTCGTCATTTGGGAAAGATTGACCAACGAAGTCGAAAAACACCGCAAATACGCACACGCTGACTGGGCGATGCCGGAAGACGAGCTTCGGCGGCTGGAGACCACCGCTACCGTAATTCAGCCGCAGTCGGTAGCCGTTCGGCATCAACGATTGTTCGATGAACACGATCACCATTTCTTCGAATCCGACGACTACGAGGGTGAGCGAAAAAAACTAGCCGACCTGCGAAGCAATGCGGTCGGAGAAATGATCTCCGCCTCCGGATTGCCCGCACTGATAGAGGTCGCAAAAAAGGTAAAGATGCCGGCCCCACTTGGCGAGGCGCTTGGCCGAATTGGCGACGAAAAAATAGACCAGTTTGTGCTTCCCGACTACCTATTGAGCGGCGAAAGGAAACTGGTCAATTTTGCACAGGGCTACGTCTGGGCCCGCTACTTCAAATCCGGATCGGGTTGGGCTGAAGCCGTGAACCTAGACAATTGGTCGGTGGAGCAAAAAGCAACATTCTTTTCGTTCTTGCCATTTCATGCAGCCGTTTGGCGGCGAGCAGACCAAGTGCTGGGTCCAGATGCGTCCGAATATTGGAAACGAATATATCCGAATGCGTTCCAAGCCGGCGATGATCTCAAGGAGGCCGTGGAAAAAGCCATCGAATACAAGCGGGGCGACATCGCCGTTAGCGGCATCAATTGCTTACGTTTTAAGAATCAAGCTTTTCCGACGACTCTCGCCTTGGCGGCAGTCAACGCCTTACTGGCGACTTATACTAAGGGCGATCACATCGAGCAGCACGAGCTGATTGAAGCAATTAAACTCCTACAAAAAACGGATGACATCGATATCGAGGAATTGAGCCGAATCGAGTTTCTTTGCCTTAACCTATTAGATCACTTTTCAGGTGCCGCACCCGTTGTTTTAGAAAAACGGCTGGCGACGGATGCAAAGTTTTTTCATTCCATGGTCACTCGTGCATTCCGATCTGAGCACGCCGACAGGAATCAGAGGGCCGAATCCGGTGATAAGGATGAAATGGCAGGTCACGTGTTCCGATTGCTGTATCGATGGCAAACCCCACCGGGAACAATTGATCGCGAGCATGTTGATGAACAACTGCTCAATCGATGGATACGTGAAGCTCAAGAGCTCTGCATTGAATCCGGGCACTGGAAAATTGCGCAGCAACTAATCGGTACGTCGTTTGTCTATGCGCCCCTCGGAGTCGAAGGGCTTCTGAAACACACCAGCGCCGCAAAAATTCTCGATCGGTCTGAGTTCGACGAGATGCGACGTGGGTTCACAACGGGCCTGTTCAATCTCCGCGGGGTTCACGGCTACACTGCCGGAAAAGAAGAATTGGAGATAAGCGATACCTACCATCGTTTCGCGGAGAAGTTTGAGATGGCAGGTTTTGTTAGGATTGCGACGACATTACGAAGCCTGTCGGAATCCTACAAAAGGGAATCAGAACGCGAAGCAAGGCAGAATCCCTATCAATTCAGCTAAGGCGCGCGCCGGCTGCGCGCGCTCCAGTCGGGAAAAATAGCGAACTATTCCTGAGCTTCGCTCAGCGGCAGCGGCGAGACTGTGCCCGCACAGACTCGCGAGTTTGCTGCCCCGTTGTTTAGCGGGTGATCATGCGGCGTCCTCGCGGCGCTCACGAGCCGTTCCGCGCCCTGCCTTCCATCGCGGAAGCTCGACCGCTTCGCTGCGGGTGCGCAGATCATCACAGGGAGCTCAGCGCGAACCGATGCGACTCGCGCTCAGCATCCGCTTACGGCATGCTCCCTAACAATCAATGTTCATCTGGGCGATACTCGTCGAATCGGCATTTCTGTTGGCGCTTGCCGGCGCAGTGCTCGGACTGATTCATTGGAAAAATCGAAAGAAACGACTCCCGTTCACTCAGAAGATTCTCCGGCCACCAGGGGAATCGCTTCGCCTACGGCTGATCGAAATAGATGAGAAACTCAACGAGCGTTTCGTTCAGCTCTTCTTAGCGGCGTACTCGCCTCTTTTAATGGCCGGACTCGTCGCGCTACAAGGCGTGCGCACCAGCGCAGCAGTCTGGACTGTGGTAATCGCAATCGCTGTTATCACCTCCATTTGGTCGGCCTATCGGCTTTGGAAAACAATCAATCTACGTCGTCGCATCCGCTTGGGCTTCGAAGGCGAGCGTCACGTCGGCGAAGCGCTCAATCAGCTAATGCTTGCCGGATATCGCGTTTTCCACGATTTCCTGATCACCGATAAGCCACGATCGATTCGAAACATCGATCACATCGTGATTGGTCGGAATGGAGTTTTTGCGGTTGAAACGAAGACTCGTCGCAAGATAAAGGGTGAAAGCGGCGCGAAGGTCACGGTTCTAGACAATGCGCTCCAGTATCCATGGGGCGTGGATCAACAGGACCTTGCCCAGACAGAGGAGAACGCAGTCTGGTTAGCCGACTGGTTCTCGAGAATGTCAGACCAACCGGTCCGTGTCGGATCGATACTGGTCCTTCCAGGCTGGTTTGTCGAAAGACGGGCGAAACTTTCGGTTACAGTTTTGAGTGGCAGCGAAGTCGCCGTTCACATTCCGAAGCTTAATGGAACGCCGATTGGCGAGAACGACATTCGGCGGATCGCCGCGATGATCGAAGACCGGAATCGCAGCGTTGAATATTAGCAACGAGCGGTACGCCGCCGCGCCATGCTTTTGCCCATCTCACAAAGACATTGAGCTTTCTCCTTCCGGCTTCCGCGTTGCGGCTCCTCCCTCCGAAAGCTCAAAGACTTTGCTTCCCCTTTCCAGAGATGCAGTCATCGCGTGTTGTTTCCCTTGGCTCCGCTCCGGCAGGCTGCGCTGCGCTCCATTCCACAACGCGCGATCACTGCGTTGCGTGCGTACTCCTTCGCGCTTAATAAATGACGGTAACCCAGGTTCCCACAAAACCTCCTGATGCGGCGGTGCCGCGGGAGACTGTGCCTGCTATGCCAGCAATCGTTAGGCACAGACTCCGGGTTTGCCTTGCGGAGGTGTGTTCATCTGCGCCGTCCTCGCGGCGCTCACGAGCCGTTCCGCCGCCCGCACTCCCACGCGGAAGCTTCTACCGCTTCGCTGCGGGTGCCCAGATCATCACAAGAGAGGCTCATCGCAAAACGCAATCGGTGTATTCCAATGTGACTGCTCCATAATCGGAGCTGGTGCGGCGCTTTGTAACAGCGACACTCCTTTGCGAATGAACGTTCGACCCAACCGGCGGTACGCCGAATTCGTTCACAGCATTGGCAGAATTTCTCCGAAGCCAGCGCCTTGGAAAGGAGTAACGTTCCGTTCAGTCGAACTCGAACACGCGGCACCCAAGCACATTCTGAGCGGCGAAGGCAGCTTCAAGTTCGGTGGACGCTGGAACGCTCCCGAAAGTTTTCCGGTGATTTACTCGAGCACGCAACCGGGAACCGCGATCAAGGAGACCTTCCAGCTGGCCGCGGACTATGAATTGACCCCGGATGATCTGAAGCCTCGAATCACGTGCGGGATCGAATGGGACCTCTCACGCGTGCTTGATCTGACCGGCGCACACTTGCCGGCATGGCTCAATCTGGCCAAATGGATGCTCGAAGACTTTTCTCACATCAACGATGGCGGGTTCGAGACTCTCTGTCAGGCCTTCGGCCGCGCGGCCAGAAACTCTGGTTTGAGCGCAATTTTATGCCCATCGGCGCGAGTTGCGGCCGGAGTGAACCTCGTGGTGTTTCGTGATCGCCTCCGACGCGATGAAACAATGGAGCTTCTAGGAGAGGATGAATTACAGAAATATTTCAAATGACGGATGCAATATTGCATGCAATATTCAAGCTATGAAAATGCGCAAAAAAGCCAGCTCAAAAAACAGCGCGGTGGGCCGATTCCGAAAAAAATTGGCCGCCAAGAGAGCTAGCGCCACGCGTGCTTCGGCAAGACTTTCAGTTGCACCCGCTGAAACCAGTGCGGATGTGCGACGGCTGTCGCGCACATACAAATTGTCGAACGAGGTCGTCAGCCGCGTCACGGGAGCATCACCCAGGACGGTCTCGTATTGGAACGCCGGCACTCCGCCGCAGCGTTCCAGTCTGCAAAAAATAAAGGAAGTGGCACGCCTATTCGACGCGCTTGCGGATATCATCAAGGGCTCGGTAATTGGCGAGTGGTTACAGCGACCGAACAAACAATTCGATGGTTCGACGCCACTCCAAGTGATTGAACGCGGAGAAACCGATCGCCTCTGGCGAATGATCTGGCAGCTGCGAGAAGGCAACGCAGGGTAGACGAAGCCCCTCATCATTCGCTTTGATGCGGCTGTGCCGCGGCGAGACTGTGCCCGCGCTGCTTCCGCACAGACTCGCGAGTTTGCTGTCGTTCGGTTAGCCAGTGATCATCTGCGCCGTCCTCGCGGTGCTCACGAGCCGTTCCGCGCCCACACTCCCCACGCGGAAGCTCGACCGCTTCGCTGCGGGTGCGCAGATCATCACGAACTGGAGCTTATCGCCCAAGGATATTGCAACGTGATCAGGATGACTGAGGTGCTCGCGGTCCAGATAGGGTCGACATAAACTGTAGGGCAATATCCCACGCCTTTTGCGCATCCGAGAGCGTTTCGGGCGTAACAGGAATTTTTATTGTGTACCTGCCTGCCTCTCTGGCGGCAGGGATTTTCATAAATCTGCGACGCAACTCGATCTCGTCTTGTTCCGGGAAATCTTTGTGATGCAGATAAATCTCCAGGTAATCGAGTTTGCAATAAAAGAAAGCCGGCTGTCCCTTTTTCCGAACCTCAAAACTCTTGCCTGGCCACGAGATTTGCAGACCTCGATCTTCTGCATCGTCGAGCACTTTCGCAAAAAACTTCGAAACGTCAGGCGGGCAGCCAGCGAGGAATGTTTCTCGATCCATTCGGACTGACGGCGTTCCGGATCGCGACGGTGACAACCGCTCCTTTTGTTCGCGCGCAGCTTCGGTTCGTCCAATTACGCGCGGCACGAGTGCCTTGACACCTTGACCAACGTACTGACGAAGCTCAACTCCCAGCACCTCGACCTTAGTGAATTGCTCATTAAGAAACTCAACCAATCTCTTCAATTCACGTGGCAGTTCATCCGCCACGAAAAGAAGCCGTACATTTCCGTCGCGCAGATTCGCTTCTACTCTGTTCCAAAACCGGTCGATCTCTTCTGCGAGTCCTTCATGCTGATCGGCGATGCCGAGATGTTCCGCCAGCCGCAAATCAGCCATCTCGGGAGAACCCGTCTCATCCGCTAACATCTGGCGCATCCTTCCAGCTACCCAATACGCTTGGGCATTGGCCACATAATCGAGCATTTGTCCGACGACTTCTCGTCGGATGCGTGTATCCGAACTTCGTTTGACTTCCACAAGCGTCGGCACGCCAAATTGATCCAACAGAAGATGATCAAGCCACCAACGGTCTTCACCGGCCGCCGAATCCGGGATCGTGGCTTCACGCCGAATCAATAGCCATCGCGGTGGAGCAGCGGGGTCTATCTGATCACCGGCGAGAACCTCGGGATGTTTTGCGACTAGATCCTGAAGGATGTCCTCGCTCGCATATAGCTGGTGCTCTATCCGGCGTAGCTCACCTGAATCCGAAATCAAATAGATGGCATCGCTTGGCATAGCCCTTATGCGCAGTTTGGACTGAAGTTAGCGATCTACATCCTTGATTACAATATCGATGACGCCCGAGAATTACCATCACGTCAGCGAACTGTTTCGAGCCGTGTTAGACAACATCCGCAACTGATGAAATCACCCATCTCGCAAAGACATTGAGTTTTCTCCTTCCGGCCTTCCGCGCTGCGGCTCCTCCCTCCAAAAACTCAAAGACTTTGCTCTCCCTTTTCAAGAGATGTGATCATCTGCGCCGTCCTCGCGGTGCTCACGAGCCGTTCCGCGCCCACACTCCCCACGCGGAAGCTCGACCGCTTCGCTGCGGGTGCGCAGATCATCACGTTTGAGGCTCAACGCGAGAAGGAGAACGCGCGCGTGAATCGGTCCTCTATTGTACTGCTCGCTGTGCGCCGTAAAGGTCTTGCTCGTGCCTGCGCTCCACCTTGACTGTGCTCGCTCGCCACAGAGAGGTCGCTATCGATTCACGCGGGACAGCTATTCGCGTGCAGACTAAACGGAGTGCGTGCAATTCGATGTCCCTGGTCTTTCCACTCATTCCCCGGCCGCGATCAGTCTCTCCCAATCGCCGAGTGTGCCAGGGAATCCGAGGTCGCACGCGCGTCGCCAGGTCGTGCGGGCGAGAAAGGCATGTCGCTTTCCGCTTTTTGTGTCGCTCGTGTTTCGGTAAGCGCGCCGCGCAGTGTAGACGTGCGATGCTAGAGGATCTCGATGGGTCCGCATCTCAGAGACGAGGGTTTCGACCTCGACGATCGCTTTGCTGAGATTCGCCAGAGCTGTCGCGAGCCGGTTCTGCATTCACACGTTCACATGAACATCAGAAGAGCTATCGTGGCAACCGGAAGCCGTCAGCGACCGCCTTTCAACTCGCGCCCTTTTATTCTGAGACGAGGACTAAGTTGTTGTTGCAAGCCGACAACCGCGCCTGCGGCGCGATGCTGCCGCCTAACGTCGCATCGGCCACCGCGCCGCGGAGATGCTTTTCGATTGTGTCGCGCAACGGACGCGCGCCAAGTCGCGGATGAAAGCCGTGTTGCATCAGGAACGAGACGACTGATTCGTCTGCGGCAAGATCGAAGCCTTTGCTGCGGAGAAACGCGAGCTCACGACCCATGTGCAAACGCGCGATCTCCACTTGCACATCGTAGCTCAATCGATTGAAGACCAGCTTCTCGGTTATTCGCGCGTAGAGTTCAGGGCGAAGTGTTCGCTGTGCCTTCGCAAGAACGTGGCGCTCCATCGTTGCGAAAGATGAATGCTGCAGGTTGATGATTTCAGCAGCGGCAATGTTTGAAGTGAATACGATGTAAAAGCCATTTAAATCCAGCACTTCCCCGCTCGCCATCGTGACACGCGCGGCGTCCAGCATTTGGAGAAACACATCAAGCACGCGCGGGTGTGCTTTTTCAATTTCGTCGAAGAGAAGTGTGCCGGTTGCAGATTTGGCTAGGACGATCCCAAGCAGTCCGGTTTCACCGACACGACTGCCGAGCAGGACGCCAAGGCTCTCTTGCGTTTGATACTCGGACATATCGAACCGGAACAATCTGTCTTTGCCTAACAAATAGGCGGTAAACGCAAGCGACAGTTCGGTTTTGCCGACACCGGTCGGCCCGAGAAATAGGAAGCTGCCGCGCGGACGATCCGCAGTGTTTAGGCCGAGTTCGCCGCGGTGAAGCACGGAAACAACTCTCGGTATTACATGATCCTGCCCGCGAATTCTGTCGGTTAGATAATTCTGAAGTTGGCGCAGGCGTTCGAGCCGATCTGACGAAAGCGAGTTCATTCCTCACAAGCTCTCACGCCTTTAGTTGCTACTTCGCTCCGAGACCGGAGCAGCATGCGTTTATGTGCGCGGTAAAACTATGCGCACATGAAAACCAAACTTTTCGCAGCGAACTTCATTCCGATTCTTGCGCAAACTACCGGCGACCTCGCTGGAGGCGCGAGCAAGGCACTGGGCATTGTCATGCTCATCGGCTTCATCTTCGGAACTATTTGCGTCGTTGGCGGCGGCTTCGCGATCAGGCGCGGTGACACGGACGCGGGAAAGCTCTCGATTATCGGCGGCCTCATTATCGCTGGCGCTCCGATCATTGTGAAAGCTCTTTTCACCGCCTTCGGAATCGACAGCTCCACCGTTGACGTTGGCGCGTTCCAATGAGCGCCGCCTCGAAATACGAGCTGCGCTTTACGGAGACAAACAGCGCGGACGACTCCGCCGGCAAGACTTGGGGGCTGGAAGGCAATCTCTTCTGGTTCGTTGTCGGCGGAGCGTTCGTGTCTGTGA
>Ga0070741_10021474_pt1 | contig 10037 bp, 8 predicted proteins | sample Coa_R1_4_FD_66440 | JGI IMG/M metagenome (GOLD analysis project Ga0070741, IMG submission 66440) | Surface soil microbial communities from Centralia Pennsylvania, which are recovering from an underground coalmine fire - Coalmine... | ecosystem: Environmental > Terrestrial > Soil > Unclassified ...
CGCGCACGCACGTTCGCGCCTATGCGAGCCTGCTCCGCTATAGCAAGGCGGAGACCGTGGGGCGCATCTGCGCCGAGCGCGTTCGTCAGGGTTTTGAGCACATCAAGCTGCACGAGCACGCGACGGCTGCCGTCATCGCCGCGCGCGACGGTGCGGGTCCCGACACGGCTCTCATGAATGACGTCAACTGCCCCTGGCCGGTGCATGACGCCATCGAAATGGAACGCGCCTATCGCAAGGCCAATCTGTATTGGCTGGAGGAACCCGTCTGGCCGCCGGAAGATCATTCCGGCCTTGCTCAGGTGCGAAGCCGCGCTCAAACGCTCATCGCCGCCGGCGAGAACGCCGCTGGACTCCATGACTTCAGGGATCTCTTCGAAAAAGGCGCCATCGACATCGCGCAGCCGAGTGTCACGAAGGTCGGCGGCGTCACCGTGATGCGCAAGATTGCCGCGTTAGCCGAGGCGCACGCCATCAAGTTTATTCCGCATTGCGCTTATTTCGGTCCGGGCAATCTGGCGTCGATCCATATTGTTGCGTCCCATGGGCCGGATACATTGCTGGAAAACATCTACGCTAACCTGGAGGCTAACCCGTTCGGCGACGCAATGCAGGCACGCAATGGCATGGTGGCCGTTCCGCAATCGGCTGGCCTCGGCGTCGAACCCGACATGGCCGTGGTCGCCAAATATCGCCAAGGACCGGTGTCAGACGTCAAGTGACCGGAAGGACTCCTAGTGTCCCGATTCCGAAGTTCGTCGCATTTTGCGGAGCCACGTTTCGAACTTCGGAATCGAAAGGACACTAGCAAACCTATTGATCTAGTGTGGCTTTGGTTCAGAAGTCCGCATGACGAACCCGCGGCACGAATGATGCGGACTTCTGAACCGCCACACTAGACCGTCCGGTGAGCGAGACCGAGCCGGGCCTTAACTTCGGCGATCTTGGCGCGGCTGACCGGAACCCGATGCGGCGCCGGGCCGTCGAGTTCGATGATCGCGCCATCGCCTTCCTTGCGAACCAGAGCCACGTGCGAAATCGCGATGATATGGCTGCGGTGAACCCGCAAGAACAGGCCGGGATCGAGATGCGCCTCGGCTTCCGAGATCGACCATGGGCACATCCGCTCGCGGGTCCCGTCGTGGATCTTGGTATAATGAGCGTCGGCGCGGACGCTGCGGACAGCGGTGGCCTCGATAAAGTGGGTGCCGTCTGCGCCCTCGACCGGCAGCCGTGGCGCAGGTGCGGCGCGCGGCGGCTGGCCGACGCCGCCGAGCGGGACCGGCCGCAGTTTTGGGGCGGTTGTAGCTGCACTGGCGTCGGCGATCGGCGCGTCGGTCGCCTTCTCGGCAACCGCCGACACCACCTTCCGCGCGTCCGGGACAAGCGACAACAGGAATCCAGCCGCGATCACGAAACAGAACAGTGTCACGACCAGTGACAGGGTCTGTGGCGAGGCAACCAGACTATCCATGTGGTGGTGGTCGCCCGCGGCAAGCGGAACAACCTCCACACCCGCCATTGCGGTGTAGTGCATGCCCGATACCGCAACACCAAAGGCGATGGCGCTGAGCAGCAACTGCACGCCGCCCTGTCGCGCGAGGAACGCTCGCAATCCGCCATAGGCCGCCGCGATCGCAATCACAACCGACAGCGCGACCATCCCCGTCTCATGGGTCATCGTAAAGTTGCCGGCAAGACCATGCATGCCGACATAGTGCATGCTGACAATGCCGAGCCCGAGCAATGTGGCCGACGAAACCACACGCAGCATCGAGGGCGCGCCAACGCTGACGAAGAACAGCGAAATTCCAACGACGAGGACGCAAATCAAAAATGAAATGATCGTTGGCAGAACCATGTAGACGGAGTCGGGTGGAACCGGCGCGGCCAGCATTCCGATGAAATGCATCGTCCAGATACCAATGGCGAGAAAGAATGCCGCACCGGCGAGCAGCAGACGATGACTGGCATCCGGCGTGCCGCGAATACGCGCAGCCAAGCCGAAACCCGTGTAACCTCCCAGGATCGCGATCACCACCGAGAGCGCGACGAGATAGGGATCGTGTCCTTCGAACATGATCTTCTCGGCCATTCGTCGCCACGAATGGCCTCCTCCCGGTGCGAGCTTATACGTTCGCTCGTAAAAATGGCAATCTACCGCGGCGCCAAAATGGCCGCCGAACTGCGCAAGTGAAACTAACTGTGCCAGCGCTGACGAAGCGCCGACATCGTTCTGCAGGCGTGCTCTTCAAGTGAGCCGAAAAGCCATCAGAGCTTTAAAGCAAGCGAACCGCGAGATGCGCAGCGCCGCCGGACAGGCGAGACGAATTCCAGGACATCCAGAAGCGGCTTGGCGAACAGAATTCGTGCTGCTTTGCGCGCGTTGGCTGGGGCGGGAGGATTCGAACCTCCGTATGGTGGAATCAAAATCCACTGCCTTACCACTTGGCGACGCCCCAACGGCCGGAAGACGGGATGGCAGGCGCCCTCCCCGAAGCTTTCGTTCGGCCACGTCGGTCTATAGAGACGGTTGAGCGATTTCAACAGGGTAGAGGCGGAAAATCCGGTTGAATATTACGTCCGGCCGTTGGCCGGCCGGCGTCCTTCAGCGGGAGATTCCGCGCCCCGTTCGCGCCACGAGGAGCCCCTGCCGGCCGCCGCGGAGGGTAAGAGTTGAGAGGCGGATCGTTTCGTGGGAAGACGGCGTCACGCACCCACGCCTAGCGAGGCCCTTAACCCATGACCTATCGCGCGCCGATCACCGACATGCTGCTCGCCCTCAACCATGGCGCCGGGCTCGAGGCCGCCGTGAAGGCCGGCCATTACGGCGATTTCGACGGCGATATTGCCACCGCCGTCCTCGAGGAGGCCGGCAAATTCGCCTCCGATGTGCTGGCCCCGCTGAATCGTGTGGGCGACGAGCACGGCATCAAGCTCAAGGGCTCCGATGTCATCACCGCACCCGGCTGGCCCGACGCCTACAAGCGCTGGACGGCTGCCGGCTGGAACGCGGTTTCGGGGGCGGAAGCGTTCGGCGGCCAGGGCTTGCCGCTTGCCATCAATGCGGTCTGCACCGAAATCTGGAGCGCCTCCAACATCGCCTTCGGCCTCTGCCCGCTGCTGACGCTCAGCGCCATCGAAGCGCTCGATGCCCATGGCAGCGAAGAACTGAAAAAGATCTACCTGGAAAAACTCATCTCGGGCGACTGGCCCGGAACCATGCAGCTCACCGAGCCGCAGGCCGGCTCCGATGTCGGCGCGCTGCGCAGTCGCGCCGAGCGCGCTTCCGACGGCACCTACCGCATCAAGGGCACGAAAATCTTCATCACCTATGGCGATCACGACATGAGCGACAACATCGTTCATTTCGTGCTTGCCCGGCTGCCCGATGCGCCTCCCGGCACCAAGGGCATCTCGCTGTTTCTGATTCCGAAATTCCTGGTCAATGCCGACGGCTCGCTCGGCGCGCGCAACGACATTTATGTCAGCGGCATCGAGCACAAGCTCGGCATGCATGCCGCTCCGACCTGCACCATGACCATGGGCGACAAAGGCGGCGCGATCGGCTACCTGGTCGGCGAGGAAAATCGCGGCATGCAATGCATGTTCACGATGATGAATCAGGCGCGGCTCGGCGTCGGCCTCGAGGGCGTCGGCATCGCCGACCGCGCCTATCAGCAGGCATTGGCCTTTGCACAGGAGCGCCGCCAGGGCCGCGCCGTCGGCAAGCCGGGCACCGAATCCGATCCGATCATCGTGCATCCCGACGTCAAACGCATGCTGATGCAAATGCGCAGCCTGACAGCGGCCGCCCGCACCATCTGCTATGCGACCGCGGTCGCGCTCGATATTTCCGTGCGCGCCAAGGACGCCAAGGTGCGCGCCACCGCCGCCGCGCGTGGCGCGCTGCTGACGCCGATCGCGAAAGCCTTCTCGACCGATATCGGCAATGAAGTCACATCGATCGGCGTGCAGATCCACGGCGGCATGGGCTTCATCGAGGAGACCGGCGCCGCGCAGCACTATCGCGACGCCCGTATCACCCCGATCTACGAGGGCACCAACGGGATCCAGTCGATCGACCTCGTGACGCGCAAGCTCGCAGCCAACGGTGGAGAATCGGCCTGGGCCCTGCTCGACGAACTCAAAGGCATCGTCAAACAGGTTGAAGTCTCCAACGATCCGGCTTTCGGGACCACGGGCGCCAAACTCCGCGATGCGCTGGCCTCGCTGGAGCGCACCAGCCACTGGCTGCTGGAACGGGTAACCTCCTCTCCCAACGAAGCGCTCGCCGGCGCCACACCTTATTTACGGCTGTTCGGCGCAACGCTCGGCGGGTGCATGCTGGCGAACGAGGCGCTGGCCGCACGAAACCTCGGCGAAGCCGACCCGCAGCGTTACGTCACGCTGGCGCGGTTCTTTGCCGAAAACGTCTCGGTGCAGGCGCCGGCGCTCGAGAAGACCGTCACCGATAGCGCTGACGCCGTGAACGGCGCGGACGCAGTCCTATTGGGCTGACGGCGGCTTTCGTTCCAGCTTGGTGATCGTCTTGGCGCCGCCGCTGTCGTTGACAGAATAGCTGACGATATCACCGGCATGCAGCGTCTCCAGCGAGATGCCGTTGCCAACCTTGAATTCCTCGGCCGCGCCGCCGGTATTGGCGCCGACCGTACCGTTTTGCGTCTGCCGGATCGCGACCGTGTTGTTGAGCCGGTTGAGTTGGGTGATGGTTCCGGTGTGCGCCTGCTGGGCCAGAGCCGCCGAACCGAGAACGGCAAACGCGGCTGCGCCGCCCAAAACGACTTTCGCGATCTTCATGGCATTCTCCCTGTTTGGGAAGACGTGCGCCTTAAACCTCGCAACGCGCGAAATGGTTCCGGCCCACGCCGGTTCCCGAAAGCATTGCCGCGGCCCGTTAGGTAATCGCGCTTCAACAGGCCAATTTTATTGCACCGGCATCGGCGGGCGCGGCACCGACGTCACCCCGGGATCAGCCTGCGGCTGTAACGGAATTGGCGGCGGAACATTCGACTGCGCGGCGGCGGGCGGCGGAGGCGCCGAAGCCTGCGCCGCATAGGACGACGGCGCTGGCCGATAGGCCGGCGGTGGCGCGGCCGCAGGCGACGGCGAATAGCTTGCTGTCGGTGAATAGACCGGTGCCGGCTTGTGCGGGGCCACCGCCGGACGCGGCGGCGCGACAGCCGCGGTCTTGGGCCTGGCGTTCTGCTCAGCAAGTTTGTCGGATGCCTTGGCGAAATCGCGCGCCATCTGCTGCTGGCTCGCCTTCAACTCCGCGATCGAGGCTTTCAGCGTCTCGATCTGCTGGTTGGCGCTGGCGAGGTCGCGCGCCATCGACTGCAGCTGCTGCGCGCTATCGGACGACGGTGCCGCGGCGCTCGCCGCCGCATTATCGGGCGTGCCGCTATCGGCCGTGTTTTGCGCGGGCGCGGGCGCGTCAGCTGCGGGCGCCGCAGTCGCGTCGGCCGGTTGATCAGATGGGCTTGATTCCTTGCCAAGACCTATCTTGTCCAGCGGCAGCGAGGCGACGATCGCCCATTTCGGCAACGACGTTATGAGCGTCTTCTTGGCGGCGTAGCCGAACGTCTGCCAGGTCAGCGCAACGCCGGTAATACCTGCCGCCACCAGAAGGGCGGCGATCGCGCGCATCAACCTCCGGCCAAAGCTCGAACCGCGTGCCGGCAGATCGTCATTGACGGCGGTCGCGCGAAACGTCGCATCGACCGCCGGCACCGACGCGGCGTCTGCTTCGAGAGCAGCGCGAACTTCGGTCTCCGAATGCTGTCGCGCGGCTGCGCGCAGGAGGTCGGTGATTTCTGCGTCTGATGGCGCAACCCGCACCTGATCGGATGGAATCTCAACGAAATCACGACGATCGGTCGTGTTAGGCTTCGCGCTGGCTTGCATTGGCCCTCCGTCACCGGTCCCCGCCGGCGAGTCGCATGCGGTCTGTCCGAGCATAGGACAGCCCCAGCCTTCACCCCGGTTTGACCAAACCAAGGCAATCCCGTGGTGAGGTTGAGGCTAGTTGTGGACGACGTGACCGTAAATATAGGATATTTCGGCACCTCCCGCCATTGCCTGAAGGCTCAAGAAATATGACCGGACATGTCACCGTTACCGACGAAGACGCCGTGCGCGTGATCCGGCTCTCCCGGCCGGACAAGAAAAACGCGATCACGCAAGACATGTATCGCGACATGAGCGCGGCGATCGATAGCGCGCAAGGCGACGCCTCAGTCCGCTGCCTGATCATTTCGGGCGAACCGGGCGTCTTCACTGCCGGCAACGATCTGGAAGACTTTTTGAAGGCCGGTACGTCCAATACCGGCACACCGCGAGCCTCTGAGGCGATCAAATTCCTGCATTCTTTGGCCCACAATGCCAAGCCGATCGTGGCGGCCGTCGACGGCATCGCGATCGGCATCGGCACGACGATGCTGTTTCACTGCGATCAGGTGATCGCCTCGACTCGCGCGACCTTCGCAACGCCCTTTATTCATCTCGGTCTCGTGCCGGAAGGCGCCTCCAGCCTGCTCGCGCCCTGGATGATGGGACATCAGCGCGCGTTCTCCATGCTGGTGATGGGCCGCAAGCTCGATGCCGAGGAGGCGCGCGAGGCCGGCTTCGTCAACGCGGTGGTCGCGCCGGAGTCACTCGAAGCCGAAGCACAAAAAGTGGCACGCGAAATCGCTTCCCTGCCCGCCGAGGCAGTCGCCGCCTCACGCAAGCTGCTCAAGCATACGCCGGAAGATCTGATCCGCCGGATCGACCACGAAAGCCACCTGTTCGGCGAACGGATGCGCTCGGCTGAGGCGGTCGCGGCGTTCAAGGCGTTTTTTGCGCGGAAGAAGTCCTGAGCTTCTTGGGCACAAAGCTTCGTGAAATCGTCGTCCCCGCTCCCTATTGTCGCGCCATGAGACATTCGCTCGCGCTGGCTTTCACCGCCTTGATGCTGGTCACCTCACCTCCAGCGGCGGCGCAACCGGTAACGATTGATTTGCGCATTCTCGCGATCAATGATTTCCACGGCTACCTACGCGCCTCACCCGGCGGAATCAGGACCGCCGATCCCAATGACAAAACCAGGAAGATCACGGTGCCCGCCGGCGGCGCCGAGTACATGGCGACCCTCGTCAGGGAGCTTGAGCACGGTCACAAGAATACGATCTTCGTTGCGGCCGGCGATTTGATCGGCGCGAGCCCGCTGCTATCGGCCATGTTCCACGACGAGCCGACGATCGAGTCGCTTTCGATGATGGGGCTTGCGATTGCCTCCGTCGGCAATCACGAGTTCGACGAGGGCAAGGACGAGTTGAAGCGGATGCAGAATGGCGGCTGCCACCCGGTCGACAACTGTCAGGGACCGCACCCGTTCACGGGCGCGAAGTTTCACTACCTGGCTGCTTCCACGATCGAGACCGCGACCGGCAAGACGGTTTTTCCTCCTTACGAAATCAGGGAGTTCGACGGTATTCCCGTTGCCTTCATCGGCCTGACGCTCAAGGGCACCTCCGGCATCATTTCGCCAGCAAGCGCGGCGGGCCTGGAATTTCGCGATGAAGCCGACACCGTGAATGCGCAGGTCGCGGAACTGAAGGCGCGCGGCGTCGAAGCCATCGTCGTCCTGATTCACGAAGGCGGCTATCCGACCGGCGACTACAACGAATGCCCCGCTATCGCGGGCGCGATCGTCGAGATCGTCAAGAAATTCGACCGTGCGGTCGATCTCGTGATCAGCGGCCACACCCATCAAGCCTATGTCTGCAACATCGACGGACGGCTGGTCACCTCGGCCGACAAATACGGCACGCTGGTCACAGCAATCGACGTGACACTCGACACCAGGACGCGCGACGTCGTCAGCGCCAAGGCGGATAACGTCATCGTTCGCAGCAATACGCTAGCCAAGGACCCCGACCAGACGGCGTTGATCGCCACTTACGACAAACTCGCAGCGCCCATCGCAAATCGGCGCGCCGGATCGGTCACAGCTGCGCTGTCGCGCGTGCCGAACGAGGCCGGCGAGAGCGCGCTTGGCGATGTCGTCGCCGACGCGCAGCTGGCGGCGACCGCAAGCGCAGCCGATGGTGGCGCGGTGGCCGCCTTCACCAATCCCGGCGGCTTGCGCGCCGACGTTGCAGGCAAGGAGGACGGCTCAGTGACCTATGCCGACCTCTTTGCAAGCCAGCCGTTCCGCAATCAGCTCGTCACGCTCACGATCTCAGGCAGCCAGATCAAGGCCATGCTGGAACAGCAATGGCTGGATCCGAAGCGGCCACGGATCCTGCAAGTGTCGAGAGGATTCAGCTACGCGTGGGACGATACAAAGCCGTTCGGCGAGCGCGTCATCGCGGATTCGATGTCGCTGAACGGCGAGCGTGTGGATCCCGCCAAAAGCTATCGCATCACCGTGAACAACTATCTCTCCACCGGCGGCGACGGTTTTGCGGCGCTCAAGGACGGCACCGCGCAGCAATTCGGCGTCTATGATGCCGATGCGCTCTACGCCTACTTCCAGGCCAACAGCCCGATCAGCCCAGCACCTGCCGCGCGCATCAAACGGGCGAACTAGTGGCGGCGGCCTTTCCCCGGCCGCGATCAGCCCTTACATTGCGAGTTCCTCGAACGGCGCGCCGGGCGCGTGCAAAGGGTGTTTATGACGACGCTTCTCGTATCCCATCCGTCGACCCTCAACCATCTGACCCCGCCAGGCCATCCCGAGCGGCCGGACCGGATTCGCGCCGTTGACGAGACTCTCGCTGAAAAACGGTTCGATCCGCTGGTGCGCGAACTGGCGCCGGAAGGTTCGCTCGATCTGGTCACGCTGTGCCACGACGAGCACTATGTCAGCGAGTTGCGCCGCATCGCGCCGACGAACGGCATCGTCTATCTCGACGGCGACACCTCGATGTCATCCGGAACCTGGGAAGCGGTGATGCGCGGCGTCGGCGGCGCGGTTGCCGCGACGGATGCGATCATGTCGGGAAAGCACTCCAACGCCTTCGTGGCAATGCGCCCTCCCGGCCATCACGCCGAAACCAATCGGCCGATGGGCTTTTGCCTGTTCGATCATGCCGCCATTGCGGCGCGTCACGCCCAGAAGAAATATGGCATCAGCCGCGCCGCCGTGGTCGATTTCGACGTCCACCACGGCAACGGCACCCAGGATATTTTCTGGGCCGACAAGACCGTGATGTATTGCTCGACGCATCAGATGCCGCTGTTCCCCGGCACCGGCGCAACCGGCGAACGCGGCGAACATGACAACATCGTCAATGCACCGCTTGCGCCGGAAGACGGCAGCACCAGGTTCCGCGCGGCCTTCGAGAACATGATCCTGCCGAACTTGAGCAAGTTCAGCCCCGAACTGATCATCATCTCGGCCGGATTCGATGCGCATCATCGCGATCCCCTCGCCTCGATCAATCTCAAGGCGGACGACTTCGGGTGGGTGACGCGAAAGCTGATGGAAGTCGCCGACCGCAGCGCGGGGGGACGAATTGTCTCGGTCCTGGAGGGCGGTTATGATCTTCAGGGCCTGAAGGAATCGGTCGCGGCCCATGTCAGCGCCCTGATGGGATCGGCATCCTGAGCCGACCAAATTGAAGCGCCGACAAACAACACATCCAGGAAACCAAGATGGCTGAAAGCGCGCAAGGCGACGTCAAGAAACTGAGCTTCGAGCGCGCGATGGAGGAACTCGAATCCATCGTCAAGCGGCTCGAAGACGGCAAGGTGCCGCTGGAGGAGTCGGTTGCGATCTACGAACGTGGCGAAACCTTGAAGCGCCGCTGCGAGGAATTGCTGCGCCAGGCAGAAGCACGCGTCGACAAGATCACGACCGACTCGAGCGGTCAGCCCACCGGCACGGAACCTCTCGACGTTCAGTGACGTTTCGGCGCATCGCCCCGGCTGCTCACGCCGCATTGCATTGGGGCTTTGCTGAAATGGTTAAGCGAGACGGGCCGTCTTTCGGGATTGGCCCGTAATTTGGCCCAATTCAGCCCCGAAAG
>Ga0070741_10021475_pt1 | contig 10037 bp, 9 predicted proteins | sample Coa_R1_4_FD_66440 | JGI IMG/M metagenome (GOLD analysis project Ga0070741, IMG submission 66440) | Surface soil microbial communities from Centralia Pennsylvania, which are recovering from an underground coalmine fire - Coalmine... | ecosystem: Environmental > Terrestrial > Soil > Unclassified ...
AAAAGCGCAAAACGGAACTGCATCCGCACAAGCTTGCAGCCGCCGCATCCCGCGCAGAGCGTGAACAATCGAACGCAATTCTCCGCGCCATCGCTGCCGCAAGCAAAATGGAAGGCTTTATTCCGCCTCACGCCGGCCGCGCATGTCAGTAAACGGCTTTTCAAAGCGGCACACTGTATGAAAATCCTGAGCGTCGGCGAGGGAGGCGCCGCCAGTGTGCCAATAATTCTGTTGTTACAGTGAAAAACAGAAAAATGCCTGCGTGGATTCGCCCTTTTATAGCCTCTTTCTTGCTTTTGCCTGGGCTCTGTCTAAGTGCCGGCGCTCAAAGCGTGCGCTATGAGCTGCGATTCCCCAACGCTGTACATCATGAAGCGGAAGTGCGCGCGACGTTCTCCGGAGTGCGATCGCCCGTACTCGAAATAATGATGAGCCGCTCCTCACCGGGACGCTACGCTTTGCACGAATTTGCGAAAAACATTTATAACTTCCGTGCGAGCGACCAGGAAGGACATGGCCTCGATATTACGCGGCCGAATCCCTACGGCTGGAATATCGCGACACAACACAAGGGAGTCATTGTTGTCGACTACACCTTATTCGGCGACCGCGCGGATGGCACTTACGACGGTATTGATGATTCGCATGCTCATCTCAACATGCCCGCCACACTCGCCTGGGCGCGTGGCTTTGAAAATGCCCCTGTCACGCTGTCGTTTGATCTGCCGTCAGGCTCAAACTGGAAGATCGCGACACAATTATTGCCGCACGCTGACGGAACTTGGGGTGCCCCGAATCTGGAGTGGCTTATGGATAGTCCCGTCGAGATTAGCAATCACGTTTTGCCCGAATGGAAGGTCGAAAATGCTACTTTCCGTCTCTCGTTGCATCATCAGGGTACCGATGAGGAGGCCGCCAACTACGCCAAAATGTGCGAGGCAGTTGTCTTAGAGGAAGAAGGCGTGTTTGGAGCGCTGCCTAAATACGATGGCGGCACTTACACGTTCTTAATTGATTACTTGCCTTATGTTTCCGGTGATGGAATGGAGCATCGCGACTCCACAATCATTACAGGAACCGGTAACTTGCGTGATGCCGCGCCTCGGCTAATCGGATCTGTCTCACACGAGTTCTTTCACTCCTGGAATGTCAAACGTATCCGGCCGAAGTTGCTTGAGCCGTTCGATTTTGAGCGAGCCGACATGTCAGGCGAGCTGTGGTTTGCGGAGGGTTTTACGAATTATTATGGGCCGCTCGCGCTGAAACGCGCTGGATTGATGCCTTTGGATCGCTTCGTCAGGGGCATGGGCTTTGCTGTAAATGCCGTGCTCACTGCGCCGGGCCGGAAAGTTTTTGATGTTATCGGCATGAGCCGCCTTGCTCCGTTCGTGGATGCGGCCACCTCGATTGACCCCACCAATGAAGGCAATAATTTCATTTCGTACTACACCTACGGTCAGGCGTTGGCGCTCGGTCTCGACCTGCTCATTCGCGAGCAGTTTCCAGGAAAATCCCTCGATGATTGGATGCGAACCATGTGGCGTGAGCACCCGGATATCGACAAGCCGTACACGCTGCCAGATCTTCAGCAGACGTTGGGTGAGACCGTCGGGAATCCTGAGTTTGCCGCGCAATTTTTTCAGCACCATATCTATGGAAAAGAGCCGATGGACTACGAACGTGTTGTCGCAGCGGCTGGATTGGTGTTGAGAAAATCGAGTCCAGGGCAAGCATGGATCGGCCCCGCGCGCGGCCTTAGCTTTACCGAAAAATATGCCGACGTGCTGGCATATGCCCAGCGAGATTCTCCGCTCTACAACGCCGGTGTCGATAAGGGCGACCACATACTGGAATGGGACGGCAAAACACTTAAATCGGCTGCGGAATTCGACAACTGGCTCGCGGGACATAAGCCCGGCGACGTCGTAAAGTTAAAAATCGTTCGTAGAAACGGTCCGGCCGATGTGCAAATGACGCTCGCGGAAAACCCTAACGTGGAGTTGGTGACCTTTGAGGACGCTCATCGCACCGTAACTCCTGAGATTACTGCTTTCCGGCAAAGCTGGCTCGGCTCGAAGGCGCTGCACCCTCTTCCCGCGATCGACAAGATGCCGTGAACGAACGCCACGCGATAGACTGACTTGTTGTGCGAAGACGACACTTTCTAGCATCGGTTGCCGGCGCCGCTATTTTGCCGCCCGGCGTGGCAGCCGCGGAAGATTCACAGCGCGAATACTATGAGCTGCGCAGATACAAGCTGCGGTCCGGTTCGCAAACGCGGCTAATAGAACGATATCTCGCCGATGCGCTGATTCCCGCGCTGAATCGGCTGGGAATGAAGCCTATTGGTGCATTCAATCTCGATCTCGGACCGGAAACCCCAACCTTGTATCTGCTGATTCCAAGCTCGTCGCCGGAGGCATTGGTCAACGCCGAATTGCGACTCGCCGCCGATGACCAGTACAACAAAAGCGGGGAACCGTTTTTAACCGCTCCGGCGAAGGAACCGCCGTTCGAACGAATCGAAAGTTCGTTGATGATTGCGTTCGAAGGCTGGCCGAAACTCGTTGTTCCGCCGGTCACCGCGCAGAAAGGCAAGCGTGTCTTTCAACTCCGCACGTATGAGAGCCCCAGCATTCGCGATCACCGCGTGAAGGTTGAAATGTTTCACAACGGCGAATTTGAAGTGTTTCGCCGCGCGGGTTTTTGGCAGGTTTTCTACGGCGACAAGCTGCTGGGAGAGCGCTTACCGAATCTCACCTATATGCTGAGTTTTCCAAGTGTGGCCGAGATGGACGCGAAATGGAATGCCTTCCGCGCAGATCCCGAATGGAAAAAGCTGTCTTCCAATCCAAAATTCAGTTTCGAGTCCATCGTCACAAACATCAGCAATTTAATTCTTAGTCCAACTTCTTATTCGCAAATCTAAACAGGAACATAGGCGTGAAATCATTGCTGCTTGTCTCGTTGCTAGCGCTCGCAAGCGGCGGGGCCTTCGTCAGAGGCGAAAACACCGTGATCCAACTGTGGCCGCATGGTGCGCCCGGCGCTCGAACAGATCTCGGCCCTGAAACTGAAGTGAGCAGCCCGAAGGATAGCCGGCCCGCTGGCCGTCCCGTCACTCGTCTCACCAACATTACCTCTCCAACACTCACCGTATACCGCGCCGCGGACGCAACGAGCACCGGCACTGGCGTTGTGGTGTTTCCCGGCGGCGGCTATCGGATTCTCGCCTTTGATCTGGAGGGTACCGAAGTCTGTGAGTGGCTGAATAGCATCGGCATCACCGCGGTCTTGGTAAAGTATCGAGTCCCGGAACCTGCAGGCGTTCCGCGGTACCAAGCGCCCTTGCAGGATGCGCAACGCGCCCTTGGCATCGTGCGCAGCCACGCAAAGGAATGGAAGCTTGATCCGCAGCGAATCGGCGTGCTCGGCTTCTCCGCCGGCGGTCATTTGTTGGCTACCCTTAGCCAGCACTTCGCACAACGTACCTATCCTCGGGTCGACAACGCGGATGATATGAGTTGCCGTCCGGATTTCATGGTGCTCGTCTATCCTGCATACCTTTCGGTACAGGACAAGGGCCAGGAGATCGCCCCGGAAGTAGCGCCTGCTGCGGGAACGCCGCCCATGTTCATCGTGCAGGCCGAAGACGACCACTCGTTTATTCAAGGAACGCTGCTCTACTATCGGGCTTTGATTGCGGCGAAAATTCCGGCGGAACTACACATCTATGAAACTGGCGGACACGGCTATGGACTCCGCCCTACCAGCCATCCGGTTACCGGTTGGCCTCGTCTTGCGGAAGCTTGGCTGCGGCTTCATCACTTCTTGCAATAGCTCTTGTCTATAGACTGGAAGCGCATGCCCACCAATGCGCTTGCTAACGAGAAGAGTCCGTATTTGCGCCAGCACGCTCACAATCCCGTTGACTGGCTGCCCTGGGGCGAAACCGCCTTTGCGAAAGCGCGCAGCGAAGACAAGCCTATTTTTCTGTCCATCGGTTATTCAACCTGCCATTGGTGCCATGTGATGGCGCACGAATCTTTTGAGAATCAAGGCGTCGCCGATGTATTGAATCGCGAATTTGTGCCGATCAAGCTGGATCGCGAGGAGCGGCCTGATGTCGATCGCATCTACATGTTGTTCGTGCAGGCGACCACAGGCAGCGGTGGCTGGCCTATGTCGGTGTGGCTGACCCCCGAGTTGCGGCCGTTTTTTGGAGGAACGTATTTTCCGCCGGATCAGCGTTACGGTAGGCCGGGATTTCGTGACGTTCTGGTGCATTTGGCGCGCGCATGGAAGCAGGAGCGCGATCGTATCGAAAGTTCCAGTGTCGACGTTGCACAGCAACTCAGCGCAATGATTGCTAGTCCTAAGGACACTGTTGCGCCAGACCGTGAGCTATTCCGCAGCGCGTTTTGGCCGTTTCGACGCTCATTCGACGAGAAGTATGGAGGGTTCGGAGGTGCTCCCAAGTTTCCGCGGCCCGTCATCCTCAACTATTTGTTGCGCTATTACGTCGCGGAGAAAAGCGACGAAGCGTTGGAAATGGTCACGCGCACGCTGGATGGCATGGCTGCGGGTGGCATGCACGATCAACTGGGAGGCGGTTTTCATCGGTACTCGGTAGATGAACGCTGGTTTGTGCCGCATTTCGAAAAGATGATGTATGACCAGTCGCAACTTGCCATCTCCTACCTGGAGGTGTTCCAAATCACTCGCGAGACTGGATTCGCCGATGTTGCCCGCGACATTTTCGAATACGTGCTGCGCGACATGACCAATGAATCGGGAGCATTTTACTCGGCGGAAGACGCCGATAGTCCCGACCCCGAAAAACCGTCCCATTCAGGCGAAGGCGCATTTTATATTTGGCGGCAAACAGAGATCGCCAGATTGTTAGGTCGTGCCGCGCCTGAGTTCTGCAAATACTTCGGAGTTGAAGAGTACGGCAACGTAGCGAACGATTCCCAGGGGGAATTCGTTGGGCGCAACATTCTGTATCGTTCGCTGGATCGGGACAGAGTCGAGCCCGCTTCGCTTTCCACGTCAAAAAACATTTTGTTTGAAGCGCGGAACAAGCGTCCGCGGCCTCATCTCGACAGTAAGGTCCTGACGTCCTGGAACGCTCTGATGATCTCCGCGTTGGCATCCGGCTACCGAGTTCTAGGTGATGAACTTTACCTCAATGCCGCCGGGAAGGCCGCCGAATTTATTTTGTCTCGCATGTATCAGCAGGAGTCTGGGCAGCTTGTCAGGCGATTTTGCGATGGAGAAGCGGCCGTCCCCGGATTCTTGGATGATTACGCGTTTCTTGCACAGGCAATGCTGGATTTGTTTGAAACAACCTTTCAAGCAAATTACCTGTCGCTGGCGCTTGATCTTGCGCGTCGCGGCTTCGCCAAATTTGAAGACGAAGAGCATGGCGGCTTCTTCAGCACTGTCCAAGGCGAGCGTGATCTGCTGCTGCGAATGAAGGACGATTATGACGGCGCTGAGCCTTCGGGAAATTCCGTCGCCACAGATGTTTTGCTAAGACTCGCTCACCTGACGGGCGATCAGAGTTTTTCTCGACGGGCGGAACAATCTCTGCGCACATTCGCGCCCAAATTAAGTGCGCAGCCAACGATTGCACCGCAAATGCTCGTTGCCCTGAATCGTTGGCTGTCCGAGTCGAGCCAGGTGGTGATCCGCTGCGCGCAGATCGATGCCGGCGTGCACAGCCGGATTGCTGAGGAGTGGCGCGCAGAGTTCCGCCCCACGGCCACCGTTCTTGCGATAACCGATGAAGCTGCCCAAGAACTTTCGTCTCTGGCGCCGTTTCTTGCCGGATTGGAACGCCGCGGGCGGCTCACTATCTATCGCTGCCGTAATTTCACCTGTGAATTACCGGATATTATTTACTAATTCCATCCTGGTAAACTGTGGCGAATGGCAAACCCGAACGATTCCTCCCGCACAACTACATTAAAAGGAAATCCCTTCCGGCTCGAAGGACCGGAACTGAAAGTCGGCGACACCGCGCCCGATTTTGAAGCTGTCGACGCAAGTCTTCAGAAGGTGAATTTAGGCACGACTGGCGCTGGCGTACGAATTTTTAGCGTTGTGCCGTCGCTCGATACTCCGGTATGCGATGCTCAGACCAAACGGTTTGAGGAGGAGGCAGGAAAGCTGTCCGATGTTCGGATCTTCACCATCAGCATGGACTTGCCGTTCGCGCAAAAGCGTTGGTGCGGCAATTTCGGCATCAACAAAGTTGAGATGATCTCAGATCACCGTACTGGGTCGTTTGGGGAAAAGTACGGAACGCTAATTCCAGACTTGCGAATAGAAAGCCGGGCCATCTTCGTAGTAGACCCGCAAAACAAGCTGCGCCACGTGGAGTACGTTCGCGAAGTGGGCGATCACCCGAACTACGAATCAGCGTTAGCTGCGGCGAAAATGGCTGGTGACTCGGTTGCCGCGAAAGCCTAGCGGACCTACAGTTCGCTAGGCAACGAACGCGCGGTTCATCATCGGCGTGGGCATTGGTGCGGCGTTGCGAAAAGTTTCAGGCAGCGTCGCTATACAGAACCAGAAGTCCTCGATTGCACGAACAACACTAATATATTCCTGCAGATCGCCCGGTTTCGTAATGTAACAGTTTGCATTGAGGGAGTACGCTTGGGCGACATCTTCGTCTGATCGCGAACTAGTCATAATCAGCACCGGAATCTGCCTCAGCGTGGGCGATGCTTTAATTTCCGCCAACACTTCCTTGCCGTTCTTTCGAGGCAAATTTAGATCTAAAAGAATCAAATCGGGCCGGACGGCTTGTCCGGTCTCCGATTGGTTCAAATGTTCTGTAGCTTCTACGCCGTCCCGGGCTACCATGATCTGTACCGGTACCGTGGCGTCCTTCAAAGCTTCCCGAATCAGCCTCACGTCACTGGGGCTGTCTTCTACGAGTAGGATTTTTAGCGATCGCATACTTAATCCCTGCTTACATACCCCTGCGAGCAAGTAGCTGACCATTCTTAAATATCTATAATCATGGGACTTTATATGCTCGTAGAAAACGCGGGTGGGTAAATTACGGTGCCGATGCGGAAAAAAGGTGTCGGTCCGTTTTGGCGTCTCGGAAAGCCGCTCCATCGAATTGACAGTGAATTAACTTGCTTATTATCATTGGCATGTTGTCGCTGCGGCTTGCGGATGAATGGGTCGTCTGACGTAAATCGGGTAGGCAACGCGGTAGTGGGGGAGGCGTCTTGATCAAGCTCGACATCATCAACGAAGTCGTAAACCGGACTGGCATCACAAAGACCAAAGCCGAGCAGGCGGTGGAGTCCGTTTTCGACACGATGAAAAAGGCGCTTAGCGAAGGGGACAGAATCGAATTACGCGGCTTCGGAATCTTCACCGTACGTCCGCGAAAGACCGGCATTGGCCGTAATCCTCGCACTGGCGCTGAGGTGGCCATCCCCCCAGGAAAAGCGGTTCGCTTCAAGCCGGGCAAAGAACTTCAAACGCTGCAGTAATGGACAGCGCTGAAGCCTGGCGGCCAAGCCGCCGCTGGTGGCTTCATCTTCTTCTTTTCTTTCTAACGTTTATAACCACCACCGCGTTCGGCTATGCTCTCGCCGGCAGTTTTGCGGCTGGTCGGCCATTGAGCGATATTTTTGTCGAGACAAGTTATCGGCGATTGTTGTTTGGAGACCACGCCATCTGGGCGGGCACCCTATACTCGATTCCCGTGCTGCTGATTCTGGTTGCTCACGAAATGGGGCACTATGTCGCCTGCCGTCGCTGGCGCGTCGAAGCAACGCTCCCCTACTTTCTCCCATCGCCCACTTTGCTTGGGACCCTCGGGGCGTTTATCCGAATTCCGTCTCCCATCTATAACCGCCGCAGCCTATTCGATATCGGCGTCTCAGGTCCCATTGCCGGGTTTGTAGTGCTGCTTCCGTTTTTAATGAGTGGCATTTGGTTGTCGAAGGTTGCTCCTGGAATGGGCGCCACAGGAGCATTTGCATTCGGTACGCCGCTGTTGATGCGAATCTTCGAATGGATTCGTTTTCCTGGTGTGGCGCCGCAGAACATTTCCTTGCATCCCATAGCGATGGCGGCATGGGCCGGCTTGTTGGCCACTTCCATTAACCTGCTGCCCGCCGGGCAATTGGATGGCGGCCATATCCTGTACGCTCTGGGTGGCGAAAACGCCCATAAAGTGGTGTCGCGGGTCGTAGTGGTTGTTTTGGCTCTGCTAGGGTTCCTGTATTGGCCCTGGTGGATTTGGGCAGTTCTGATGTTTTTCTTTCGGCGTCATCCGTTGGTATATGACGAGGCATGCCTCGGCCAGAAGCGCTTCGTTATTGGCGCGTTTGCCCTCGGTCTGTTGTTGATCTCCGTCGCGGTTGTTCCTGTCGAGATCAGGTAAGCGCATGAAAATCACCGCGACAATCATCACGTTCAACGAAGAACGAAATGTTGCTCGCGTGATTGAAAGTTTGCGATGCTGCGATGAGATTCTGGTGCTCGATAGTGGCTCGAACGACCGCACAGCCGAAATTGCCACCAAACTGGGCGCTCGCGTGGAAGAGGCGTCCTGGCACGGATATGCCGCACAGAAGAACATCGCGACCGAATTAGCAAGCCACGATTGGATCTTGTCGCTGGATGCTGACGAGAGCCTCAGTGAAGCGTTGGAAGCCGAGATCTGGCAGATAAAAAAGAGCGGTCCCGCATTCGACGGTTACACAGTTCCGCGGCTTGCACAATATCTAGGGCGTTGGATTCTTCACAGCGGCTGGTATCCCGATCGCAAAGTGAGGCTCTTTGATCGTAGAAAAGCAAAGTGGGTAGGCGACTTCGTCCACGAATCGGTGGTAGTGGAGGGCCGCGTCGGCCATCTGCAATCGAACCTGCTTCACTTCACTTGCAATTCGCTCTCGGAGCATCTGAAAAGCATGGACGGCTACACCACGCTGGCGGCGCAGGAAATTGTCGCCTGTGGCAAAACACCGGGTATGATCGAACTCTTGTTCGACCCGCCTTGGACCTTTCTTCGAACTTACCTATTGAAGCTGGGATTTTTGGATGGGGCGGAGGGGTTGGCCATCGCCTACATGGCTGCGTTCTACAACTTCGTTAAGTATTCCAAGGCGCGGCACATGAGCCCCGGTCGTAAGTGAGAATTCTGCACATTGATACTGGCAGAGAAATGCGAGGCGGCCAGATTCAGGTGCTGCTACTCTTGGCGGGACTGCAAGAGGCCGGGCACGGCTGCCTTCTGTTGGCGCGCGCGCGAGCGCCATTGTGGGACGCTGCGCGCGATGCAGGGATATCGGTATTTCCTGCCGGGCCGACTGAGTTGTGGCTTCGTTCCAAACGGGTAGATTTGATTCACGTTCATGACGCTCATGCGCACACCATGGCTGCACTGACATCTCGCCGCCCGTTTGTTGTTTCGCGCCGCGTCGCTTTTCCCGTAAAACATTCCTTTCCGTCGCAATGGAAATACCGGCGCGCCAGGCGTTTTCTTGCGGTCTCAAAATTTGTCGCCCAGGAACTGGAACGCGCGAATGTGCCGCGCGAAAAAATAGATGTCGTCTATGACGGGGTCGAGGCTAGGCAGCAGACCGCAAACTGGAACGGCAGCAACCCCGTCGTCGCTTTGGCATCATCTGACCCCCGAAAAGGCAAGTTATTAGTCGAGCAAGCCGCCCACATTGCCGGTTTTCCAGTTGTTTACTCGAACGACCTACCACGCGATCTCATGAACGCAAGCATGTTCGTCTACATTACGCAATCCGAGGGTCTTGGTTCGGCTGCCCTGCTTGCCATGTCTTTGGGCGTGCCGGTAATTGCAAGCCGGGTTGGAGGCTTAGCGGAAGTCTTCGAAGACGGCGTTTCCGGGCTATACGTCAACAACGATGCCGACGAAGTTGCCCGAGCGATGAGAACGCTGCGCGAAAATCCTGCCCTTGCCGCGACTCTGATTGCAGGGGGCAGGGAACGCGTGAGCAGCATGTTCAGCAAAGAACGCCTTATTA
>Ga0070741_10021477_pt1 | contig 10035 bp, 7 predicted proteins | sample Coa_R1_4_FD_66440 | JGI IMG/M metagenome (GOLD analysis project Ga0070741, IMG submission 66440) | Surface soil microbial communities from Centralia Pennsylvania, which are recovering from an underground coalmine fire - Coalmine... | ecosystem: Environmental > Terrestrial > Soil > Unclassified ...
CCTTCCCTGAGGTTGGGGAACCGGCACAGGCTTGGTTCCCGGCGGCATCGGCGTGGCAGGGGGAACCTTTGATGCATCGATCCGCTGGGCAGGGCCAACGCTTCCTTGCCCAACTTGTCCTTGTGGCATCCCAGTCGTGTTGGAACTCTGCGCTGTGCCACCTCGCTGGATCCCCCTGAATCCGGGCTGCGAAAACCTGGGATTGCCGGTCCCGGCCTGAGCGGCCGGGCCTTTGTTGCCACTGCCGGGGAACGCCTGACCGGCGGAGCCAGAGGTCTGGGCTGCGCCGGGTCGACCGGCAGCCACTCCCGGATTCACTTGTCCACCCGCGTTCGCGGCAACCAGCGGGTTGTTCTGCCGGACCATCTGCTGAAGCTGCGCCTGGCGCTCGTTGAACGAGATGGGCCCGGCGGGAACTGAACGCGTGCTGAAAAACCGCTGGTTGTTCGCCGCCTGGGTGGGGATGGCCCCGGACCTCACCTGGCGGTTGGTGGGACTCAAGCTCTGGCGAGTGGGAACCGCCGGCAATGTTCCCTGCACTACTTGCGCCTGCTTCAACATGCCAGGGTCAATGGCTGCGGCGCTTCGCGACACGCGCCCGTTCACAAAATCCTGTGTGGGAACCGTCGTAATGGCGCGACGGATATTGGCGTTGTTCAGGGCGCCGACCAGGTTCGATCCATAAACCCCGTTCCGGTTGGCGGCGTAGACCCGACTATGGATATTGCTAACATTGTTAATATTATTTACATTGGTGATGTTTGTTATGTTCGTTATGTTGACGACGTTATAGCGATTGTGGTATCCCCACCAGGGTGAAACGCGATCATACGGGCCCAGCGGGCACCAACCGATGGAGCCGAAACCGAACCCGATGCCGAATCCCCAGTTGTAACTGCCGTACCCGAAACCGAGGAACGATACATACGCGGGAGCCCAGGTGGGATAGAAGCCCCCCCAGTATCCACGATGCCCGCGGAAGCCCGGCCACCAGCACCAACTATTCCCCCACCAGAACCAGCGCCCATAGTGGTAAGGCGCCCAACCCCAGGGCTCGTAAGAAACCCACGTCCAGCCCCAGTACGGTTCCCACACCCAGCGGCCGTCGGCGTAAGGGACCCAGCCAGCGTTCACGTAAGGGACCCAGCACCAGTCGTAGTCAGGTACGTAGACCCAATGGCCGTACCGGTCCAAATCGTCAGAACCAGTGTAATAGCGATTGGTGTATTGCCAGCTCTTCGCATTCAGGATCTGATTATCGCGGTCCCGGTTCCAGTCATCCCACCCATCCTTCGGCACCGCTTTGGCGATCTGGTACTCGGGATTATCGGTACCCCTCACGTAGATGGTGCGGTTGCTTTCAACGGTCGTGCTGCCTTGCGGGGTCGAGACCTGCGCCGCACCCTGACGCACCGTGACAGACGTATCTCCAGGTGCGTTCACGAGGATGCGATAGACTCCTTCCCGAAGCGGATGAACAGCCATGTTGGGCGTGTCGATTTCGACGCTGGCGTCGCTTCCCTTAAAGACGGTGAGGTTGACTTGTCCGCTGGCCACCTGGACCTGAATGCGACCGCGCGAAAGGTCGGCGATCTTCGCTTCGGTGCGCTGGTCCATGCGCAGGACATTGGCGTAATCGAGCTGAACTTCCGCGCGCGAATTCGCGCCGGTCGAGACTTTGTCGCCGCTTACGATGGGAGCGTTCACCGTGGTCGCGACCCAGTCACCCGAGTCGCCACGCTGGGTTGAGACATCGCCATTGATCAAACTGATGCGCGCAACGCCGGGCGAGGTCTCATCTTCGGCCCGGACGGGATTCGGAACCGCCAAACAAGTCGCCACAGCCGCTAGCGTAAAGACCAGCATTTTGCGTTTCATGGCGCACCTCCTGACCTCGGGACTTCCTAAAGGCCCGAGCACAGGTTCGAGTAGCGAGCTTGCAGGTTTCCTTATGCCCTTCACTTTGCCTTCGCTCGTTCCTCGGAACCCGGCTCCCACGTAAACCTCCATGCGGGCAAGAGGCAGTTCATATGCCAAACGCCGCTTTACACCGAGCCTTTTCAACCTATTGAAAAGAAGCCTGATATCTATCCAAGGCGGGAAACGAAGAGGCTGTGTGGTTCCGAACCTGCCCAATCTCAGCCGCTCGGTGGCTGAATTGGGCCGGGGTGATGACTTGCCGTCGATCCAAAACCGGTTGGCCTGCAACGACACAGGCAGGCCATTTCTGTCCTTCTTGTTAGCGGGACGCCACGGAAATAAGTCGGTCGAGCAATGCGCAGTCCTCGCACGATTCCGATGGGGCGGGCGGGCGTTCCAGGTCATAGATGTTTCGGACCGTCCGCAATAAGGAAGGGATTCGCTCAGCGCGCAGAGTGACGGGAAGGATATGCGAACTGAATTCCATGACGAAGCCACCCTCTGTGAGATTTGCGTCCTTACCCGCCGACTCCTGGTCCGTCACAGGCTCCGTGTAAACCAATGCCAGCCCCGAAACTGGAGAAAGGCCGCAGCGCTCTCCGATGTAAGCGTAGGCGTTGAGCTGAACTTCGTACAGGGGAAACAAGCTGTCCTGGTGCTCGGTGAATTTTGCAGTTTTGTAATCCACGATCAGGTGCGACCGGTCACGCAAAATCAGAATCCCGTCCGGCGTCCCGCTCAAGACGACAGAAGTCTCGGAATCAAAAACAAAGAATTTGGAAAAGTGGGGCGGAATAATATAGCCCTCGATGTCCCCGAGACTGGCCAGCCACGGCGGGGGAGTCCTGTGACGGTCAAACCAGCCATGGATGAGCCGCTTACCATAGGAGTCGATGGAGCTGAATATGCCGGGAAAGACCTGGTAGGGAAGCTTGTCCTGGACGTGCATCTTGATCCAGAAACAACGAGGGCAGAAATCAGGCAGCGCCAGCGCGCCAAGATTCTTGGCGGAGATTCTGATTTGATCCACGATTACCGTCCGTCTCTCCAGGAAACGTACCTACATCCTACAACGGAATGAGCTCGGGCGCGCCACGAACCGATGCGCCAAGAAAGAGCAGGCGTAGCACGACTTACAGACTGGGGGAGTCGCGGCACTTAATCACGGGATGGTCGCCGCCCCAGTGCCGAAGCGAGCCCGCGCGTTCACTATCTAGTAATTCTCCCTCCAAACAGCTTGCCTGCGACCAATACATGGCTAAAATGCTGCCAAGTGAGGGAGTCGGCAAGGTAGAGGTCATTGTGTCCGGTTTCGACCTGAAGAGCTATCTAGAACGCTATCCTGCCGTATGTCAGGCTAAGTTTGGCCGGGCATACAATTTTCGGGCGCTCGAAAGGAAGCTCGAGCCGTTGCGAACGGGGAAACGCTGGCTGGTTGCCAAGGACGTCCTGAACATCTTTGATCCTGCGCAGACCCCCTTTGCACACTATTGGTCGCGGCCTAATGAAAAGGAACTGGACCGGGCTTTGAAGAGTCCGCGCTTCTTTGTGGGCCCCATTCCCAGCGACCGGCGTGAACTGGTCAAGCGCGCCCTGGACCTGCTCCACAGCATCGGGCTGGTTTCCCTGGTGCTGCGGTTTGTTCATCCTGACCGCTTCGGGATCTTCAGCACACCCATTATGCAGTTACTCCAGGTGCAAGGCGGAAAGACCGTAGAGCTCTACCTAGCCTACTGCGACGAGCTGCGGGTGTGGAAAGCCCACTTTGGGCTGGCGAGCGTAGCGGAGACCGAAACGGCCCTTTGGACGTTTCACGAGCTGGCCTCGCAGGAAGAGACAGCGGGGAACGGAGGCGAAGCGCGGGCGGAGTTTAACGCCGACCTCTGGGTGCAGCGCCGAAGAGTCTCGCGGGTGCTTCGCCCCTTCCTCGACAGCTATAAGTCGCTGGAGTTGGCCCGGATTCTCGTCTACGAGAAGCCGAAACTGGCCGGGATGATCGCGGGCGAAGAATACGAGCGGCGGTTGAGAACTGCGGCGCGATACCTTTGCGGCGGGATGAAGCTGAATATTAAGGGCGCGGTCGAGATGTTGTTCACTTACCTTGTGGAGCATGGGTATATCTCGCTCGAAGACAAAGCCTTGCTTACGAGAGCCTGGAAAACGCGGAACGCCGCAGTGCATGCCGGCTACCCCCCGGACCCGGAGGAAGTCGAGAACATGATCGACGCCATTGAGCGCATCTGCCAGTGGGAGAACCCCGGCTAGTACAGTCCCGGAACTTTCTACCGCGCTCCGGTAGACTCTGTAATCTTGCCCTGCTGTCACTCCCACCTGAAGAGTTCATCTCCAGAGCAGCTCGCGTCGCATGGTTGAGCCAGCTTCGAGTTGTTGAATTTATGAACGCCGGCTGTTGAACATTTTTATGTCTCCAGGAAGCTATTGCTAGCATTAGGTTTCTTCGCCATTCGCGCACACTACGGCAAGGCCCACCATTGAGAAAGTCAACGGTGGCGGTCATAAAGGACATTAGTTCCCTTTCCTGACTGTGCCAGAGCTTGCTCTAATCGCTTGGTAGACAAATAGTTAGCTGGGCCTGCGAAGTGGCAAGTGAAGCAAAGAGTGGCCCGTAACATGCCCCTATCGGGTGCGGTTGATGTGCGCCAACTGCGGCCAATCATAGGTCGGACGAAGAGCGCGGACCAAGGGGAGGCGTGACATGGTAGCCATGATGGTCTTGGCAACGTTCGTGGTCTTTGTTCTGGTTGACTACTACTTCCAGGTTCGCCGGGCGCACCCAGCCAAGGCGGTCGAGAAGGAGGGCGCGCTTGGGCAGGTTCCTTTCCCGCTGAGTATCGTGGGAGGATTTAAGCTGCCCGCCAACCTCTCATACCATCCCGGGCATACCTGGGCGATGAAGGAGTCGCGGCAGTTGGTGCGCATTGGAATGGACGATCTTGCTGTGCGACTGCTGGGAGGAATCGACCAACTTGAACTTCCGGCCCGCGGCCGCTGGTTGCGACAAGGAGAAACAGGTTGGACGCTCGTGCGCGGAACTCACCGGTTCGAAATGCTCTCGCCGATCGAGGGCGAAGTGGTGGATGTCAACACGGAGGTGCTCAAGGATCCCTCGCTCGCCCGCAAGGATCCCTACGGGCGTGGATGGCTCCTGGCCGTAAACGCTCCCGCTGCGGACGGCAATCTGAAGAACCTGTTGCACAGCCGGCTGGCCCAGCGCTGGATGGAGGAGAGCGTGGCTGAGCTTCAAAGCCGGATCAGCGCTCAGCGTGGAGCCCACTTGCAGGATGGAGGCCAGGCCGTCGCCGACGTTCTGGCCGAGGTACCTGAAGACCAGTGGGATAGGCTCGTGCGCGATACTTTCCTGACATAAACCGCCCCTTGAGAGGTCGGGGAAAATGCGGGTGGACACCCGTTCTACTTGAAGGGAGAAGACTGCGCCATGGTTGCGATATTTGTGGCTTTACTGTTTCTGGGTTTCATTTTAGCAGACCTGCTGGTTCAAAGAGTTGCCGCTCGCCGAAATCAAGGCGTCAGGTCACGGGAGGGCGCCGCGACACCGGTGTCCCCTCCTTTGAGCTGGTCAGCCCCCCGCTGGGAGGTTCCGGAGGGTGTTCATGTCGCCAGCGGGCATTCCTGGTTGCGGCCGGATGCGGACGGCGGCATAACGCTGGGCGCTGACCCGTTCCTGGGTTATGTCCTTGGAAGTGTACGCCACGTGGTCCTGCCGCGAGTCGGAGCACACCTCAAGAAAGGAGACCCGCTGTTTCACCTGGCTCTTTACGGGGGCTCTCTCACAGTGGCCTCGCCTGTGGAGGGCATCGTTGTGAGTGTGAATGGCGGCCTCGAAGAGCAGCCGGGGCTGGCCACGGAACAGCCGTACGACAACGGATGGGTCTGTTCAATCCTGCCTGATCGTCCCTGGAACGCTTTTTCCGGCATCGTGTCGGGTTCGAGGGCTGCCGCCTGGCTGGATCGGGAGTTTCGCCGGTTCTGCGAGTTCGTCTCTGGCCAGGCAAGCCACGACCTGGCACTTGGTGTAACCAGTCCGGACGGGGGTCTGGCAGCACCGGGGTGCCTGGGCTACCTGGATCCAGGTGCCTGGGCCGCCTTTGAAGTTCAATTCCTTCGCTCGTGAGCGACCAGCAACCCGCCTTCGCCCCTCTTGAGGCAATCTCCACGACCGTGGGACCTCAAAGGACAGAGGGAGTGCTGAGGCTCCGTCGATTCGATTATGAGGTGGTGGGCCGGGCGTTTTCGCTACGAATTGAGTCTTCTCTCCCACCCAGATTCCACCCGGCCCCTCCAGGGGCGTTGTTGCCTCCGTAGCGTTGCTCAAAAGCGACAAGTTGTCGCACGCCGCCCAGGATAGCTGATATTTCCTTCAAGCCAGTGCTGCGTATTTTGGCAACGCGCGTGCCACTCGATGTTGAGAGGCGCCACATCCGCCAGTGACTTTGTGTCTGCAAGGCACCACTGTCGAGGTGTTCAGCGAATGAGCAAAGCAATTCTCGTCGACACAACGAAGTGCATTGGTTGCGGAGCTTGCGTCGCTGCCTGTAAAGAGGTCAATGGCCTGCCACCGGCTGGTGACAATCTCATCAACCTTGAACTGTCTGCGGAAACCCTGAATGTGGTGGAGTCTCACGGGTCCATTTACGTTCGGAGGTTCTGCATGCACTGTCAAGACCCCACGTGTGCCTCCGTGTGTCCCGTGGGAGCCTTTCGGAAGACGGCCTCGGGTCCCGTCATTTACGACGCCGACAAATGCATCGGGTGCAGGTATTGCATGGTGGCCTGCCCCTTCGGCATCCCACGGTATGAATGGAAAGCCGTCTCGCCCAAGGTAAAGAAATGCACCATGTGCGCCCCGCGACAAGCAAAGGGCGAGCAACCTGCGTGTACGGAAGCCTGCCCGGTCCAGGCGAGCATCTTCGGCGAGCGCGAGGAGCTGCTTCGAGAAGCTGAGAATCGGTTGAGGCAGAATCCGGGCGGCTACGTGCAGCACATTTACGGAAAGGAAGAAGCGGGTGGGACCTCGGTGTTGTATCTCTCCGCTGTTCCCTTTGAGACTCTCGGCCTTCCATCCAACGTTCCACGCGAACCGCTTCCCCTCTATACCTTCCGCGTTCTTTCCAAGATTCCCAGATTGGTGACTCTAGGTGGAGTTCTCCTCGGGGGCATCTGGTGGATCACCAGCCGGCGCGAGGAAGTGGCGAAGGCCGAACAACAAAGTGAGGAGACAAATTGAGGAGGCTCATGGTGCGCTGTGGGAAGGCGAATGCGGATTGGCCGGCCCTTGTGCAAACGCGGCGCTGCGTCAACACGTCATCCATGGAAGTGCTCATCGAACAAGGCGGAGATCGCGTATGGATGGGTCCAGGTTTCCCAAGCTGACCTTCTGGCGTGCGGTGCTGATAGTGATTCTCGCCGCTGGATTCTATTCCACTCTTCTCCGTTTCATGAAGGGACTGGGAGCGTCCACGGCATTGACCGACCGATTCCCTTGGGGACTGTGGATCGGTTTCGATGTGCTCTGTGGGGTTGGCCTGGCGGCGGGTGGATTCACGCTTGCCGCCGTCGTCTACATCTTCAATGTCAAGCGCTTCCAGCCCATTATTCGTCCCACAATTCTGACCGCTTTCCTGGGCTACGCACTGGTCGCCGTGGCCCTGCTGTTTGATCTCGGGCGGCCTGATCGGATCTGGCACCCCCTCGTCATGTGGAACCCGCGTTCCGTCATGTTTGAGGTCGCCTGGTGTGTCATGCTCTACCTGACGGTCCTCGCGCTCGAATTCTCTCCCGTGGTCTTCGAGCGTTTCCGGATGCAACGCGCGCTCAAAATCATCAAGTCCGTAACAATACCCCTCGTCATTGTGGGGGTTCTGCTCTCCACGCTCCACCAGTCGTCGCTTGGGAGCCTCTATCTGATTGTGCCGTCGAAGCTCCACCCTTACTGGTACTCGCCGTTGCTTCCCCTGTTCTTCTACGTCTCTGCGATCGGGACAGGTCTCGCCATGGTGATCTTCGAGTCGAACCTGAGTGCCCGCGCCTTCGGCCGCGAGCTTGAGATGCCCCTGCTCTCGGTGCTGGGAAAAGCCATGGCGGTCGTGCTCCTTTTCTACGCCGTGATGCGGTTCCAGGATTTGTGGAGCCGCGGCGCGCTGGCCCTTCTGCGGGAGCCTTCCACCGAGACAATTCTCTTCGTTCTCGAAGTGTTGATCGGTCTGGCGCTTCCCATCCCCTTACTGTTCTTGCGGAGGATCCGTGAGGACCGGGAAGGGCTCTTTGCCGCGGCAGTTCTGGTCATCACAGGATTCCTGCTCAACCGGCTGAACGTTTCCATCACCGGCATGGAGGCTTCGAGCCACACGCACTATTTCCCACGGTGGACCGAGGTCGCCGTGACGCTCTCCATCGTGGGCGTGGGCTTCCTGCTTTTCGCCCTTGCGGTGCGATATTTCGGTGTGTTTGAACCGGTGGAATCTCAAGCCCCCACCCGCGGCGCGGAGCTGGCCGCTCTTCGGGCGAGGTGAACAAAGACCCTCACAGGACGAGATTTCTTGAGGTAAGGATGGGCATGCGTTGGTGGGCTGACAGTCTGGCAGGAAAGCTCACGCTCTGCGTGGTCGGCAGCACCGTGTTGCTCTTTGGACTGTATGGTTACCTCAACCTGCGATTATGGCGCCAGACGCAGCAAGAGATGATCTACCAGAACGCAGACCTGATTTCGGACACCATCCGCCGAAGCATCCGCTACTCCATGCTCCGCAACCAGCGCGAAGAAGTGCTGCATATTCTCAACACCATCGGGCACCAGCCGGGCATCAGTAAAATTCGGATCTTCAACAAGGAAGGCGGGATTACGGTATCGACCGACCTGAAGGAAGTGGGCAAGTTCGTCGACAAGAACGCAGAAGCCTGCTACAAGTGCCATGCGCAGGCCCAGCCTCTCACACGGCTGGACCGTCCTGACCGGATGAGAATCTACCGGGCCCCGGACGGCACGCGGATTCTTGGGCTGATCAGCCCCATCGAGAACGAACCGGATTGCGCCAACGCCTCCTGTCATGCCCATTCCACCCCCGGAACCCGCGTCCTGGGGGTCCTCGACACGGACCTCTCCCTGGCGGCTGTGGATCGCCGCGTGGCCGCCGAGCAAAGGCAACTCGTGTTTTTCACCGGTTTCGCCATCCTCATGGTCAGCGCCATCTCGGCGGGGTTTGTCTGGCTGATGGTGCGCAAGCCGGTCCGCCAGTTGATCGAGGGGACCCGGCATGTGGGCCAGGGCGAACTCGATTACGTAATTCCTGTGACGAGCCGTGATGAGATCGGGACTCTGGCAACTTCGTTCAACAAGATGACCGCCCAGCTCAGGATGGCGCAGGAGGAGATCATGGACTGGACGAAGACGCTGGAAGTGCGCGTCAATCAGAAAACGGAGGAACTGGCGCGCGCCTATCACCGGCTGGTCCAGTCGGAAAAGATGGCATCGCTCGGGAAGCTCGCGGCCGTCGTGGCGCATGAAATCAACAATCCCCTGGCCGGCATTCTCACTTACAGCAAGCTCGTTTCCCGCATGGTCGAAAAAGGATTAAATGGAGGGCAGCGGCGCAATGAAGCCAGGCAGCACCTGGAGGTCATTGAGGGCGAAAGCCGTCGCTGCGGAGCCATTGTCAAAAACCTGCTGACCTTCGCCCGCCAGGCCCCCTTAAACCCCCAGAAGAACGACTTGAACAGGGTTGTGGAGCGGTGCATCTTGCTGGTCGGACACCAGTGTGAGCTTCAGTCCGTCGACATCGAGACATCTCTGGATCATGACATGCCGCCCATTTACTGCGATGCGGGGCAGATTCAGCAGGTCCTTCTGGCCCTGATGATGAACGCCGTGGAGGCCATGCCGCAGGGCGGGCGACTGAGAGTTGGAACGGCTTATGACGCGGGCAAGCGCGAGGCAATTCTCACAGTCACCGATGAAGGCGCCGGGATCCCGGAGAACGTCCTGCCGCACATTTTCGAGCCCTTCTTTACGACCAAAGAAGAGGGCAAGGGCGTTGGCCTCGGACTGGCGGTGGCCTTTGGGATCGTTCAGCAGCACGG
>Ga0070741_10021478_pt1 | contig 10035 bp, 5 predicted proteins | sample Coa_R1_4_FD_66440 | JGI IMG/M metagenome (GOLD analysis project Ga0070741, IMG submission 66440) | Surface soil microbial communities from Centralia Pennsylvania, which are recovering from an underground coalmine fire - Coalmine... | ecosystem: Environmental > Terrestrial > Soil > Unclassified ...
GCGCGATGAGATGATCCATCGGCGGCGCTAGAGAGCGCCCTGGGCGACCAATGACGAGCCGTTCGCGATCGACCGTCGACGGTTTGACCGTCGCCGCATACGCGGGGGACGGGGCCGTGCTGCTCGCGTTCGACGTCGACGAGACGTCGCAGGCCGATCTGGCCGGATTTGCGGTCGACCTCACCGCACCTGACGGAACGAAGCTTCCGGTTCTGAACCGTCTCAGCTTCGAGCACCCGATCACGGCCGGTACGACTCCCGGCGAACGGCGCTTCCTACCGACGTCCGAGGCGCCCTTGCAGAAGTTCCACTGGGTGCACTTTCCGCCGGACGTGCAGCCCGGCACGTTCACGTACACGACGACGGCGATGCTGTTCCGCCCGGGCACTGACGACCGGGTCGAGCCCGGCCCGTCGGCCCAGGTCGAGGTCGAGCTGATGCCGAAGGAGCGCGAGCACTTCAGGCTTGGCTTCACTCGCGGCTACATCTCGTCGCAGGCCTATGCCGACCACTTCGACAACGCGCCGATCAGGCCGGAACCGCCCACGATCGACTACGAGACCGCGCCGTTCGAACCGCAGTACCGATGGCTCGGATTCCACGCGAGGCGCCTGATCTTCGACTTCCTCGAGGAGGCGGTCGGCGATCCGGAGCTCTGCCTCGACGTCTTCGCCTACGACCTCGACGAGCCCGACTTCATCCGCCAACTCGTCCGGCTCGGGGGACGGCTGCGCATGTTCCTCGACGACTCGTCCACACATGTGAAGCGCGGCGCACGCGAGCTCGACGCCCAGGCGGCGCTGGGGGAAACGGCGGGTGTGGACCGCATCCGCGTCGGCCACTTCAGGCGCTTCGCGCACAACAAGGTGCTGATCCTGAAACGCGGCGACAGGCCGATCAAAGTCCTGAGCGGCTCGGCGAACTTCTCGATCAGGGGTCTCTACGTCCAGTCGAACAACGTCTTCGTGATCGAGGACGAACGCACGGCCGACCTCTATCAGCGGGCGTTCGATCAAGCGTGGAACGACGCACGCGGCTTCGCGAGCAGCGACGTGGCATCGCAGTGGTTCGACTGTGCAGGCGACGGGCTCCCCGACTTTTCGGTCAGCTTCTCGCCGCACTCGGACCCCGACGTCTCGCTTCAGCGAGTCGCCGACGCCGTCGCCGGGGCGAAGAGCTCGGTGTTGTTCGCGATCATGGAGCTCGGCGGCGGCGGGGTATTGCTCGACGCGATCCGCGCGCTTCCGGACCGCCGGGACCTCTACGCCTTCGGCACGACGCAGCGGCTCAACGGCTCGCTCAAGGTCGACGCTCCGGGCGGCGGAGAGTCTCGATTCATCCCCTTCTCCTACCTCTCAGACAAGGTGCCGGATCCCTTCCGCAAGGAATGGCAGGGCGGCGCGGGCCAGGTCATCCACCACAAGTTCGTCGTCGTCGACTTCAACGACGCGAGCCCCGTCGTCTTCGCGGGATCGTCGAATCTCGCATCCGGCGGGGAGCACGAGAACGGCGACAACCTGCTGGCGATCTACGACCGCAAGCTGGCCGGCAAGTACGCCGTCGAGGCGATCCAGCTGATCGACCACTACCGCTTCCGAGCGGTAATGAAGCAGGCGACGACGGCCCAACCGCTACGGCTCAAGACGCGAAGCGAGCGGTGGGCGGCGGCCTACTACGATCCCTCTAGCCGCAAGTCGGTCGAGCGGGAACTCTTCGTGCAGCCCGTGCCTGACGCGTAGGCCGGGAGATCAGGAATCCGCTGCGATGAGGAGCACCTCCGAGGTCTCCTCGCGCGGCCCGATCGCGACCTCTCCGTCGGGAAAGAAGATCTGGCCCTCGACCCGGTATCGCAGCGGCGCGTCACGGCGAAACGGAAGTCGCGCGTCGAACGTCGACTGACCGGCGTCGACCACCGTCTCGGCGGTGGCAGGGACGTCTTGCGGTGGATCGAGGGAGGTCAGGACGACGAGGGCGCCTGTGGAGCTCGGCGGTGCCAGCAGGACGACCTCGACGGGCACGACACGCACGTCGACGTCTCCCACGACGAGGAGCGATCCGGCCCCCGGCTGCCAGTCGGTCGCCGACACCCGCGCGTCGCGGCCGAGGGTGCGCGTCCGAAATCGGAACGCCGCCGATCCGTCCGCGGCCCGTGGCAGCGACCACTCCGCAGTCGGAGAGGCCGCGCTGAGAGCTAGCACCGCTCGCCGCCGACCGCTGTCTCCCTCGAGCTCGACCGTGATCGAGTCGAGTCGCTCGAGCGGATCCTGCATCGTCACGGCCACGACGTGGAACAGGCTCGGCGGCTGGTTCACGACGACCACCGCCTCCTCGGGCGCGACTGGTCGCCCGAAGGGCACCTCGCTTCCGTCGGCCAGCACCAGCCCGCCTTCCACCCGACCGACCTCCGACCCCCAGACCGGAATCTCCGCGAGCGGGCGGTCCCGGTCGAGCAGGAACCCCGCCGCTCGCGTGCCCACGACCAGCGTGCCCCGCACCTGCCGTACCTCGCTCCAGTCGACGGCGCCGCTCGAGATCTGAACGACCCGCCGGCCGCCGACCACTCGGGGATCGAACACGAGCGTCCGCGCCGGCAAGGGGAGGAACAGCTCGTCCGCTGCCGGCGGCGCTCCGAGCGCATCCGGCTCCGGGGAGGCGAGGACGCGGACGCGGTAGCCGGCCTCGCCGCGCGGCAGCAGCACCGAGCCGGAGGTCGCGGTGCGCGAGAGCACGACCGTCTGCACCTCGTCGCCGGATCGGAAATCGGCGTGGATCTCGTCGACCCCCGTCCAGTCGGACTCGGGCGGCGCCAGCGCTCGCACCTCGACGGGAGCGGCCGAGTCGTCGAGCGTCACCTCGCGAACGAGCGTCGAGGGATCGAAGCCGGGCGGCACGCGCAGCCGGCCCTGGGGCGAGACGTGCACCGTCGCCGGCCCGGCCTCGTCGAACGCATACGTGAGCGTCTGCAGCTCGCGCTGCGCGATGTCGCGCAGAACGTACGCCGCCTGCGGGCGGCCGCGCTTCGCCCAGGCAGAGTCGACCTCGGCCGACTGTGCGATCCCGTCGGCGCCAAGTGTGGCCGGCGAGGCTGCCGGCCGGAAGAAGAGCGCCTCCGCCAGCTCGCGGAGCGTCGCCCGGACCTCCTCCTCGCGGCTCGCCAGGATCGTCGGGTCCGAGCCGGCGTAGTCGACGTCCTCGATCTGGACATGCCCCTCGCGTCCGAGCGTCTCGGCTTCCGAATCGAGGTCCGCCTTGAAGAGGAGGGCGCCGGCCGCGAACCGCGAGCGCAGATAGTCGTAGGCCGTCGCAGAGTCGACGCGGGCGCGGAGTCCTCGAGCGGGGCGAAGCCCGTCGAAGGCGAGGTCGTAGACGACGAGAACCGGCATCTCCTGCGACCGAAGCGCCTCTGCGAGGAGAACTGTCGCCTCCGCGCCGAGCTCGACGGAGAAGATCGCCCGCGCAGCCCCGTAGAGGGAAGGCGCCGCCGAAGCGAGGATGCGCTCGACGAGGAGCGGCCCGCCCGGGTCGTCGCCGGCGCCCGCTTCCTCCCCGCCGGCGGCGCCTGCGCCGGCGGGCTCCTGCTCGACGCCGAGCACCGACAGCCGGACACCGCCCTCCCTCGGCAGGACCGGCAACAGGTCGACCTCGCGGCCCGCTCGGGATGCAAGCTCGCTGCGGGCGCTGTCCACGGTCTCGGCCGCGACGGCCAGGTCCACGTCGAGTGAGAGAAACCCGCCGGACTCGGCCCCGCGGTAGCGGATCAGCTCGAGACCGGCGCGATCCCCTTCCACGACGACCCTCGGCGCTCGGGGCAGGTAGTAGAACGTCTGGGCCGAAGCGTGATCGCGGTAGACGGTCAGCCCCGCCACCTCCACGTCGCTGCCAAGAAGGAGCACGGCCCGCCGCCGACGTCAGCCCTGGATGCGCAGCGAGGCCGCGCGATGCGGTGTGCCGTCGCGCTCGACCGTCCAGGCGAGCAGCTCGTGCCACGCCTTGAAGCGCCGTGCGCCGAAGGAGCGGACGCCTGCCAGAGCGGTCTCGTACGCGATGCGGTCGCCGGGCTCGAGGTCATGGGACCAGGCGTCCCGCACCACGTCGTCGTCCGGCAGGGCCCGCTGGTCCGCGTAGAGCGTGACGGTCATCAGCTCCTCGTGCTCCCACCGGAGGCTGAGGCAGAAGCCCTGCTCGACCGGGCGTGGGTACGGCGAGAACGAGAGGCTGACGCCGGGAAAGCATCGCGTGCAGCAAGATGCGAACTCGCGCCACGGTGCTGCCGAACGGAGGAACTGGTACAGCTCGACCCTCGGCCCGTCGAGCGAGACCATCCAGGGTTCGAGGCCCGCGGGAAGGCCGTCCGGCAGCGGCAGCGCGCGCCTCGGGAGTGCGACGCGGGCGTCCTCCGGGACGAACCGGCCCCGCGCCCGTTCGTTCGCGTCGAGTCGAGTCAGCATGTGGTAGCCCTTGGCGCGCACGGTGCCGTCGGCCTGCCCGCGGAGTCCGACGATCGGAGGCGGTCCCCACGGATGGTCGGCCAGCCCGACGGCCTCGGCGACCGCGCGCGGGTCCTGGCCGGCGCGGAGGCTGAGGCGGGGCCCGTAGGCCAGGAAGGGCGCCCCCACCATCGTCTCGAAGGGCCTCGCCCCCGCCCGTAACGCGCTCTTTACGGCCTGTTCGAAGGGTGGTAGGTTCTGAGGCCGATACAGGGTGAGGCATGCGAGGAGCGTGCTCCACCGCTGCGAGCTCAGGTCGATCGGGAGGCCTGCAGGGGAGCCTTCGAGAGTTCGGGCCGGTACCTCCAAGCCGTCAGGAGCCGTCATGCTGACCATGACCAATCCCCTCACGATCGAGGGGTTCACTGTATATCAGGACGATTCCAGCGTCATCGCGGATTTCGTCGACGACGTGGAGCACCGGCCGCGCCTGGTCGTCAGGGAGGACACGGACGGCAATCCCAGGCTGGACACGGAGATTCCGCACAGCGGTCCCGGCGACCCGTCCTGGCGCCCGCGCTTCTTCGTGCTGCCCAAGGAGCCGACCATCGCCGTCGACGGGCAGGGCCGTCCGATCTTCTCGCTGGTCGTCTATCGACACGACGAGACGACGATCGAGCCCGGTTCGGACGGGGACGTCGGCGGCGGCATCCTCACGTTCACGGTCGAGCTGGCCGTCCCCGACGACGTCTTCAACCGGATCAGGCAGAAGCTTCGCGCCCGCGTCTTCGGTGACGCCTCGGATCCGGGCCAGGACGTCGACCTCGCATACGTCCCGTTCCTCGACGGCAAGGTCACGGTGGCCGTCGCCGCCGAGACCGGCGAGGGGACGGGCGAGTTCACGCAGAACATCGTCGGGAGCGGCAAGATCGCGGGCATCGGAGCCAGCCGCAAGGCGGTGATGGTGAAGCTGACCCAGGCCGGCGCCGCGCTCATGTCGAACATCGAGAAGCTGAACACGCTTCCGATCAACGTGCAGTACGAGGTTTCCTTCGAGCACCGGCTGCTCGGCGTGACGATGCGGGTCTGGTGCGACGTCACCTCGAGCTACCACCTCTTGCAGGAGGTCGGCAACTTCAAGGTCGGCGAGGAGGATTCGGGCGTGTTCGGCTGGGGGAGCCGCGACGTCACCGCGAACAAGATCCAGAAGGTGACCGAGGTGCTCGTCCGGAGCAAGACGGCGGGCGTGACCGTCATCCCGGCAAGCTCTCAGGTCGACAACGAGACGCTCGCCTCGCTCGAGAAGTTCGGCCTCGACATGCTCAACAAGGAGATGGAGAAGGCGCTCGAGGCGAGCCCTCCGCCCGCCGAGATCGACCGGACGTACATCGAGAAGTTCTTCCAGGACTACGGCACGACGTTCAACTTCTCGCTCGACCGGCGGATGGTGCTCGTCCAGAACTACACGCCGTCCGGGAACATCAAGAACGTCTTCGACAGGGCGGACGTCGACGAGCTCGTCGCGTTCGTCGACCTGCGAACCGACTTCTTCACGTTCCTCAAGATCCCGATCCGGGTCAACGCCGACTTCACGAAGCTGCCGCTCGACTCGGTCACCGTCACGGTCGCGTACGAGCGGCAGAGCTTCGACGGGCACGGCCGCGAGCAGCGCGTCGATTCCTTCAACTTCAAGGACGGCCAGCAGCTCGAGACGTTCGTCGCCTACGCGAACTCGCTGGCCGACGTGACCTACGACTGGTGGGCGACCGTCCATTACGAGGGCTCGCACGATGCCTATAGCGGTCCGCGGAAGACGAAGGTCAGGGACGACTTCCTCGTCGTCGACGTCGGCTCGCTCGGGATGCTGCACGTCGAGTTCGGCCTCGCCCTCGTCGACCTGAAGAAGTTCCCCGGCGCGAAGGTCAGCGCGCGGTACCACTCCGCCGCGCTGGGCCGCACGCTCGAACAGGACTTCTACCTGGACGACGAGAACCGGACGGCGGACTGGACCGAGGTCATCGGCGAGGAGCCCACGTCGGGTTTCGAGTACAAGGTCGACTGGCTGAGCGCAGCCGGCGACATCATCCCCGGCAACTGGACGAAGTCGACCGCCAGCCGCCTCCGCTTCGACGCTCCTATCGTCGACACGTTCGAGGTCGCCGTCGCGTGCACCGGAAACTTCAAGGACCCGGCGGATGAGCAGATCGTTCAGGTCGGCGTGTCGCTTAAGTACGAGGACCCGACCAACGACTACGCGGTCGACGGCCACCTTGTCTTCACCGACGAGAACCAGCAGCTCACCTGGACGGTCGATCTGCGCAACCCGGAGCTCCGGGACTACAAGTACAAGTACACGATCGTCTACAAGGGCGGCGTCGTGAAGAACTTCCCCGAGGACGGCGACTGGTATCAGGGCGAGCCGGGCTTCATCACCGTCGGCGAGAAGTACAGCCTCAAGGTCGACCTGTACCCCACGCTCCAGACGTACCCGGACTACGCGAAGCTCGTCGAGGTCGACATGACGTACGACGACCCGGTCACGGCGGCCCACCGCGTGGACAGCTTCGTCTTCAGCAAGGACGCGAACCAGCCGAGGACGTGGCGCGTCCGCGGTACCCCGGGGGGCATGCGCAGCTATCGCTACCGGATCAAGTACTTCTCGACGACCGGCGAGGTGACGATGCTGCCGGAGGTCACGCAGGACGCCGAGGCGCTGGTGATCCCGCCGCCCCAGGTGCCCGCTCCGGTACCCGTGCCGTCGCCCTAGCCGCCCGGGCGGGTCGTGCTCGACCTCAACGCACCGGTTCGATCGGTGGCCGGGGTCGACCTCATGGCGTCCGACGACGAGCCGACGGTCTACTACGTCCTTCCGCCGGGCCCGCGCGTGGCACGGACCGACAATGCGCCGGACGTCGAGCTGCTCCGCTTCGTCCGCAACGGAAGCGTGACCGGTGGTCACCTCCATCTCACCGTCGAGCTCTCTCAGGCAAGCGGCGCGCTCGACTCGGCGCGCGAAGCGCTGACCGAGGAGACACACGGCACGCAGCCCGTGGAGCTCCGCCCGGTGCCGGTCCTGGAGGCATCCGCGGAGCTGACGTTCCTCGGTCGCGTGACCGACTCCGACGGAGGGCTATCGCCACTGCTACGGCGGGAGCTCGGGCGGAGCGGCGCCGGCCTCGACCCGCCGTACCGGGCCTCGTTCTCGGTCATGCTGACACCGGAGGGCGCGGCGATGCTGGAGGCGGCGCTCCGCTCGGGAGGAGCGCCGATCGCGGTCGTGTACCGTCTCAGAATCGAGGGTCTTTGGCCCGCGGCACGCGTCGTCGCCCACGTCGACTGGGGTCGCGTCTACGACCACTTCTCGTCGCACACGAAGCAGGGCAACCTCCTCGGTGTCGACGACGTTCGCCAGATCGCGGAGTCTCTCGTGGAGGACCGCGCGATCACCATTCAGGCGATCCAGGGCCTCGTCCCGGAGGAAGGCGGATCGCCGCCTGACCTCGGACCTGCCCTGGACTGGATCCAGCAGGAGCTCGTCGAGCGCTTCTGCGAACCGCTTCTGCCGCTCTCCCGGAGCCCGGCACACTCGTCGCTCGGCACCGCCGGCGAGATCTTCGGCGTCGGGTCGGCGTTCGCCGTCAAGGCGCTCACGCAGATCGAGCGCGCGACGGCCGACGTCGACTTCCAGCGCCGGATCGTCGTCGCGAGAACGCTCACGGCTCAGGCTCACGTCGCCGACCTCCTCGACGGCAGCCCCGCCGAGGAGCACATCGGCGACGCGGCCGAGGACCATCCGTTCTTCAGGCGGTTCGGCCTCCACGTGCGCGCGGCCGCTCCGCTCGCCGAGAGCCATTTGCAGGAGGCACTCCTCAAGTTCGGCTATGGCACGTTCCAGTCGGATCTGCGGCTGACGCCGGATGCGGGCGAGGCGCGCACCGAGACGTGGGCCGACGCATCGCCGGACGGCACGTGGACGATCCAGCCGTCCGTGACCTTCGCAGCCGATGCCCCGCTCGACGCGGGGTCGGTAGTCGACGGGCCGGCTCTCACCGGGCAAAGCCGCGAGCTGACGATCGACCTGGACCGCCTGCTCGGGCTCGTCCGGCTCGACGTGGAAGGGACGACGGACGCCCGCGTCGTCATGACCGCCGTTCGGCTCGTCCACAGCCGGAACGGCGGCGACCTCGCCGAGCAGGAGCTCGGTCTCACGCCCGCCGCGCCCGGCCAGTCGGCCTGGTTCCGCGATCACCAGCCCGGAGATCGCATCGTCGTGGCCGCCAGGTACCTCCTCGCCGACGGCCGGGCCGTCTCGCCCGAGCCGTTCGATGCGGAGACGCGCGTGGTCCGCCTGCCGCCGCCGTTTCCCGGCTCGTTCACGGTCTTCCTGGCCGCCGACGACGACTGGACCGGCCTCGATCGCGTCGTCGTGACGCTCCAGAAGGACGCCGCGCAGCCTACGGGCACATTCGCCTTCGACCATGCGGGCCAGAGCGCTGCGGTCAGCCTCGATCTCCCCGACCCGACCGATCGGAGGTTCCGGTACCGGATGACGCGCACGTGGGAGACCGGAGAGGTCGAGGAGGACGACTGGGTCGAGACCGACGTTCCGCTCGTCGCAGTCGGACGCGTCGCTGCCAACAAGCTGGTCGTGGACGTGACCCCGGTCGGGCCCGAGCTGCCCGCGGCGGGCATCCTCCTGATCGAGGTCGAGCTGTCCTATCTCGACCCGGCGCACCAGCTCCGCGACCAGCGCACGGCGGTGATCCGCGCGAAGAGCGACCGGTTCCACTGGGAAGTCGCGCTCGCCGACCCGAATCGCCGCGAGTACGAGTATCGGATCACCACGTACCGGACGAGCGGCGACAAGACGGTCGGCCAGTGGACGACCGGCTCGGGTCGCATCCTGCCGGTTCCCGTCACCCCTTCGTGAGGAGCGAGCCGTGTTGAACCTGATGGATCCGGTCGAGCTCGAGGACCTCGTCGTCTTCCGCGACGACGAGGACCCGCGCAAGTTCTACCTCCTCCCGGATCAACCGGTGATTCCACTCGACGACGACGGAGCGCCGGATTTCCTCTTCATCAAGTACCTTCGTGACGTCGACGACGTCGCCGAGGGGGAGGACATCGGCGGCGGGTACGTCCAGTTCCGCACCGTGCTGTCGATCGCGCCCGAGCGGCACCAGCGCGTGGTCGACGCGCTGCGCGCGCGGCTCCAGGAGGAGCAGAACGCCGGTAAGCGGCCGTTCGGGCTCGAGATCACCTCCACGGAGCCGCTCCTTGCCGCCCCACTCTGGACCGAGGGGACCGTGAGCATGTCCACGTTCGCGGTCGGCGACCAGGGCCTCGTCCGGCACGCGACCGAGACGGCCGACGTCGACCTGGCTGGCGACCTCGGCGCGTCGATCCGGCTCGAGCTCCCTCCGGACGGAGCGGAGATCTTCTGGACCGCGTTTCAGGACTACGAGAACACCCAGATCCCGATCCTCATCACGTACCACCTGAAGTACAAGGCGCGCGTCTCCGCCAGCCTCGAGATCCATGCGAAGCGCGAGGTGATCCACCGCCGCATCTGGGAGCAGGCGCGCCCGTTCCGCCTGCTTCGGCTGCC
>Ga0070741_10021479_pt1 | contig 10035 bp, 9 predicted proteins | sample Coa_R1_4_FD_66440 | JGI IMG/M metagenome (GOLD analysis project Ga0070741, IMG submission 66440) | Surface soil microbial communities from Centralia Pennsylvania, which are recovering from an underground coalmine fire - Coalmine... | ecosystem: Environmental > Terrestrial > Soil > Unclassified ...
GGTCGCGCGACTCCGGGCGCGGCGCGTGAAGCCCAGGGGGTGCAGATGAGTTGGAGTCGTTCGCTCATGGTCGTCGCGCTCGTCGTGAGCGCATCGGCTTGCCGTGGGTTCGTCCGTCCTGGCGCGACACGCCAGGAGTTCTACCGCGACCTCATCGAGTGCCGGCAGCAGCGCATCACCGGCGCGGACATCGGCCAGGCCGTCATGTGGGGGAGCGGGCTCAACAACGCGAGGAACTACTGCATGGGCGAGCGGGGCTGGGAGTTGCGGAACTGCGCGTTCACGACGGCGTCGTGCTTCAAGCCGTAGGGACGCCGCGCAGCCGCCGAGCCGGGACCTCGTTCGCGTAGGCGGTTCTTCTTCTCGAACGCGCGGGTCCTTCCCGCCGAGAGGCTCATCTGGTTCCGTCTGCGTGCAGACCCGGTAGGGGAGGGCGGCATCGGCTCGCGACCTTGCTCGCGTGTCCGTCTTTTCGGTGCCGGGCTGACTAGCGCGGGGGCCCACCTCGCGGTCGAAGTCGGTGTCCGGTAGCCCGGGTGCCGGCGCCCGCGCGACCGCCGAGGCGCTCGTGCTCGACGACGTGGAGGCTACGCGCCGGCGCGCAGCGGGACGACCTTCGCCGGCGGCTCGCCGCTCACGACTTCGAGCCTGCGCGCCCACGCCTCCAGCGCGCGCCGCTTGTCCGTGTCGAAGCTCGTGCGGACGTAGTGCTTCATCGTGACCGTGCTGTCGGCATGGTTGAGGAGCTTCCCGACGATGTGCGGCGGAACTCCCAGCTCCGACGCGGCGTAGGTGGCGACCGTTCGCCGCAGGTCGCGGGGGATGAAGGCGATGGTGTTCTGGGGCGCGGCGCACCGCTCCCCGGCCCCGCACGACTCGCACTCGCCGCACGGCTCGCCGGTCGCGCGGCGCACCTGGTCGAGTCCCTTCTTGATGTCCTCGATGTGCCCGCTCTCGCTGGTGCTCGGGAAGACCCAGCGCGAGCCCTCCGCGCTCGCCTGGAGGTCGCGTAGGATCGCGACGGCGGGCGCGGTGAGCGGCACGCGATCCACGAGCTTGTTCTTCGAGAACTCGGCCGGGAGGACCCACAGCCCCGTATCGAGGTCGACATCCTCCCACCGGAGCTTCTTCACTTCGCCGGGGCGCTTCGCCGTGTATAGGATCAGCTTCAAGATGAGCCCGGTACGGCCGGCGCCATCGAGCACCGCCCACAGCCGCCGCAGCTCCCCGGGCGCGAGCACGCGGTCACGGCGGCGCTCGGGGCTCGGGCGCTTGATGCGCGCGAAGGGGTTCACGTCCACGATCTCGCGGTCGATGGCGAAGTTGAAGACCTTCCGCAGGACCGCGAGCACACGGTTCGCCTGAATCGGCGCGCCGCGCTCGGCAATCTCCTCGACCAGCTCTCGCGCCTGCCGACGCGTGATGTCGCGAGCGAGCGTCGCGCGCCAGGAGCGGGGGACGTACTTCGCGAGGATGCGCGCGTCCTCCTTCCAGCTCCGCTTCCTCTCTGGCGTGGCGTACTTCTCCAGGTAGAGCTTCGCCAGCTCGTCGAACGTCATCGCCTCGTTCGTCTGCCGGCGCTCGGCGGCTGGGTCCTCGCCCTGCACGACCTTCGCGAGTGCGGCCTTCGCCTTCGTGCGCGCCCCCGAGAGCGAGACGAGCGGGTACTGCCCCAGCGTGAGCCAGCGCGACCGGCCGCGGACCTTGTACTTCACGACCCAGGCGCGCGTGCCGCCCGCGGAAAGCCGCAGCCCGAACCGGCGCACGCCGCCGTCCCCGCCGTCCCAGACCACGCGCTGCCCCGACGACGGCAGCTCCAGCGAGCGAACGACCGTGTCAGTGAGCTTCTTCGCCATGCAGTTCTCCTTGCGTCCCAGCTACCCCTCAGCTACCCCTCAGCTACCCCGTGCCCCCGAACAAGCACGAACGATGCCGAACGTCGGCGAAGGTAGAACTCGGCGAGAACACGGCAGACGCGATGTCGTCGCCGCGCGGCTCCGGCACGGCTTCGGCGTCTCTTAATCAGCGGGTCCGGAGTTCGAGTCTCCGGCGGCCCACTTTCACTGCGCTCGGCGTGCTCTTCGGGCACGCGAAGGCACGCTGACTCTCCGCCTGGGGGACTGCCGCCGGACCCATCAGCGCGCGCTGGCGCGGGTCGTCGGCGCCGGCGCCGCCGGAACGCTGACATCGGCCCCGGGGCTGTGCTAGCTCGGCCGCATCATGGACATCATAGCTGCGCTGGTGCTCGCGGAGGCTCTCTCCGTCACGGCACCGATCCCTCTCGGGAGCCCGTCCCCGCAGTCCACCACGCTGCCGGGAACGAGCATTTCGTGCGCCGCCGTCGACCGGCTCGCGGTGAAGCGGTGCACACACCGGCGAGGCGTCCACCTGTTCGAGTGCGTGAACGTCGGCACCGGTGAAGTGGGTGGCGCCATCCTCTCGAACGCAGGGTTCGTCCGCTGCCCCGTGCGCGGGACGGTGTCGACGGCGTCGGGTGACACGTGCGCCACGGTCTCGGTGTGTGGCGTGGTGGCGACCGCCTGCCGGCACGATCCCTCGACGCTCGGGCTCGCGCGCTGCCTGGGGCTCCTGTAGTCGCGGCGCCGCGCCGGCGGTGGAACCGGGCTAGGAAGCTAGCGCCCGACCCCCATTGACGGTGCCGTCCGTTGGGGGTAGCAGTGCCGTCGGCAGGCGGCCGAGCTTCTCCCCTCGCGACGTCCTCCGCTCGGCCCCGCCACGCGGCACGCGCGAAGTTTTCTCAGTGGAGCGGACGACGGTGCGCCGGAACGCAGGTCGCGAGGTGGCTCGACGAAAGCGGAGTCGCGACGAGGCGCCCCCCGAACGGACGGACACCATCGACATCGAGCTCCGCCACCTGCGCGCCGAGAATCAGCGGCTCAAGGAGATGGTCGAGGATCTGGCGCTCGACAAGCGGGTTCTCGAAGAGGCCCTCGGGCGGAAGTGGTAGCGCGCTCAGGAGGGCGCGCCCGTGCACCTCGCCTCGTGCTCGCGCCGCGGGGACGCCGGTCGCGTCGAGCGCGTGCTTGCAGGCCTCCATTTCGCGCGCGAGCCACTCCGCCCGCCTCCGCCAGCCGGCGGGCCGTCAGCGGCGCCCGGACACGACCGTCGCGTTCCGCCACGCGTCGACGGCACCGTCGCGCCCGACGAGGTCCGTGTTCTCCTCGTGGCCGACGATGTCGGGGAGGCCGTCGCCGTCGAGGTCGACGGCCTGCGCCTCGTGCGTGCCGACCTCGTCGACGATCGTTCGCTCCCACGACGTCGGGTCGGTGGCCGGACCGAGGAGCCGGTAGACGTAGACGCGCGGATGCGGCGCGACGCCGAAGCCGAAGCCGCCGATGTTCGTGTCCGCGACCATGATCTGCGGCCGGCTGGAGCCGTCGAACGACGCGGCCGCCATGCTGTGCACGCCGAAGAGCGGCCCCTCGTCGACACGCACGGCGGCCCAGCGCTCGCGCACCGGGTCGGCGGGCTGGAGGAAGGCCCACACCTGGCCGCCCGGCGTCTCCGCGTAGAGCGTCGCGAAGACGTCGAGGCGGCCGTCACCGTCGAGGTCGAGCACGGCGAGCTTCGTGAAATCGGCGAAGCTCGCGTACGACGAGAGCCGGACCGCCGTGTAGTCGACGGCCGGCCAGCGTCCGTCCCCCGCGTTGCGGTACCACGTCCGGCCGGCGACGACGTCGAGCCGTCCGTCGCGATCGACGTCCGCGACCGCGGCTCCCATGGCCGAGACCGTGTCGATCGTCTCGAGCGGCCATTCGCCGCTCGGGTCGGCGGGAGCGCGGAGCCAGGCGACGCGGCGGCGCTTCTGGTCGACGCACACCGCGTCCGCGCGCCCGTCGCCGTCGAGGTCGCCGAAGGCGAGGTCGTGGCAGTAGGCGACGCTCGAGAGCGTGTGACGCTCCCAGCCGCGCGGACGGTTCGCGAACCACACGGTCGTTCCCGCCGTGCCGGTCACGATGTCCGGGCGCCCGTCGCCATCGACGTCGCGCACGAGGGTCATCGCGCCCGCGCCGAACTGACCGGTCGCCACGTGGCGGACGCTCCAGCTCGGGTTCCGGTACCAGATGAGGCGTTCGTCGCCGGCGGCGACGACGTCGGGACGGCCGTCGCCGTCGAGGTCGCCCGCAGCGACCGACTCGAGGACCTGACCGCCGCCGGCCGAGTCGATGCGCTCGTGCGCGAAGACGAGGCTCGGCGGCGGGCCCTCGGGCCCCGTCGTGTCGCCGACACCATGGTCGGGCCCGCGGGTCGGCCGGTCGTCACTCGCCGCCGCGCAGCGAAGACGCACGCGGGCCCGGACGCGGCGCCCCCCCGTGGCCTGCCCGACGACCGCGATCGTGCGCGTGCGGCGGCGCGCCGGCAGGACGAGCGGGGCTTCGTCCGTGCACCACCCGGCGACGGGCGTGGCGAAGAAGACGTCGCGGCGTGCCGCGCGGGCTCCGGGAAGCGTTCCGAGGAGCGCCGCGAGCGGACCGACGACCGCGCGCGGCCCGCGCGCGCGGAGCCGCGTCATGCCACCGTCGCCCATCGCGGCGATGCAGACGCGCATGCCGAAGGTGCAGTTGCCGTCGTTGCCCGTCGGCGCGAGCGCCCGCGTGTCCACGCGGAGCAGCCCCGGCGCCGCGGACGCCGTGGAAGACGCGCTCGCGACCAAGCCGACGATGAACAGAGCTGTACGCACGACCACCTCCTCGTCCCTTCGAGTGCATCGCCAGCGACCGGGCGCCCGGGCCCGAAGCCGAACGGGGCGGCGCGACGACGCGTTGCTCGCCCTGCTCCTAGCGCAGTCGGCGCCCCGGGCGGAAGGAAAAGAAGGATGCCCCCCCGCGCGGGCACGCCCCCTGGCGTGCGCCCGGGCGTCCACGCTATGCGTCGCGCATGCTGCGGACGCCGTTCACCGACCTCTTCGGTCTCGACTGGCCGATCGTCCAGGCCGGCATGGGCAACGTCGCGCGCGCCGAGCTGGCGAGCGCCGTGTGCGAGGCGGGCGCGCTCGGCACGCTCGCCCTCCCCATGATGCCGGTGCCGGCGGTGGCCGAGGAAGTGCGGCGCGTGCGTGCCCGGACGGCGCGCGCCCTCGCGGTCAACTTCCTCCTTCCGTTCTTCGACCCCCCGGCGCTCGACGCGGCGCTCGAGGCCGGCGCCTCGGCCGCCGTCTTCTTCTGGGGCGATCCGCGCGATGGCATCCGGCGCGCGCACGCGGCCGGCGCGCGCGCCGGCGTGCAGGTCGGCTCGCCCGACGAGGCGGCGGCGGCGGCCGACGCCGGCGCCGACTTCGTCATCGCGCAGGGCGTGGAGGCCGGCGGGCACGTGCGCGGCACGACGTCGACGCTCGTGCTCGTGCCTCTCGTCGTCGATCGCGTCGATCCGCTGCCGGTCGCGGCGGCGGGGGGCGTGGCCGACGCGCGCGGCGTCGTCGCCGTGCTCGCCGCGGGTGCGGCGGCCGCCTGCCTCGGCACGCGCTTCCTCGCGACGCCGGAGGCCGCCGTGCTCCCGACGTATCACGCGGCGCTCGCCGGGGCGCGCGCCGAGGACACCGTGCTGACGACGCTCTTCGACGCGGGCTGGCCCGACGCGCCCCACCGCGTCCTCCGGACGGCGACCGTTCGCGCGTGGGAGGCGGCGGGATGTCCGCCGCCGGGTGCACGTCCGGGGGAGGGCGAGGTCGTCGGGTCGATCGGCCTCGGTCCCGTCCCCCTGCCGATCGTCCGCTACTCTCCGATGCCGCCCGTCCGCGACGCCGAGGGCGACGCGGACGCGCTCGCCTTTTACGCGGGGCAGACGTGCGCGCTCGTCGGGGCGCCGGAGCCCGCGGCCGCGCTCGTGCGCCGTCTCGGCGTCGAGGCGGAGGCGCTCGTGCGGGGGCGGCTCGCGGCGATGCTCGGGTAGGACGGTGGCCTTTCCGGCGCTCGACCTCCCCGTGGCCCCGCCGTTTCCGCCCATGGAGGCGCGCGTGGTGGACACCCTCCCCGAAGGGCCCGAGTGGCTCTACGAGCCCAAGTGGGACGGCTTCCGCTGCCTTGCCTTCCGGGACGGCGAGCGCGTCGTCCTTCAGTCGAAGAGCGGGCAGCCGCTCACGCGCTACTTCCCGGAGCTCGTGCTGGCGCTCGGACAGCTCCCGCCGCGCCGGTTCGTGCTCGACGGCGAGATCGTCGTGCCGATCGACGGGACGCTCTCCTTCGACGCGCTCCTCCAGCGGATCCATCCCGCGGAGCGGCGCATCCGGAGACTCGCTGCGGAGACGCCGGCCGTCTACCTCGTCTTCGACTTCCTCGTCGACGCACACGGGAAGGACCTGACGCGGCGTCCGATCGCGGACCGCCGGGAGCGGCTCGAGCGCTTCTTCGCGCCGCTGCCGGAGTCCGCGAGCATCCGGCTCTCGCCCGCGTCGCGGGACGTCGCGACGGCGCGCGCCTGGATGCGCGACCTCCTCGCGAGCGGCCTCGACGGCGTCATCGCGAAGCAGCGCGATGTGCCGTACGCCGCCGGCGAGCGCACCGGGATGGTGAAGGTGAAGAAGCTCCGCACCGCGGACTGCGTCGTCGGCGGATTTCGCTGGGCCGAGCGCGGCGGCGAGGTCGGGTCCCTGCTGCTCGGGCTCTACGACGCGGACGAGCTCCTCCACCACGTCGGCTTCGCGTCGAGCTTCGGCGCCGCGGAGCGGAAGAAGCTCCGGCCGCTCGTCGAGCGACGGATCCGTCCGCCCGGCTTCACGGGGCGCGCGCCCGGCGGCCCGAGCCGCTGGAGCACGGCGCGGTCGGCGGCGTGGGTCCCCCTCGAGCCGTCGCTCGTCTGCGAGGTCCGCTACGACCACTTCTCCGGCGACCGGTTCCGCCACGGGACGAAGTTCATGCGCTGGCGTCCCGACAAGGCGCCGCGTCAGTGCACGTTCGAGCAGGTGCGGGGGAGGCGGCGGACGGCGGGACTCGCGGCGCTCGGGCTCGTCGGCGAGCGGTGAGAGCGGGCCGCCGCGGCGCGTGATTGCGCGCTCCTGCACCCGAAGGCAGGGTCCGCGCCGTGACGCTGCGGGGACGGGTCGCGACGGGTGTCGCGTGGGCCGGAGGCGCGCGCTGGCTCGGGCTCGCGTCGGGGCTCGTGACGACGACGATCCTCGCGCGCCTCCTCGTCCCGGCCGACTACGCGGTGATGGTGGCGGCAGGCGCGGTGGCGGGCTTCGTCGGCCTCGTGCAGGAGTCCGGCCTCGCAGCCGCCGTCATCCACCACGCGGGCGACGACGACACCGCAGCGACCACGGCGTTCCTCATGCACCTCGTCGGGGCGACGCTCGGCTTCGCGCTCTGCGTCGCGGCGACGCCGTGGCTCGCGGCGTTCTTCCAGATCGAGCAGCGATGGGCGCTCGCGGCCGCGTTCGCGCCCGTCTGGCTCGCCGCCTGGACGGGGGTGCCGACGGCGCGCCTCGACAAGGCGCTCGCGTTCCGGCGCAGCGCCTGCGTGCAGGTCGCGCCCGCGCTCGTGTACCCGTGCGTCAGCGTGCCGCTCGCCGCGCTCGGCGCGGGGCCGTGGGCGCTCGTCCTCGGGCAGATCGCGGCGAGCGCCGCCGCCGCGGCCACGGCGTGGAGCCTCGTCGCGTGGCGGCCGCGCCGGCGACACCTCGACTGGGCGACGGGCCGTGCGCTCGCCGCGTACGGACGGCCGATCCTCGGCTCGAACCTGCTCGGACGGCTGAACGACCAGATCGACAACTGGGTGACGGGTCGGCTCTTCGGCCCCGCGGCGCTCGGCCTCTACGCGATGGCGTTCCGCCTCGCGACGCTGCCGCGGACGGGCATCACGTTCGCCGTGAGCGGCGTCCTCTTCCCGGCCCTCGCGCACATCCGCGACGACCGCCCCCGCCTCCGGCGCGCGTTCCTCCGCTCGCTCCACTGGATCGCGGTGCTGAGTGTCCCGGCCTCGGTCGGGCTCGCGGTCCTGGCGCCGGCGCTCGTCGCGGCGTTGCTCGGCCCGCGCTGGACCGGCACCGTCCCGCCGGCCCGCGTGCTCGCGGGCTTCGGGCTCCTCGCGTCGCTGTCCGCGACGACGGGCGACCTCTTCAAGGCCGTCGGGCGCTCGGCGCTCATCTGGCGGATCGGCCTCGTGCACAGCGCGACGCTCTGGGTCGGGCTCGCCGTCCTCGGCCGCTACGGCCTCTCCGGCGTCGCGCTCGCCGTCATGCTGGCGACCGTGGCCTCGTGCTCGACGGCGTTCGTCGCCGCCTGCATGGTGCTCGAGCTGCGGGCGCGGGACGTCGTCGCCGCGCTCGGCGGGCCGGTCGTCGCGAGCGGAGTCATGGCGGCCGTGCTGCTCGCCGTGCCGCCGCTCGGCGTCCCGACGGCGCCCGCGTTCGTCGCGGCGACCGGCGTCGGCATCGTCGTGTACGCGGCCGTGCTCGCCGTCCTCGCGCCCGGCGACGTGCGGGAGGTGCTCTCGCTGCTCGCGACCGTCCGCCGACCGCGCTTCGTGCGCGCGCCCTCGGCGCCCACGACGTGAGCGACGTCCCGGGGCACGGCGCTACTTCGCGAAGCTCTGCGTCCGGATCGTGAGCCGCCGGAGTCGCGCGCGAAGCTTGTTCGTCCCGCGCAGCAACGTGCGGCCCTGGCGCTGGAGCGTCACCGCGTAGCGCCGGGAGACGAGGTGCCGCCGCCGTGCCTGGGCGACGCTCGCGACGAACCCGCGCAGCTCCACGGGCGTGGGGCGGAGAAGGCCGAGCGCGAGTCGGGCGCGGATCACGGGATCGCGCGTCGCGTCGGGCGACGCCGCGGCGGCGAGCCGGCCCCCCAGCGTGACCGTCGTCGCGTCGAGGTCGCTCCGCACGCGCGCGAGGAGGTCCATGAGATGCGGCGCCGGGCTCTTCCCGCCGCCGGCGACGACGTCGCACGCGGCCGACAAGGAGGCGCAGTCCGCCTTGACGGCCGCCACGAGCCCGTCCTCGACCTCCGCCGCCCGCGCGCGCAGGTCGAGCGCCATGTGGAACGGATCGAGGAGCGCCGCGCAGGAAGCACCGCTGCCGTCCGGCTCGTGCGCGCAGGTCCCCGTGCGGCACACGTCGGCCGTGCACGGGTCCGTGTCCTCGGTGCAGTACCCGGCCTCGTTCACGGCGCGGACGACGCATCCGTCGGGATCGGCCGCCGGGTCCGCCGGCGCGCACGCCGGCGCCGTGCAGTCGCCGGGTAAGCCGCAGCGCGCGTCGAACGGGACGTGAACGCAGGCGTGATCCGTGCAGCGGTCGTCGGTGCACGACGCGGCGTCGGCACATTCGGCGTCGGCGAGGCAGCAGCCCTCGATGCTCGAGCCGGTGCAGACGCCCGCCTGGCACGTGTCGCTCGCGGTGCAGACGTTCCCGTCGTCGCACGTCGCGCCCGTAGCCTTCTCGGGGTTGGAGCAGAGGCCCGTCTTCGAATCGCACGTGCCGACGTCGTGACACTGGTCGAGGGCCGTGCACACCTTGGCGATCCCGCGCGTGCACGTGCCCGCCTGGCAGGTGTCGGGCTGCGTGCAGGCGTCGCCGTCGTCGCAGGTGGTGCCGTTCGGCTTCGCGGGATTGGAGCAGGTGCCGTCGGCCGGGTCGCAGGTGCCGGGGTCGTGGCACTGATCCGGCGTCGGGCAGACGACCGGGTTCGTCCCGGTGCAGACGCCGGCCTGACAGACGTCGGTCTGCGTGCAGGCGTCGTTGTCGTTGCACGTGGTCCCGTTGGCCTTCGCCGGATTGGAGCAGATGCCGGTCGCCGGGTCGCAGGTGCCGGCGGCGTGGCACTGGTCGGGCGTCGGGCAGACGACGGGGTTCGTCCCCGTGCAGACGCCGGCCTGACAGACGTCGGTCTGCGTGCAGGCGTCGTTGTCGCTGCACGTGGTCCCGTTGGCCTTCGGCGGATTGGAGCAGGTGCCGGTCGCCGGGTCGCAGGTGCCGGGGTCGTGGCACTGATCCGACGCGGTGCAGGTCTTCGGCGGCCCGGGGATGCACGAGCCGTTCTGGCAGGTGTCGCTGAGGGTGCAGGCGTCGTTGTCGCTGCACGCGGT
>Ga0070741_10021480_pt1 | contig 10035 bp, 8 predicted proteins | sample Coa_R1_4_FD_66440 | JGI IMG/M metagenome (GOLD analysis project Ga0070741, IMG submission 66440) | Surface soil microbial communities from Centralia Pennsylvania, which are recovering from an underground coalmine fire - Coalmine... | ecosystem: Environmental > Terrestrial > Soil > Unclassified ...
ACTGGAAGGCGATCGCCACGTCCGGCGTCCGGAAACGCGCGTGCACGTGCCCGAACGGCTTCGGGAAGGCGCCGATCGTGCCCGCCTTGTACCACATGCGGGTCGACACGTTGTTGCAGGCCAGGGACACGGCCATCACCGAGCTGAAGAAGGCGACGAGCAGGATCGGCCAGCCGCCGCCCCAGAAGCGCTCCGCCAGGACGAGCCCGGGAAGGACGTCCGACGAGGGGAGCTTGGAGATGTCGGTGATGCCCCAGCCGACGACGACCCCCCAGTTGACCACGATCAGGAACAGCCCCAGGATCACGATCGACCAGAGGACGGCGCGCGGCACGTTGCGCTTCGGGTCGGCGGTCTCCTCGGCGAGCGGAGCAGCGCCGTCCCAGCCGGTGTAGGCCTGCACCGCGAAGATGGCGGCCAGGCCGAAGCTGCTCCAGGTGATGCCCGCCTCGCCGATGTGGCTGGGGTCGAAGGGCGAGAAGCTGAAGCCGCCCTTCCCCGGATCGACGAGGCCGTTGATGCCGAGCGAGAGCACGATCAGGAACTCGAGGATGCCGAAGAAGACGAGCACCTCCTGCGAGACCTTGATGCCGCGAAACGCGATCGCGGAGATGAGGGGCAGCATCACGATCGGCGCGATCCACCAGGGCACGTTCCAGCCGTAGCGGTCGCTCAGGACGCCGTGGAGGATGAAGCCGAAGTACGCCGTGATCGGCCCGCCCACCAGCGGCACGTAGAAGGTGAACGCCCAGGTCGAGAGCCAGCCCGCCCACGGGTGGAGAGCGCGGCTGTTGTAGGTGAAGTAGCCCCCGGCCGAGGGCATCTTGCGCGCGTACTGGACGAGCACCCAGCCGAGCGCCAGCGTGATGACGAAGCCGATCGGATATGCGAGCGGGGCGTTCTGGCCTGCCAGCGAGACCACGAACGGCACGAAGAACAGCGCGGCCACGGCTGGCGCGATCAGCGCGACGCCCTGCATGATCGCGCCGGGAAGGCCCAGCGCCCCGGCCTCCAGGCGCGTGTGCTCGGCGAGGATCGTCTCGCTCTGCGTGCTCACGTAGCCCGCAGTGGAATCGGACATCTGCCGACCTCCTCTCGATCGTGATGTGGCATCAGGGCTTCGAGCTCGTCACCTCCCGGCGCGGCGCAGGATCCAGCGCGGGAAGCGGTCGATGCGAAAGGGCTCGAACAGCGACGGGCGGCGGCCGCTCGTGATCATCTCGGCCATCGCCTCGCCGGCCGGGTAGGAGAGCGTCATGCCGAGCATCGAGTAGCCGCTGGCGACGTACGCGTTCGTGTACGGCTGCGCCCAGTCGAGGATCGGCAGCCCGTCGACCGTCATCGGGCGCAGACCCGCCCACGGCTCCTCGTACTCGGGGGTCTCCAGGTCGACGTAGTCGCGCGCAAGGCGGAAGAGGTTGCCGATCCGGCGCTCGTCGATCCCGAGGTCGTAGCCGGAGAACTCCATCGTGCCGCCGATGCGGACGCGGTCGCCGAGCGGCGTCACGCCGGCGTGGATGTCCGCGAACAGGATCCCGTGGCGCGGCATCACCTTCGGCCGCAGCAGGAAGGAGTAGCCCTTGCCCGGCTGCATGGGGATGCGCACGCCCAGCTTGGCGGCGAGCGGGGTCGTCCACGAGCCCGCGGCGAGGACGACGTGGTCGGCGGCGAGCTCGCCGCCGGTCGTCCGCACGGCCCGCACCGCCGTCCCCGCGCGGTCGAAGCCGGTCACCTCGGTGCCCTCGACGATCTCGACCCCCAGCTCGCGCAGCCGCGCGCCCAGCCCGCGCACGAGCGTGTCCGCCTTCACGTTCCACTGCTCGGCGAGGTGGAAGCCGGCCTTGACGCGGTCGTTCAGCGCCGGCTCGAGCGCGTGGATCTCCTGCTCGCCGAGCACGTCCTCCGGAAGCTGGAAGCCGTGCCGGCGCATGCCCTCGAGGCTGCGCAGCACCTTGCGCGCGTCCTCCACCTCGGCGGTGGCGCAGACCATGCCGAGCTTCCACAGGTCGAAGCGGATGCCGTCCGCGACCATCCCGTCCACGAGCTCGAAGCAGCGCCTGCCGAGCGCGGCCAGCGCCGCCGTGCCACGGTCGTAGTCGCGCTGGTTGCAGTACGTCCAGAAGCGCAGCAGCCACGGCGCCAGGCGCGGCAGGTAGCCCGGCCGGAAGTAGAGCGCCGAGTCGGCGCGGACGAGCGCCCGCAGGCCGTAGATCGTCAGGCCCGGCTCGGGCAGCGGGCCGGCCTGGGCCGGCGCGATCCAGCCGCCGTTGCCCCAGGAGGAGGCGCTGCGCGCGCCCACCTCGGCCCGCTCGACCACGGTCACGTCGACGTCGCGGCGGCGCAGGTAGTAGGCGCAGCAGAGCCCGGCGATGCCGCCACCGACGACGACGGCCTTCACGACGGGATCCCGGCGGTCGCCTCGACCTCGATCAGCATTCCGGGCACCGTGAAGCCGGTGCAGATCGTCGTCCGCACGGGGCGCGGCGCCGGGAAGGTCTCCGCCCAGACGCGGTTCCAGACGCCGAAGTCCTCGGCGCGCAGCAGGTAGCACTGCACGCGCAACACGTGCTCGAACCCGGACCCCGCCTGCTCGAGCGACTCGCCGATCTGGCGCAGCACGTCGCGCGCCTGCTCCTCGAAGTCGTCGGAGACGACGCGCATCGTCGTCGTGTCGATGGGGGCGCGGCCGGAGAGGAAGAGCAGGTCGCCCCAGCGGACAGCGCTCGAGATGAGCGGCTCCTCGCCTCCGACGGGGAGCTCGCCGACAACGACGCGTTTCGTCATGTCAACCTCCGCTCGTCCGCTCTTTGAGAGAATCGATCATACGGTATGCTCGCCGACCGCAACACCGCCTTCCGCGTCGGCGTCACGCGCGACGTGCGGCGCCCGGACGGGACGTTCACGTTCGCCCCCTTCGACCTCGCGCCGCTCGAGCGTGCCGGCATCGCCTGGCGCTTCCTCGACGAGGACGCACGGCCGCTCACGCCCGACCTGCTCGCCGGCATCGACGGGCTCTACCACTTCTCGGCGCCGGTGACCGCGGCCAGCCTGGACGGCGTCGACCGCCTGGCCGTGATCGCGCGCCACGGCGTCGGGCTCGACTTCGTCGACCTCGCCGCCTGCACGGAGCACGGCATCGCCGTCACGATCACGCCGGAGGGGGTGACGCGGCCGATGGCCTCGGCCGCCGTGACGCTCGTGCTCGCGCTCGCCCACCGGCTGCGCGAGCGCGACCGCGCGCTGCACGAGGGCGACTGGGGCGCCGGGCGCTTCCAGCCGCAGGGAACCGGCCTGAGCGGACGCACGCTGGGCGTGATCGGCTACGGCCGCATCGGCCGCGACGTCGTGCGCCTGCTCGCGCCCTGGCGCATGCGCGTGCTCGTCACGCGGCGCACCCCGGTGGACGAGGAGGGCGTCACGCGCGTCCCGCTGGAGACGCTGCTGCGCGAGGCGGACGTCGTCGTCGTCGCCTGCCCGCTGACGCAGGAGACGCGCGGCCTGCTCGACGTGAAGCGGCTCGCCTTGCTGAAGCCGACGGCGTTGCTCGTCAACGTCGCGCGCGGAGCCGTCGTCGACCAGGCCGCGCTCGTCGCCGCGCTGCGCGAGGGCCGGCTCGCCGGCGCGGGCCTCGACGTGGTCGACCCCGAGCCGCTGCCCGCCGGCGACCCCCTGCTGGCGCTGCCCAACGTCGTCGGCGCGCCCCACTCGCTCGGCTACACGGACGAGCTGGTCCGCGGCTGCGTCGAGCAGGCGTGCGCGGCGCTCGTCGACGTCGCGTCCGGCCGCGTGCCGAACGATCTCGCCAACCCCGAGGTGCTGGACAACCCGCGCTTCGCCGAGAAGCTCGCCCGCTTCGCCGACCGAGGAGGATGAGATGACCGCCGCCGCCGCCAACCAGGCCGACGTCCGCGCCTACGAGGTGCACGCGCGCAGCACCGACGTGTTCGGGCGCGTGCTCTGCAGCGCGCGCGACCAGCACGTCGTGGTCGACGGCCCCGTCCAGAACGGCTGCCCCGGCGAGGCGCTCACCCCCGCCGAGGCGTTTCTGGCAGGGGTCGCCGCCTGCGGCGTCGAGCTGTTGCAGGTGCTCGCCCGCGATCAGGGGACGCCGCTCCGCTCCGTGCAGGTGGACGTGAGCGGCCGCATCGACCGCGGCCGGCGCGTGCACCCGGCCTACACCGTGTTCACCGACGTCGCCGTCCGCTTCCGCCTCGCCGGAGTGCCGCCGGCGGAGGCCGAGCGGCTGGTGGAATCGTTCAAGGGCAGGTGACCGCTCTTCGGCACGGTCGCAGTTGCGACCCCGGACACGACGGTGACGCTCGAGGTGACGGAGGACGCCGGCGCCGGCGCCGGCGCCGGCCCGGAAGGAGGCTCGCCATGACGGTGACGACGATCGCGCCCGACCGCCTGCGGCTGCTGCACGGCACGGAGGCGCCGCTGCAGGAGCTGCGGCCGCTCCGCGCCGGGCCGGTCTCGCTCTTCCTCGACGGCATCGACCTGCGCTACCTGCGTATCGGCGGCACGGAGCTCGTGCGGCGGATCTACACCGCCGTCCGCGACGTCGACTGGGACACGGTGCCGGGCACCGTCTCCGGCTTCGAGCTCGAGGAGCGAGACGCCGGCTTCCGCGTCGGGTTCGACGTCCGCCACACGCGCCGCGAGATCGATTTCTCCTGGCACGGCACGATCACGGGCGACGAGAGCGGCCGGATCGAGTTCCTCTTCGACGGCTGCGCGCAGCGCATCTGCCCCTACAACCGGATCGGCATCTGCGTCCACCACCCCTGGCGCGAGACCGCCGGCGCCCGCTACCGCGCGCGCACGCCGGCGGGCGAGATCGAGGGCACCTTCCCCGACCTGATCGGCCGACAGGCGATCGTCGAGGGCGCCTACCAGGCGCTCTTCCCCGCCTACGACCGTCTGGAGGTGGAGCTGCCCGCCGGCGGTGCGCTCCTGTTCGAGTTCGAGGGCGACCTCTGGGAGACGGAGGACCACCGCAACTGGACGGACGCCAACTTCAAGACCTACTCGACGCCGATCTCGCTCGGACGCCCCGCGCCGCTCGAGGCAGGGCAGCCGCTCCGGCAGCGGCTCGTCGTGACGCCGCTCGACGTGCCGTCCCAGCCGGCCGCCGGCGGCCCCGTGCGGCTCTCGCTCGGCGCGGCTACCGGCACGCGCGTGCCGCCGGTCGGGCTCGGCCAGGACCGCGACGCGCACCGTCCGGACGCGCGCGAGCGCGAGCTGCTGGCGGCGCTGGCGCCGGCGCACCTGCGCGTCGAGGTGCGCCTCGACCGGGACGACTGGCGCGAGACGCTCGCCGCCGGCCAGGACACCGCTGGCGCGGCGGGGGCCTCGCTCGAGCTCGCGCTGATGCTGCGCGACGAGCACGCCTCGGCGCTCGGCGACGTGGCCGCCGCGCTCGTGGGCGGGCCGCCGGTCGCGCGCGTGCTCGTCACCTGGGCGGGCGGGCGCACGGCGACACCGCTCGAGACGACGCCCGCCCACCTCGTCGGGCTCGCCCGCGACGCCCTGGCGGCCGCGGTACCCGACGCGGCCTTCGTCGGCGGCACCGAGATCTACTTCACCGAGATCAACCGCACGCGCCCGGAGCACGACGCCTGGGACGGCCTCTGCTACTCGATCTCGCCGCAGATCCACGCGTTCACCGACATCGACGTGATGGAGAACCTGGACGCGCAGGCGGAGACGGTCCGGAGCGCCCGGGCGATCGCGGGAGGCAAGCCGGTCGTCGTCTCCCCGATCACGCTGCGCCGGCGCGTCAACTTCCACGCCGCCGGCGAGCCGCCGCCGACCCCGCCCGGCCAGCTGCCCGACTCGGTGGACGTGCGCCAGTCGGCCCTGTTCGGCGCCGCCTGGACGGCGGGTAGCCTCAAGTACGTGTCCGAGGCGGGCGCCGGCTCGGTGACGTACTACGAGACGACGGGGTGGCGCGGGGTGGTCGAGCGGGCCGACGGCTCGGAGCTGCCCGAGCGGTTCCGCTCGCGCCCGGGCGAGGCGTTCCCGCTCTACCACCCGCTCGCGGACGCGATCGAGTGGGCGGGCGCGGAGGTGCTCGCGTGCGAGTCGAGCGACCTGCTCGCGGCCGTGGGGCTCGCCGTCCGGACGCCCGACGGCGCGACGCGGCTGCTGCTCGCCAACCTGACGCCCTTCGAGCGCGAGGTGGTCGTCGCCCCGCTCGACGGCGAGGTCGCCCTGCGGCGGCTCCACGAGGCGACCGCGGAGGAGGCGGGCGCCGACCCGCTCGCTTTCCGCGCGCGCCGCCAGCGGGCCTCGGCGAGCCGCGAGCTGCACCTGACGCTGCAGCCGTACGAGGTGGCGCGGATCGACGCGGCGGCGTCGAAGGCGCGAGGCGTGGGCGAGGCGTGAGCGAGGCGTGAGCGGGATGGGCGAGGCAAGCCTCGCCCCTGTCCGACAGCCCGCCGCCGCTCGCGCGCACCACCCGTTCGAGCACGCGCACCGCCTCGTCCGCGACCCCCGGGCCGATCCCCTCGCCCGGCAGGAGCGCGGGTCGCAGGTCACGTCAGCGCACCGACGCGAGGAAGGCCCGGTACTGCTCCACGTACTGCGCGATGCCGTCCCGGATCGACGCGTAGCGCGGCTCCCAGCCGAGCTGACTGCGGGCGTTCTCGATCGACAGCTCCGCGCGCAGCGCCGCCACCGGCTTCTCCGCCTCCGACAGCTCCTCGCCGATCTCGACGTCGGCGCCCGGCACGAGCTCGCGCACGATCTGGGCGACCTCGGTCGTGGTCGTCATCGCTCCGCCGCTGGAGCCGTAGAAGACGCGGTCGGCGTCGTCGGGGGCGTCGAGCATGGCGAGCACGAGCCCGGCGATGTCGCGCACGTGCGTGTAGGCGCGCGGATGCGCGCCGCCGAACTCGAAGTGGGCCGGCTCGCCGCGCACCGCGTTCTCCACCATCGCCTTGATCGGGCCGACGTACTGGTTCATCCCCAGCCCGTAGACGGCCGAGGGCCTGATCGTGCGGAAGTCGAAGCCGAGCGCCTGGTGGTAGGCGTAGAGGAGCACCTCGGCGGCCGCCTTCGTGGAGCCGTAGAAGTCGGTGCCGGGGCCTGCGTCCGCGAGCACGAGCGGGTGGTTGGCGTCGATCGGGCGGTAGACCACCCGCGGCAGCACGCCGATCGAGGAGAAGTTGACGAGCCGGGGGACGCCGAACGCGATCATCGCCTCGACGAGGTTGACGACGCCGCCGACGTTCACCTGGAACGCGGTCGAGCGGTTCGTGGCCAGGTAGGCGGGGTCGAGGATCATGCCCGCGTGCACGACCTCGTCCGGGCGGTGGCGGCGGAACACGTCGAGCACGCGCGCCTGGTCGCCGATCGAGGCGAGCTCGAGCGGCAGCGCGTCGACCTCCTCGCCGATCACGAAGCGCGCCTCCGGGATGAAGCTGCGCACGTCCAGCACGACCACCTTCCGGCCCGTGTCGAGCAGCGCCCGCACCAGGTGGCCGCCGATGAAGCCGGCGCCGCCGGTGACGAGCGTCGTCCGCTCCGACACCGGCTTGCGCTCCGCCCGCCCCGCGCCGATGTCGATCTCCGGCCGGGCCATGCCCTGCTCGTAGCGGCTATCGCTCATCCGCGCACCGCCCCCAGCGTCAGCCCGCGCACGAGGTGGCGCTGGATCAGGATCCCGATCGCGAGCGCGGGGATCAGCGACACCATCGTCAGCGCGCTCGCCTCGCCGTACTGGTTGCCCTGGAAGTTGGTGATGATCCCCGAGAGGACGACGGGCAGCGTCACGGCCTGGGTACGCGTGAGCACGAGCGCGAAGATGAACTCGGTCCAGGAGAGGATGAAGGCGAACGCCGCCGCGGAGACGATCCCCGGCGCCGCCAGCGGCCACGCCACCTTGCGCAGCGCCTGCACCCGCGTACAGCCGTCCACGAGCGCCGCCTCCTCCAGCTCGACCGGCATCTGGCGGAAGTAGGTGAACATCATCCAGACGGTGAACGGCATCGCGAACACCGTGTAGAGCAGGATCAGCCCCAAGTGCGTGTCCACGAGCGAGACGCCGATCCACTCGTTCGTGTAGCGGGCGTAGAGCAGGAAGACGGGGATGATGATCGCGATCGGCGGCATGATCCGCTGCGACAGGAACCAGAAGGCGAGGTGCTTGCCGCCGGTGCCGTAGCGCGCCATCGAGTATGCCGCCGCCGTCCCGATCACGACCGCGAGCACCGTCGTCGCGGAGGCGATCAGGAGCGAGTTCTCGAGCCCCGTCCAGCCGCGGAAGGCGTTCAGCGCCGTCGAGTAGTGCAGCCCCGTCGGCTCGCGCGGCCACCACACGGGCGGGTCGGCGAGCAGGTCCTCCTGCGGCTTGATCGACGTCACGGCGACCCAGTAGAGCGGCAGCAGCAGGAAGCCGAGGTAGAGCAGCACCAACAGCGCCCGCACGAGCGCGCCGGGCCGGAAGCGACTGCCGCGCACGACGCGCGTGGTGCCCGCCGCCCGGCTGCCGCGCAGCCCGCGCACCGGCTAGCCCTCCACCGGGCGCAGCATGCGGCGCACCAGCCAGAAGGAGACGAACGTGAGGATGATCGTGAACATCCACGCCCCGGCCGTGCCCTGGCCGAGGTGGAAGAACTGGAAGCCCTGCTGGTAGAGGTAGTACGACGACGTGTACGTCGACGTGCCCGGACCACCGCGCGTGAGCGAGTAGATGATGTCGAACAGCTTCGTCGCGTCGATGAAGCGGAACGTCACGGCGACGAGCACGATCGGCGTCAGCAGCGGCAGCGTGACGAAGAAGAACGACTGCCGCGGCCTGGCGCCGTCGATCTCCGTCGCCTCGTAGAGCTCGTCCGGGATGGCCGACAGGCCGGCGAGCAGGATGACGAACATGAACGGCGTCCACTGCCAGGCGTCGGCGAGGACGAGCGAGGCCCACGGCCACAGCCCGTCGATCGTGAAGTCGATCGAGACCGGGTGGCCGAGCAGGCCGCCCAGCAGCCAGTTGGCGGGCCCGAACGGGCGGCGCAGGAAGAGGTCGAAGAACCCGCCCACGATCACCGGGCTGATGAAGAGCGGAATCACGAACAGCACCATCAGCACCCGACGGCCGCGGAACGGGCGCAGCATGGCCAGCGCGAGCGCGAACCCGAGCCCGAGCTCGACGAGCACCGCGATCGTCGCGATCACGCCGGTGACCCAGAGCGAGTGCACCCAGACCGGGTCCTCCCAGACGGTGCGGAAGTTGTCGAGCCCTACCCACGGGTGCTCGTTCGAGACGGAGAAGTCGAACTGGACGAAGACGACCCAGAGCGAGAAGACGAGCGGGAAGATCGTCAGCAGGACGATGATCAGCACCGCCGGCGAGACGAGCAGCCAGCGGAGGTGGCGATCGACCCAGAGAGAGACGGGCCGCACCCGTCTCTCTCTGAGCGTCTCGGTGAGGACCGACACCGGCCCTGCTAGCTGATGTGCACTGCCTGACCGAGCTTGGCGATCGTGTTGCCCGCGGTCGCGCCCGGCAGCTTGAGGAACTCCGCGTACGCCTTGCGCTGGTTGGCGACCCCGAGCCGCTTCGTGATCGCGTCCCACTCCTTCGCCGCGTCGTCGAGGCCCGCCTTCACGTCCTTGCCCGCGTAGATGGCGGTCATGGCGCGGTCGATCGCGTTGGCGTAGTCGCCGGCGCCGCTCATGATCATGTCGATCACGGCGTTGTTGGCAGCGTTGTTGAGCGCGATCAGGTACTCCTTCGCCGACGGCCACAGCTTTCGGTAGGACGCGGCCTTGTAGTGCGAGATCCGGTACGGGTCGCGCAGCGTGTACGGGAGCTCGACCACCTGCAGCGAGATCGAGGGGCTCGTCAGCCACAGGTTGTAGAGGAACGCGGCCTCCGGGTTCTTCGAGTCGGCGGACACGCACTGGACGAAGCTACCCGCGTGCTCGCCGTTCTTGCCCGGCATGACCGCGTAGCCGACCTTGCCGACGATCTTCGACTTGGGCAGGAAGGCGAACGCCTTGTCGCGCTGCGCGTAGTTCTCGGAGATGCGGCCG
>Ga0070741_10021481_pt1 | contig 10035 bp, 7 predicted proteins | sample Coa_R1_4_FD_66440 | JGI IMG/M metagenome (GOLD analysis project Ga0070741, IMG submission 66440) | Surface soil microbial communities from Centralia Pennsylvania, which are recovering from an underground coalmine fire - Coalmine... | ecosystem: Environmental > Terrestrial > Soil > Unclassified ...
GAACTCCGAGTTCGGCTTCGACTACCTGCGCGACAACATGGCGGTCTCCCTCGACGGCGTCGTGCAGCGCGGCCACCACTACGCGATCGTGGACGAGGTCGACTCGATCCTGATCGACGAGGCGCGTACGCCCCTGATCATCTCCGGCGAGCCCACCACCGCCGCGAAGACCTACTACGACTTCGCGCGGATCGTCCCGGCGCTCAGCGGCGTCCAGCAGAAGAACATCAAGGTGGAGGACGAGCAGCTCGCGCAGCAGTACGACTACCTCTACGACGAGAAGCACAAGACCGTCGCCGCCACCGAGTCCGGGATCGAGAAGATCGAGCGGGCTCTCGGCATCGACAACCTGTACCACCCGTCGAACGGCCAGCTGGTCAACCACCTCCACCAGGCGCTGAAGGCGCAGGCGCTGTACAAGCCCGACGTCGACTACGTCGTCCAGGACGGCGAGGTGAAGATCGTCGACGAGTTCACCGGCCGCATCATGGAAGGACGCCGCTGGAGCGAGGGCTTGCACCAGGCGGTCGAGGCGAAGGAGGGCGTCTCGATCCAGGAGGAGCACCAGACGCTCGCGACGATCACCCTGCAGAACTACTTCCGCCTCTACACCGCCGAGAGTCCCGACGGCACGACCGGCAAGCTCGCCGGCATGACCGGTACCGCGAAGACCGAGGAGAAGGAGTTCGTCGAGATCTACGGCCTCGAAGTGGTCGAGATCCCGACCAACGTCCCGGTCGCGCGCGACGACAAGAACGACCTGATCTTCAAGACTGCCGAGGCGAAGTTCAACGCGGTCGTCGCCGACATCAAGGAGCGCAACGAGACCGGCCAGCCGATCCTCGTCGGCACGATCGCCGTCGAGACGTCCGAGTACCTCAGCACGCTGCTCACGCGTCAGGGCGTCAAGCACAACGTCCTGAACGCGAAGGAGCACGCGCGCGAGGCGGAGATCATCAAGGACGCCGGCCAGATCGGCGCCGTGACGATCGCGACGAACATGGCGGGCCGCGGCGTCGACATCAAGATCGACGACCAGGTGCGCGAGCTCGGCGGCCTGTACGTGCTCGGCACCGAGCGCCACGAGGCGCGCCGCATCGACAACCAGCTTCGCGGCCGCTCGGGTCGTCAGGGCGACCCCGGGGAGACGCGCTTCTACCTCTCCGGCACCGACGACCTCGTCCGCCTGTTCGCCGGCGACCGCATCCACAACATCATGGAGCGCTTCAAGCTCCCCGACGACCAGCCGATGGAGGCCGGGATCCTCTCGCGCCAGATCGAGAACGCGCAGAAGAAGGTCGAGGAGCAGAACTTCGTCGCACGGAAGAACGTCCTCAAGTACGACGACGTGATGAACACGCAGCGGCAGGTGATCTACGAGCAGCGCCGCCGCGTGCTCGAAGGCGCCGACCTCGGCGACGAGATTCGCGAGGAGTGGCTGCCGGAGGTGATCGCCGGCGTCGTCGAGCAGTTCACGTTCGACCAGGACAGCTCCGAGTGGGATCTCGGCGGCCTCGTCGCGGCGATGGACGCGGTGTACGGCACCGGCGTCACGGCCGAGGAGCTGCGTGCGCTCGACCAGGAGTCGATCACGCAGGAGTTCCTCGAGGACGCGCTCGAGGCGTACAAGGAACGCGAGGAGGACTTCGACAAGATCCAACCGGGGCTGATGCGCGACCTCGAGCGGTACATCGTGCTTCAGGTCGTCGACGTCCGCTGGCGCGAGCACCTCGAGAACATGGACTACCTGCGCGAGGGCATCCACCTGCGCGGGATGGCGCAGAAGGACCCGCTCGTCGAGTACCGCAACGAGGGCCACGTGATGTTCGCGCAGCTGAACGACGCGATCCGCGACGAGGTCGTCCAGTTGCTCTTCCACGCCGAGGTCGAAGCCGACCCGAACGCGTCCGCCGAGCTTCAGCAGCCGGCCGCCAACGGAGCAGGGGACGGCGCGCTCAGCTACGAGCACACGTCGCTGAGCGGCGCCGACGCGATCCTCGCCGCGGGCGGCGCCTCCACGGCCACCGCGGCGGTCGCCGGCGGCGGCGCGGTTGCGACCGGGCCGGCGAAGCCGGTCGTGAAGAGCGAGCTGGAGAACATCGGCCGCAACGATCCGTGCTGGTGCGGCTCCGGCAAGAAGTACAAGAAGTGCCACGGCGCTTGAGCCGTAGGCTCAGCGCCGGCTTCGCGCCTCCCGATCCGCATCTCACCGACGGCCGCGTCCGACTCGAGCCGCTCGCGCAGCGTGACGTCCCCGACGCGGTCGCCATGGCGGCCGACGAGGACACGAAGCGCTTCACGTTCCTGCCGAGCGACGCGGACGAATCGTGGGTCGCAGGGTGGATCGCACGCTACGAGGAGGGCTGGCCGGCCGTCGACCGCGCCGGCTTCTCGATCCGCGACGCGGCGACCGGCGAGTTCGCCGGCTTCGCCGCCATCGTGCGGCTCGACCTCGACGCCCGGCAAGGCGAGCTCGGATACGTCGTCTCGCCGCACGCTCGCGGCCGGGGCGCCGCGGCCGCGGCGGTCGGGCTCCTGACCCGCTGGGGCTTCGACGAGCTCGGCCTCGAGCGGCTCGAGCTGCGAATCGACACCGCGAACGAGGCGTCCGCGCGGGTCGCCGAGCGCGCGGGGTACCGGCTGGACGGCGTCCTGCGGTCGCTCGCCTTCAAGGAGGGGCGGCGGGTCGACACGGCTGTCTGGTCCCGGCTGCGAACCGACTAGTTAGGCTCTCCTCGTGAGCACGGCCGACCGCCGTCTGCTCGCCCGGGAAGCAGCGCTTTCCGCCGCGCTTGCGACGTCGCTCGCCGCGCTGCTCCTGTGGGCGACGCCGCCCGGAATCGACTGGGCCGCGCACGCGTACCAGCGCACGTTCCTGATCCAGCACGGCTTCACGATCTGGAACAACTTCTGGTACGCGGGCCGCTACTCGTTCGTCACCTACAGCCTGATCTACTACCCGCTCGCGGCGCTGTTCGGCATCCGCGTGCTCGCGCTCGCGTCGATCGGCACCGCCGCCGCTGCGTTCAGCCTCGTCGTGCTGCGCGAGTGGGGCTGGCGCGCGCGGATCTCGAGCCGCACGTTCGCGGTGCTGTGGGTCGGGATCGTCGGCTCGGCCGCGTTCCCGTTCGCGCTTGCGATGTCGTTCGCGCTGCTCTCGATCTGGGCGCTGCAGGGAGGGAGGCGCGGACGCTTCGCGGTCGGTGCGGTGCTGACGCTGGCGGCGAGCCCGCTCGCGTTCGTGCTGCTCGTGATCGTCGGCGCCGGCGTGCTGCTCTCGCGACGCAGCCTGCGGAACGTCGGGCTACCGGTCGCGGCTGTCGCCGGCGCGGGGCTGCTCGAGCTGCTGCTGTACCGCCTCTTCGGCGGCACGGGTCGTTTCCCGTTCCCGCTGCTCGAGCTGCTGCCCGCGCTCGTCTTCGTGGGCGTCGGCCTCATCGCGACGAGCGGCGTGCCCGCTGCGCGCGTGCTGCGCGGCTTCTTCTGGACGTACCTGGTCGTGCTGATCGCCGCGTACGTCGTCCCGTCGGGGCTCGGCTCGAACATCGACCGCGTCCGCTACATCGCGCTGCCGCTCGCGCTGATCGTCGTGACGCTGCGCCACTGGCGCCCGCTGTGGATCGTCGTGCCGGCGGTGGTGCTCGGCGCGGTCTGGAACCTCACGCCGATCGTCGACTCGTTCAGCCAGTCGTCGGGCGATCCCGAGGTCACGCGCACGTACTGGCAGCCCGCGATCGCGTACCTCCACCAGCATCTGAGCCCGTCGTTCCGGGTCGAGGCGGTCGACACGGTGGAGCACTGGCCGGCCGCGTACCTGCCCGAGGCGGGGATCCCGATCGTTCGCGGCTGGTACCGCCAGGGCGACTTCCCGACGAACGAGCTGCTCTACGACAAGCCGCTGCGCCGTGCCACATACGCGAAGTGGTTGCGAGGACTCGGCGTGCGCTACGTCGTCATCTCCGACGCGACACCGGACTACAGCTCGCGCGCCGAGGCGCAGCTGATCCGCGACGGCCGTTCCGGCCTGCTGCCGGTGTTCCGCGCGCCGCACGTCATCGTGTACGAGGTGCCGCGCGCGCTGCCGATCGTCACCGGCCCGGGGCTCGCGAGCATCGACTGGCTGTACTCGAACCGCGTCGTGTTCGAGGTCGCGAAGCCCGGCACGTACCGCGTCGCCGTTCGGTGGTCGCCCTACTGGAAGACGTCGCAGGGGTGCGTCGCCAAGGGGAAGGACGGGATGATCCGCATGCGCGTCGCGCGGGCCGGCATCGTCGACCTGCGGTTCGTGCTGACGGTGAGCCGCGGGCTCGACGCGATCGCCGGCGTCAGTCCCGCCGGCGCGTGCAGCTAACCTGGACGACGTGGCAGACGAAACCGCATCCCTGAGCGAACAGCTCGAGGAGCTCGGGGCCCAGCTCGACTGGGTCCGTGAGTACCTTTGACCCGGATGCGCTCGAAGGCCGCCTGCACGAGCTCGAACAGGAGCTGAGCGCACCGGGGTTCTGGGACGACCAGGCCCGCGCCGCGAAGGTCTCCTCGGAGCACGCGCGCGTGTCGCGCCGGCTCGAGGGCTACCGCAAGCTCCACCAGGACTACGACGACGCGCGCGAGCTCGCCGCGATGGACGGCGGCGAGATGGAGGACGAGATCGCCGCCGGGCTCGTGCCGCTGCGCGCGGAGGTCGAGCGGCTGCAGGAGGCCGCGCTCTTCGACGGCGAGTACGACGCCGGCGACGCGGTGCTGACGCTGCAGTCCGGGACCGGCGGCACGGACGCGCAGGACTGGACGGAGATGATGCTCCGCATGTACGAGCGGTGGGCCGCGAACCGCGGGTTCAAGGCGGAGCTGCTCGAGGCGAGCCCAGGGGAGGAGGCCGGCCTGAAGTCGGCGACGCTGAGCGTCACCGGCGAGAACGCGTACGGCGTGCTGAAGGCGGAGCGCGGCAAGCACCGCCTCGTGCGTCAGAGCCCGTTCGACCAGGCGCACCGCCGCCACACGGCGTTCGGCACCGTCATCGTCGCGCCGCTGCTGCCCGACGACACCGACGTCGAGATCGACGAAGGCGACCTGAAGATCGACACGTACCGCGCGCAGGGCGCCGGCGGCCAGCACGTCAACAAGACCGACAGCGCCGTCCGCATCACGCATTTGCCAACAGGCATCGTCGTGGCGATCCAGAACGAGCGATCGCAATCCGCGAACAAGCAGACGGCGATGCGGGTCCTGAAGGCCCGGCTGGTGGAGCGGGCCGAGGAGGAGCGCGAGGCCCTGCTGGCGAAGGAGCGTGGCGGAGCGGCCGACACCGGCTTCGGCGGCGAGTCGATCCGTTCCTACGTTTTGCACCCCTACCAGCTCGTCAAGGATGCGCGCACCGGCTACGAGACAGGAAACACCCAGGCCGTCCTGGACGGCGAGCTCGACCCGTTCATCCGGGAGTACCTGCTCGCCCGGGCGGCCGGGAGGGTCGTCTAGCCCGTCGGCTAAACTGGGATCACCTTTGCACCGGGGGAAGGGCCGCCTGAGCGGCGCCCGAGGTATCTGTGCTGGAACCTGACGTGACCACGACGCAAGCGGCAGCGACCGTGATCGAAGAGCCGATCGTCGCACCGGCTGCGCCGCCGAGCGCGGCGTCGATGATCGTGTTCGACTCCGTGACGAAGGTCTACGAGCCGGACGTCATGGCGCTGCGCGACGTGACGTTCCACATCGACAAGGGCGAGTTCGTGTTCATCGTCGGCGCGTCGGGCTCGGGCAAGTCGACGCTCGTGCGACTCCTGCTGAAGGAGCTCGACCCGACGAGCGGCAAGATCGTCATCGGCGGTCGCGACCTCGCGCGGCTCAAGGCGTCGAAGGTGCCGATGCTGCGCCGCAACATCGGGTGCGTGTTCCAGGACTTCAAGCTGCTGCCGAATCGCACCGCCGCCGAGAACGTCGCCTATGCGCTCAAGGTGCACGGTGAGAGCAACGCGAACATCCGGCGCAAGGTGCCCGAGGTGCTCGCGATGGTCGGTCTCTCGCACAAGATGGGGTCGCTGCCGAACGAGCTCTCGGGCGGCGAGCAGCAGCGCGTGTCGATCGCGCGCGCGTTCGTCAACCATCCGCCGCTCTTGGTCTGCGACGAGCCGACGGGGAACCTCGACCCGGACACGTCGGTCGGGATCATGCAGCTGCTCTATCGCATCAACCGCGCGGGCACGACGATCCTGATGGTGACCCACGACCGCGAGATGGTCGACAAGATGCGCAAGCGCGTCATCCAACTCGAAGACGGCCGGCTCGCGCGCGACGAGCGGCGCGGCGGCTACGAATGAGCGGAAGGTTCAAGCTCCTCGTCTCCGAAGCCTGGCGCTCCCTGGGAGCGAACCTCTCGACGACGGTCGCAGCGACGCTCACGGTGCTCATCGGGATGTTCCTGCTCGGGCTGTTCATCGCGCTCGGCACGTGGACGCTCTCGTGGTCGAACCACGTGAAGCAGGAGCTCATGGTGAAGGTCAACTTCGTCGGCGGCGAGCATCCCGCCTCACGGGCGGACGTCGACCGGCTCGCGCGCTCCCTTGCGCAGAACCCGTACGTCAAGCCCGGCGGTGTGAAGTACATCTCGAAGGCGCAGGGCTTCGCCGAGATGCGCAAGCAGTACCCGGACATCGTGCAGAACGTCCCGTCGAACCCGCTCGGCGACCGCCTCGACGTCACGCCGGACAAGGCCGAGGACGTCGACAAGCTCTACCACAGCATCGTCGCGAACGGGAAGCCGCCGGGTGTCGACAACGTCACGGACGGCAAGCAGATCTCGCACCGCATCCTCAAGGTGGCGCACGCGATCGAGATCGTCTTCACGGTCGCCACGATCATCCTGATCATCGCGTCGATCCTCCTGATCTCGAACACGATCCGTCTGTCGATCTTCTCGCGGCGACGTGAGATCGAGGTGATGAAGCTCGTCGGCGCGACGAACTGGTTCGTCCGCGGGCCGTTCATGCTCGAAGGTCTGATCACGGGCCTCGCCGGGGCGCTTCTCGCGATCTTCTTCCTCATCATCGGCAAGGCCGTGGCGCTGCCGTCGATCCTCGGGCACCTCTCGACCGACCCGACCGTGCACGCGTGGCCGTTCCCCGAGGTGGCGCTGGTCCTGCTCGCGATCGGCCTCGGCCTGGGCGCGGTCGGCTCCGGCGTCACGATCCGGCGATTCCTACAGGTCTAGTAGTCGAGGTAGCACGGAGAGGCAAGCTCCTCTCCGGCGAGCCGTACTTCACGCCCGGCGTGCCGATCGTGCTCGACGCGAAGGGCGCGGGCGATCTCGAGCCCGGCGACCTCGCCGTCGTGCATCCCGGCCGGGGCCGCGCGCGCGTCGAGCGCAACCTCGGCCCGGCGTCGCGGATCGAGAACGTGCTCGAGGCGCTGCTCGTCGAGCGCGGCGCGCGCGCCGAGTTCGAGCCGCACGACTTCCGCGACATCGACGCGTCGAACCGCGTCGACCTGCGCGACCTCGTCACGTACACGGTCGACCCGGATACGGCGAAGGACTTCGACGACGCGTTGTCGTTCCGCCGCGAGGCGGACGGCATCCGCGCGTGGGTGCACATCGCCGACGTGTCGTGGTTCGTCGGCGCCGGGACGCCGCTCGATCGCGGCGCGTCGCATCGCGGCTTCTCGACGTACGTGCCGGGCGCGGTCGCGCCGATGCTGCCGCACGAGCTCGCCGACGACCTGTGCTCGCTGCGGCCGTTCCAGGACAGGCTGTGCGTCACCGTCGAGCTCGGGCCGGGGGAGGAGCCGCGGTTCTACCGTTCGGTGATCCGCTCCGACGCGCGGCTCACCTACGGCGAGGCGGAGCGGCGCGAGGCGCCCCCCGCGGTGCTCGAGGCGCTCGAGCTGAACGACCTGCTGGCGCAGGAGCTCCGCGGGAGGCGCTTCGCGCGCGGGGCGCTGCAGGTGCAGACGCCGGAGGCGGTGTTCCGCTTCGACGGCGAGGGCGGCGTCGCGGACGCGTGGCTCGAGGGCGAGCCGCACGCGCACATGCTCGTCGAGGAGCTGATGATCCTGGCGAACGAGCAGGTCGGCGCGTTCCTCGCGTCGCGCCGGCGCGAGGCGCTGTACCGCGTGCACGAGCGGCCCGACCCGCAGGCGATCGAGCACCTGCTCGCGAAGCTCGCCGACCTCGGCGTCCCGACCCCGCCCGTGCCCGAGCGGCTGTCGCCGCAGGAGGCGGCGACGCTCGCGGGTGCGATCTCGGAGCGCATCGCCGAGTACACCCGGCAGTCGGGGCGCGGGCGGGAGGCGTTCCCGTCGCTCGTCCTGCGCGCGCTGAAGCAGGCGCGCTACGACCCGCACAACCTCGGCCATGCGGGCCTCGCGTCGACCGCGTACTGCCACTTCACCTCGCCGATCCGCCGCTACCCGGATCTCGTCGTCCATCGCGCGCTCCTGCGCGAGCTCGGCCTCGCCGACGACCCGCTGCCGGAGGATCTCGAGCACCTCGCGCAGCAGCTGTCGGAGCGCGAGCGCGAGGCGGCGCAGGTCGAGTACCTCGCCGACGAGATCTGCCTCGCGTGGCTGCTCGAGCGCAAGCTGTTCGAGCTCGGCTGGGAGCACCGCTTCGAGGGCGAGATCGTCGGGCTGATCGGCTCGGGGCTGTTCGCCCGCTTCGGTGAGGTGTTCGAGGGGTTCCTTCCGGCGCGGAAGCTGCGCGGCGAGTTCTTCGAGCTGAGCCCGCTCGGGACATCCCTGGTCGGCCGCACGACCGGCAAGGCGTACCGTCTCGGCGACCCGGTCGCCGTGCGCGTCGAGTCGATCGCCCGCAACGAGGGCAAGGTCGAGCTGGCGCTGGCGTAACCTGGCGCAAGACCATGGCCGAGAAGCTGATCGCCGAGAACCGCCGCGCGCGGCACGACTACGAGTTGCTCGACCGCTACGAGGCGGGCGTCGCGCTGACCGGCACCGAGGTGAAGTCGCTGCGCCAGGGGCGCGCGACGATCGCACAGGCGTACGCGGAGGTGCGCGACGGCGAGGCGTGGCTGCACGGCGCGGAGATCGCGGTCTACGACCACGGAAACATCGCGAACCACGAGCCGATGCGCTCGCGGAAGCTCCTGCTGCACCGGCGGGAGATCGACCGCCTCTACGGCACGATCCGCGAGAAGGGCCTCACGCTCGTGCCGACGCGCCTCTACTTCAAGGACGGCCGCGTGAAGGTCGAGCTGGCGGTCGCGCGCGGCAAGGAGCAGCGCGACAAGCGGCGCGACGTGCAGGAGCGCGACGCGCAGCGGCAGATCGAGCGCGCGCTGAAAGCGCGTAGGTAGCGCTCGTTCGGGGTACGTTCACTCTCCAACGACGAGGAGGGTTCGATGGCAGGCAAGGTGGCGGTCTTCGCGGCGGCGCTCGTGGCCGTGGTCGCGGCGACCGGGGCAGCAGCTGCGACGCGCGCGACGTCGCTCGATCCCGCGAAGCTCACGCTCCAGCCGGCCGACTTTCCCGGCTCGCACTCGCTGGGGTCGAGGCTCGCCGCGCAGGCGCCGATCGTCGGCGGGTACTCGCGCACGATCAAGCTCGCGAAGCCGTACGGCGCGTCGCGGTTCGGCGAGATCGTGAGCCTGTCGTTCGTGATCCAGGACGTGCAGACCGGGGCGCTCTTCTACCACCAGCTCGGCCGCGAGTTCTCGCAGAAGACGGAGCGCACCGCGCTCGCCAAGCAGTTCCTGGCGGGGGCAGGTCTCAAGTTCAAGCCGTCCGCAGTGACGATGACGAAGCCGCGCGGGCTCGGTCTCCCCGATTCGTCGATGGAGATCGGGTTCGTCGTGAAGTCGGGCAAGCTCAAGATCAACTTCGCCGTGACGCTCGTGCGCGTCGATCGTGTCATCGACGTGACGGTCGCCACCGGCATCGGTCACGCGGTTGCGTTCGCCGACACCGTCGCGGTGACGAAGCTCGCCGCCGGCCACATCTCCGCGGCGCTCGTCCCCGGAGCGGCGGCGGCGCCGACGATCAGCGGCACGGCCGCGCAGGGCCAGACGCTGAGCTCGACGAACGGCACGTGGT
>Ga0070741_10021482_pt1 | contig 10035 bp, 8 predicted proteins | sample Coa_R1_4_FD_66440 | JGI IMG/M metagenome (GOLD analysis project Ga0070741, IMG submission 66440) | Surface soil microbial communities from Centralia Pennsylvania, which are recovering from an underground coalmine fire - Coalmine... | ecosystem: Environmental > Terrestrial > Soil > Unclassified ...
GACTCTTCCCGAAGACCTTCGCGGGCGGTTCGAGCGGGGCGAGCGGCTGGCCTTCCGCATCCCGGTGGCCATCAAGCGGAAGAAGAGCCGCCCGGCGATGTCGTACTTCGATCTCTTTCTGGAACGGGACGACGATCTCAAACGCGGCGAGCACCACTTCATCCGCCGCGGCATCACCATCCCCGAGGTGAAGACGATGCGCGATCAGCCGGTGCGCGCGCTGGTGGTGGTCGAGGACGACGCCCTGGCCACGTTTCTCGGCGACGCGGAGAATCCGGCGCACTCCGACTGGTCGGAGCGTTCGGACAAGATCCGCGAGGTGTATGACCACGGTCCGTGGACCGTACGCTACATCAAACAGAGCGTGGACCGGATCGTGGCGGCGTTGTCCCGGGCACCCGAAGGGCGCGTGCGCGATTTTCTGTCGGAGATTTTTTCGCTTCCCGGAGGAGCGGCAGGAGACGAGGAGGCGGCCGCGGCGCAGGGCGGGGAGCGGACCGCGGCGATGCGGACGGCCTCGCCGCGGGTACCGATCCGCGAGCCCAGGCCGCGCCCGGCGATCTCCGCGACCCGCGGCGGCTTCACCATCCGCGGCAGCGGCGATCCCGCCGACGCCGGCACGCCGTTCGTGGCGGAGATGGCCTACCGCACGCGCGGCGGCAATCCCTTCCGCAAATACAGTCCGTTCGATTTCGAGATCGGCGCAAACGGGATCGAAGTGGAAGCGGAGGGCGCGGTCATTCGGTCCGCGGCCGCAAACCGCATCGAATTCATTCCTTCGCGCCCCGACTTTCACCTCTTCGTCGGCGGATTCGACCGCCGGCGCGACGTCATGGTCCGCCTGCAGCGACAGGACGGGAACAGCGAATGAGCTCGGTCGTCCGCAAGCTGAACTTCACCGAGCGGGCGAAGATCCCGAAGTCGAGCGTCCGTTTCGAAGTGCGGCGCGGCGAGGATGGAGTCCTCTGCTTCGATGCGGAAATGGCCCTGGGCGACATCGACCTGCCCCCGCATGCCCGCGTCTACATCGAGGCCTGGTACCGCACGTCGTACATGCGCTTCGATTGCGGAACGGCCGGCGCGCTGTCGATTCCGCGCGACCGGCGCCTGACCGAAATCGACAGCCGCGACGTCGTCCGCTTCCGGGTCAAAGTCGTCGACAACTCCGCGGGCGAGCATCGCATCGTCGCCGTCGCCGACGACATCCTGGCGGTGGCGCGCAGCGGAAGCGAGGCGCAACGCGTTTCCCTGCTTCCGGTCAGCTTCGAGGACCTCGGCGACGAGGTGTGGAGGCTGCACTATGAACTGACCGGCCCGGTGCTCGAGCTGAACAACCGCATTGCCGGCATCGAGCAGACCGCGAAGCACGACGCGCGCTTCTTCGCTCTCGTCTATCCGGCGGTAGTGCGGGAGATTCTGACCCGCATCCTGATCATCGAGCAGCATCCGGCGGCCGAGGACGATGAATGGTGGAGCCTCTGGCTGCGCTGGGCCGCGGAACTCACCGGAACGCCGGTCCCGCCGGAATCTGACGAGCACGAGTCGTGGATCGCCGAGGCGGTGGCCGCGTTCTGCGGGCGTCATGACGTGGTGCGGCGCATGGCGCCGGAGGACGGCGATGCCTAACGTCCGCCGGCTCAACGCGCGAGGGATCGGCGAGTTCCGGGCGTTCCTGCGCGCCATTCGGGCGGGAGCGGAGTTTCAAGCGAGCCCCGCGATCCTCTATGTCGACGAATATTCGGCCGCCCTCCCCGTTCGAATGCCGGTCGAACCGCGCGCGTTCGGGAGCAAGTTCGAGGCGGCGGCATATCTGCACGAGGTGCTGCGCCCGATCGACGGGCCGGCCATCGGCGACGATACCGGGCTGTGGAGCTGGCTCGCGCTGTTCTATTTCGATCAGCTCTCGCCGGTCGGGAGCGATGGAAAACGGCGGCCGCGCGCCGACTATCACTACATCCCCGGCGGCGAAGGATGGGGACGAAGCCGGCACCTGCTCGCCGGCCCTTACCGCCTGTTCGATCTCTACGGTGAGCGCGCGCGGCTGCTGCTCTATCCGCCGGTCCATCAGCACGGGCAGTTCATCTACGACCTCGGATCCCGGCGCGATCTGCTGACCAATCGCGGGCTGATCGAGGCGATCGACTTGCTGTACTGGGACCCGAAGCGCGGGCGCCCCAAACGCGGCGCCACCACCGAATCCCAGCCGGGAAACCTGCGGCGGCTGATCGCCGTCGCCCAGCAGCTCGACTTCAACTACGACCTGTACGGCATGACCGCGGCGGAGATCCTCGCGCTGCTCCCGCCGGAATTCGACGCCTGGAAAGAACGTGCCCCGCGCCTGGAAATGACGGCCGGTGATGGAGTTCAGGGGAGCCGCACGCTGTCTCTCCCTCGCCAGGGATGAGACCCCCTGGAATCGCGATGCGGCCGCTCTGCTGTTTGCCTGACGGGGCCGAGCATTCCCTGCGCCGGCTCCCTGGTACGATAGTCGGATACGCCACGACGCGCTGCTGTTTCGCCGCGCCTATCCGCGTTCGCCCGGGGAGTTGCGGCGCGCGGAAGCGGCGCTGCGCAAGATCCGGCTGCGCGATCAGCTCCTCGATCCCGAGGTCTCCGGCATCGCCGGCACCTCGGTGGACATGATCTTCTCCTACGAGATGGCGCGGTGGTGTGCTGCCTCGGACGGATCGCGCCAGGGCTTGACCGCGGCCGAGATCCTTGCACTGCTGCCGCCGGAATTCGACGCCTGAAAAGAGCGCGATCCCCGCGCTGCATGAAGCCGATGTCATTGGTCTCGAATCCCGGCATGGAAGTCGTAGCGCGCCGGCGCCTGCTGCGCCGGCGAACCGTTCAGTGCTCGACCGGCCCCATGGTCTCGTCGAACCATTTGGTGAGCGTGGGGATGAGGATCTCCGCCGGCGGGACGTGCGCTCCTTCGAAAATCTGCAGGCGCTTCGGCTCGGAGAGCAGACGGAACATCGGTTCCGTTTCGGTCTGCAGCGGCGTGTCCTCGTCGTAGCGTCCGTCGAGCATCAGCTTCGGAGCGCGGATCCGCGACACAAAGTTGATCCGGTTCGCCGCGGGAGCGTAATGCCGCTCGCCGCGAGCGATTCCCGTCCCGCCAAACATCACCGACCGATACCGGGAATCGAGCGCTGTAACGAAGACTCCCGGACCGCCGCCGGCGCTCAGCCCGTAGAGCGCGATCCGAGCGTGATCGATGTCCGCGCGTGACTCGAGATAGTCGAGGCCGCGCCGCATCTCGGTAGTGCGCTGCACGTTGTAGTCGACAAACTCGTCCTGCGATGGATCAGGGGCGACCCAGTCCGGCGGCGACGGGCGCCCGAGGAAGCCTTCCAGAACGACGGAGAAGATCGCGCGCCCACCGCGAATGACCGGCGCAAGCTGCACCTCGATGCTGTGCGGCAGCGTCCGAAATCCGCCGGTGACGTCGCCCGCGGGCGCGTACTGGATCACCTGCAGCGGGCGCCGGAATCCTTTCGGCAGGTAGAGGTACGCCGGCACCGACTTCCCCGACACGGTGTAGATGATCTTCTCGCGCGTCCAGTCGGGCGTTTCCACGCGCTCGACTACATGGGCGTTCAACGGCTCGCGTTTGTACTCGTACCGCCGGGCGAATTCGGCGAAGGTCCTGTCATCGACCGGCGTGTAGAGCGGGACCGCGCTCGACGGATTGATGGCGAAGTCGCCCTCATCGCCGCCGGTGGAGCGCACGCATCGGAATCCGAGAGTCGGCGCGGAGTAGAACGGCGGAAAGGCGGCGGTCTGACCGAAGGCATACATCGCATCTTTCCACGATCCGCCGCGCGCCGCGTACCCGGGAGCGATCGCGTTGCGGCACCACTCGGAGACATTGCCGGCCATGTTGAGCGCACCGTAGGGACTGGCGCCGAAGGGGAGCGAATCGACCGGCATCGTTCCTTCGCCGCGAAAATTCGCGCGCTCGTTCACATCGATTCCCTCCCCCACCAGTCCCCAGGGGAAGGAATTGACGATTGTCGGTCCCGCGTGGCGAGCGGCCTTCTCCCACTGATAAATGGTGGGCAGCGCCTTCCCGCTCCACCGCGCGAACGCCGCCGCCTCGTACCAGGTGATGTCGGTGACCGGGTGATTCTCGCGTCCGGCCGGCGGAGCGCCGCCGATCCATCCGCGCGGTCCCGGGAGCCCGGTCGTGTCGTGGAACCGCGCCATCGCCTGCTCGAATGACAACGTTTTTCCGTTCTCCACGAAGGGGGTCTCCCAGAACTCGGGCCGGCGATAGCCTCCCGCGCGAACGAACTGCTCGAAATCGCGATTGGAAATCTCGCAGCGATCGATGAAAAAATCGCCCAGCTCGACCTCCCGCTCGCTCGGCCGGTAGAAGCCGGCGAGACGATACGGCCCCCTCTCCACCAGCACCATCCCCGGCGGCACCTTCGAAGCCTCGGCGAGCTTCATATGCACCGTCTGCTTCTGCACGAACGGCTCGCCGCGGTAGTAGATCGGCGTCGTGGAGATGGTCCGCACGCCGTTCGCGTAGCCCGGTTTCACGAGCGTCATCAGATAGTCCGCGCGAGCGAGGCGCGGGATGGTCAGCGGCGTCACTCCCATGCGCACGCGCTGATCGGGACCTCCGAACCGCTGCAGGTAAACGACCGCGCCCGGGGGATCGCTCTCGATCCGCAGACGATCGGAGGTGCGGGAGATGATGTCGCGGATGCGATCGTCGTTCGGCAGGATCATCGCCGCCTCGACCGCGGTCTGGTAGGCATCGGCGAGCTTGTGCTGACTCACCAGGCTCTCGGCCGCGTCGATCTTCAGCAGCGCGTCGCGGCGCGCGCGTGCCTGCTCGAGTTTCCACCACCCGGCGCCGGCGATCGCGATCACCGCCGCCACGAGAGCGACCGCCAGCGTGACGCCCCTGCTCCGGCGCACGGACGGCGTGATGACGATCCCCTCGCGCGACATCAGCCGGAGCTGCTCGTGCATCTCCCCCGCGTCGCGATATCGCTCGTCGACGTTCTTCGCCAGCGCCTTGCGCACGAGCGCTTCGAGTTTCGGCGGCGCGTCGGCGCGCAGCCCGTGCAACGGCGGCGGCGCTTTCGACAGGATCGCTGTCACCACCTCGGAGGTTGTCCCTCCTTCGAAGGGGCGCCGGCCGGCGAGCATTTCGTAGAAAACCACGCCGAGGGAGAAGACATCGGCGGCGGGGGTGACATCGCCGCCGACGAGCTGTTCCGGGGCCATGTAGGCGATGGTTCCCATGGCCACGCCGGGATTGGTCTTCACCAGCGTGGCCGCGTCTTCGCCGCGGATCTCGCGCAGCTTCGCCAGGCCGAAATCGAGGACCTTGGCATAGCCGTCGGCGGTGATGATCACGTTCTCCGGCTTGAGGTCGCGGTGGACGATGCCCGCCTTGTGCGCGGCGGCGATCGCCGCGGCGATCTGCGTGGCGAGATCGAGGACGGCGTCGACCGGCATCCGGCCGCGCGACAGGCGCGCGCGCAGGGTGTCGCCCTCGATGTACTCCATGGCGATGAAGTGCAGGCGGTCGTGCGCGCCGATCTCGTAGACGTGCGCGACGTTCGGATGGTGGAGGGCGGAGGTCGCTTTTGCCTCCTGCATGAAGCGGCGAATGCGATCGCCTCCCGATTCTTCCGGAAGGATCTTCACAGCCACGCTGCGCTCGAGATCGTGATCGAAGGCGAGGTAGACCTCCCCCATCCCGCCCGCCCCGAGCAGCGAGCGGATTTCATAACGCCCGAGGCGTGCGCCGGGAGCGAGAGTCATCGGTGTGGGAAGATTCTACAGGCCTTTGGCTTGCCTCGGCTCGCACTCCCGGTTCGAGCCGTTTATGCGATGATTCGGCTCGATCGGCCATGACTGTCAGGAAAACGGCGGGGGCGTTGTTCCTGCTGCTCGCCACTCCGCTGTTCGCGAAGTCGCTCGACTGGCGGGCGCTCGATGTCGAGGCCAGGCTCGATCGCGACGGCCGGTTGCATGTTGTCGAGCGGCAGGCGATGGTCTTCGACGGCGATTGGAACGGCGGCGAGCGGACATTTCGCATCGGCGCGGGACAATCGCTCCAATTCGAGTCGATCGCGCGTGTGGAAGGCGGCGTGGAGAAGGCGCTGGTCCGCTCCGACCTGAGCAAGGTCGACCACTACGACTTCACATCGCCTGTCGTGCTCCGCTGGCGCAGCCGTCTGCCCGACGACCCGCCGTTCGTCAACAAGGAAATCATTTATGTCCTCCGCTACACGCTGAGCGGCGTTCTGCGCGAGAGCGGCGGCACGTACCGGTTCAATCACGACTTCGCCTTTCCCGACCGCGACGGAATCATTCAGCACTTCGCGCTGCGCTTCGACGTCGATCCTGTCTGGCACGGCGCGACGTCGCCGGTGGTGATCGAGCGCAACGGCATTCCGCCCGGCCAGAGCGTCGTGGTGCCGCTGACCCTGCAGTTCACCGGCGCCACTCCGCCGCAAAACGTCGCTCACACTCTATCGGCCGTGGTCATCAACGCGGTCCTCGCGCTCTTCCTCCTGGCGGTGGCCTTTCTGCTCTTCGAGTTCGTCTCCGTCGAGCGGGCCAAGGGACGCTTCGCCCCGGTTCCTGCCGACTCCGTCGATGAGGCCTTCCTGCGGGAGCACCTCTTCGTGCTGTTGCCGGAGGTCGCCGGAACGGCAATCGACGGCAAGACCGCCGCCCCCGAGGTGGCGGCGGTGCTGGCGAGGATGACGCAGGAGGGAAAGCTGTCGAGCGGCGTGGAATCGCGCGGGGGATTGTTGAAGCACAAGGTGCTCTGCCTGACGCTGCTGGTGGACGACGACGCGCTGACGGGATACGAGCAGAAGCTGGTGCGCAAACTCTTCTTCGGCGCGAAGAATACCGACACCGACCGCATCGCCAAACACTACAAAACGACGGGTTTCAATCCCGCGGAGATCATCGAGCCCGGGATCAAGAACGAGCTGCAGAAACTCCGGGGATGGACACGCGAGCCCCAGCGCGCGAACTGGAAGCGCGACTGGATGATCGTCGGCGGTGCGCTGCTCCTGATGATTGTTGCCGCGCTGCGTGGCGGAAACGACACCGGCGTGGTGATCTTTCTCTTCTTCGCCGGCGCGCTGAGCCTCGGATGCGCGAGCGCGGCGGCGAACCTGAACGCGCGCGGGCTGACCTATCCGATCGCCCGTATCGCCATCCCGGCGATTTTTCTCGCACCCCTCTACTGGCTGGCCATCGCCTACACCCGCGGCGCGGCGTCGACGCTGCTCCGCTTTCTGACTCCGGTGGCCCTCTGCGCCTGGGCGGCGTCGATCACCAAGCTGACGCTCGATCAGTTGCGCAGTCCCGAATCGCCGGAGCGGATGGCACTGCGCCACAGACTGTACGCGGCGCGTCACTATTTCATCCGCGAACTTCGTTCGCCCACCCCCCGGCTGCGCGATGAATGGTATCCGTATTTTCTCGCCTTCGGCCTGGGGCGGAATCTCGACCGCTGGTTCGGAGCGCACGGCGGCGAAATGGCCACAACCGGCACTTCGGAATCCGCGGCCACGTCCTCTTCCCACTCCTCCGGCCCGGCCGGCTTCACGGGTGGTGGCGGGGCTTTCGGGGGCGCCGGAGCTTCGGGCGGCTGGGCCATCGCCGCGGCGGCGATGGGAGCCGGTGTCTCCGCACCGTCATCGAGCAGCAGCGGATCGAGCAGCAGCTCGAGCTCCTCGAGCAGCTCGAGCTCGGGCGGCGGCGGGGGCGGCGGGTGGTGAGAGGGGTCAGGTCTTTGATTCTTCTTTTTCTACCACCTGTAGAAAAAGAAGAATCAAAGACCTGACCCCTTCTACTCCTCGCCGAACAGCGGTTTGCCGGCCAGGCGGAGGGGACTATTATGCGTCAGGGGACGTCTACGAGCAGCGGCCGGTGATCCGAAGCCTCGGTGTCGATCACGAAGAATCGATCGTCACGACGAGCGCAACGCGCGGCTCGGTCGACCCGCCCGCCCGCACCTGGGGCGGCGTGACCTTCAGATCGACGACCTCGCGCGCGATGATGGGCCATCGCGAGAGGATGGCGATCCCGTACTCGCCGCCCTGGTAGTCGAGCGACTTCCCGAACTGCGCATGCATCCCGGTGAGCCGCGTCAGCTCCGCGACCTGGTCGACATTCCCCGACCGCACTGTGTTGCGGTCGACCTCCTGCAGCAGAACGATATCCGCCCCCGCCGTCCGCACCACCTCCGCCACCCGCTCGAGGTTTCCGGCTCCCGCCGCATCCTTCCCCGAGTTCCGAGGGATCCTGGTTCCATCGCGAGGTGGTTATTCCGGACCCTGAGCGGATCGTAGGTGGCGTCGATTCGAAGGTCACCGCCCTCCGCAACGAAATGCTCTCTCATTTCGATGCGCTCGAGGTGGGGTTCGACCGCCACGAAAGCGAAGCCTCGAGGATCGCATTGCAGCACTCGAAGTGCGGATGACCGCGGTCGAACAGAGTCTTGACGCTCTCCGGTCGGAGGTCACCGCGCTCAAGGCGCGGGTCGCTGCCCTTGAAGAGAAGATCGCGGAGCTGGAACGCGAAATCTGAGAACCAGGGCGGCGGCGTGGCCGCCGCACCCCAGATCGTTCACCGGTTTTTCTGCGCGATGCGGCGCAGCTCGCGGATCTCGTCGGCGAAGTGGCTCGTCAGATTCTGCTCCAGCAGCGAGCCGGCGGGAGCTCCGGCCATGGCGCGCTGCAGGTGTTCGCGGTGTGCCGCTTTGTGTGTATCGAGGGTGATCACGGCGGCCGCAAACTCCATCGCCGGATCGTTCCCTCGCAACTCGAGGGCGCGCGCGACCAGGCTGTATCCGTCCTGGCGCGGGTCCGTCTGCTGGAACTTCCAGAACTCCTCCTTCGCATTCGCCGAGATCCAATGCGCCTGGCGACAGGTCTCGGTGAGATACCCGATGTCGAACAGTGCAAGCGCGTATTCGGGAGTGTTCTTCGGCTTGACGGCCACGCGGGCCTGGAGGCGGGCCAGCAACTGTCCGGCGAGCGCGGCGTCGTTGCGCGCATAGACGGTGGCGCGCCGCAGCGTCTCCATGCGGACGAGCACCGGCGTGTCCGGCGTCAGCAGCGCCAGCGTGTCGCCGACCAGTCCCTTCGGGTCATAGTCTTGATCGATCCGGCTCCAGCTCGGGCCTTGCCACGGTAGCGATCTCGCCGAACCGATGTCGAACGGACCACAGATCAGCGGCGGCCCCGCCAGAGCGGTCGTGGCCAGGAGCATCGTGACAACCAGGGTCAGTGCAGTGCGCATGGGTTCCTCCTTTTCGGGAAGAGGACGCAGCCCCGCCGCGAGTGTTAACCGGTTAACACTCTCCCTCGCCGCCGCGTCTACTACGAATGGGCGCAATTGACTTGGGACTGGGAATCGAGCAGTGTCCAGCGGCGTGGGGGCCAGCGCTGACGGCAAGCGACAATCAGACTGCCTCGGTGGCGGCGCTGGTCAACGGTGCCCGTGGCGGCGACCGTTCCGCCTTCGGCTGTCTGTACGAGCGTTTCGCGCCGATGGTGCACGGCCTGCTGCTGGCGCGCGTCGCGCCGCAGGACGCCGACGACCTGACCCAGGAGGTGTTCCTCAGCGCGCTGCAACGGCTGCACGCCTTGCGCAACGCGGAGGCGTTCGGCGCGTGGATCGCGGCGATCGCGCGGAATGCGGCAATCGATCTTGCCCGGCGATCGCCGGCCACCCGTGAGTTGTCCGAGGCTCTCGATGCCCCGCGCCGCCCGTCGGCGGAGGCGGCGGAAGTGCTGGCAATCATCCGCCGTCTGCCTGAGGCGTATCGCGAGACGCTCATCCTGCGACTGGTCGAAGGGATGACCGGACCGGAGATCGCCGCGCGCACCGGGCTGCGTGCCGGTTCGGTCCGAGTCAATCTCCATCGAGGAATGAAGCTGTTGCGGGAAAAGCTGGAAGGGAGCAGGACCCACGAGTGACAACTATCTGTGGGACGGCTCCGGCGAACCTGAGCCGGAGCTCGCCCGGCTGGAAACG
>Ga0070741_10021483_pt1 | contig 10034 bp, 4 predicted proteins | sample Coa_R1_4_FD_66440 | JGI IMG/M metagenome (GOLD analysis project Ga0070741, IMG submission 66440) | Surface soil microbial communities from Centralia Pennsylvania, which are recovering from an underground coalmine fire - Coalmine... | ecosystem: Environmental > Terrestrial > Soil > Unclassified ...
ACTCACGCCAACGAGCCCGTCATTGGCTCGAAGCGCCAGGAGCGCGGCTGCCGCTTTTTGTCCCACTTCGACACCAGCATTGATAGCCTGAGCACTTGCGTTTAGCGAGGCAAGGTAGCCGCTCTGACCAATTAACAGGTTGTGGCGCGAATCGAAAAGTAGGGGCGTACCAGTGAGAGTACCGGATCCAACCGGCTTACCGTCAGCATAGGTTTGGTAAGCATTGCTTGATACGGTGTGTGCAAAATGATGCCATACACCAGGAACATAGGGAAAAACAGCATTAGCAGACATATTCAGCCACCAATTCCCGTTTCCGATATCCTCCCAAATTCCGGCCGAATCCGACTTTTGCGTCGAAACTCGCATCCGATGGCTGCCTTGACCCAAACATTGAGCCTGAAGTGGGCTTGGCCCATTCCTCAACGGTGAAGGAGCCCGACAGCGAGTTCCCAGGTCTGGCTGTAAATCGAACCAGACCCGCTGAAAGTGGCAGCACCTCCGACCATTCCTGCCACCGGAGAAACACTGCTTACTGTGCCGGAGTACGGCCCTACAGAATCGGCGCCGTTCACCGACGTCCTGTTGCCCATGTGATAAACAGCGACATAACCGTTGCTCCACACGCCCGCTTTGCTTTCCTGCGGCAACGTCACAGCGCCGTTTCCGTACCACATGTAGATAGTTGTGTCGTTCGTATGCGATAAGTTCGGCACCCTGACCCAGAAATTGGCCGCTCCAGTCGCCGGGTCATACGTGTCAATCTCGTGGTCCTGGAATACGCCGTTTGTTGCGAATGTGTCGCCGGAAAACGGCGCACGGTCGGTGTCGCCAAACAACTCGATTGTGCTGACGTTCAATGAAGCGATGGATCCCAATACGGTCAACTCCGGGACAGTTCCTATCTCCGTGACGGGATTCAGCGGAGTGTTGTCGGGCAATTATTCGCTTGATGCAACTGGTAAAGTCCTGACGTTCACGCCGGCAGGGCCATTCCCTGGCAATGCCAAGGTTAATATTCAGGTCGCCGCAAATGGGATCGCCGATCTCAACGGCAACCACCTCAGCAACGCGTTCATCAGCAGTTTCACAACCGGAGCATCGACAGATACAACGCACCCGCAGGTGCTGTCCGTAACTCCGAATGACGGAATGACATCGGTCGCGAGAAACAGCACAGTCGTACTGACATTTTCCGAATCGGTCAATCCCTCGACTGTAACGGCTGGCACCATTGGTCTCCTCGCCCATGGTGCTTCAATCGGCGTCGGAATCAACATTTCGACTGATAATCGAACCGTCACGTTGAATGCGTTTGGTTTACCGGCGAACACTACAATAGCCGTGGTTGCGACTGGCGCGATCACAGACTTGTCAGGAAACCCATTGGTGAATTTCCAGAGCCAGTTCACCACAGGTGATACTGATCTCAACCACCCAAACGTCGTTGCTCAACGCCCCGGCAACGGAGCTACGGCGGTCCCCATCAACAATAGCGTTGTCATTTACTTCAACGAGGCGATGAACGCATCCAGTGTTCAAGGGGCGGTGCACGTTTCACAGAACGGGAATGCCATCAACGGAACAGTACAGGCTACCGAGAACGGCCAAGTGGCCACATTCATACCCAACGCACCATTTCCACCGGGTACAAACATTCAGGTAGCCGTAGACACGACCGCTTTGGATCTAGACGGCAACACGTCGTACAACTATCAAGGCTCGTTCACCACTGCTGCAGATAATTCGAATGCTGCGCTTCAGCTGATTGCAGCAGGTCCAGCTTCGGGAACCCATCCGATTCCCACGAATGCCGTTCTGGATTTCGAGTTTAGTGAACCCCTCGACACCACCAAATTGACTAACACATCTGTGCAGTGCCAGCAATTCCAGTCATGGGTACAAACCTCGGTTCTGCCAATCGGGAACGGCTCTATGTTGCAGGTGATACGACGGTTCCCATTCGCCCCAAACGCGGACATCCGGTGCTCCCTGGATCCAAGCATTACGGGTGTCAATGGATTGCAGCTTTCGGGAGGGGCTAGTGTTGGGTACACCACCGGTGCAGCCGCGGACACCACGGCTCCCCGGATTGTGTCTGTGTCTCCTCCGAACGGTTGGACGAACGTGGGCGATAACTCCTACATCCGACTTATCTTCAGCGAGCCAATCAATCCGCTAACCGTCAATCCGAATACAGTTCAACTCAGCGGCGGCGGATATGCCCTGGTGCCGGACTCGATTTCGTTCACCAACAATAACCAAAGCGTCATGATCGTGCCGCACGCGCCACTGCCGGACTCGACCGTGATGACCTTGGAGATAAACGGAGTTACTGATTTAGCCGGCAATGCAGTTGCACCGCAGACAACGCAGTTTACGACCGGAGTCGGACCGGATCTACTTCCACCCGCTGTGGTCGGGGTCAGCCCATATGACGGTGCCGCCAACGTACCGACAAATTCCGTTGTGGTTGTACAGCTCGATACGCCGATTGATCCAAGCACTGTCTCCGCTTCGGGTATCAGCGTTGACTACAACGGTCAGCTTTTGCCGGAAACATTCTCTGTTAGCTCTGATGGTGAGACCATCAGCTTCCTGCCGAGTAGCCCTATGCCTGCCAATTCGTCGATGAGCGCCAGTTGGGGGAGCGGTATCACTGATCTCGCGGGGAACAGTTGTTGCAGCGGGCCCTGGCACGCCAATTTTCAGACCGGCGCTGGGCCAAACGCGACCGCCCCTCAGGTCGTACAAACAAGCCCAGCAAACGGCGCGACTGCGCTGCCCACAAATGTCCAGATCGTCATCCAATTCAATGAACCGATTGACGGTGCGAAATTAAACGGCGTAACTCTTACGCATGGAGGGGCGAACGTCATCGTGAGCACGTCTCTGACGAACGGAAATTACACGTTACGTCTAATCCCAGTCGTACCACTCTCTCCAAACACCTCTTATACGTTGACGGTGAGCGGAATCCAAGACCTCAGCGGAAATCCGCAAGGCGGTACATTTACGGCTATCTATCAGACTGGTCCAGGAGCAGATTTGAGGCCGCCGCAGGCGATTAACGTGACGCCGGGTAATGGCGTCACCGACGTATCGATCAACAGCACTATTCAGGTGCAGTTCAATAAGCCTATCAATTCCATCACGGTTACGACGGCTACGTTCCAGGTGTACTCGGCTTCGAGTGGGCTGAATATCGATGGCACAATCTCATTTTCCGCAGACAATCAGACCGTCACCTTCACACCGAGTTCGCCTCTGGCTTCACTCACCACGTATATTATTAACCCCACTTCCTCAATCACCGATCTTGAAGGTCACGGCTTCCCCGGGCTAGGTTTCCAACAGGCGCGCTTCACTACCGCCGAGATGTCCTCCGGCCTGCCACCGCATATTGCGTCGCCATCCGACGGAACTAGCGGCAACGTTGGCTATCAGGTGCTCGTCAGAGGAAGTTATTTTGGACCAACGCAGGGTACAAGCACCGTCACCTTCAACGGCGTAGTCGCGAATGTATCGAGCTGGAGCGACACGCTCATCGTCGCGTATGTACCGAGCGGTGCCGTTAGCGGTCCTCTGCTTGTAACCGTAAACGGCCAGCAGAGTAATCCCGTAATTTACAAGGTACTCTACACACCCGTACTCGATAGCTTCTCGCCAACCACCGCGGTTGCGGGCACGACGCTAACGCTAAACGGCTCGAACTTCGGCTCACCCGCTGATGACGTATCCGTTTCTTTCAACTCGAGTGTTTGGACTGGAACCAAAGCAACGCCGGTCACTCGAAGTGAGACTTCGTTGACCGTCGTTGTTCCGACTACCGCGATCAGCGGAAACATACAGGTTTTAGTGAATGGATGGCAGAGTAACGGGTCGTACCTCACGATCACTCCGACTCCGAGCGTGGTCAGCTTGAATCCGCCTTCTGGTGTAGCGGGAGGACTGGTTTACGTCTCCGGTAACAACTTCGGCAATTCGCAAGGTGACGGTGCGGTTTATTTCAATGGCGTTGCAGCGAGTATTCAGTCGTGGAGCAATGGCCTGATCCGGGTTTACGCTCCTGCCAACGTTACCACTGGTGCGGTAACTGTCGTCCAAAACTCAATTATCAGCAACTCGGATGTAGTGTTTACTGTTCTCGGGCCCTCGCTCGGCAGCATCAAACCTCCGAACGCAGCCCCTAGCGCAACCGTTACGGTCACCGGTTCGAACTTTGCGGTGCCAAACACGAATATTCAGATTCTTTTCAATGGTGTGCCTGGCGCGATTTTCCCTATCAATCAATATGGGCAGCCTATTGTCACGAACACGGGTTTTACCGCCAAAGTCCCGCAAAATGCCACTAGCGGCCCAGTCACGGTTCAGATCGGCAACGCAACCAGCAACACTCTGGAATTCACCGTCGAACAGCCGCCGACCATCACCGGCATTTCCCCCAACAACGGCCAGGCTGGGCAATGGCCGATCACGATCAGCGGCAGCGGCTTCGGCGATCACAAGAGCAACAGCTCTGTGATGTTCTGGGGCGATGTCCCAGCCGACGTCATCAGCTGGAGTGAAAATGAGATACAGGTGATCGTTCCCGATGACGCGACCACCGGGCCAATCTCAGTTCAGGTTGGCGGGATCCTTACCAGTGGTCCGTGGTTCTACGCAAGCACACCGACCACCCTCACTGATTCTCTGGGCAACAACACGAATTACTTCTTCGGCGTAAACGGGGGCAGTTGGGGTCTGGCCAGCTCGCAGGGCCCAGGGTGCAGCACCTGCACCGTTCGCGGCACGATTCTTGAAACCACGGATGCGAACGGCAACATCCTCACGCACACGGACGATCTCGGGCACGTCACATCCTACGGTTACGATTCAAACAACAACGTCACCTCGGTTTCGCAACAGCTGGATGCGAATACGCCCGTGGCGACCTCTTACACCTACAACGGCTTCGGCGAAGTGCTGACGATGACCGATGCCCTGGGGAACGTCACTACGAACCAGTACGATACAAAAGGAAATTTGCTCTCCGTCACGACGCCCGCGCCGGACGGAAACACGCCTGCTAGCGTGACGCGTTTCACCTATGACACAAAGGGCCAGCTCACGCAGATTACCGATCCGCTGAGCAATGCAACGACACTGACGTACACGCCTGCTGGTCTGATCGCTTCGATCACCGATGCGCAAAACCACACGACCAGCTACCAATATGACGCTCGCGGAAACCGCACTGCTGTGATCGATCCGATCAATGGCGCTGCGCATCCGACGACGTTCACCTACGACATCATGAATCGGCTGACCGGAATTACCTATCCTGATGGCAGCTCGGTCGGTTTTGGGTACGACTACCGAGGCCGGCGGACTTCAGTTACCGACCAGAACCAGAAGACAACGTATTACAACTACGATGATGCCGACCGGCTGACCTCAGTCACCGACCCGGCGAACAACACGACCTATTACGGTTACGACACGGAAGACAATCTGACGTCGATCACCGACGCAAACAATCACACAACAAATTTCGAATACAACGCACGCGGCTGGGTCACGCAGACGACATTCCCGTCGACTCTCGTCGAGACTTATGGCTACGATGCCGTTGGCAACCTGACCAGCAAGACGGATCGCAAGAACCAAACGATTCAGTATGTGTATGACGCTCTGAACCGGCTTAGCCATAAGGGCTACCCTGATTCAACGAGCGTCGATTACATTTACGATCTTGTAGGCAAAATTCGCCAGGTCAGCGATCCAACCGGCGTTTACGGATTTGCTTACGACAACATGGGCCGATTGATCGGAACGACCACACAGTACTCGTTCCTGCCGGGCCAGACGTTCACAAACGCGTACACCTACGACGCAGCTTCAAATCGCAAATCTCTGACCGCGCCGGATGGGAGCATCACGACCTACGGCTACGATTCATTGAACCGTCTGAACGGACTGGCAAATTCGTGGGCGGGATCGTTCGGCTTCAGCTACGACGCGCTGAGCCGCAGAACATCCCTCACACGGCCGAATGGAGTGAATACGAGTTACAGTTATGATTCGGTTTCACATCTTTTGAGTGTGCTGCATCAGGCGGGAACGAACATTCTTGATGGAGCGAGCTACACTTACGATCCGGCTGGAAATCGCAGCAGCAAGACAAATTACCTCAACGGCCTCACAGAGAACTACACCTACGACCCGCTTTACCAGCTGACGCAAGTTACGCAAGGCGGAAGCACCACCGAGAGCTACAGCTACGACGCCGTTGGGAATAGGCTAAGTTCTCTCGGCGTGCCTTCCTATCAGTACAACGCGTCAAACGAGCTGACTTCAAGTTCGGCTGGCAGCTACACGTATGACAACAACGGCAACACGCTCACCGATGCCCAGGGCCGCAGCTTCACCTGGGACTTCGAGAACCGGATAACGCAGGTAGTCAATCCGGGCGTCGGGACGACAACCTTCAGGTACGATCCTCTTGGCCGCCGCATTCAGAAGTCAGGTCCTCTCGGAACCAGTAATTACCTGTATGACGGCGTCAACACCATCGAGCAGGTGGACAATTCGGGAACAGTTCTCGCGAAGTACACACATGGTGCTGTGGTGGACGAGGACCTTGCGATGCTGCGTAGCGAGACCCTATCCTACTATCACCAAGATGGCCTTGGTTCCATCACGTCCATCAGCAGTTCGACGGGAGCGTTGGCCCAAACCTATGTATATGACAGCTTCGGGAAACTGATCTCAGTCACCGGATCTCTTACCAACCCGTTCCAGTACACCGGACGCGAATTCGATCCCGAGACTGGGATCTACTACTACAGGGCGCGCTATTTTGATCCGAGTGCGGGACGGTTCCTCAGCGAAGACGGGGTCCGTTTTGCAGCGGGTTTCAATTTCTATCGCTATGTCCAGAACAATCCTTTGCATTGGATTGATCCCAGCGGCAACGGTCAACAGTGTTACTCAGTGACACCGAATCAAAATGGCGGAACCATCATGACCCAAGAACCCTGCCCCGGGGATTGCATCCACACTTCGAGTGGTGAATCTTGCAGGGTTCCGATACCGTACGGCCCGCCGCCGCCACTGACTCCAGTTCCTGATGACTCTCATAATCCTGGGTGCAAGTGTTCCGTCGATGCGTATTGGACGGAATTGGAAACGATATATGAGAAGGAGGAGGAGGAGGATGACGAAACAATTGGGAAAGTTCCGTACGAAAGTGCAGGCGCTAAGGTTCTTGAGACGATTCTTGAGCACTATGGACCAGAAACATTAGAACCGTGGATTTTGGGATTGGACGTACCGTTGCTTCTGAATGATGTCTATGAGCTAGAGAAGCATAAGAGTGAGCGTGAAGAACAAGTAAGAAAGTTTAACGAGAAATGGAAAGCCAACTGTCCCTAGATGCTGAGGATAACCGGTGCCGGTTCCGAGGCGAGCCGCCGCACTGCAGGTGGTTGGAGAGTGAAGCACAGTTGAAAAAGGCCGAGTATGTTCGTTTCTTTTGGCTGATTCTGCGTGGAATAGCCTTGACCCTGGCGTTGTGGACCTTCATCGCAAGTCTTTCAGCATTTTCGTACGGCGAGAAATTGAACCCATTCCTCCCGGCGATTTTCCTGGTTACCTCATATGCGTTGATGACGACATCTCCTGAATCCTTACGTGACTGGCTTTTATTGTCTTTACTCTTCCCCGGGTTTGCGTCTCGCGCTGACGAACACGCCATGGAAGGCGAGGGAGCCGAGAAGGCGAGGCAACGGCTGCCGGACTGGCCCATTGTCATCTACTGCGTTGTTATCGGTCTCGGCTGCAGCTGGGCCTGCTCATTTCTTTGGTTCTCCCGACGATACTCTTTTGTATCTGGTCCAGTAGTTGGCGCAACGGTGGCGATTGTTGCGTTATACGGCGTCATCGCAGTTCTTGCGGGTCTGTTGACCGGAGGAAATTGGCGGACAGCCCTGCTGGTCTTTTTGCTTGCGCCAGGCATGCTCGGTGGCATCGCCTTGAGATTTCATTTTTTGTCATAACTTAAGTAAGGGTGGTGAATTATCGAATCGCCATGTGCTCATTTAGAAAAAGTCATTGAAACGTGCATGTAATAGGGGGCAGATGGCGGGTGTGGAAATTCATCCTTTTGTAAAGTGGGCCGCACGCAAGCAAGAATGTTGGTTTCGTGATCGGTATAGAGTCGCAGCACACGGCCATCTGCTCCGATTGCCACAACAAATGAGAACGACGACATGTCAGGGTGTTCAGTCGACTTTAAACAGGACTGAAAGACGGGCATGTATTGTTTCTGATAGTACGGCATCAGATCAATCTGGTCATATATGCGCGTTGCGCGGACCTTGTCCTGTGCATCTGCGAGCGCGACGGCTTGCTTAAAGGAACCGGCGAGACCCTCTGCTATGCTGAAGGTCGCTAAAAGGCAAATTACGACTATGGTCCGGAGATTTTTCATGAACTGAATTGCACCACTACAGGAGAACAGCCGCAAGTGACGTTAGTTTCAGTTGTCTCAAATTAACAACTGGACGGCAGGCTGGGCCACCTTTGGCTACAACAAGGAGGCTGGGCGGGCTGGCCACCTTTTGGGACTTAGATACTGAGGCTGCCCCACCCGTTCGACTACGCTCCGGGCAGGCTCTTCGCGGTGTTCGAAGGGTGGGTAGTGCAAACGAAAGGTTCGCAGTGGTTGGTTGACATCAGATCCAACGTGGGAGGCGAGGTCGTGTGCACCCTTAAGATCAGAAAGACAAATTGCGTTTTGACATGCTGCGTTGTCGCGTCGATTCTAGCGCTCGGATCATATCCCGCTCTCGGCCAGGGTTGCGTGACCTCCTCACCGCAACCCGCCGAGTGCTATCACTCGATCAGTGTTGGGGTCGGAGAGTTTTCGTGGAACTGGCCGCCTCCAGGCGCAATCCCCATTTGTCCGGATGGTGTTCCTCTAGGATTCGCGTGGTACTACGTGCGCAACAATATGTGCCCTGCGAAACCCAAGTGCCTGGAATGCGAACGCCTGGCACAAGGCCACGTGCAGGGTGGGGGGCCGATCGAACTCGCATCCGGGGACACATATGTCCACCAGACCGACATCCTTCTGCCAGGCCTAGGTGGCGGCCTGACTCTAAGCAGAACCTGGAACAGCATCTTATTTGATGGTTTTGCTCAGCTTGGCATGTTTGGATTCAGGTGGACGTCTAACTTTGAAGAGAGCGTCTATGTCGGCGGTGATGGCTTGATTCAATACCAGCGTGGTGATGGCGGTATTTGGCAATTTGCCAATGGCGGAAGCGATCCGGACGGCGTTCCGTATGTTCCAGTGTCGCCCGCGAACGAGGCAGTTACATTGCTTCGCAAACAAACAAACTGGACGGTAAAATTTCAAAACGGCGAACAACGAACGTTTGACGTCACGACTGGAAAGCTGCTAACCATCTCCGACCGAAACGGCAACACCACCCAGTTGAGTTACGACACATCGTATCGGCTTGCCACTGTGACCGATCCCGCTGGACGGCATCTTTATTTCACGTACGCGGCGCCTACAACTTTTTTGGTTACCGGCGTTTCGTCCGACTTTGGCGTGTCCCTTAGCTATCAATATGACCAGGCCGGCCGCTTAACCCAAGTCACCAAGCCGGATTCAACCAAAGTCACATTTCAGTACGACAACAACGGCTACATCACGGCGGTTCTAGACAATAACGGGAAAGTCCTCGAATCGCACACCTACGACGCGAACGGCAAAGGATTGACCTCATCGCGCGCGAACGGAGTCGAGGGGATCACCGTCTCCTACCCACGACCGGAACCCTATGGCGGAAGAATCATCACCGAATAACCGCCCCTGCGGTGATCGATCAATGGCACGGCGCCCCCAACATCGTTCAGCAGGGTGACCTGATCCCTTCTTTCCGCACACAACCGAGTATGATTTCGGACGAAAGGAAGGGGAAGAAACGATGTCGGTGAGCAAGCACACAGAAGCGCAGATGATCGGGGCGCTGAAGCAGCTG
>Ga0070741_10021484_pt1 | contig 10034 bp, 9 predicted proteins | sample Coa_R1_4_FD_66440 | JGI IMG/M metagenome (GOLD analysis project Ga0070741, IMG submission 66440) | Surface soil microbial communities from Centralia Pennsylvania, which are recovering from an underground coalmine fire - Coalmine... | ecosystem: Environmental > Terrestrial > Soil > Unclassified ...
ATGCGCTCGGCGCACCGGTGGCGTGATCCGGATGTCATTCCGAGACGTGAAGACGGCGAGGAATCCCCTTCGCTTGGCCGCTTCTACGTGGGGGATTGATCGCCATCTTCACGGCTCGGAATGACAGCACCATCGACCATCCTCCGGATCCGCAGCGGGTTCGATTCCTTCAGCTCGTCCGGCAGCACCTCGTCAGGCGCGTCCTGCCAGGCGACGAGGCGCGTGAAGCGCTCGATGGCCCGCGTGCCGACCGAGGTCGAGCGGCCGTCGGAGGTCGCCGGATACGGTCCTCCGTGCACCATGGCCGGCACGACCTCCACACCGGTCGGATATCCATTGAAGACGATGCGGCCGGCCTTCGTTTCCAGGACCGCGAGCAGATCGCGGTATTCGCTGATCTCCCCGCCGGCGGCATGAACGGTGGCCGTCAACTGCCCCTCGAGCGCCCGCGCCACTTCCAGCAGACGCTCGCGCGACTCGCATTCCACGATCAGCGTCGAGGGTCCGAAGACCTCGTCCATCAATTCGCGATGGGCGAGAAAATTCCGGGCACTGGTGGAGAAGAGTGCCGCGCCTCCTTCGACGAACGCCTTGCGCTCGGCGAGCGATGCGAATCGCATCACGCCGGCACGGTAGGCATCGGCAATCGATTCCGTCAGCATCGGCGCGCATGGCGTCGCCGACATCCGTTTCGCCAGCTCGTCGACGAAACCGCCGGCCGCCGTGGTCAGCACCAGCCCCGGATTGGTGCAGAACTGTCCCGCGCCGAGAGTCACCGAGGCGTGCAGTCCGGCGGCGATTTCGGCGCCGCGCTCCCGCAGCGCGCGCGGAAGGATGAAGACCGGATTGATGCTGCCCATCTCGGCGTAGACGGGAATCGGCTCCGCGCGTGACGCCGCGGCGTCCATCAGCGCGCGCCCGCCGCGGCGGGAACCGGTGAAGCCGACTGCTTTGATCAGCGGATGTTTGACCAGCTCGACCCCCGCTTCGAACCCTTCCACGAGGGCGAATACCCCTTGCGGCACGACCTCGGAGATCAGCCGCCCGACGAGTCTCGAAGTCTTCGGATGCGCGGGGTGCGCCTTGACGATCACCGGGCATCCGGCCGCGAGCGCGGAGGCGGTGTCGCCGCCGGCGACAGAAAACGCGAGAGGGAAGTTGCTCGCGCCGAACACCGCGACCGGTCCGACCGGACGGCGCATCGAGCGAACATCGGCCCTGGCATGATCGATGCGCGCGTCGACCCACGAGCCTTCCTCCACCAGTCCGGCGAACATCCGCAACTGATTGCCGGTCCGCGCCAGTTCTCCCTGAAGCCGCGGCAGGCCTAACGCGGTCTCCTCGTTCGCCGTGCGCACGATCTCATCGCCGCCGGCCTCGAGGCGGGCGGCGACCGCGCGCAACAGGGCGCCTTTCTGTTTGCCGCTCCACCAACCGTACGTGCGAAAGGCTTCGGCGGCGGCGTGGGCGGCAGAGCCGGCGCCGCTCACGGGCGACGCTCCAGCGCCGCGCGGATCAGTTCGAGTGCCGCATCGCGTTCCGCTCCCGCCAGCGGCAGCCGCGGCGGGCGCACGCGCTCGTTGCCCATCCCCACCTCCTGCTGCACAAGCTTGATGAGCTGCACGAATTTTGGGACGGTGTCGAGACGCAGCAAGGGAAGAAACCACTCGTAGATCTTCGCGCCGTCGAAGAGGGCCACCGACTCCTCCGGCAGCGCGTTGACCAGCCCGGCAATCCATCCGACGGCTCCCGCCGCGATCCCCTCCACGATCGCGTCGTCGACGCCGACGAGAATCGCCAGCCGGTCGCCGAGCAGCGCGCGGATCGCGGTGATCCGCCGCACGTCGGCGCTCGATTCCTTCACCGCCTGCAGGTTCTCGTGTTCCGCCGCCAGCTCCGCGATCTGCTCCGGCAGAAAATCGGTGCGGTAGGCGATCGGATTGTTGTAGAGCATGCAGGAAAGCGTCGTCGCGCGCAGCACCGCGGCCACGTGCGCCTTCATCTCCCGCCAGTCGGTCGAGTAGACGTACGGGGGCAGCACCATCAGCCCGCTGCATCCGCTCTCTTCTGCTTTCTTCGCCAGCCGCACCGCCGCGGCCGTGCTCAGCGCCGAGATCGCCGCCACCACCGGCGCGTGCAGCGAACGGACGCAGGTCTGCAGAACGGCGACCTTTTCATCGAACTCGAGCGTCGCCCCTTCGCCCAGCGATCCGAGGGCCACAATGCCGGTGCAACCGGACTCGATCATCCATCTTGCGTGCTTCGCCAGAAACGGATGATCGACCGTGAGGTCTTCGTTGAATGGAGTTGTGATTGCAGGGAGGACACCTCGCCAGTTCATAGCAATTTCATTCTTTCATCTGAACTCCGAAATTTCAGGCATAGCGATCGGGCGAAAGCGGCGAAAGATCCATCGAGGTCCGTGAGCCCGACAAAATCTCCCCCATCAACTTTCCCGTGATCGGCCCCAGCGACAGTCCCATCATGGCGTGCCCCGTTGCCACGGACAAATTCGTGAATGACGCGAATCGCCCGATGTAGGGCAACCCGTCGGGTGAGCAGGGGCGCAGGCCGGCCCACGGCGCCACGTCGCGGAAATCGTCCGCGCCGAAGTCGGGCAGATACCTCGGTACCGCTTTGATGATCCCGCGCACGCGCGCCGGGTTGATCGACAAATCGGTCCCGGTGATCTCCATCGTCCCGCCGAATCGCAGCCCCGTCCCCATCGGCGTGACCGCCACGCGCGCCTCGGAAAGGATCATGGCGTGCGCCGGCTGCCTGCGCGGATGCGGCAGCGTGAGGCTGTAGCCCTTGCCTGCCTGCATCGGCAGATGCAGTTTCAACTTCCGCGCGAGCGCCGGCGACCACGCCCCGCCGCAGATCACGAACTCGTCGGCGTGCACCGCGCCGCGCGCGGTCATCAATGCGTTCACGCGGTTCCCGTCCGCATGCCAGCCGGTCACCGCGGTGTTCCATGACAGATCGACTCCGCGCTCGCGCACGCGCTGCAGCAGCGCGCCGAGAAATCTTCCCGGCGTGAGGTAGGCGTCCTTCGGAAAATAGATCCCGCCCGTGGCGCGCATCGTCAGCCCTGGTTCCAGCTCGGTGAGTTGCTTCGGGTCGAGCGACTCCACCGGGAGGCCGAGCGAACGCCCCATCTCCGCGGTGGCCATCTCGTGCTCCAGCCCCTCGTCGGTGTTACAGATCATGATGATGCCGCGCGGAGTGAAGTCGAACGCCCCTCCCCACTCGCGCGCGAGCTGCTCGAAACAATCGCGGCCGGCGAGGTTGAGTTGCAGCAGCAACGGCGCCGAGCGCGCGACGTGCTCCGCGGTTGCCGCGCGGCGAAACCTCCACGCCCACTCGATCAGCCCCCGGTCGAGTCGCGGCCGCATGTAGAACGGGCTCTCCGGGTTCCACATCCATTTCAGCGCCAGGCGGATCGCGCCCGGCGCGGCGAGCGGCACGAAATGGCTCGGCGTGATCATCCCCGCGTTGCCGTACGAACATCCGAGGTCCGTCTCCGCGGCCCGATCGAAAAGGGATACGCGATGGCCGCGCTCGGCCGCGTAGTAAGCGGTGCAGAGCCCGATGACCCCGCCGCCCACGATGGCGATGCGTTTACTCATGGTTGCCGGTTTCGGATCCCCCAGGCGAACGGGTCCTTCTCGTTCACGATCAGCGTCGCTTCAGAATTCACGAACGCCGATCCACGGATCGTCGGCAGAATCGCGCCGCCCTCTTCTTTCACGGATCCCTCGAACAGGCTGCCGACGATGCTTTCCTGTCGCCACGTTTTTCCTTCCGGAAGCTTGCCGTCCTCGAAGAGGCAGGCCATCTTCGCGCTCGTGCCGGTGCCGCAGGGCGAGCGGTCGTACGCCTTTCCCGGGCAGAGGACGAAGTTCTTGCTGTCGGCGTTCGGGCGATCGGGCGGCCCGAAAAGCTCGACATGATCGATCACCGCGCCGTCCTTCCCGGTGATCCCGTTTTTCTCCAGGCTCTGCCGGATTGCCCACGTCACCTCGGTCAGCCGCTCGACGTTGCGCAGGCCGATCTGCTCGCGATGCTGATTGACGAGAAAGAACCAGTTCCCGCCCCAGGCAACGTCGCCGGTGAAGCGGCCGTAGCCCTCCACATCGACGGCAACATTCTTCCGCAGCCGGTAGCTCGGCACGTTTGCCACCGAGACGTCCCCGCTCTCATGCAGTTCCGCGGTGACGACGCCGACCGGAGTCTCGATGCGATGCGATCCCGGCCGGATCCGGCCAAGGTATGCGAGCGTGGTGACCACGCCGATCGTTCCGTGCCCGCACATGCCGAGGTAGCCGACGTTGTTGAAGAAGATGATGCCGGCGGCGCAGGTGGGATCGGCGGGAGGGACGAGCAGCGCACCGACGTAGACGTCCGACCCGCGCGGCTCGTTGACCACCGCGGAGCGGAAGCGATCGAAGTCACGGCGGAACCGCTCCAACCGCCCGGCCAGCGATCCGCCGCCGAGGTCGGGGCCGCCCTCGATCACCACGCGAGTCGGCTCGCCCTCGGTGTGGGAATCAATGACCCGGATCCGCTGCATTGCAGTCAAAGTATATGGTTGGTCATTCACGAAAATGGCGGGGAAATCCACAGCCGTGAATGTTTCCAAATGGCGAACAACGGTTTCTCGAAAGGTTAGATCGGTGTCTCACCGGCAATGCGATTGAACCATTCGAACCGGAGGGTTGCCATGAAACGAGCGAGCATTCTCCTTATTGCTTTTGTTGTGGCGTGCACCTCGGTGATCAACGAGCACGGCACGGTCGCCGGCGTGGTCACCGATCCGAGCGGGACGCCACTTCCGGGCGTGACGGTCACGCTGCACACGACTGCGGGCGACCGGACCATGGTCACCGACGCACGCGGGGCCTACAAATTCACAAATGTCTCGGACGGAAATTACCGCATGCAAATCTCGCTCGCTGGCTTCGGAACACGAAGCGTGATCGTCCCTGTCAAGGACGAGAAGAGCCCTCGGCTCGTTACGCGACTGAGGAATGCCGTCGTCGAATCGATCACCGTGACCGCGCAGGCGCCCGGAGCGGCCGGACGAATGTTCGCCAAAGCAGCAATGAACCTCCCCGCCGAGCCGCCGCCCGACACGGCGAAGTACGCGGCCATCGCCGAGAACGGCTTCGTCGACACGGCGAAAGAACGAACGACCACCTTCTCCATCGACGTCGACGGGGCGTCGTACGCCAACGTGCGGCGCTTCCTGAACGCGAACCTGATCCCGCCACCCGATGCGGTGCGCATCGAGGAAATGGTCAACTACTTTACTTATTCCTATCCGCCGCCGTCCGGCGGGCGGCCGTTCTCCGTGACCACCGAAGTCGCCGGCTGCCCGTGGGATGCCGGCCACCGGCTGCTGCGCATCGGCGTCCAGGCCAAGAACCTCGACGCCTGGAAGCTCGCGCCGAACCATCTCGTCTTCCTGCTCGACGTCTCCGGATCGATGCAGCCGCGGGAGCGCCTGCCGCTGATCAAGTCGGCGTTCCGCCTGCTGGTCGATCAGCTCCGCGCGGAAGATTCTGTCTCGATTGTCGTCTACGCCGGAGCGGCGGGGATGGTGCTTCCGCCGACCTCGGGGGCGGACAAGACAGCGATCCTCGCGGCGCTCGACAATCTGCAGGCCGGCGGATCGACCGCGGGCGGCGCGGGAATCGAGCTGGCCTACAAGACCGCGCAGGAGAACTTCGCGGCCGAGGCGAACAACCGCGTCATCCTCGCCACCGACGGCGACTTCAACGTCGGAACCACGAGCATCGACGATCTGACGAAGTTGATCGAAGAAAAACGGAAGCTGGGGATCTACCTGACCTGCATCGGCGTCGGCACGGACAATCTCAACGACGCGCTGATGGAATCGCTGGCCGACAAAGGGAACGGCAACTACTACTACCTCGACTCGATCGGCGAAGCGAAGAAAGTGTTCGTGCAACAGCTTCAGGGAACACTGGTCGCCGTGGCCAGGGATGTGAAAGTGCAGCTCGAATTCGATCCCGCGCGAGTCGCCTCGTACCGCCAGATCGGATACGAGGACCGCGCGCTGGCCAACAAGGACTTCGAGGACGACACGAAGGACGCCGGCGAGCTCGGCGCGGGGCACTCCGTGACCGCGCTCTACGAGATCGTCCCGCGCGGCGGCGGCGCGATCGCCAATCTGCGCCTGCGCTACAAGGACCCCGGCGGCGAGGCCAGTCAGCTCATCACCGCCCCGGTCACCGACGACGGCAAGAGCATCTACGCCGCGTCGCCGGACTTCCAGTTCGCCGCCGCCGTCGCGGAGTTCGGGATGCTGCTGCGCAACTCGAAGTACAAGGGGACGTCGAGCTACGCGGATGTCCTCGCGCTCGCGCGCGCGATGCGCGGAAGCGATCTGGAGGGATATCGCGAGGAGTTCCTGCGGATGGTGGAGACCTCGCGCGCCATCACCGCGCCGGAAGGAATCGCGCGAAGATGACATTCGAAACTCCCCTCTCCCCGCTCGCGGGGCGAGGGGTGTTTAGTGGATGTGGATCTGCGTTTCGCGCGCGAACGATCTCTTGGCGACGAGATCCGTGAACACCACCCGCAGCGTGTAATCGCCCGGCGCGAGTCTGGAGATGTCGATCGGATTGCCGATCCCGAACCGCCCGGGCATTCCCTTGAGCGGCGTGGTCTCGGCGGGAGCGGCAGGGCCGGAGATCTTCGACGGCCCCTCCAGCGTCACCTTCGTGACCACATGCGGCACGCCGTCCTCGCCGATGGCCGGATTCCGCACCTCGGCGAAGATCCACATCTCCTCGGCTCGATCGAACACCGCTCCCGGCCGCGGCACGACTTTCGTTCCGCCGAACGCAAACGGATCGAGCGGCCGCTGCGCCGCGTGGAGACGATGCACGTCGCGCGACACGATCAGGCGCGAAACGCCGGCCGCCGCCGGCAGAAGACGCTCCGGATCGAACTCGACGCCCGTCATGCCGATGATCTCGTTGCGGCGCGAGAGTCCAAAGACCCCGGTGCACTTCTGCAGCGGCACAATCAGCGAGCGCTCGACGAAAGTGTCGTCTTTCGAAGTCTGTGGCGCGATCGGTTCGTTGTACGAGGCGATCTGCTTCCCGTCCACGCTCCTGATCACGCCGAAGAGGATGAGCCGGCCGCCCTCGGTCGCGGCTGGCAGCGCGAGCTGCAGGGCAATGAACGGCACGCCGTCGACGGTGATGAACTCGCCCCAGGTCGCCCGCAGCGGCGGAAAGCCGGAAGCGCGGTCGAGCGCCTCACGGAACCTTGGACTGAGCACAGCGCGCGCGTTCTTGTCGTATTCGCGCGCCGCGAGGACCTTGTCGTTCATCCGCTCCGCGTCGGTCATCGTCTTCGGCACGCGCTCCGCGGCCTGCGCTAGGATCGACACCGCGAGCATCAGACCGATCACGCGATCACTTCCTCATCCTCGGGCTGATAGGTGCCGTACTCCCGGTTCGCGTCGCGCGCGAAAGCGGCGAATCTTTGCTTCGCATTCGATCCGAACAATCCGGCGATCGCCAGTTGCCACTGCGGCGCCTCGCCGGTCTGCGATTCCGGAAGCTCGGAGACGATGTCGATGAAGGTCTTCAGCGCCATGAACACCACGATCAGCGCCCGCGGAGCGTTGAGAATGACCATCACCCCAATGCCGATGTAGACGGTGAAGAACAGCGCGACCACACGCCCCAGCACATTCCCGCTGAGCCGATGGATCCAGAAGAACGGCCGCCTGCCGATGCCGATCAGATCGAGGCCAAATCCGGCCACGAGCAAGGCAGCAATGAACGCCGCGCCGGTGCGCAACGCCTGAAGATCGACAGCGTCAGACTCAGGGAGAACGTCGACGACGAAGAGCACGAAGCCGAGAAAAACTCCCTCGGCAATCGTGAACACCACCGTGACGAGCAGAAACCCCGAGAAGAGCGTCGACCCTTTCGCGAAATGTCCACGCTTGTGCGTGAGGCGCTGATGAATGGCGATCCGGGCGGCGACCAGAAGCGCGCCGAGGAACGTCTCGATCCAATAGAGCGCGAGCACTGTTCCCGCGGTCCAGTGCCGCGCAAAGTAGCCGAATCCCGGGACGGCGTTCAGCCCGATGAGCTGCGCCAGGCGGACGAGTTGGTACACCGGTGGGAGGATTGTAATCCGGAGCGCGGCGGTCATGCCGCCGTTCCGTGCGGAAAAGAGCGATCAGTCCCGCGGAATCTCGAACGGAACCTCGTCCTCATCCAATGAGACGTCGGGTTCCTCGAGCTGCCGCAACGTGTCGTCCAGATCGCTTTCGGAGACGCGAATGTCTTCCATGACTTCTCCCTCAGAACTGCGCCGCTTCGGTCGATCCGTCGAGGGCCGTCGTCGAGGCCTGCCCTGACGTGATCACTTTCATCACTTCGTCGAAATAGCCGGTGCCGACCTCGTGCTGATGTTTGGTCGCCGTATAGCCGTGCTTCTCGGACGCGAACTCCGCCTGCTGCATGCGTGAATAAGCGGACATCCCCTCGTCCTTGAACTGACGCGCCAGCTCGTACATGGAGTGATTGAGGGCGTGGAATCCGGCGAGAGTGACGAACTGGAACTTGTAGCCCATCGCCGCCAGCTCGCGCTGGAATCGGGCGATGGACTCCGCGTCGAGCTTCTTGGCCCAGTTGAACGACGGCGAGCAGTTGTAGGCCAGCAGTTTTCCCGGATGGACTGCATGCACTTCCTCGGCGAAGCGGCGGGCCTCGTCGAGATCGGGATTCGCTGTCTCGCACCACAGCAGATCGGCGTACGGCGCGTAGGCGACGGCCCGCGCGATGGCCATCTCCAGGCCGCCCTTGATGCCGAAGAAACCTTCGGATGTGCGCTGGCCGGTGAGGAACGGCGCGTCGCGTTCGTCGATGTCGGTGGTGAGCAGCGTGGCGCTGTTGGCATCGGTGCGGGCGACGACAAGCGCCGGAACGCCCATGACGTCGGCCGCCAGGCGCGCGGCACTGAGGGTGCGGATGAATTGCGAGACGGGGACCAGAACCTTGCCGCCGAGGTGCCCGCACTTCTTCTCCGAAGCGAGCTGGTCCTCGAAGTGGACCGCGGCCGCTCCGGCCTCGATCATCATCTTCATCAACTCGAACGCGTTCAGGCATCCCCCGAACCCGGCCTCGGCGTCGGCGACGATCGGCGCGAACCAATGCGTGCCGTTGCGCCCCTCGCTCCAGTCGATCTGATCGGCGCGTTGCAGCGCCTGATTGATCCGCCTGACCACCTGCGGCACGGAGTTCGACGGATAGAGGCTCTGATCGGGATACATGTGGCCGGCGAGGTTGGCGTCGGCGGCGACCTGCCAGCCGCTCAGGTAGATGGCCTTCAGGCCGGCGCGCACCTGCTGGATGGCCTGGTTGCCGGTGAGCGCGCCTAACGCGGAGACGTACGGCTCGCTCTGCAGCAGCTCCCACAGCCGCTCCGCTCCCATCTCCGCCAGCGTGTAGCGGATGTCGATCGATCCGCGAAGACGCAGGACGTCCTCGGCGCTGTAGTCGCGCGCGATTCCATCCCAGCGGGGATCGGTCTCCCAGCCGCGCTCGATCGCCTTCGGATCACGCACCGCCTGCAGTCGCCGGCTCATTCGCTTCCTCCAGTTGCAACAATTCTTCGTATGCGGGGATGGTCAGAAAATCGGCCAGTTCGTCGTTGAGCGTGAGGCGGTCGAAGATCGCCGCGGCGCGCGCCACGTGCGGCCCGCGGATCGATGGCACTTCCTCGTCGCGGATCCGCTCGTACAGCTCCGCGGTCACCGCGCGCCCGTCATCGAGATGCGCATCGTGATGGATCCACTGCCAGAGCTGCGTGCGCGAGATCTCCGCGGTCGCCGCGTCCTCCATCAGGTTGTAGAGCGGGACGCAACCCAGTCCACCGAGCCACGCCGCCAGGTAGGAGATGCCGACGTTGACGTTCAGCCGCACTCCCTTCTCGGTGATCGGCCCCTCGGGAACGCGCAGCAGATCGGAGGCGGTGACATG
>Ga0070741_10021485_pt1 | contig 10033 bp, 8 predicted proteins | sample Coa_R1_4_FD_66440 | JGI IMG/M metagenome (GOLD analysis project Ga0070741, IMG submission 66440) | Surface soil microbial communities from Centralia Pennsylvania, which are recovering from an underground coalmine fire - Coalmine... | ecosystem: Environmental > Terrestrial > Soil > Unclassified ...
CCCCCGCATGCAGATCAGCAACGGCATCGTTGAAGCCATCGGACATACACCACTAATCAAGCTCGAGCGCGCGTCCGCGGCGACCGGCTGTATGATTTTGGGCAAAGCGGAATTCATGAACCCGGGCCAGTCCGTAAAGGACCGCGCCGCGCTGTTCATTATTCAGGACGCGGTCAAGCGCGGCGCACTGCGCCCCGGCGGCGTCATCGTGGAAGGCACCGCGGGCAATACCGGCATTGGCCTAGCGCTGGTGGGTAACGCCCTTGGCTTCCGCAGCGTCATCGTCATCCCCGATACGCAGAGTCAGGAGAAGAAGGACATGCTCCGGCTTTGCGGCGCCGAATTGGTGGAAGTGCCGGCGGTCCCTTATTCAAATCCCAACAATTATGTGAAGCTTTCCGGCCGTCTAGCCGAACAGCTCTCCCGCACGGAAAAGAACGGCGCGATCTGGGCCAATCAATTCGACAACATCGCAAACCGTCAAGGCCATGTGGAAACCACCGGGCCGGAAATCTGGGAGCAGAGCGGCGGAAAGGTCGACGGCTTCATTTGCGCGGTCGGCACCGGCGGCACGTTGGCGGGCGTCGGCATCGCGCTGAAAGAGCGAAATCCGAAAATTCGCATCGCGCTCGCTGATCCTTTGGGTGCCGCCCTGTACAGCTACTACAAGACCGGCGAACTGAAATCGGAAGGCTCGTCGATCACCGAAGGCATCGGCCAGGGCCGCATCACCCGCAATCTCGAAGGCGCGCCGATCGACGACGCCTATCAGATTCCGGATGCTGAAGCCCTGCCCGTCATCTTCGACCTTCTCGAGCATGAAGGTCTTTGCGTCGGCGGCTCCTCGGGCATCAACGTCGCCGGGGCGATCCGCTTGGCGAAAGACCTCGGGCCCGGGCATACCATTGTCACCGTGCTGGCTGACTATGGCACCCGCTATCAATCGAAGCTGTTCAACCCGCAATTCCTGCGCGAAAAGAAGCTGCCCGTCCCCCAATGGCTGGAACGGAAAAGCGCGCCCGACATTCCATTTGAATGAAGACGGAATAGCCGCATCCGTGGCATCCGACGCAGAAAGGCAGGTTCGATGGCCTCCTCGCAAAAAGCGCCAGCCAGCCGTCAATTGGTCAGCACCGAATGGCTCGCCGAGCGCCTGGGCAAACCGGGCGTCAGCGTCCTCGATGGCTCCTATTATCTGCCCGCGATGAAGCGCGACGCGCGGGCCGAATATCTCGCCGGACACATCCCCGGCGCCGTGTTCTTCGACATTGAGGAAGTGGCGGATAAATCCACCGAACTGCCGCATATGCTGCCAGGCCCGGCAGAATTCGGCGAGGCCGCGGGAAAGCTGGGCGTCGGCCAGGACGACACGATCGTCGTCTACGATGGCGCGGGATTATTCTCGGCGCCGCGGGTGTGGTGGACCTTCAAGATATTCGGAGCGAAGCGGGTTTATATTCTTGATGGCGGACTGCCCCGGTGGAAGGCGGAAAAGCGTCCGTTGGAAGCCGGGGAAGTGAAGCCGATGCCGCGGGAGTTCCATGCCGAGATGGCGACCGACTCGGTCGCCATGCTGTCGCAGGTGCAGATGGCGCTGCTGGATTCCGACACGCAGGTCGTGGACGCGCGGTCGGCCGAGCGTTTTCGTGGCGAAGCGCCGGAGCCGCGGCCGGGTCTGGCCTCCGGTCACATGCCGGGCGCGCTCAATGTACCTTCCAGCCAACTTCTCGAGGATGGCCGGTTGGCTCCGCCGCAGAAACTCGCGCAAGTTTTCGCCGCCGCAGGGGTCGATATCGACAAACCGATCATCACGACCTGCGGATCGGGTGTCACGGCGGCGACGCTCTGGCTTGCCCTCGACGCGCTCGGCAAGCCGCCGCAGGCGCTCTACGACGGCTCATGGGCAGAATGGGGATCGCGCCCCGATCTTCCGGTGGAGAAAGGCTGACGCATGCCCCGCTCGCGCCGGCCTGTCGCGGTAGTCACCGGCGCCGCCAACGGCATCGGCCGCGCTATCGCTGGGCATCTGCTGGCAGCGCAATGGAATCTCTGCCTGGTCGATCTGCCCAAAGCCGGACTAAAGCGCAGCTTTGCCGGGAATCGGCGTGCCGTCCTTTTCGAGGGCGATGTGGCCGATGAAGCTGTCGCCAGAGGCGCGGTCTGGGCGGCGCTGGAAAAATTCGGCCGGCTCGATGGTCTCGTTTCCAACGCCGGCATCATGATCCGCAAGCCGGTGCGCCAGCTCACGCTGACGGAATGGCATCGCGTGATCGACGTCAACCTGACCGCTTGTTTTCTGCTGGCTCGAGCCGCCGAAAAGCCTTTGCGCGCCGCGCGGGGTTCGATCGTCGCCATAGCCTCCACCCGAGCGCTGATGTCGGAGCCGAATACGGAATCCTATTCCGCCTCCAAGGGCGGCCTCGTCGCCCTCACCCATGCGCTTGCCATCAGTCTCGGTCCGCAGGTGCGGGTCAATTGCGTGAGTCCGGGCTGGATCGAAACCAAGGATTACGCAGCTTTACGCGGAAAGGATCACGCGCAGCATCCCGCCGGCCGCGTCGGCAAGCCCAGGGACATCGCCGAGATCGTCGGCTTCCTGCTCGACGGCGCAAAATCCGGGTTCATCACCGGCGCCAATTTCATCGTCGACGGCGGGATGACGCGGAAAATGATCTATGAGGAATAGCCGCACCCGGCATGCGGCGCGGCATCCTCGCGGCAGCTAGCCCCGGTAAGCCGCCGCCGCGCTTGCGGTATCGGTGAATTCGACGAAGCGGACGACCTTGCCGCCGCGAATCGTGAAGATATGCACCCAATCGCTCGCAAATGGCTTGCCGGTCTTCTTCACCGTTGTCGCATAATGGCCGAGCACGAAGACCTTGTCTTCCACCGCGTAGAATTCCTTCGGCGAGAACTCGCTAAAGGACAAATTTTGCTCGACGACCTGGAAAAAGTCCGTGACCCCAGCCGGCCCTTGCCGGCGTCCCAGCGTCGGAAAATCGCTGCCCCGGCCAACGATTTCCCATGTGGCCTCCGGCGTCACTGCCTTCGCGATAACTGCGATGTCGCCGCGTCCAAAAGCGGCATAAAGACTTTGCACCAGCGTTATATTGGCTTGAGCCATGGCACTCTCCTTGATGGCAGATGCTGCAAATACGAGACGAAGGCGCATTTGGTTACAAAAAATGGTCGTGCGTTCGCCTCGGTCCGGCAGTTGCCCTGTAAGCTTGCGTAAATGCCTTTGCGCCGCCGGGGATTGACGCCCAAGCCTTCCCGCGAGGTATATGCCCGATGACCAAGAAACCCGATACCGGCAACAAACAGCGCGATCTAAAGCCGGACACTCGGCTCGTGACCGGCGGGCGCGACCCCGCCGCCTATCACGGCTTCGTCAATCCGCCGGTGCATCATGCCTCGACCGTGCTCTATCCAACGGCCGAGGACTTGCTTGCCCATCGCGGCCGCTATCACTACGGCCGCCGCGGAACGCCGACTTCCGAGGCGCTGGAACAGGCCTTGGCCGGGCTCGAGGGCCCGGCTTGCGCGGGCGTGGCGCTGACGCCGTCGGGGCTGTCTGCCATCTCCACCGCCCTGCTCTCGGTTCTCGATGCCGGCGACCACATCCTGGTGAGCGACAGTGTTTATCAGCCTACGCGCACGCTTTGCGACACGCTGCTCAAGCGCCTCGGCATCGAAACGAGCTATTACGACCCGCTGATCGGAGCCGGCATTGCGACGCTGTTCAAGCCGAATACGCGGGCCGTATTCGTCGAAAGCCCCGGTTCGCTATCGTTCGACGTGCAGGACGTTCCCGCCATCGCCGCCGCAGCGCACGCCAAGAGCGCGCTCGTGGTGATGGACAACACCTGGGCAACGCCACTTTATTTCCGCGCGCTCGACTTCGGAGTCGATCTGGCGATCCAGGCCGGCACCAAATACATCGGCGGCCACGCCGATGTGATGATCGGCTCGATCGCGGCCAATGCCGCGGCCTGGCCGCGGCTGTCGCAGAGCGTCGGTACGCTCGGACTTTGCGTGGGGCCGGACGACATCTATCTGGCGCTGCGCGGTCTGCGCACGCTCGGCGTGCGGCTCGCCCGGCATCAGGAGTCGGCGCTGCGTATTGCACGCTGGCTGCAGCAGCGGCCGGAGATCTCGCGCCTGATTTATCCGGCGTTGGAAAGCGACCCCGGCCACGCGATCTGGCTGCGCGATTTCTCCGGCGCCTGCGGCTTATTCACGGTCGTCTTCAAGCCGGCCGCAGCGACGGCGGTGCGCGCTTTTCTCGACTCGCTGCAATTGTTCGGCCTCGGCTTTTCCTGGGGCGGCTTTGAGAGCCTGGCACTGCCGTTCGATTGTTCGGGCGCCCGTACCGCGACGCGATGGAGTCCGGGCGGACCGACGATCCGCTTTCACATTGGCTTGGAAGATGTGGAGGATCTGATCGCCGATCTCGAGCGCGGATTTGCCGCGCTTGCCGCCGCGCACTGAACCGCGCTCACATAGCCGGCGCCGCACCCTGGCCCCGGTCGCGCAGCAGAAATTGCAGGTTGCGGAGATAGACGAAAACGCCGAATGCCTGCCCGATGATGAAAACCGGGTCCTTGCGGTAAATGGCATAGCCCAGGAGCATGAATCCGCCGCCGATGGAGAAGAACCAAAACGCCATCGGCACGACGCTGCGGCCCGCTCGCTCCGAGGCGATCCACTGCACGACAAAGCGCATGGCGAACATCGCCTGCGCAATGTAGCCGATCAAAATGCCCCATTCGAGATTGCCAAGAAACACGTCGTGCAGGTAGTTGCCTGCTTGGCGGGCAATATCAGCGAGCATTGGATTTCACCTCCGAAACTTCAGGCACGCGCCGGCGCCGCCGGATCAGCCACCAGACCCCGGCAAGGTCAAGAATGCCGACCCATAGCCGGTCCCACATTCCGTAATTGGAAACACCATGACCGCGCGGACGGTCGACCACATCCACATAACCGACGCCATAGCCTTCGCGTTTGACCAGCGCCGGCAGAAAGCGATGCAGGCCGTCGAAATAAGGTAAATTCAAGAACAGATCGCGCCGGATCGCCTTCAGGCCGCAGCCGGTGTCGCGGGTGCCGTCGCGGAGAATCGCACTGCGCACACCGTTGGCGATGCGCGACTGCAATTTCTTGAATCCGCTCGCCTTGCGGCCGACCCGTTGCCCGGCCACGAGGCCGAGATGCGGCGAATCCGCCAGCAATTGAACCAGGGCCGGAATGAATTTCGGATCGTTTTGGCCGTCGCCATCAAGAGTGACGACGATCGCGCCCCGCGCGGCCTTGCCGCCGCTGCGCACTGCCGCCGATTGCCCGCACGACGCGGCATGCTTGAGCTGACGCAAATAGGGCCGGCTCGCCATCAGACCGATCAGTTCCGCGGCGGTCCCGTCGGTCGATCCATCGTTGACATAGACGATCTCGTAGCTGAATCGGCCGTCCAGCGCCGCCGAAATCTCATCGACGAGCGGCCCGATATTGCCCGCCTCGTTGCGAACAGGGACGACGACAGAGACGGCCGGCGCGGCCACACGCATTTCACCGTCATTCATGGCCGGACCCCGATCGGAGACATCGCGCAGCACCTAACGAAGCTTGTTATGGAATCAAGAGCAGCCGCGCGGCAACCTGTTTGATGCGGCGCCATGACGGCGGAGTTAATGGGTTAATCGAGCCATTGGCGTCAACCGTAAAGCCAAGCCGCCGCAGGGCAAACCAGCGCCGCACCGCCCATGCCCCCACCGCGCCGATGATCGCCCCGGCAAGGACGTCGCTTGGAAAATGCGCGGCGAGCGCCACGCGGCTGATCATAATGACCGCCGCGTAGAACCACATGACCAGACGCGCCTGCGGCCAAACCGCCCCGATCGCGATCGCCGCCGCGACGACATTGGTGGCGTGGCCGGACGGCAGGCTGGTGTAATCCTCTTTCCAGGCGAAGGGCGCGTAGAGAAAGGCGTCCGTCGCGCCGGAAAGATAGGGCCGCCCGCGCCCGACAAGCCGCTTCGCGATGCTGGTGAATAGCCCCGGCACGCCGATGGCCAGGAAAATGAAGCCGAGCCGCACGACCAATGCCGCGAGCACCCGTTGCGAAACGCGGGAAAGCATCTGCAACGGGCTCGCGGCGATGAGCAGAATGCCGATGCCGAGAGGCAGGAGAAACCACCCCGATTTGCCGAAATCCGTGACGGTCGCGAAAAAGGCCAAGACCCAACGCGGCAGCCGCCGCTGCGCCATCTCGTCGATCCACCAGTCCAACCCGATGATCGTGACGACAAAGAGAAACAGCAACGCGCCGGCGATTACCCACTGGCGGCGCGTCGGCGGCCAAAGCGGGCGCGCGCGCGCAGCCATCGCCTTGCGCGGCGGGCGCAGCAAGGTCGCAATCCAAGCGGCCAGGTTCGCGCCCATGCGCGGCACCATTGACCGGTCTTGCCGCAAATCGCCGGACGGTTGACTCATGGCCGTTCCGCTTGCGACCGGTAGACGGCAATCGAGAGGAAATGACCGCCGCTGAAATCGATGGCTTCGAAGCGCGGTCCCGCTGCATAGCGCAAGCCGATGGCGTCGGCGCGCGTGACGAAACTGCGTTCCTGCCGGGACTCGACAAAGGCCAGGCGGCAGCCGCCGAGCGCGAGGAAATCCGCCGCGCCGCGCCCATCGGTCAGGATGGTTCTCGTGCCGCCGAGGAAGATCAGGCTCGGCTCCTGGTATCCGGCGGAGACGGCAGGTCCCGCGCAACCGGATTGACGCTCGATGCGCGCCAGGGTGACGCTCGGAAACAATTCGGTCATCGCCGGAAGAAGCGCGCCATAAACCGTAAGGGCCATGAAGATCGAGGCCGCGGCGGCGCGCAAGAGCGACTTCTCGGCGCCATCGGCCTCGTAAAGCCGCCAGGCCAGCAGGCCCATGATCAATGCAGCGGCAGCAAAAGGCCAAGCCAACAGGTGCAGATCGTGGGTGAGGTAAACAGCGCCGATGATCACGCCGACGCCGGCGACGAGCGGGATGATGAACCACCAAGACGCGCCGTACACGAGCCAGCGCCGCTGCGAAAGCACGCCGGCGTTCATGGCGCCGGCAGCCAATATCGCGATCGCCGGATAGAGCGGCAGCACGTAATGCGGCAGCTTGGTCGCGACGATTTCGAACACGATCCAGCTCGGCACGATCCAGGCCAAAAGAAAGCGCGTGCCCCATTCGTGCCGCGCCGCCCAGACCGCGGGCGCGGCCAGCGCGGCGAGCGGCGCCGCCGGCCAGAAGGTCAACCAAAACAGCAGGAGGTAAGTCCCCGGCGGCGCACCATGCGTTTCCTGGCCGGACGCCACCTTCTCCAGCAAATCCTTGCCGATGGAGTCGATCAGAAACGTGTCGCCGGCGCGATGCATGATCGCCGCGAACCAGGGCAGGCATAACAGCAGCACCCATAGCAACCCCGGCAAAGGACGGAGCTGCCACAGCCACCGCGCCGATCGATCGGCGAACGTGAGCGTGCCCACAGTAAGTCCGGCAACCATGACGATGACGGGCCCTTTCAGTAAAATTCCGCCCGCGAGCGCTGTCCAAAAGATGGCCGGCAGCGTCAGGCCTTGCAGCACGCTAGGTGGGTCGCCCCGGCTCAAATAGATCCGCGCCAGCGCGCCCATGGCGGCGACGGTCGCGCACAGCAGCATCGCGTCGGTCTTGGCGAGCCGTGCCTCGACCCCGAGAAGGATCGAGCTTGCCAGCATGACGCCCGCCAGCACCGCTGCGCGGCGCGAGGCAAAAGCCAATGTCGTCCAATAGGTGAGCAGCACCGCGCCGATCGCGCCGAGCAACGACGGGATGCGGTAGAGCCAGATTGTCGTATGTGCGTTAGCAATACCTGCGGCTTCGGCGCCGTTCACGACGGCAGCCTGCAGCCAGTAGATGCCGGCCGGTTTTTTGTAGCGCACTTCGTCCTGAAAGCGGATGTCGATATAGTCGCCGGTCTCCACCATCTGTTTCGTCGCTTGGGCGAATCGCGCCTCATCGCGGTCAACGGGAGGAATCTGAAAAAATCCAGGAAGAAAGGCGATCAGCGCCAGCGCCAGTAGCAGCGCGGAGGCCCGCGCATGAGAGGCGACGGCAAAATCGACCAGCGCCGGAAGGCCTTTCCACGCCTGCGACGCGCGCCGTGTATCGCTTTTGCTGATCGTCATACCGCCTTGCCGAAATTGGCGCGGACCATAATGAAAAGGCTGGCCCAGGGAAAGGACGCCGGACGTTACTGTACGCGCACGGTGACGCTGTCGGCGGCGCCCCGGCTGTCGGTCACGGTCAAGCGCACGAAGCCCGGTCCTTGCGGGGAAAAGAATAGCGTGCGCTTGCCGGTATTCGAGGCCAATGGCACGCCGTCCGCCAGCACGGTCAGCGGGCCGTTGCCCGTAACCTTTACCGGCACCGGGTCGAATCCTCCTTCCTTCGAGCGGGTCAATTCCAGTCGCACACCGTTCGGCGGGAACATAACGTGCGGCCGCTTCTCCGCGTTCGCCGCCATATTGCCCTCGCCGCCGAAATGCTGCAGCGGCGGCGGCAAACCAGCATTGGTGGCAGTAATGACGCCTTTGGGAGCGGGCGGCAGGCGCGCCGGGGCGATGCCGCTGCGCGCGAAAGCATCGAACAAGATCGGCGCCGCGGCGCCGCGCCCGATCATGCCGGGAACCGGTGCGCCATCGGGCCGGCCGACCCAAACGCCGATGGTCAGCTTGCCGTCAAAGCCGACGGCCCAAGCATCACGGTAGCCGTAGGACGTACCGGTCTTATAGGCGATGCGGCCCTGCGGGGCATTCTCCGGCGGCGGCGTGCCGAGCAAGACATTGCCGATATACCAAGCGGCGACCGCATCGAGCAGCCTCCGCCGGCTCTCAGCGGGTGCCGCTGCGTTTTCTACCAGCGGCATCGCCGTGCCGAGACGCGCCAGCCCGGTATAGAGCATCGTCAGATCGGTCAGCGAAATGCCGACGCCGCCTAATCCCATTGCCAGGCCCGGTGAATCGCCTTCCGGCAATACCAACGAAGCCCCCGCTTGCATTAGCCGGGCCCTCAGGCGGCTCGCACCGACCTTGTCGAGCACTGCAACCGCCGGAACATTTAACGACAGTTGCAAAGCGCGGCGCACGGTTACCGTGCCCTGAAAGGTCTGATCGAAATTTTCCGGCGCATAGCCGCCGTAGCGCACGGGTCGGTCGTCAATCAGTGTTTCCGGATGGATGAGGCCGTCCTCGAAGCCAAGGCCATAGATGAAAGGCTTGAGCGTCGAGCCGGGCGAACGCAGCGCGCGCGCCATGTCGACCTGCCCGGCGCTGCGGTCGTCGAAATAGTTCGCCGAGCCGACATGGGCGAGCATCTCGGCACTGCCGTTATCGACGGCGACGATGGCCACGGAGATATTCGGGCCGAGCGCATGGGCGCGTTCGCCCGCGAGCGTTTCCAGCCTGGCTTGCAACGCGGCGTCGATCGTCAGCTGCAGCGTCTTGAGCGAAGGCGCCGCCGCCACCGCTTCATCTGCGGCGTGCGGCGCCAGCACCGGCATCGCCTTGCGTGCGCCGGGCATCGGCTCTGCCCTGGCCTGCGCGATTTCGTCGGCGGGCATAAGGCGCGCCGCCGCAAGACGGTCGAGCACGCGTTCGCGTGCGCGCCGTGCGGCCGGCGCGAAACGGTCCGGCCGCCGCGCTTCCGGCGATTGCGGCAGCGCCACCAGCAAAGCCGCTTGCCCGGGCGTGAGCCGCGCCGGCTCCTTGCCAAAATAGGCGAGCGATGCCGCGCGTACGCCTTCCAGGTTGCCGCCGAACGGCGCAAGACTGAGATAAAGGTCGATGATTTCGCGCTTCGTCAGCGCCCGTTCGAGTTCGATCGCGCGCACGATCTCCTTCAGCTTGACGGATATCGTGCGCTCGTTGCGCGGATCGAGCAGCCGTGCCACCTGCATGGTCAATGTCGAGCCGCCGGAAACGACATGGCCGTAGCGCAGCCATTGCCAAGC
>Ga0070741_10021486_pt1 | contig 10031 bp, 12 predicted proteins | sample Coa_R1_4_FD_66440 | JGI IMG/M metagenome (GOLD analysis project Ga0070741, IMG submission 66440) | Surface soil microbial communities from Centralia Pennsylvania, which are recovering from an underground coalmine fire - Coalmine... | ecosystem: Environmental > Terrestrial > Soil > Unclassified ...
GCCGCTTTTGGAACCGAAGGACGAGTGGTGCGCGAGAGTATCTCAATCATTCGCCCCTGCTCGCTCCCAAAAAGCGCCGCAAAGCGGGCGCACTCCAAAACCTTCGGAGTCCCTACCACCGAAAGGAGTCGGCCGGAGCGCTGGCAGGGACCGACGAGATGCGGTTCGACTCCCAGAACCGACCCCGTTCTGTTCCGCCTTGCTAATACCGAGTTCTTCGCTGCTCTTCTGCTTGGGTCGCCTGGGGTCCGATATCCGTCCAAACCCAATAGCCGTTAATCGCCTGGGTCAGCTTCACCAGATCGTCGAAGTCGTTTGGTTTTATCAGGAATGAATTTGCGCCGAGCCGATACGCCTCGTTCACGTCGCGAACCGCGTCTGAAGAGGTGAGCATGATGACCCGAATCGACTTCAAGCTCGTTGCTCGCGAATCCACTTCAAAACTTCCAACCCGGTCATCCCAGGCATTTTGAAATCGAGCAGAACTATTCTCGGGAGGGGGAACTCTTGGCGGTTGCGGTATCGGCCAGAGCCTTCCAGGTAGGCCATGGCCTGAACTCCGCTTTGTACGACCACTAGAGGATTGAGTACCCTGCACTTTTCGAAGGCACGCTTCATCAAGGCGATGTCGTCGTCGTTATCTTCGACCAAGAGAAATGCGGCAGCCTGGGACATCTGGACAATCTACGGGTTGGTGCATGCCTGGCAATATGGGGGCAATACCTACCTAATGGTGAGCGGGGCCGGTCCCGCACAATCACATTTTTGCGGGTCCGCGACCTCGGGCGCCGGTCGGCAACCCGGCGCACCGCCCAGCAGAGACTTTGAAGGACGTCAAAAGCTGGTCAGGAGTTCACGCAGACGGAGTTTGGGATTGGGCCGCAATCGCTCCTGACCCGATGTCGTTTCCATAAAAGCTTTGCCTGCATGGAAGGGGAGGGTTAAATCTCCGAGTGAAAACCGAATTAGGCTGCGACAGCCGCATTTCTCGCAGCTCAATACAAATGTTAGGCGGCGAAGAGCTTGCCCCATGAACGTCTTGAAACGTTCCGCTCAGATTTGTGCGGTGACTGGCGGCCAAACCGTAGAAGACTAGCACTAGCTACGACACGCAAAAGGACTTCCGAATGTCAAAGACGCTAAAGATTTTGATTACAGGCGCGGCACGCGGCATAGGAATGGCGACGGCGCAGGTACTTGCCAACCGAGGGCATTCAGTCATCGCCACCGACATATTGGCCTTGAGTGGATGGGAAGGCATCCAGGCACATGTGCTCGATGTCACCAGCGATGACTCCGTGGCGCGGTGCCTTAAAGAGGTTGGTCCGCTAGATGCAATCGTCAACAACGCCGGCATCTTTGGACAAGGGCCGGTGGAAAGCTATCCACTCGATCGTATCCGGCAGATGTTCGAGACAAACACGCTCGGCGCGTTGCGCATAATCCAGGCGGTCTTGCCCGGCTGGCGACAGCGGGGTTCAGGCGTCATCGTAAACGTGTCGAGCGTGGGCGGCCGAGTCTCCGCGCCGCTCGAAGCAGCGTACAACGCCTCCAAGTTCGCGCTCGAAGCCTTTACGGAATCACTGCACGTGGAAGTCCGCCACTTTGGAATACGCTGCGTAATAATCGAGCCAGGAAACACCGCCTCCGGCATAAAAGCGGTCGAGCGCCATGCAGGACCGGCCGACTACGCCGGACTTTGGGAGCAGTGGGCGGGAGCCCATAACAAGATGACGGGGCCATCTGGTCCACAGGGACCCGAAGTTGTCGCATTAGCCATCGCCAGTGCAATTGAAGACCCCGCGACACCGCTCCGTGTGCCCGTCGGCCAGGACGCTGAGATGATTTTGGGCTTGCGAAGAAGCCTCGACGATCGGGCATTCGAAGATGCAATGAGAAAGGCCGTTGGGTTTACGTGGTGATTGGATGACCGGTTGCTCTCGACTGCATTACGACCAACGGAACGGGGATCAGGGTTTGCGTCGTTGGAACAACGTGGCGGGTTTCAACTCCATTTCCACTTACCCGGATTGGCTGGCTGGGTCCTACGGAGGCCTCGCCCTCGACAGGCGTTTGGTCTGGCTGGGCGTTCGCGCAATCGCCGACATGCAGCAGATTGCCATAGCTCTCGGCATCCCGGAGGTCATGTCCTTCAACAAGGCCACCGACGCCGAATCCGGGTTGACTCTGACGGCGGTGAGCTACGAGGAGCCAGGCACCGGCAACGTGCTCCTGAGCATGGCCATCCTTTACGGCCTCCACGTTGGGAATGGTGGCGGCAGCGCGTTGGCCCAAACGGACCTCGCCGGATTACTCCTCAAGAATTAAGCCTATGAACGCATCATTACTGGAAATTGCCAACGGGATTAAATCAACGGGTGGCCCAGAACGAGCCGCGCATGTGAAAGACCTAATCGCAAAAGCTGACGCGTTGGGCGAAGCCCTGACGACTGACGACGTGGACGGTATAGCCTCAACGCTCAGTCCAATCGGCGAGCTTAACGACGTGAACGCCAAGCTGCGACAGGAGAACAATCCGGACCGGATTCGGACGCTCATGGCCTCCGCTATGAAACTGCGCAACCAGATGAGGGTCGGCGCGAAGTAAACCTTTAGCGGCAGGAGGTTCATAGTCAGTGGTGGCCCTCCGCTTGGCGAACCGATGGCGCGACCGCGATAAACATACCATCGGAAGACTGAGGCGTCCGTTTAGCTCATACCTGGCGGACGCCTCTTTTTCTACACACTTTTACAAATATAAATCCAGACATTGAAACTACAATTTGGGATTGACGAAAATCTCACATGTGCCCACCGACAGATTAGTATTTGTCATCCATTCTGTTGTGATGCCCATAGAATAAAAAACTGCCCTGACTTTCAAAAAGTCCCAAATTTTTCTGACGTTCGGATCAGATATTAAAAGGATTGGACGAACAGAATGAGCCGGGACGGTGACAACATAATTTGTCTTTTCTACAATAATGCCTACATCTCCATCACCCAAAGACATCTGAAAATTATTTGTTTGAGCAATAATAGCCCAAAACTCATCCGCATAAACCGTGGAGTTGGTCGCCAGCACATAAAAGACTTTATCAATTCCCGCGTTTGGCCCGACTGGAGCATTTGTAATCACGACATTGTTCAAGAACATCACCGATGGCATTTGCCACCCCTCAGCCCCTCCACGATACAATACATTCATGCCGGGCGGCCACTCTGCGATTGGTTCGGCATTTGTTTCAGCGAATCCAGCAGAATCCAGCATATCTCTAATCATGTGAGCGAAGCTTAGGACCTCTGCACCACGGGTTGCAAACCGGATTCGAATTCCAAATTTACCAACATTCCGGGTCGAATTTATGAAATTCCGTTTCTGTTCTTGTGTTATCTCCCTCCACCTACTTCTTACCTCAAGCGCAACGACGTTCGACCTCAGGACCAGGTTGTTTGATTTGGCGTCCTCAAGACTTAATGAAAGTCGAAACGTTTCATTCGTTAAGACCGCGACCTGCTCATTCGCTTTGGCTACCTTGCCTTCCAGATTGACGCCTTCTCTTATTGTGTGGCCTAGGGCGAAAAGTTCCATAAAGACACCGGCTACGACCGAGGCTATAAACCGGGACTCCAGCTTGTGGTGTTCATCTCGCTCCGTCTTCTTTTTTCCGGCTGGGTGATGATGTAAATACCACTCACCGCCGCATCCAATGACTACGAGCGCTGCCGCAATAAATTCAAATCCGGTCCAAAACCAAAACGATGGAACAAACAACCAAACAATAAAAAGGGAGGCAATCGGCGTAAAAATTACTGAAACAATCTTTGGACTTATGCTTTTGGCATCCATTTGCTTTCTCCCGGATTGCGAGTTCGACGCTCGCTGCCTTTAGCGCTACTCTGCATTTCCCTCGACACTAGGCCGATGGTCGATGACGGCAAGTTCGATCTGAAACTTCGCGCATGTCGCGACGATACGCCTGTGGGGCGCGTTGGAAGAGCAGGGGAGCGGGAAAGAGATAGCTTTAGGTGAATTATTCCCTGGCATGAGCTTGGCGTATCAATGGCCTACTTTATTCTTTCTTCTTTCCGAGAGAATCAAGTCGCTTCCCAAGCTCTAGAGCTTTTTCTTTAAGCACGTAAACATATTCCAGAAAGTAATCGAGCAAATCTACCATAGCTTCTGCAACCGGTTGATCGGGTTCCCTTTCTAAATCAAAATGTGACGCGATGTTGCCTCCTTTTCGCAAATTTGCGGCCAATAAAATCAGAGGTTGGGTGAGATCTACTTTTTCAGGCAGCGATTCCAACTGCTCAAACAGAGGGTCTTTGGAATGCTCTTCTCCCAGGAGCGTCTTCACCAAGCCTTCCATAGTGCGTCTACAGGACGCGGCACACGCAGTCCATAAACCAGCATTATAAGCAGCGAGAGTGCCTTGATACGCACGTGCGAGCGCTGGCGTTATCATGCCTGCTGCTACAATCGGCTCCCGAACAACTCTCGGCCTAGGATAAATGCATATCTCCTTGCACCCGCGCTTAGAGGAATCTCGGCCGTCCCCAGGTTCAACAATCCAGAAGTTAGCTTGTGATGAGCAACCGGGACAGCGACCGCTCGCGGAGACGGTGTTGCGAGGCGCATCATGAACCTGCTGCTGTAATGGAAAATTGACCAGTTTGCCGCAATGTGGGCAGAGAGTATCTACGCTTTGCGGGAGCCATAAGGTATTATTCCATGCTATCCAAGTTGGAACAGTGCTCAATGCGAGTTGATGCATATTTAGTTATTCAGGTTTTCCTGTCCCGTGCTGCAATCGCTTTTCGCTTCGCTTCCGGAAGCTTCGCATACAGTTCGGTAACTTTTTTCGGATGGGAAATCATTTGGTCTGCTATCCCGTTAACGAGTTCGAACAGGTGAAGAGCGATATCGCGGTCGTCCCTCAAGTCCATCGCCCCCGGATGAACTGCTTCATTGCCAATGACTCTCACAATGTCAAGAGCCTGCTGGATTGTTGGGTTTAGCCCTTTCTTGACCAGGCTGGCTATGTCGCCATCGATATTCTTTCCGCTTTCGCCAAGATGCTTGCACAGCTTTTGAATACTAAGCCGAAGAAGCGCTGCAGCGCCACGTGGAGAAGCGGTCACTATGCCTCGGGCCTCTTCGAAGTCAGAAATAATCTCTGGCGGCAATTCTTGATTTGGCAGCGGCCCTACCTTGTTCAGCGGGAACAAAAGCTGATTGTGAACCCATACTGCCATTGTTTTGCAATTGTAGCACTTACTGAGGTGAAGGTTATGAGCTCGCCAACCAGACCCTCTCGGTGCATCTCCGTCTTGGAGGAACACCAACCCGGTGTTTAGTCGTTCGAAAATACTAAGCACCTTGTCCCTGTCTCTCGGTGACAGTTCGCGATTGGCCTGAATCCGCTCACGATAGCTCTCATCTATCACGGTCGGAACAGGGGGGTCTTCGCGAATTGGGTCGGCATAAAGGACATACCAGTATTGTGTGGTGTATGCGGAGCAGTGAGGGCAATTAAACGCCGTCTCTCGCACGGAGGCTTGAACAATCTTTGACATAACCCTGACCGTGCGACTATGCGCTTGGCGGCCCGAAAGGCAAGCCTGAAAGGTTTCTGTGGTAAGACCATCGCCGCTAACGCTGAGTGGGTTGCCAGGACCGGGAGGTTGACGGTTGCCCTCCTGCGGCAGAACTTCCTACGGTTAAACCTATTGCATGGAGGATTAGGAGAGTTTAATGTAAAATGTTTCGTTGGATTAGGCTGCGGTCGCTTATTATGGAACGTTACATTGCACAGATGGCAGATGACGCACTCAGAGCCATGTGTGGCCGGGAGTCCCTCACCAAACGGTTGAGGAAGGCACAACTGCATTTCATTTTTGTTAACGATGAGCACCATCTTGGAGCAGCACCAGAGGATGTGCGCCACAGCATTGCGGCGTTTCTTAAGTGCAGGACCGGAAGAGGTTCGATGAAGGCGGCAGCACTTGCTCAGGAGGCGATTGCGTCTGCTCTAATTGAGTTTGGCCGCTGTGACGCTTTGCTCTCGATGAGGTTGAAGCAGAAAAAATGCAAACGGGCGCAGCCTCAGTCGATTATCGAGCCGGTTCGGAGTCAGCCCTCAAGCTCCACCTAATCACGCGCATAGCTGCCACAGCCGCGTGGCGAGGTTGCGGCAGCGGAAGGGGTGCCGAGGGCTTCTCGCCCGGAAACCGACGCCGCAGATTATAGAGAGCGGACGCGGTAAGTCCGACCCGGAAAATGCTTCCACTGCGGGTCGTTGACGTAAATGGAACCACTCGTCAGCGTATTAGTCTGGAGGGGAGTCCAACCGGGGTGGGATAGGTCCGTACAAACCTCCACCACCACGGTCTTCCCGCTGGCCCATTTGACGCTGAACCCAAAGTCACTAGTGCCACCCGCGTCGGGTTTACTGACCTGCATCTGCTGTTGCCATATCGCTGTCGGAAGACCTCCGAAAGTTGCGCCCCAGCCCGTCGTCCCGGGCAGATAATAGACGGTTGCGTTGGTAACCCTCGAGAACGAGTTTGTAGCAACCTCGGGGGCATTCCCGGTGAAATAGACCCCTTGCAGATTGAGGCAGCTTGCAAATGACTGTGGGCCAACGACGGTAACACTGCCGGGGATTGTCACAGTTGCCAGGTTGTCCAAACCGAAAAATGTGCCGCCGTCGAGTATGGCTATACCCTCGGGGATGGTGACATTAGTCACGCAAAGATGAGACCCAACGAATGCATTAAGCAATATCTCCGTCACGGGTAGCCCAGTTATGATGGCTGGGATGGTAATGTCGCCATGATCGGCCAGGGGGTCGAAGCACCCGTTGTATGACCTGATGAAAATCGTGTTATCACTATTGGTGCCCCACACGTATCCATTAGTGTTTTGCGCCTGTGCCGCGAGGGGGAAGACCAGCAACGACAGAATCGTAGCGCTTAAGTTCGCCTTTGTAATCGTGGGTTGCATAATAATTCCTTTCTCATTTCCACCAACTTATCAGACACACGTGGGCTGTCTGTAAGGAAAACACGGATCTTCTTGTGAGTAAAACACGCACGCAGAAATCGGGTGGCAGGCCCCCGAAAGGCCCTCTCCGCCCTCGCCACATCGTTTGTGCCGCGTTCGAATGGCGGGACCGGGTGAAGAGGCGTCGGGGCGTCCCAAGGCGTTAAATCCACCCCTCCGAGGCCAGTTGCTAAAGTTGCTAAAAAGCTTTAATTCGTCTTCAAACGGCTGGATTCGGTTTCATTCCGGAGGAAAAGGCCGAACATCACGTTTAGCCCGTATTTACCGAGGCTTTACGAGGTTTTGAAGTGGTGGCTGGGGGCGGAATTGGGGTCCGATCGGGGTCGGTCCCGCACAATCACATTTTTGCGGGGTCGCGGCTTCGGGCGGCGCCGGTCAGGAAGCCGGCGCACCGCTCAGTCTTAATTCTGACCCGGATCGCCAAAACCTGTGCATGGGGGCGGGCGCGCTTCTGGTTTCGGGGTCAGCAGACGCAGGGATATTGCCGAATGGAATTATGCGATTGTCCGCGCCCCCGTTTCGTTTCAAAGGTATGACCGCATCATTGGCTGACATCGTTACGGCGCTCGCAACCGGTAGAATCGAAATGGATAATCCAGGGGCTTGGTTTGCTGTTGGGAAACAGGCGTCCACACGGGATTGCTGAAATAGACCAACCCGTTCGTGAGCTCTCCTGGCCCCAGAACCTTCTACGAAATTAGCGGTTAAATCAGCTGTAGACTAGTGATTCAATCTCCGGCAGATCCAGTCAATCACTTTCTTCACAAAGTTTTGTCGCTTCCTTTCGCCTGCCGTCGCAAACGTTCGCAAAATGTCGTATCCTTACACCAGCTCCCGCCCCTCACCGCTTTGCTCCTCAAAACCAGCTGTATACTCGCCATGCCATGAATGACGTCCAAACCCAGCAGCGCTTCGTTCATCTCCGCGCCGAAGGCTGGAGCTTCGCCCGCATCGCCGACGAACTCAAGCTCTCCAAACCGACCCTCATCACCTGGAGCCGCAAATTTCAGTTCGACATCCAGAACCACCGCGCCATCAACATCGAAGCCTTGCACGAACAATGGCTTTCCACCCGCGAAGCCCGCGTCGCTGCCTTGGGACAACAACTCCAAAAAGTGGAAGCCGAGTTGGCCAAGCGCGACCTCACTTCCTTGCCGACGCACCAACTGTTTACCCTGGCCGAATTTCTCCGGCGCCAAATCAAACGTGAAACCGGTCCAATGCAGTTCACCACACCTGTCTCCCAAATCCCCGTGAATGAACTCCAGACCCAAGTCCAGGATTGGTCTCCTTAGTTGGTAGATGACATGGCGCTGTAATCTCTTCGGCATCGATCAGCCACCGCAACAAAAGTGCATCATCTCCTTTCAATTCGGGCCTTGAATCTCCGCTACTTAAACCGATATCGCGACCGCTCAACCCTCCGTCACTCGACTCGCATGCTCTGCGGTGTTCACCGGCCGCGCCCTCCCGATTACCTCGCCATCGTCTGTCATGCGCTGAAGTTAGTTCTCAAAATTGATGAGGACCTCCGCCCGTTTATGCAAGAGCAGGTTCGCCTCGTGGAGGAAGACCACTTTAAGCAGCGCCTTCAGGCTGCTCTTCGCCGCGTCTATGGCCCGGACCTGGACGCTCCACAATCGCCAATTCCTCCCCCAGAATCGGTAAACAAACGGTAAACAAATGGTTCTCCCTCCATTCGGTTGAATTAAACTCCATTGCGTAAGCAGGCGAATATCACAAACAGGTCGTGAAACAGGGCGTTTTGGATAGTTTGAAGTGGTGGCTGGGGGCGGAATTGAACCGCCGACACGTTCCCGAAGATCGAAAATGCGTATTTCCCAGGAAAACCGATACTTTTGACACGCTTGACACGGCCAAACGTTAGCACTACGTTAGCACTACTATGGCAAGCGTTCATAAACGAAAGCGGAGCCCATACTGGTGGGCGGCCTGGCGGGATTCCACTGGGCGTCTTTACTTTAGGAGCACTAAACAAACCGAGAAGAGCAAGGCTGAGCAATTCGCAATGGAGTGCGAGCGAGCCGAAAAGCACGCAACGGCCGGCACGCTCACCGAGGCACAGGCACGCTCCATCGTTGCCAGCATCATGGAGCGCACACAAACCGGGGACACGTTGAGAAACCCGCCAACTGCGGATTGGCTTCGCGAATGGGTCTCCAGCAAGGAAGCCAACAAGGCCGAAACGACGGCGATCCGGTATAAGGGCACAATCGAAGGCTTCATTGACTACCTAGGCGAAAAGGCAAAGCGGCCGCTCGTTGCGATCACTGACAGGGACGTTCAGGGCTACTTGGATGACAGGGCTCGAAAGGGTGTTGGCCCGTCGACGTTGAATGTCGACGGCAAGACGATCCGGGCTGCATTCTCTCGCGCCGTCAAGTCGGGATTGCTTTCAAATAACCCGGCCGAGGCAGTGGACCTGCCAGAGCGCCAATCGATAGAGCGCGGCACCTTCACGCCGGCCGAAGTCCAGATGCTGGCTGGCGTGGCTTCCGAGGAGTGGAAAACCTTAATCCTGATCGGCTACTACACTGCGGCCCGTCTTTCCGAATGCTGCCGGGTTGATTGGGGCGACATCGACCTTGCGGCCCGCACAATCCGTTTCCCGGTCACGAAAGGCGATCCCAAAGGCAGGGCAATGCCCCTACACCCGGAACTGGCCAAGCATCTGGAACGCATCGCCGGGGACAAGCCAGGCCCAGTGATGCCCCACCTTGCGAGTGTGCGCGTTAGCGGCCGGCGCGGGCTCAGTCAGCACTTTCTCGGGCTTATGGCGAAAGCCGGCTTAGATGCTGAAAAAGTTGACGGCGCCGGTAAGCGCCAGCTGTCACCGGTCGGTTCAAAAGGGACCCCCTCGGGTCGAAATGGGGTCCCTTTTGAAATTTCAAAACTCCCCACCTGTGGGATTTTGACTCAATGTTCCGACACCATTGTTCCT
>Ga0070741_10021487_pt1 | contig 10031 bp, 8 predicted proteins | sample Coa_R1_4_FD_66440 | JGI IMG/M metagenome (GOLD analysis project Ga0070741, IMG submission 66440) | Surface soil microbial communities from Centralia Pennsylvania, which are recovering from an underground coalmine fire - Coalmine... | ecosystem: Environmental > Terrestrial > Soil > Unclassified ...
ATGCATTCGCGGCTGCAAAGGCACAAAGTCCGCCTGCGCGGACGGACCTACCCCCCGGCCCCACGGCACGGTCTGTCTGATTCCGAAACGATTCGGGACAGACCGTGCGACCCTCAAGGGGAGGAGAGTCGGCGCAGGCCGACTTGGTGCTTTTTCAGAAGCGGTTTGAACCGCCCAAATGAAAAGTGAGGGCTTGTCAGCAGGGAGAGCGGGAAAGAGACGACAATGGACGATGAACTCTTTGACGACGCGATCATTTTCCAGGATCGGGTGGACGCCGGGCGGCAACTGGCGGAGAAGCTGCTGCGCTTCCGCGACGAAAACCCGGTGATTCTGGCGCTGCCGCGCGGCGGCGTGGTCGTGGGCTATGAGATCGCGAAGCGACTGCACGCCCCGCTCGATGTGATCGTGGCGCGGAAGCTGGGCGCGCCGTATCAGCCGGAACTCGGCATCGGGGCCATCGCGCCGGGCGGCGTGCGCGTTCTGGACGAAATGGCGCTTGACTATCTCGGCATTACGCCGGAGCAACTGGAACGCATCACCGCTGCCGAGACCGAGGAGATGGAGCGGCGGGAGCGGCTCTATCGCGGCGACCGGCCCGCGCCGGACATTCGCGATAAGACCGTCATCCTCGTGGACGACGGCCTGGCGACCGGCGTGACCGCGCGGGCGGCCATTCGTTCCGCACGCCAGCAGCAGCCCCGCCATCTGGTTCTGGCCGTGCCGGTCTGCGCGCCGGAGACGGCGGGCGCGCTGCGCGCCGAAGCCGATGAGGTGATCTGCGTCTCCGCGCCCGCCAGCCTGCGCGCGGTCGGTCTCTGGTACGAGGATTTCCGGCAGGTGAGCGATGCGGAGGTCATCGCGCTGCTGAAGCGCGCGCAGCAGGAGGCCGCCGCGCCGGTGTAGAGGAGGCACAAAGGCATGGAAGCGACAGGGAGAAGAGGCCAGGAGCAGCCGGTGCGAATCACGCTGGGGCCGGTCACGCTGGACGGCGACCTGACGATTCCCGAAGGAGAGGTTCGCGGTATCGTGCTGTTCGCGCACGGCAGCGGCAGCAGCCGGAACAGCCCGCGCAACAAGTACGTCGCGCAACTGCTGAACGAGGACGGCTGCGCCACGCTGCTGATGGACCTGTTGACCCGTGAGGAAGAGGCGATTGACGAGCAGACCCGGCATCTGCGCTTCGACATCGGCCTGCTGGCCGGGCGGCTGGTCGGCGCGACGGACTGGCTGCGGGACAATCCGCTCACGCAGAACCTTCCCATCGGCTATTTCGGGGCGAGTACCGGCGCGGCGGCGGCGCTCGTGGCGGCGGCGGAACGCCCGGACGTGATCCGCGCGGTCGTGTCGCGGGGCGGACGGCCCGATCTGGCGATAGAGGCGCTGCCGCGCGTGCAGGCTCCCACGCTGCTGATCGTCGGAGGAGAAGATCGGCCGGTGATCCCGCTCAACCAGCAGGCGTTCAAGCAACTGTCCCGTGCGGAGAAGCGTCTGGAGATCGTGCCGGGCGCGACGCATCTGTTCGAGGAAGAGGGCGCGCTGGAAGAGGTCGCGCGGCTGGCCTCCGACTGGTTCGTGCGCTACCTGAAGTCGTGATAGGAGGTATCTGCCATGAGAACGTTGCAAGAGCGGTCGAGCGCGCACGGCGTGGCGGGCGTCGAGGAACTGGCGGCGCGCTGCCGGAAAGTCGCGCTGCCCCTGGAAGGGGCGGACGACCTCGATCCCCTGTTGAAGCGTATCGGGAACGCCGGCTGCGTGCTGCTGGGCGAGGCGTCGCACGGAACCTCGGAATACTATCTCTCGCGCGCCAAGATCAGTCAGAGGCTCATCCAGGAAAAGGGCTTCTCCTTCATCGCTGTCGAGGGCGACTGGCCGGACTGCTATCGGGTCAATCGCTACATCAAGGGCTATCCCGACTCCGGCCAGGACGCGCACGAGGCGCTGCACGCCTTCGACCGCTGGCCGACCTGGATGTGGGGCAACTGGGAGATGGTCGCCCTGGCCGAATGGCTGCGCCGCTATAATGCCGACCGGCCGGAGGAGCGGAAAGTCGGCTTCTACGGGCTGGATGTCTACAGCCTGTGGGATTCGCTGAACGCCGTCGTCCGCTATCTGGAAAAGGTGGATGGGCAGGCGGCGGAAGCGGCCAAGCGCGCCTATCAGTGTTTTGAACCCTACGGGGAAGAGGGACAGGAGTACGCCCGCGCCACCTACGCCTGGGTTCCGCACTCCTGCCAGCACGAGGTGGTGGAGATGCTGACCGCGCTGCGGCGGGAGCAGCCGGGAGCGCAGCAGGATGGGCGCGAAGCCTATTTCGTCGCGGAGCAGAACGCGCTCGTCGTGCAGAATGCGGAACACTACTACCGCACGATGATAACGGGGAACCGCACTTCCTGGAACGTGCGCGACAGGCACATGGCCGAGACGCTGGAGCGGCTATTGCAGTTTCACGGCCCCGATGCGAAGGCCATCGTCTGGGAACACAACACGCACATCGGCGACGCCCGCGCGACCGACATGGCGCACGCCGGGATGGTCAATATCGGGCAGTTGACACGCGAGCGGTACGGCAGGGAGACGGTCGTCCTGGTCGGCTTCGGATCGTATCAGGGCAGCGTCATCGCCAGTTACGAGTGGGGCGCACCGATGCGGCGCATGGCCGTCCCCGCCGCGCGGCCCGGCAGTTGGGAGGACGTTCTGCATCAGGCGGGCGCGCATAACCAGATGCTTCTGCTGACGGACGGCTCGCTGCTTGGGGACATCCAGCGCGGGGAGTTTATGGAGCCGCGCGGCCATCGCGCCATCGGCGTCGTCTACGACCCGGAGTACGAACACCGGGGCAACTATGTGCCGACGATACTGCCGGAACGCTACGACGCCTTTCTCTTCCTCGACCAGACGCGCGCGCTGCATCCGCTGCATCTGGAGCCGCACAACCAGGGCGAGCCGCCCGACACCTATCCCTGGAACGTGTAGACCGCTCTGCGGGGCGGCTCCGCCGACCGCCCTGCGGGCGGCATTCTCCCCTCTTCCACAGTGTTGAGAGAGGGGTCGGGAGTGAGGGCATTTCCGGTCGCAGGCAGGAATTTCGCGCCAGCCTCTTGACATCTCCGGCAAGGTGTGTTATGGTTAGTCAGACCCTTACGCTAATCGCTTGCCTAGACTTTTCCTTCCCACCAACCCGGTGATTTCGCGCGGGCGGCTCCTCGCCTGCGCGCAGACCTCGAGAGGAGTCGTGGAAAGCCGTGTTTGTGGACGCGCCCCTCCGAACAGGCCGTCGTGTGATCGCGCCTCTGGCGCTGTTGCTGCTCGCCCTGGCTGGCATCGCCGCCTACCTCTGGTATGGACGCATCCAGGCAGACCGCGCGCTCGAAGACGCTACTCTGGAACAACTGCGGCAGATCACCGCCGAGCAGCCGCGCAATGCCCGCGCCTTCCACTATCTGGGGCTGCGGCTGACCCGCGCGCGCCAGCCTGTCCAGGCGTTCGAGGCGCACGCCCGCGCCGCCAAACTCGACCCCGATGACGAGGAGATATGGGCCGCCTACGCGGGCGCGACGAACGCGCAGCATGGCCCCACCGAGGCGTTCCGCGTCATGGACGATTTCCTGAAGCGGCACCCGGACAACACGAAGCTGAAGCAGGAACGGGATTCGCTGCTTGCCATCCTCAAGCGCGGCGCGGAACTGTTTACGGCGGACAAACACTACAACGAAGCGATTCGGAGCTATCGGTACTGGCTGGCGGAAGAACCCGACAATGCGCAGGCGCAGCAGGCGCTAGACCTCCTTCTGAAGAAAGTAAACCATAAGTGAGGAAGCCTTTCGCAAGGTTGAGGGCCGACCCAAATTAGGCAAGCGTTTACACTAATCACTTGCCTAAATCCTGGAGTTGTGTTATAGTAGTCTCATAGTCCAGATTTTCGCATCCCTGAGAGGCATCGGCGGCGATTCCCACGGGCGCATCGCCCGGCGCGCAGGCGATGCGCCGGAGGAACTCATGAATTCGTGGCGGGAAGCGCGCCCGCAAACGCCGGGCGCGCGTATCCTCTTCCATCTGCTCTGTGTGGCGGCGCTCTTCGCGCTGACGCTGTTCGCATTCGGCTGTGGACAGTCGGCGGAAGAGAAAGCCAAAGAGGACGAAGCGGGCAAAAAGGCGAACGAGCAGGGCATGATGCGGATGCTGCAAGAGCAAGGGCAGGCTCCCGCTCAGCCCGGAGCCGCACAGCCTGGAGCGGCAGAGCCGATGCCAGGCGCTCCGGCCCCCGCCGCGCCTGCGCCTGCCGCGCCCGGTAAATAGGACCGCCGGGCCGGATACGCGCGTCGTCTCGAGGGGCGCCCGGATAGGCGGGCGCGGCCTTCGTCTCCCTTCGAGAGGAGAACCTCCGTGGCAGTGACGCTTGCGGATGTCGCAAAACGGTCGGGAGTCTCGGTGGCGACTGCCTCCCGCGTGCTGAACAATAAGATGGTGATGCCCATCCCGCCGGCCACGGTCGAGCGCATCAGACGGGCGGCGCGGGAGCTGGAGTATCGTCCGAATGCCATCGCGCGGGCGCTGGCGACCGGTAAGACGCACACGCTGGGCCTCTACAGCCAGGAGATGACCGACCCGCACTTTGCGCAGATGCTCGAAGCGGTGGAGGCGAAAGCGCGCGCGCTGGGGTTTCATCTCATCGTCTCCAGCACGCTCGATGAGGTGTCGCGCCGGGGCCGTGTGGATGGCCTCCTGACGCTTGGCTCCCCGACGGACGCCCGGTTCGCCGGGCTGACGGATCGGCTGGCGACCGTTTTCGTCTACCATTCGTCCGTGCCGCAGCCCAATCTCGTCGCCTGGAGCGATGAGGACGGCATGTATCTGGCGACGAAGCATCTGCTGGAGTTGGGCCATCGGCAGATCGTGGGCCTCCTCTGCTATGGAGAGCGGTTTCCTTACGCGAAAGCAGAGGGATTTCGCAAAGCCCTGGCGGAGGCGGACACGCACGGCATCGAGTGCTGGGAAGCGTTCCATGCCGATCAACTCAAGCAGGGCAATCAGTTTGAAAACGGCTATCTCGCCACGCAACAACTGCTGCAATCGGGCGAGACGTTCACGGCCATCGTCGCCCGGAACGACTTTCTGGCGCTGGGCGCGCTCCGCGCGCTGCGGGCCGCCGGGATCGCTGTACCCGAACAGGTTTCTGTCGTCGGCTATACCGACAGCGTCTACGCTCTGTGCGCCGATCCGCCCCTGACGTCCGTTCGCACGCCGATTGCGGAGGCCGGGGAGATCGCAGTGGAGCGGTTGGTTCGCTCGATAGAAGGCGAGGAGGCGTCTTTTCCTGGAATCATGCTGCCGACCTCGCTCACTCTACGCCAGTCCTGCGCGCCGCCGTCAGGCCGCGCCGGAGGATCAGGAGGTGAGACCGCAGGCCCACTCTAAGTCGCGTAAGAAAAGAACGATCACTCTCAGGCATCATCCTCTCGACATGTTCTACGGAAACTCTACAAGGAGACAAACCGGAATGAAGCACAAAACAAAGGCATTTACCCTGATCGAACTGCTCGTCGTCATCGCCATTATCGCTATATTGGCGGCTATTCTGTTCCCTGTCTTCGCCCAGGCGCGCGAGAAGGCCCGCGCCATCACCTGCGTTTCCAACCTGAAGCAGGCCGGGCTTGCCGCCGTCATGTATGCGCAGGACTACGACGAGACCTATCCGGGCATGTGGCAGTGGAGTCCCCTGGCGATCCTGGCGCACAGCCCGTACCTCTATCCGCCGGGCTGGACGCTTCAGCAGGCTGAGCAGCAGTGCGAAACCTGCCCCTACGTGAAAAACGCACAGGTCTTCAAATGCCCCGACATGAGCAAGCAGTATGGCGGCGCATGGGCCAGCTACGGCTACGCCTATCCGACGATGTGGGGGGCAATGGTCACGCCTGCGCCTCCCACTCTGTATGGCTTCCCGGTCGGCCCCTCGCTGGGCGCGTTCGCCGCGCCTGCCGACACCGTCATGATCATGGACTCGGCTATCTTCCCCGGCACCGATGCCTGCAATGCGAAGACCTATGAGGGTATCTATAGCGGATGCGACAACAAGTCCGGGTACAGCTATCCCTACGTCTATGAGCCGACCACGAACCCCTGGTCTTCTCCGAATCCGATCCACAGCCGCAAAGCGAACATCGCGTTCGTGGACGGTCATGTAAAGCCGATGAGCATCGAGGCGACTCGCGGGCCGAATGCGGTCGTCGGCGTGAACTGCACGAACTGCATGTGGACGCGCGACCGGCAGTAGTTCGCCTGTCCTCCTACGGGCAAGCGAGCGGCGGGCGCACCCTGCCCGCCGCTTTTTCTGCCTCCTTCAATGCTCTATGCACAAGCACACCACAATCACGCGCAGACAGTTTGTCCACAGGGCCGCGCAGGGAGTTGCCGCTTTGAGCCTGTCACCAAGCGCCGCAACCGGTTCCGCACGCCGCGCCGATGCCATCCTGGAGGTCACGGACTGGCAGCAGGCGCAAGGCGCGGGCTGGACGTTTGGCGACAGCCGCGACGGGCAGCATCACGGCCAGGTCTCCGTCGTCGGCAAGGTCGCGCGCATGGCGAACGACCAGGAAAGCAAGACCGGCTGGGCGGAGATCGCCTATCCGCAGCCGCTCGCCGTCCCGGAGCGATTCACGCTGGCCGTGCGGATGCGCCTGCTCAAGATCGGGCAGGACGACGACAGCACCGGCCAGAAGACCAACCTGCACCTGCGCCTCGGCGTTCGGTCGCCCTCCGGCGATTTCGGCCTCGGCTTCCAGTTCATCGCCGACCGCTATAAGGTGGACGACCAGTACAAGATTTTCCGCACGAAAGACGCCTGGCACGACTGGCTCTTCGAGATAGACACGCGCAAGAAGACGGTCGCCATGTCCCGCGATGGCGAATACGTCTGCCTGCATAAAGGCGGCGCGGCGCAGGAGCCGGGCCTGCGGTTTCTCGCGCAGGGAACGGCGGCGGTTCCCGCCCTCGTCGAGATCGCGGAACTGCGGATCGCGCCTCTGCCGCCGGAAGCGGCCCCCGCGCCGCGCCCAAAGCCGGAACGCGCCGAACCGTTCGCGCCGGGCGAGTGGCCGATGTGGCGGCACGACGTCCGCAACTCCGGCGCCTCCCTTCTGGTCGGCAAGATGCTTCAGCCGCGCATCGCCTGGCAGACGCCGGTCGGCGGCGTGGCGGTCACGCCGACGCTGCTGGACGTGGACGGCGACGGCCGCAAAGAGGCGATCATCAGCTACGGCGGCAACTTTTCCGTCTATCGGCTGGACGGCTCGCTGCTGTGGCAGGAGCGCGCGGACGGCGTCGTGCATGGAGCCTTCGACCTGGATGACGATGGCGAGACGGAACTGCTCGTCGCTTCCGGCTCTCCCTCGCGGCTGCGCGTGCTGCGCGGGCGCGACGGCAAGACGCTGTATACCTGCGCTCAATTTCCGAAGGCGGGCGTGATGGCCGTCCGGGTGGCGAAGCTAGCCCCGGAGAAGAAGGGCTTGCAGGCCGTCGTCTGGGCGCCGCTCCATGAGAAAGGCTACTGCCTCTCGTTCGCCGAGGGAGCGGCCCACGCGAAGGTGGACTATCTGTTCGACTGGCAGATGACGGGATTCACGCCGCTGGTCGCGCTGGCGGACATGGATAAGGACGGGCTGCCGGAGATCGTCATCGGGACGTATGATCGCGTTCTCGTGATAGACGGACGCACCGGCCAGAATAAGATGCGGCTGGAGACGCCGCTCGGCAGGAACTATGGCACGCTCGTCGTCAAGGACATAGACGGCGACGGCTACCCCGATGTCGTGCTGCTCGCCGACGTGCTGCGCGAGCATGTCGCCGTCGTCAAAAACGAGGGCGGCAAGGCGCTGCGGCTGCTGTGGGACACGTTTTACGAGCAGAACTACCCGGAGGACCACAAGGCGCTGCGCGTGCTGACCGATTCGGTGGACGATTTCGACGGGGACGGAAAAACGGAGATCGCCTACTCCCTGTTCGACGACACCGCCGATGCGAAGTGGCACACCCTGATCGTAGATGCCATCTCCGGCGCGATCAAATCGGATATTCCCGGTCGGTATCTCATCGGCGCGGGCGCGCTCTTCCCGGACAGCCCGCCGTCGCTGTTCCTCTCCGCGCCTTCGAGCCGCACGGCCCTGAACCTGGACAGAGTCGCCGTCTGGAGCGGCAGAGGCGGAGCCTGGCAGGAGCAGGCGAAGCTGCCGCCGGGAACGCTGGTCTCCCCCGGCTCCGCGCTGGATTTCGCGCCGAACACCTGGGCGCAGATGGGCGGGATCGGAACGGCCAAGCCGACCGCAGTCCTGTGCGCCCGAAGCCGTTCCGATCCGCAGCGCGGCCTGTTCCTGGCACGCTCCGACAGCAAGGGCCGCCTGAAAACGGTCACATTTGTTACAGGAAACCGTGCGGGCCAGATAGAAATAGCCTGGCAGGGGAAAATGCCCGCCGATCTGCCCGCAGGCACGGTACTGAGCGTGGAGGAGACGCTGCCCGGCGCGCACGGCCTGCAAACGCTGCACTCCGGCGCGGACGGCGTCGTGCGCGTGATCGGCGCGGACGGCAAGCTGCTGGGGAGCGTGCAGAGCCGGGCCGGGTTCGTCACCGCGCCGGTGGTGGCGCGACTGCGCGCCCACGAAACGCCGTCCATTCTGTTTATGGACGCCAGAGGCGATGTCTGCTGCGTGCGTCCGCCGCGCGAGGGCGGCTCGCCGCAGAAACGCTGGTCGCATCCCTCCCTCTCTTCGCCGGATATTCCGGTCATTCCGCAGTTGCGTCCGCTCGGCTGCCCCTGTGTGCCGGTGGTCGCTGCGTTGAACGGGAATGGGGAGCGCGAGATTCTGATCGCGCGGGAGCCGGATCGCCTGGTCGCTCTGAACGCCGACGGCGAGCCGGGCCGCTCCTGGAAGCTGCCCTCGCTGCCGGTCGCCTGGAACTACGGCGATCTCGACGGCGATGACGCGCTCGATCTGTTTGTGACCTATAAGCTGGGACAGTGGGTAGATGTGGAGAGCGTCGCGCTGGCCGGGAAGGACGGCAGACCGCTCTGGCGCGCGCACTGCGGCAACGGCCCCGCCGCCATCTGCGACCTCGACGGCAACGGCCTCGACGACGTGACCCTGCGCGACCTGTTCGAGCATCGCACGCTGAACGGGAGGACGGGCCGCGACCTGTATCCCATCACGCAGTGGGCAGGCTATCATACGCCTGCTATCGTGCCGCTGGAAGGCAAGGGCAAACCGGACAGCGTCGTGTGGACGGGCGGCAACTACTCGCTCGTGGTCGAAGACCTGGCAGGCCGACAACGCTGGTGGAAACCCTTCATCGCGACCGGGCTGGAGGCCATTGCCGATGTGGACGGCGACGGCAGGATGGAGATCGGCGGCGTCACGGCGGGGCAACTCTACCACTGGCCGGAGTTCTACCCGGTAGACGGCCCGGACAAAGAGTTCCTCTGTTACGACGCCCTGACGGGCGAGGTAAAATGGACGTACCCGCTCGGCGTGACGGCCTCGGCGGTCGTCAGCGCCGACGTGGATGGCGACGGCAAGCCGGAGTTCGTGTTCGGCACGCGGGACGGTCGCCTGATCGCGCTGCGCGGCGGCGCGGAGAGTTCCCGCCGTAAGCTATGGGAACTGACCTTTCCGGCGGCGCTGGGAATGCCGGTCGTCTGTGATGCCGACGGCGACGCCCAGATGGAGATACTGGTAAGCTGCGCCGACGGCAATCTGTACTGTGTGAAATGAACCAAAGGAGCAACGCATGACAGTCGTGGAAAGAGCCAAATACGGCGCTGCCGCCTTCTTGGACTTCCAGGGGGAACTGCCCAATCCGTTTCCCCGCACTATCGGCCCGAACGCGATGAAATATCTGCAAGAGGTGGTGGATACGGGCCTCTCCTCCGACATGACCGGGCGGTTCGAGCAAGCCTTCGCGCGCGAGCTCGGCGTCAAGCACTGCCTGGCGACACCGGGCTGCACGCCCGCGCTGGCGCTGCTGGCGGCCTCCCTGCC
>Ga0070741_10021488_pt1 | contig 10030 bp, 11 predicted proteins | sample Coa_R1_4_FD_66440 | JGI IMG/M metagenome (GOLD analysis project Ga0070741, IMG submission 66440) | Surface soil microbial communities from Centralia Pennsylvania, which are recovering from an underground coalmine fire - Coalmine... | ecosystem: Environmental > Terrestrial > Soil > Unclassified ...
TCGCCGGCCCGGTCGCGCCTGGCGACGCGGCGACATCGCCGCGCTAGGGTGCCTGGCATGCCGCTGCCTCCCTCACTCTCCCCGGATCAGCGCCAGGCCGCACTGGAGAAGGCCGGAGCTGCCCGGCGCCAGCGCGCCGAGCTGAAGGAGAAGCTGAAGATGGGCTCCCTCACTCTGAAGGAGCTGCTCGACCAGGCCGAGCGCGACGAGATCGTCGGCAAGATGAAGATCGTCTCGGTGCTCGAGTCGCTTCCAGGTGTCGGCAAGGTCAAGGCCCGTCGCCTGATGGACGAGGTCGGTATCAGCGAGACCCGGCGCATCCAGGGTCTGGGCGACAACCAGCGCAAGCGGCTGTTCGAGAAGCTCGAACCCGAGCAGCCCTGATCCCCTCGCACCGCTGATCATCGTCGTCTCCGGCCCCGGTGGGGTGGGCAAGGACACGATCGTGTCCCGCCTGCTCGCGCGCGATCCCGACCTCGTCCTCAGTCGGTCGTGGACGACGCGTCCGCCGCGGCCGAGCGAGACCGAGGCGTCGTACCACTTCGTCGATCGCGAGACGTTCATGGCCAAGGTGGCCGAGGACGGCTTCCTCGAGTGGGCCGAGTATCTCGGCAACCTCTACGGCACACCTGTGCCGCACCCGCCGCCCGGTAAGGACATCGTCCTGGTCATCGAGGTGCAGGGTGCACAGCAGGTCCTCGACAGGGTTCCCGACGCGCTCATGATCCTCGTCGTCCCGCCGTCGCGAGAGGCACAGGCGGCCCGGCTGCGGGGGAGGGGCGACAGCGAGGAGTGGGTGACCAGGCGCCTCGCCTCAGGCGTCGAGGAGGAGGCGATCGGGCGCCGGATCGCGCAGGAGGTGGTCGTGAACGACGACCTCGACCGGGCTGTGGAGGAGGTGGCCGCTATACTGGCCCGCCACCGAAAACGCCCTGGAGAGACCTGATGCCGCAGCGCCCGTCGTCCATGATCCACCCGCCGATCGAGGATCTTCTCGACAAGGTCGACTCCAAGTTCACCCTGGTCACCCTGGCCGCCAAGCGGGGCCGTCAGATCAACTCCTACTTCAACCAGCTCGGTGAAGGTCTGGGCGCCATCGTGCCGCCCCAGGTCACCTCGGTGTCCCGCAAGCCGCTGTCGATCGCCCTCGAGGAGATCGCCGCCAACAAGATCCGGTTCGTGCGCCCCGACGAGGCTGAAGGCGAGGCCGAGGCGCCCGCCTCGTAGGCGATCGTGCGCCCCGGTACGCGCATCGTCCTCGGGGTCTCGGGGGGGATTGCCGCCTACAAGGCAGTGGAGTTGTGCCGGCAGCTGGTCGACGCCGGCGCCCACGTGAGCCCCGTCCTCACCGAGGACGCCCTGCGTTTCGTCGGCGCTCTCACCTTCTCGGCGCTGGCCTCCGAGCCGGCGCGGACCTCGCTGTGGGACGGCCCCGACCCGATCCCGCACACGCGCCTGGGCCAGAACGCCGACCTCGTCGTCATCGCACCGGCCACGGCGCGCGTCATCGGCAAGTACGCGGCCGGCATCTCCGACGACCTGCTCACGGCGACGCTGTTGGCGACGCGCGCGCCCGTCGTGGTGTGCCCGGCGATGCACACCGAGATGTGGGAGCACCCCGCGGTGCAGGACAACCTCACCACGTTGCGCGCCCGCGGCGTGCACGTCGTCGACCCGGAAGCGGGGCGCCTGGCCGGCGGTGACGAGGGCACCGGCCGTCTGGCCGAGCCGGCAAAGATCGTGGCCGCCATCGAGGCGGTACTCGGTCCCGGCGACCTCGACGGTGTCCATGTGGTCGTCACGGCCGGCGGCACACGCGAGCCCATCGACCCCGTCCGCTTCATCGGCAACCGCTCGTCCGGCAAGCAAGGCCACGCGCTGGCCGACGAGGCTGCGGCCCGTGGCGCTCTCGTCACCCTCGTCACCACGTCCGACCGCGCCGCCACGGCGGGCATCGACGTGCGCAGGGTGGAGACGGCGGCCGAGATGGAGACGGCCGTCCTCGACGTCGCCGCCGACGCCGACGTGGTGATCATGGCGGCGGCAGTGGCCGACTTCCGTCCCAAGGCGAGCGCGGCCCAGAAGATCAAGAAAGCCGAGGGCGTGCCCGAGGTGCTGCTCGAGCCGACCACCGACATCCTGGCCGAGCTGGGCCGCCGCAAGGCGCCCGGGCAGGTCCTGGTGGGCTTCGCGGCGGAGACCGACGACGTGCGCGCCCAGGCGGCCGACAAGCTCCGCCGCAAGCACCTCGACCTCATCGTCGCCAATGACGTGACGGCGCCCGGCGTGGGCTTCTCGCACGACACCAATGCGGTGGTCGTGCTCGGGGCCGACGGCTTGGAGCACAATGTCGGGCTGCGGGACAAGCGGGGGGTGGCGCGAGAAGTGCTCGACGTCGTCGTTCCCCTCCTACGACGCACGTAAAGACGTCCATAAGGAGTCAAGTCAGCCGTGGCCAGCAACTACACATTCACCTCGGAGTCCGTGACCGAGGGCCATCCCGACAAGATGGCCGACCAGGTCTCCGACGCAGTCCTCGACGCCATCCTCGAGGCCGACCCGCAGGGCCGGGTGGCGTGCGAGACGCTGCTCACCACCGGGCTGGTCGTCGTCGCCGGTGAGATCACCACGAGCGCCTACGTCGAGATCCCCAAGCTCGTGCGGGAGACGATCTGCGAGATCGGCTACGACCGCGAGTCGTTCGGTTTCGACGGGAACACGTGCGGCGTCGTCACCGCCATCGACGAGCAGTCGCCCAACATCGCCCAGGGCGTCGATACCGCCCTCGAGGTGCGGAGCGGGAGCAGCGGCGAGGACATCCTCAACGCGCAGGGCGCGGGCGACCAGGGGATGATGTTCGGCTTCGCCTGCGACGAGACCGACGACCTCATGCCGCTGCCGATCTGGCTGGCGCACCGGCTCGCCCAACGGCTGTCGGAGGTGCGCAAGGCGGGGGTGCTGCCGTACCTGCGCCCCGACGGCAAGACGCAGGTGACGTTCGAGTACGAGGACGGCCGCCCGGTGCGGCTCAAGACGGTGCTGATCTCCACCCAGCACCAGCCCGGCCTCGACCTGGAGACGCTGCTCAAGCCCGACCTCAAGGAGCACGTCATCCACCCGCTGCTCCCGGCGCAGTTCGCCGACGACAAGTACGAGGTGCTGGCCAACCCCACCGGCAAGTTCGAGTTGGGCGGCCCCCATGCCGACACCGGCCTCACCGGGCGCAAGATCATCGTCGACACCTACGGCGGCGCCGCCCGCCACGGTGGTGGTGCGTTCTCGGGCAAGGACCCGTCGAAGGTCGACCGCTCGGCCGCCTACGCCGCCCGCTGGGTGGCCAAGCACGTCGTGGGTGCGGGCGCGGCGCGCCGGTGCGAGATCCAGGTGGCGTACGCCATCGGCGTGGCCCGCCCGGTGTCGGTGTTGGTCGAGACGTTCGGCACCGAGCAGGTCGACCCAGCCAAGATCGAGCAGGCGGTGAACGAGGTGTTCGACCTGCGGCCGGCGGCGATCATCCGCGACCTCGACCTGCGCCGCCCGATCTACCGGCGCACGGCGGCCTACGGCCACTTCGGCCGGGCCGACAAGGAGTTCACCTGGGAGCGCCTGAGCAAGCTCGACCAAATGAAGAGCGCGCTCGGGGTGTGAGAGTCGTCCGGGTTCTCCCGGACGGGCCCATCGACAAGACGTTCGACTACACGGTGCCTGCGTCGATGGACGCGCAGGTGCGGGTCGGCACGCTCGTACGCGTCGAGCTGCACGGGCGGCGCGTGCGGGCCTGGGTGGTGGCCGATGGCGTCGAGCCGCCGCCCGGTGTGCAGCTGCGCGACATCGCCAAAGTCACCGGGCGGGGTCCGAGCGAAGACGTCGTCGAGCTGGCCCAGTGGGGCGCGTGGCGGTGGGCGGGCCGGCCCGCGCAGCTGCTCGGCACCGCGTCGCCGCCGGTCGCCGTCCGCGAGCTGCCCGCGGCTCGGCCGCGAACGCGCACCGCTCCCACGAACGAGCTCGCCGCCGAGGCGCTGGGACGCCCGCGATCGGTGGTGCGGCTCGGGCCGGCGGGGGACAGGTACCCCCTGCTCGTGGCCGTGGCCAGTGCGTGCGACGCGCTCGTGCTGACGCAGTCGGTCGAGAGTGCGGCGCGCCTGGCCGGTCGCCTGCGCCGCGACGGCGTGCCGGTCGCGCTCATGCCGCGCGACTGGGCAGCCGCCGCGTCGGGGGGTCACGCGGTCATCGGCACCCGGGCGGCGGCGTGGGCGCCGGCACCCACCCTCGGAGCGGTGGTGGTGCTCGACGCTCACGACGAGGTGTACCAGGAGGAGCGCGCTCCCACGTGGAACGCCTGGGTGGTTGCCGCCGAACGGGCGGAGCGTGCGGGCGTGCCGTGTGTCCTCGTCACTCCCTGCCCCACCCCCGACCATCTGGCGTGGGGACCGGTTCTCCCGCCGTCGCGGTCCGATGAGCGCGCCGGCTGGCCCGCCCTCGACGTCGTCGACCGGCGGGCCGACGACCCGCGGTCGGGCCTGTTCTCCGAGCGGCTGGTGAGCGCGTTGCGGAGCGAGGGCCGCGTCGTCTGCGTGCTCAATCGCAAGGGCCGGGCCCGTCTGCTGGCGTGCACGGCCTGCGGCGAGTTGGCGCGCTGCGAGGTATGCGGCGCGGCGGTCTCCCAGGATGCGGACACGTTGCACTGCTCGCACTGCGGCGCCACCCGGCCCGTCGTGTGCGCGTCGTGCGGGAGCACACGCCTCAAGACGCTTCGCGCCGGGGTGAGCCGCGTGCGCGAGGAGCTGGAGGCGTTGGCCGGGCGACCGGTCGGCGAGGTGACGGGCGAGACAGCAGAGGTGCCCGATGTACCAGTCGTGGTCGGCACCGAAGCCGTGCTGCACCGAGTGAGCACCGCGAACACGGTGGCGTTCCTCGACTTCGACCAGGAGCTGCTGGCGCCGCGCTATCGCGCCGGCGAGGAGGCGCTGGCGCTCCTGGTGCGGGCCGCCCGCCTGGTGGGCCCCCGCGCCGGCGGCGGCCGGGTGCTCGTGCAGACGCGGCTGCCCGACCACGAGGTCATCGACGCCGCCGTGGGTGCCGACCCGTCGGCGTGGGCGACGGCGGAAACCGAGCGCCGGTCTGCCCTCGGGCTTCCGCCGTCGACCGCCATGGCACTGGTGTCGGGCGAGGCGGCCGAGGCGTTCGTCGCACAGATCGCCGGTGTGGAGGTGCAGGGCCCGGCCGACGGCCGCTACCGGCTGCGGGCTCCGAGCCACTCGACGCTGTGCGATGCGCTGGCCGCGGCACCTCGTCCACCCGGCAGGCTGCGCGTCGAGGTGGATCCCCTCCGGATCTGACGGGGTATCCGCCTCCGGTAATCTCACACCTCCATGGCCAGCTACGAGATCCGCGTCTTCGGGGACCCGGTGCTGCGTACCCCCACCGCGCCGGTGACCGAGATCGACGGCGCGCTCAAGCAGCTCGTCGACGACATGCTCGAGACCATGTACGCGGCCCCCGGTGTCGGGCTGGCGGCGCCTCAGGTCGGCGTGCAGAAGCGGTTCTTCGTCTACGACGTCGGCGACGGCCCCGGCGTCGTCATCAATCCGGAGATCCGGGAGACGAGCGGGGAGTGGGAGCACGACGAGGGCTGCCTGTCGGTTCCCGGCCTGTTCTGGCCGATCACCCGGCCCAAGCTGGTGCACCTGGTGGGCCTCGACATCGATGGCAACGAGATCGAGTTCGAGGCCGACGAGTTGTTGGCGCGCATGTTCCAGCACGAGGTCGACCACCTCGACGGCACGCTGCTGCTGGCCCGTCTCGACGGCGACCAGCGCAAAGAGGCGATGCGGACGTTGCGCAGCCGCACCCTCGACATTCCCGCGAGCTAGGCACTCCGACGCGCCTCGTCTTCCTCGGCACCCCGGAGATGGCCGTGCCGAGTCTCCGCGCCCTCGTCGACGCCGGCCACGACGTGGCGCTGGTCGTGAGCCAGCCCGACAAGAAGCGGGGACGGGGAGCGACCCTGCTGCCGAGCCCGGTCAAGGCGGCTGCGCTCGAGCTCGGCCTCCCGGTGACCGACAAGGTCGACGACGCCATCGGCGTGGGCGCCGACCTCGGTGTCGTCGTCGCCTTCGGCCGGCTGATCAAGCCCCACGTCCTGGCCGCGTTGCCGATGGTGAACATCCACTTCTCCTTGTTGCCGCGGTGGCGCGGGGCGGCGCCGCTGGAGCGCGCCATCCTCGCCGGCGACACCGAGACCGGCGTGTGCCTCATGCAGCTGGAGGAAGGCCTCGACACGGGGCCGGTGTACGCGTGCGAGCGCATAACCATCGGCGCCGACGAGACGGCCGACGAGCTGCGCGGTCGCCTGGTCGAGGCCGGCACTCGCCTGCTGCTCGACGCCGTCGACGGCGGCCTGGGCGAGCCGACCCCGCAAGAAGGGGAGACGACCTACGCCGACAAGCTCGATCCCGCCGAGCTCCGGCTCGACTGGCAGCGTCCGGCCGAGGACCTGTATCGCGTCGTGCGCCTGGGACGGGCGTGGACGACGTTCCGCGGCCACCGCCTGCGGGTGCTGGCGGCCCGGCTCGTCGAGGGTGGCGCGGGCCCCGGTGTGCTCGACGGCCTGATCGTCGGCGGGGGTGACGGTCGGGGCCTCGAGCTGCTCACCGTGCAGCCTGAGGGGAAGGGCCCGCAGCCGGCGGCGGCGTGGCGCAACGGCGCCCGTCCGCACCCGGGCGAGACGTTCGAGTGACGGTGCCCCGGCCGTGACGGAACGCACGGCGCGCGCCATCGCCATCGACGCCTTGGGGCGGGTGGACGAGGGTGCCTACGCCAACCTCGTGCTGCCGCCGCTCCTCGACCGATCGGGGCTGCCCGATCGCGATCGGCACCTGGTGACCGAGCTGGTGTACGGCACCACCCGCATGCGCCGGGCGTGCGACTTCGTGCTCGAGCGTCACCTCCGGCGCGAGGTGGAGGCCGACGTCCGCACCGCGTTGCGCATGGGCGTGTACCAGCTGGTGTTCCTCGGCACTCCTGCGCACGCGGCCGTGACGACGACGGTCGACGTCGCACCGGCCCGGGCGCGTGGGTTCGTCAACGCCGTGCTCCGGCGGGTGGCGGAAGCGGGACCGCCTCGGTGGCCCAACCCGGCGACCGAGCTCAGTTACCCCGACTGGGTGCTCGAGCGGCTGGTGGCCGACATCGGCGAGCACGACGCCATGGGAGCCCTTCGACGCATGAACGTGCCGGCGCCGTCGCACCGGCGGCCCGACGGCTACGTGCAGGATCCGGCGTCGCAGTGGGTCGCAGAGGCGGTCGAGGCCGGCGAGGCCGATGTCGTGGTGGACGTATGCGCGGCGCCGGGAGGCAAGGCGACGTGGATGGCGCACACCGCGGGGCGCGTGGTCGCCGGCGACGTACGGCCGTCGCGCGCGCAGCTGATCGCGGGCAACGCGGTGCGCACGAAGGTGAACAACGTGTCGGTGGTGATCATGGACGGTGCCGCCGCGCCGCTGCGAGGAGGAAGTGCGACGCGCGCCCTGGTCGACGCGCCGTGCTCGGGCCTCGGGGTGCTGGGCCGGCGGCCCGACGCCCGGTGGCGCCTCGGCCCCGAGGCCGTCGACCAGCTGGCGGCGCTGCAACGGGTCGTGGTCGAGGACGCCATCCGGCTGCTCGCACCCGGCGCCCTGCTCGTCTACAGCGTCTGCACGATGACGACGGCCGAGACGCTCGACGTCGACGCCTGGGTGGCGGAGGCCCATCCCGAGCTGGAGGCCCTGCCGCCGCCCGGCCAGCCGTGGCGGCCCCACGGCCGCGGCGCGCTCCTCCTGCCGCAGGCGGCGGGGACGGATGGGATGTTCGTGCTGCGGCTCCGGCGCCCGTAGTCTCGCGACGTGGCGCCGCGCATCGCCCCGTCCATCCTCTCGGCCGACTTCGCCTGTCTGGGCGACGCCGTCGACGCGGTGAGGAGCGAGGCCGACCTCCTGCACGTCGACGTGATGGACGGCCACTTCGTGCCCAACATCACCATCGGCCCGCCGGTCGTCGGCTCGCTGCGCAAGCACACCGACCTCTACCTCGACTGCCACCTCATGATCGACGAGCCCGAGCGCTACCTCGAGGCGTTCAAGAAGGCGGGGGGCGACGGCTGTTCGGTGCACGTCGAGGTGGGGCACACCGCCGAGCTCATCGCCCAGATGCGCGACCTCGGCCTCGATGTCGGTCTCGCCGTCAACCCCGACACGCCGTACGAGGCGTTCGAGCCGTGGCTCGACCAGCTCGACCTCCTGCTGCTGATGACCGTGCATCCCGGCTTCGGTGGCCAGTCGTTCATCGCCGACGTCATGCCCAAGGTGCGCCGGGCCCGCGAGGAGATCGACCGCCGCGGCCTGCGCACCTCCCTCCAGGTCGACGGGGGGATCAACGAGGACACGGTCGTGACCGCGGCCGAAGCGGGCGCCGACTGCTTCGTCGCCGGCAGTGCCGTGTTCGGCGCTCCCGACCCCGCCGACGCCGCCCGGCGCATCCGCACTGCGGCCACGTCCGCGGGTTGATGCACGCCAAGGTCCTGACTGTCTCGGACGGGGTCATCGCGGGGACGCGGGAGGACAAGTCGGGGACGGCGTTGGTGGCGCGGCTCACCGAGGCGGGTTACGAGGTCGTGCTGCAGCACGTGGTGGAGGACGGGGTCGAGTCGGTGGCCGACGCCCTCCACTGGCTGACCACCGGCTTCGCCGGCCTGGTGGTGACCACCGGCGGCACGGGGTTCGGGCCCCGTGACCTCACCCCCGAGGGCACCCGTCGGGTCCTGCACCGGGAGGCACCGGGGCTGGCCGAGGCCATGCGCCTGGTGAACCCGCTCGGGCGGCTGTCCCGGGGGCTGGCCGGGACGGTCGGGCAGGCCCTCGTGCTCAACACCCCGGGGTCGCCCAAAGGCGCCATCGAGTGCCTGGAAGCAGTCCTCGACGTGCTGCCCCACGCCCTGTCCCTCCTGGCGGGGGAGCCCACCGACCACGGGTAGCGGTTAGTGTCGTAGGCCGCTCCGGGGGCTGCTGGCCTCGTGACACCGACCTGACGCCTGAGAGTAGGGAGACGCCGTGCGGCGGAAGTTTGCGCTGGGACTGACCGTGGCCGTGATCGGAGGCCTGGCCTTCGTGACCCTGCCGCCGTCCGCCGTGCACCCGGCCGCCGCCGCCGCCTCGGCCATGTCGATCGTGACCGGCGCCGGCCCCGGCGGCGGCCCCGACGTCGAGGTGCTCGACGGCGACGGCCACCGCACCAACGGTTTCTACGCCTATGCGCCCACGTTCACCGGCGGCGTGCGAGTGACCACCGGCGACCTCAACTGCGACGGCACCTCCGAGATCATCACCGGCGCCGGCCCCGGCGGCGGTCCCCACGTCGCCGTGTTCAACGCCAACGGCACGCCGTTCATCGCCACCGGCGCCACCGCGCCGACCAGCTTCTTCGCCTACCAGGCCAGCCTCACGTCGGGCATCTCGGTGGCGGCCGGCGACCTCAACGGCGACGGCTGCGACGAGATCATCACCGCCCCCGGCCCGGGCGTGGAGCCCAAGGTCAACATCTTCAACGACAACGGCTCCTTCTCCAACATCAGCTTCGACGCCTACGACGTCGGCTTCAGCGGCGGGGTGTGGCTGGCCACCGGTGACGTCGACGGCGACGGCAAGGACGAGATCATCACCGGCGCCGGGCCCAGTGGGGCGCCCCACGTGCGCGTGTTCAAGTACGACAACGCCTCCGGCCAGATCGTCCCCATGGGCGGCGGGTGGTTCGCCTACGACGCCGGCTTCCGCGGCGGCGTGCGGGTGGCGGCCGCCGACCTCGACGGCAGCGGGAAGGACCAGATCATCACCGCGCCCGGCTCGGGCGGTGGTCCCCATGTCCGCAGCTGGACGGGGGTCAGCGGGACGCCGTCGACCGTGAACATGTTCGCCTACTCGGCCGCCTTCGACGGTGGCGTCTTCGTCGGCGGTGGTGGCGACAAGTCGCGCCACACCGGCGGCATCCAGAACACCTT
>Ga0070741_10021489_pt1 | contig 10030 bp, 6 predicted proteins | sample Coa_R1_4_FD_66440 | JGI IMG/M metagenome (GOLD analysis project Ga0070741, IMG submission 66440) | Surface soil microbial communities from Centralia Pennsylvania, which are recovering from an underground coalmine fire - Coalmine... | ecosystem: Environmental > Terrestrial > Soil > Unclassified ...
GAGCGCGAGAAGATCAACACCATCCTGCAGGAGATCATCGACGAGGCGACCGGCCCCTGGGGGATCAAGGTGTCGATCGTCGAGGTGAAGGACGTCGAGATCCCGGGCGACATGCAGCGGGCGATGGCGAGGCAGGCGGAGGCCGAGCGCGAGCGGCGCGCGAAGATCATCAACGCCGAGGGCGAGTACCAGGCGGCGGAGCGGCTGAAGGACGCGGCCCTCGTGATCGCCGACCACCCGATCGCGCTGCAGCTGCGCTACCTGCAGACGCTGCTCGAGATCGGCACGACCAACTCGTCGACGATCGTCTTCCCGGCACCGATCGAGCTGATGCGGCCGTTCCTCGCGGCAGCCCCGGCACAGGGGCAGCCGGAGGCGCCGAAGGACGGATGAGCTGGCCCGTCGCCGGCGCCGGGCCCGGGACCGAGCTCCGCCGAGATCCGCTGTCGGGACGCCTCGTCGTCGTCTCCCCCACTCGCTCTCGCCGACCGGGGGCGTTCCGTCGCTCGCCGCTCGAGGTGACGCAGGAGGAGCTCGACGCCTGTCCCTTCTGCGCCGGGCGGGAGGACCGGACCCCGCCCGAGACGCTGCGACTGCCGCCGGACGGGCCCTGGGGCGTCCGGGTCGTGCCCAACCTCTACCCCGCGTTCGCAGGACAGGAGGTGGTCGTGCACACCCCGCGGCACCGGCACACGCTCGCCGAGCTGACGGACGGCGAGCTCGCGCTCGTCGCGCAGGCGTGGCAGTCGCGGGCGTCGGCGCGGCCGGGCTACCTGCACGCGTTCGTCAACGAGCGGACGGAGGCCGGCGCGAGCCTGCCGCACACCCACTCGCAGCTCGTCTGGTTCGACGACGCGCCCCCGGAGGTCACGCGGGAGCTCGCCGCCGGGGAGTGCCGCGTGTGCCAGCCGGCGGGCGGCGACAAGCTCGTCGTCGCGGAGCGCGAGGGGGTCGTGCTGCGGGCGGCCTGGGCCGGCCGGACCCCGTACGAACTCGTCGTCTCGCCGCGATCGCACGAGGCCGACCCGTGGTCGAGCCCGCGCCTTGCCGTGGCGCTCCAGCTCGCCGCCGAGGGCTTGCGGCGGCTGCACGCGCTCGAGGGGCCGTGCCCGATGAACCTGTGGCTGCACGCGTCGAGCCACTGGCACGTGGAGGTCGTCCCGCGCCTGACGGTGTTCGCCGGGATCGAGCTCGGCGCCGGCTACTTCGTCAACCCGCTACCGCCGGAGAGCGCCGCCGAGGCGCTTCGCCGGAACGGCCGCCCGGGCGAAAACACCTCGTAGGGCCACTCGCCACGCGCACGGCGGCGCGCAGAGTTCGAGCGTCAGTCCTCGCCGCGCTCGAGCTCCTCCAGCTCGTCCTCCTCGGCGAGCCCGGCCGCCGACGCGGCGGAGGCGGCCGGCGCATCGCTCTCTCCGGCCGTGCCGCTCGCGCCCTTGCCGTTGTCCGAGTCGACCACGGGAGCGAGCGCCGACACGCGCTCGTCGCCGCGCAGACGCATGACGATCACGCCCTGCGTCGCGCGGCCCAGCCGGCGGACGTCGTCGACCGGGATCCTGATGACGGTGCCGCCGGTCGAGATCAGCATCACGTTGTAGCCGTCCCGCACCACGCGCGCGCCGGCCAGCTGCCCCTTGGCGTCGGTGAGCTGCACCGTCTTCACGCCGAGACCTCCCCGGCCCTTGACGGGGTAGTCGCCGATGCGCGTCCGCTTGCCGTACCCGTTCTCGGTGACGACGAGCAGGTCGGCGTCGGGTGCGGCGATGTTCACCGAGATCACCTCGTCGCCCGGGCGCAGCCGCATCCCCTGCACGCCTGAGGCGTCGCGCCCCATCGGTCGCACGTCCGTCTCGTGGAAGCGGATCGCCTGGCCCTTGCGCGAGACCATGAGCACGTCGTCGGAACCCGAGGAGTGGCGCACACCTATCAGCTCGTCGCCCTCGCGCATCTTGATGGCGATGATCCCGTCCGACTTGAGCGGCGTGTTGTAGGCCTCCAGCCGCGTCTTCTTGACGACGCCGTTCTTCGTGCCGAAGACGAGGTACTCGGCCTCCGCGAACGACCGCGTCTGGATGACGGCGCGCACCTGCTCGTCGGGGCGGAAGGGCAGCAGGTTCTGGATCGCGCGCCCACGCGACTGCCGCGAGCCGAGCGGCAGCTCGTGCACCTTGAGGCGGTAGACCTTGCCGACGGAGGTGAAGAAGAGGAGGTAGTCGTGCGTGGAGGCGACGAACAGGTGCTCGATGTAGTCGTCCTCCTTCAGATCCATGCCCATCACGCCCACGCCGCCCCGCCGCTGCTCGCGGTACGCCGTCACCGGCAGCCGCTTGATGTAGTTCGAGCGGGTGATCGCGATGACCATGTCCTCCTCTGCGATCAGGTCCTCGAGCTCGAGGTCTCCCTCCGCGGCGACGATCTCCGTCCGCCGGTCGTCCGCCCGCCCGTACACCTGCTTGATCTCGAGCAGCTCCTCCCGGACGACGGCGTCGATGCGAGCCTCGTCGCCGAGAATGGCGCGCAGCTCGCCGATCCGCTCGCGCAGGTCGGCGTACTCGTCCTCGACCTCCTTGCGGGCGAGACCGGTCAGCCGCGCCAGCCGCATGTCCAGGATGGCCTGCGCCTGGATGTCGGACAGCCCGAACTGCTCCTGGAGGCCGGCGCGGGCCGTGTCCGCGTCGGCGGAGGCGCGGATGAGCGCGATCACCGCGTCCAGGTTGTCGAGAGCGATCAGGTAGCCCTCGAGGACGTGCGCGCGCTTCTCCTTCTGGCGCAGCTCGTACTTGAGGCGCCGCGTCACCACCTCGCGCTGGAAGTCGAGGTAGTGCTGGAGGAGGTCGCGCAGCGGCAGGGTCCGCGGCACGCCGTCCACGAGCGCGACGGCGTTGTAGCCGAACGTCGCCTGCAGCGGAGTGTGCTTCCACAGCTTGTTCAGGACGACCTGGGCGACGGCGTCGCGCTTCAGCTCGATCTGGATGCGCATCCCGGTCTTGTCGGAGTGGTCGTCGACGCCGGTGATCTCGGGCAGCACCTTGTCCTTGACCAGGTCGGCGATCTTGCGGATCACCCCGGCGTCACCGCCCTTCTTGACGCCGTACGGAAGCTCCGTGACAACGATCGCCGTCTTGCCTCCGCGCAGCTCCTCGACGTGCGCGCGCGCACGCATGACGATGCGGCCGCGGCCGGAGCGGTACGCCTCCTTGATCCCCTCGCGGCCGAGGACGATGCCACCGGTCGGGAAGTCCGGCCCCTTGATCAGGCGCGAGAGGCGCTCGACGTCGATCGTCGGCTCGTCGATCATCGCCACGAGCGCATCGACGACCTCGGACAGGTTGTGCGGCGGGATGTTGGTCGCCATCCCCACGGCGATGCCGGCCGAGCCGTTGACGAGCAGGTTCGGAAACCGGGACGGCAACACCTCCGGCTCCTGACGCGACTCGTCGTAGTTCGGCCTGAAGTCGACGGTGTCGGCGTCGATGTCGCGCAGGAGTTCGGTCGCGATCCGCGTCAGCCGGCACTCGGTGTAGCGCATCGCCGCCGCGCCGTCGTCGTCCAGGTTGCCGAAGTTGCCCTGCCCGTCGACGAGCGGGTAGCGCAGGGAGAAGGGCTGCGCCATGCGGACGAGCGTGTCGTAGATGGCGACGTCCCCGTGCGGATGGTAGGCGCCCATCACGTCGCCGACGACGCGGGCGCACTTGAGGCGGGGCCGGCCCGGCTGCAGCCCGGCCTCGTGCATGGCGTAGAGGACGCGGCGGTGCACAGGCTTGAGCCCGTCGCGTACGTCCGGCAGCGCGCGCGAGACGATGACGCTCATGGCGTAGTCGAGGAAGCTCGAACGCATCTCCTGCTCGAGCTCACGCGGCTCGATGCGCCCGGGACCCAGCGGCTCGACGGTCGACACCGGCCTACACGTCCAGGAAACGCACGGCGCGCGCGTTCTGCTCGATGAAGTCGCGGCGCGGCTCCACCTGGTCACCCATCAACATCGAGAACACGGTGTCGGCGGCGGCGGCGTCCTCGACCTCGACGCGCACGAGCACGCGGTTGTGCGGGTTCATCGTCGTCTCCCACAGCTCCGAGGCGTTCATCTCGCCGAGCCCCTTGAAGCGGTTGACGGTGATCCCGTCCTTGGCCAGCTCGAGCGCCTCCGCGCGCAGCTCCTCGAACGTGTGCGCGGAGCTGCGCTTCCTGCCGAGCGAGATCTCGAACGGCGGGTGGCCGACCACGTCGACCAGCTTCGCGTGCGAGCGGCGCACGTTCTCGTACACGGGCGAGCAGAGAAGCGCGGCCGGTGCGGAGGCGTGCGCGGCGGCGCCCGTCTCGCGCTCGACGATCCTCACTCGGAAGTGCTCGTCGTCGGCGGCGACCACGCTCAGCTCGTACCCGTTCGGCTCGAGCGACGCGAGCGCGGCCTCGACCTCCTTCGGAGTGGAGGCCTCTGTCTCGACCAACCGGTGGGCGATGACGAGATCGCTCGCCTGCTGGCCGAAATCGGCCCGCAGGCGAGCGGACCAGCCTTCGAACTCGTTCAGCGCGCGCGTGAAGCGGGCGTAGCGAGCCTCGGTGAGCCTGACCTGCTGCCCGCGCCGGTCGATGACGTCCATGTCCTTGATCCGCTCGCGCACGAGCAGCTCCTCGAGCTGCGACTCCTTCTCCACGTACCGCTCGCGGTTGCCGATCTTCACGCGGTAGAGCGGCGGCACGGCGATGTAGACGTAGCCGCCCTCGACCAGGTCCTTCATCTGCCGGTACAGGAAGGTGAGGATCAGCGTGCGGATGTGCGAGCCGTCCACGTCCGCGTCCGTCATGACGATGATCCGGTGGTAGCGGAGCTTGGAGAGATCGAACTCGTCGCCGATGCCCGTGCCGATCGCCGTGACGATGGCCTGGATCTCGGCGTTCGAGAGCACCTTGTTGATCCGGTTCTTCTCCGAGTTGATCACCTTGCCGCGCAGCGGCAGGATCGCCTGATAGGTGCGGTCACGGGCGTCCTTGGCGGACCCACCCGCGGAGTTCCCCTCGACGAGGTACAGCTCCGCCGACTCGGGGTCGCCGATCTGGCAGTCGGCGAGCTTGCCGGGCAGCGAGCCGCCCTCGAGCGCCGTCTTCCGCGTCAGCTCGCGCGCCTTGCGCGCCGCCTGCCTCGCCCGCGCAGCCGCGATCGCCTTCTTCACGATCTGGCGAGCCTCCTGCGGATGCTCCTCGAGGAACTCGGCGAGCTTCTGGTTCACCGTCTGCTCGACGAAGCCGCGCACCCACGGGTTGCCGAGCTTCGTTTTCGTCTGCCCCTCGAACTGCGGGTCGCGGAGCTTGACGGAGATGACGGCCGCGAGCCCCTCGCGCACGTCCTCGCCCTCGAGGTTTTCCTCCTTCTCCTTCAGCTCGCCCTTGTCGCGGGCGAACTTGTTCAGCGTCCCGGTCAGCGCCGCCTTGAATCCGGACAGGTGCGCGCCGCCCTCGTGCGTGTTGATGTTGTTCGCGAACGAGAAGACCGACTCGACGTAGGACGAGTTCCACTGCATCGCCACCTCGACGTTGCCGAGGTCGGTCTGGCCGTCGAAGTAGATGATGCGCTTGTGCAAGGGGTCCTTGTTCGCGTTGACGTGCGCGACGAAATCCTTGATGCCGCCCTCGTAGTGGAACTCGTCCCTCGTCTCGCCCTCGCGCTCGTCGACGAGAACGATGCGCAGCCCGCGCGTCAGGAACGCCGTCTCGCGCAGACGCTGCACCAGCGTCTCCCGCGACCACTCGAGCTCGTCGAAGATCTCCAGGTCGGGCAGGAAGCTGATCGTCGTGCCGGTGTCCTTCGCCGGCCCCGTCGCCTTCATCTTCCCGACCGGCTCGCCGCGGGCGAACTCCTGTCGCCACACCTTGCCGTCGCGCCGCACCTCGGCGATGAGCCACTCGGACAGCGCGTTCACGACCGAGACGCCGACGCCGTGCAGGCCGCCCGAGACCTTGTAGCCGGCCCCGCCGAACTTCCCGCCGGCGTGCAGCTTCGTCAGCACCACGGTGAGCGCCGGCAGGCCCTGATCCGGCATCACGTCCACCGGAATGCCGGAGCCGTTGTCGCGGACGGTGACGGAGTTGTCGGGGTGGAGAGTGACCTCGATCTCGTCGCAGCGGCCGGCGAGCGCCTCGTCGACGGAGTTGTCCACCACCTCGTACACGAGGTGGTGGAGGCCACGGGAGCCCGTCGAGCCGATGTACATCCCGGGCCGGAGACGCACCGGCTCGAGGCCCTCGAGAACGGTGATGTCCTTGGCGGTATAGGCTGCTTCGGTCATGAAAAAAGCCCTGCAATTCGACGATTCGAGGGCTGAGGTCAGTCTACCAGACACAACGGCCGGAGCGAGCCCGATCGAGGCCCAAGGCCACCGCCCGCGCCACGCGCTCGCGGAGCTCGCGGTCCCGGATCGGCGCCGCCAGCCGGGCCGCCTCCGTAGCCGCCCGGCTGGAGGGTGGCTCGCCCGGCGCCGCGGGCGCGTCGGCCGGAGCAGGACCGGACTCGGGGAGGTGCCCGGGGGCGAAGCGAAGCGCGCGAGGGGAGTCGCCCGCGAGCGCAGCGTCCAGCCGCTCCTTGATCGCCGCGGCGAGCTGGGCGAGCTCGAACGCCCACACGGACGAGCTCGTGTGCACGTGCAACGTGCCGTCGCGGGCGATGCGCGCCGGCCAGGCGTGCCGTGCCACCTCGGAGCCGACGACCGACGGCCAGGCTGCGACGATGCGCGGCATCGCCCCCCCCCGGCCACCGAAGCGGCGCAGCTCGGCCTCGATCGTCGCTTTGATCTGCTCCATCACGCTGCTCGCGCAGCCCCCGGCTCGACACGGACGAGCTGGTCCGGCTCGAGCGGGAGGTGGTTCGGCTCGGTGGCGCTGATCAGCGTCTGCGCGGAGCGGGGCAGGAGCCGGGCGAGCGCGCTCCGGCGCGAGACGTCGAGCTCGGAGAGTACGTCGTCCAGCAGCAGCAGCGGCGCCCAACCACGGCGATCGGCAATCACGCCCGCCTCCGCCAACAGCAGCGAGAGCACCGCGAGGCGTTGCTCTCCCTGCGAGCCGAACACCCGCAGATCGCGTCCGCCGGCGACGACGGCGATCTCGTCGAGATGCGGGCCGCGGCTCGTCGCCGCCCGCTCGATATCACGGCCGAGGCACGCCTCCAGCTCCCCGACCGACGGCGGCTCGGCCACATAGCGGAGCCCGACGCCCACGAGCCCCAGCTCCGCCGCGCAGGCGGCGAGCGGCGGGCCGATGAGCTCGAGCGTCCGGCGGCGGGCGGCGGTGAGCTCGCCGGCGAGCCCGGCCAGGCGGGCCGTCCACGGCGCGACCACATCCGGGCTCGACAACCCGAGCCCGACACGCCGCAGGGCCGCGTTCCGCTGCGCCAGCACGTGAGCGTAGGCGGCGGGAAGCGCGGCCTGCGCCGGCAGCAGGCGCGCGAGCACGCGGTCGAAGTACGCCCGGCGCACGGCCGGCCCACCTTTGACGACGTTCAGTCGATCGGGCGTGAACACGAGCGTCGCCAGCTGCGCTCGCAGCCGCTCGCTCGAGGCGAGGCGGATGCCGTTCAGCTGCGCCTGCTTCCCGCCGCCGCGGCGGACGACAACCCGCGACCGCACGGACACCCCACCACGCTCGCCCGCCACCGACACCCACGCCGCCTCGCTCCCGAAGCGGACGAGCTGCGCGTCCACGCGCGTGCGCGGCGAGAACCCCTGGGTCGCGACATGCAGCGACTCGAGCAGGTTCGTCTTGCCGGCGCCGTTCGGACCCGACACGAGGACGAGCCCGGGGCGCAGCTCGAGCTCGAGCTCCGCGTACGAGCGGAAGTCGCGCAGCGTGAGCGAGGCGGCTATCAGCCGGCCAGCCGAATCGGCATGATCAGGTACCAGAAGTCGCCGGTGGGGGTGGTGATCAGGCCCGGACGGAGCGGATTGATGAGCTTGAAGACGAGCTCGTCGTCCGTCAGCGACTCGATTCCGTCCCGCAGGTAGTCGGCGTTGAAGCCGATCTCGAGCGGCTCACCGGTGAAGGCCGCCGGCATCTGCTCGCGCGCCTCGCCCACGTCCTGCGTCTGGGCGGACACGATCAGCTCACCCTCCTCGAAGCGAAGGCGAAGCGGCGAGGAGCGCTGCGCCATCACCGCCGCGCGCCGGACGACGTCGAGCAGCTCCTCGCGGGGGAGCCTCACCTCGTGCGCGAACGACTCGGGCAGGAGCTGGCGGTAGTTGGGGAACTGCCCGTCGATGCGGCGCGTCGTCAACCAGGCGCCGTCCACGCCGAAGACCACGTGGTTGTCGAGCGTCCCGAGCTCGACCATGTCCGTCCCGGCGGCGATCCGGCGCACCTCGTCGAGCGCGCGTGCAGGGACGATTGCGTCCAACTCGGGCGCGGGGCTCGCGAGAGGCGTCTCCTTGACCGCCAGGCGGTAGGAGTCGGTCGCAGCCATGACCAGCGCCGTCCCCTCGAAGCGGACAAGGATGCCGGTTAGGACGGGGCGCGACTCGTCCCGGCCGGCGGCCCGGCTCACCCGTCCGATCGTCTCGAGGAGCGGCCCCGTCTCCAGCCGCGACAAGGTGGCTGCAGACGGATCAGGTAGACGAGGGAAGTCCTCCACCGCGTACGTGCGCAGGCGGTACTCGGCGTGGCCGCTCGAGACGACCACGGTGCTCTCCTCGGCGCGGTGCTCAAGCTTCACGCGCTCGTCGGGCAGAAGCCGCGCCAGCTCGATGAGAAGCCGGCCTGGCACGACAACCGTGCCCTCGACTGTGATCTCGGCCGCCAGCCCAGTCCGCAAGGAGAGCTCCATGTCGGTCGCGGCGAGCTCCAGCTCGCCTTCCCGGGCTTGGAGCAGCACGCCGGACAGGATCTGCACCGCGCCGCGCGTCGACAGACCACGACCGACGAGCGCCAGTCGCGCAGCGAGATCGTCGCGTGAGCAGCTGAGCTTCATCCCCGTGCCTACAACAAGATCTGAAGACATGTCGTTAGAAACCAGTCGTAGTCGTAGGCAGTGTGAACGATGGGGACGACGGCCGCTCAGCCTGTCCGGAAGCGCTGTTCAGGCTGGGGACAGGTTGGTGGAAGAGGTGGTCGTTTCGCACAGGTGTCGTCGGGTAGCAGGGTGAGGGCGGTGGAGTCAGTGGATCTGACGGATTCTCGCGGTCAGCTCTTGCACAAGGCTGTACACAGACGAGTCCTCGCGGATGAGGTTGGCGATCTTCGAGGTGGCGTGGATGACGGTGGTGTGGTCGCGTCCCCCGAACTCCTTGCCGATCTTCGGCAGTGAGGAGTCGGTCAGCTCGCGCGACAGGTACATCGCCACCTGGCGGGGGTAGACGATGTTCTGCGAGCGCTTCTCGCTGCACAGCTCCTCCAGCGACAGTCCGAAACGGTCGCAGACGGCGGTCTGGATCGATCTGATCGAGACCTGGGCTGCCCCACCCTGCGGGAAGACGTCCTTGAGCACGTCTTGGGCGAGCGCGACCGTCATTGCCCTTCCCGTCAAGGACGAGTAGGCGACGACGCGGGTGAGCGCGCCCTCGAGCTCGCGGATGTTCGTTGACACACGCCCGGCGATGAAGGTGAGCACCTGGGGATCCGGCACGTGGATCCCGTCCGTGTTGACCTTCTTGCGCAGGATCGCGATGCGCGTCTCGAGATCAGGCGGCTGGATGTCGGTGATCAACCCCCACTCGAAGCGCGAGCGCAACCGGGCCTCGAGCGTCGCGATCTCGCGCGGAGGGCGGTCGGAGGACATGACGATCTGACTCCCGGCTTCGTACAGCGAGTTGAAGGTGTGGAAGAACTCCTCCTGGATGCGCTCCTTGTGCTCGAAGAACTGGACGTCGTCGATGAGGAGCACGTCGTAGTTGCGGTAGCGCTGCTTGAAGCCCTCGATGCGCTTGTCGCGGAGCGAGTTGATGAAGTCGTTCATGAACGTCTCGCTCGTCACGTAGCGCACCGTCAACGGGCTTGTGTGCTCGAGCACGTAGTGTGCGATCGCCTGCAGAAGGTGCGTCTTGCCCAGCCC
>Ga0070741_10021490_pt1 | contig 10030 bp, 12 predicted proteins | sample Coa_R1_4_FD_66440 | JGI IMG/M metagenome (GOLD analysis project Ga0070741, IMG submission 66440) | Surface soil microbial communities from Centralia Pennsylvania, which are recovering from an underground coalmine fire - Coalmine... | ecosystem: Environmental > Terrestrial > Soil > Unclassified ...
TTCGAGATCCCGCTGGTCGCCAAGACCATGGCCTGCTCGGGCCGCTACGACGCGGTCGTCTGCCTGGGCGCGGTGATCCGGGGCGCCACGGCCCACTTCGACCACGTCGCCGGCCAGGCGGCCAGCGGGGTGGCGCGGGCGGGGCTCGACACCGGCGTTCCGGTCATCTTCGGCATCCTGACGACGGACACGATCGATCAGGCGCTCGAGCGCGTCGGCGCGAAGGGCACCAATCGCGGCGCCGACGCCGCCTTCGCCGCGCTGGAGATGGCCAGCCTCCTCCGCCAGCTCAAAGCGCCGTCCCAGTAATCACCCGTCGAGCTGCCGCCGCAGCTCGCGCAGCGACGCGATCCGCGGATGGTCCGACGGCGGCCGGGCGACCCCCTCGCGCACGACCTGCACGGTTCGCAGCCCCAGCGCGCGCGACGCGTCCAGATGAGCGGCTACGTCGTCGACCAGGGCGGCGTGAGCGGGCGCGACCCCCACGCTGGCGAGCGCGGTGTGGAAAATGGCCGGATCGGGCTTGAGCGCTCCGACCTCGCACGAGAGCACAACCGCGTCGACCTCCCGCGCGAGGCCGAGGGCCTCGATCCAGGCGGACGTCTGGTAGCCGCAGTTGCTCACGATCGCCACCCGGCGGTCGCGCCGCAGCTCGCGGATCGTCGGTAGTGCGTCGTCGTACAGGTGCACCCCGCCCGACCACGTCGCCCGTTCCAAGTCCGCCAGCTCGGCCAGTCGGCCCGCGCCGAGGCTGACGCCGAGCGCCCCGAGCACCGCTGCCAGCTCGGCCTCGAGCCCACCCGGCCGGCCGCGGAAGCGCTCGAGCTCGGTGCGAGCCATCTCCTGGACGAACGCGGCCACGTCCACGGCGGCCGCGGCCGCGAGCGCCGCGCGCCCGGCCTCGAGCGCCGGCCAGTCGGCCCACGCCAGGGTGTCGTACAGGTCGAGCAGCACGGCGTCGAGGGGCTGGATCAACTCACTAGTGCCGGGGCAGCGCTCTCCAGCAAGTTCCCGACGAAGGCGTTCCAATCGTAGGGCATCGCGCTGTGGGTTCCGTTGGACCGCTGGGTGGTCTCCGGCGCACGCGTCCTCGGGGACGAGGACTGGGCGCGCGAAGCCGTGCTGGTGGCCGGTCAGGGCAACCAAGCAGCACGTGACCGCGGCAGTTAGCGCATCACTATCTGCTGCTATACTTGATGCAGGTCAGAGCGGCAACACGCGGAGGGGTGAGCTTGGCCAGCAGGGTGTCGGTCCCGGTCGACGAGGATCTTCGCGCGGAAGTCCGCGCACACCCGGGGGCTTTCGGGCTCCGGCCCGAGTGGTCGGAGGGCCGTCGCTTCGCGGAGCTGCTCCGTTACGGAGCCTGGGTGAAGCGCGAGCAGCAGCGGGAGGCGGAGCGGGCGGCGCTCTACGCCGAGTGGAAGGACGACGTCGAGCATCAGGAGGCCGTCAAGCTCGGCGCCGCACGCGCCATCGAGCGGGGTCTCCTCTGACGGGTCAGGGTGGATCGGCGCGGCGTGCGCCTCCACCCATCCGTCGTGGTGGGATCTACGCCCTCCGTGGGGGGTCTCGGCACACCGCCGGCGTCCTGGTGTTGACGAACGACCTGTGGAACGTCGTGATGAACGACGTCGGCGTCGTTCCGGTCGGCCGGGCACCCGATCGGGTGCTGCGCATGGCGCCGGTCGTCTGCGAGGACCCGCCGCTGGCGGCGATCGCCGGTCACCCGATCGCCATCGAACGGGACCGCGTCGGCGACGAGATCGCGACGGCGCGCCCCGAGGGCCTCGCGGCGGTCGAGGACGGGCTCTGCCACGTGCTCTGGTTAACCGAGCTCCTCGGTCCCCACCCGCGCGCTCCGGTTGCCCGCACGCCGGCGGGTTGCCCACGGTGGTCCGAGATCTACTACCTCCACGACATCGTGGTCGCGGGCCAACGGAAGCGGTACGTCGTGGTGTCCGACAACGCATGGAACGAAGTCGACGGCACCGCCGTCGTCGTGCGGACCACCTCCTCAGCCCGGAGACACGGCCCCGAGTTCCCGCTGATCGAGAACGGCCAAGCCAAGGCGGTCTGCGCCGAACTGACGACTTACACCTGGGACGACTTCATCCTCGATCCACGGCGGAGGCCGCCGATACGGTACCTCGATCTCAAGGACATGCAGGCCATTGCCGGCGGACTCGTGCAGACCCACGGCTTGGACGGCGCGGTGCGCCGAGCGCTCGGGTCGCTTGCGCGGCCACGGCCGCCCGTGCAGCCGTGAACTGCCCGCGAAGGGCCGGTCGTGCTCCCAGTGGGAGCTACGCGACAGCCGACGTCGCGGGACGCGCGCACGCCTCGAGCCACAGCGATCGCGCGGGATCGCTCACAGTGGCCCCGCGCTTTCCAGCAAGTTCCCGACGAAGGCGTTCCAGCCGTAGCCATCGCGCTTCGGGTCGGAGCCGCCGAGGTCCTCGGGGGCGGTGGAGAGGTACTCGTGGAGCGAGGGGGTGCGGCGGGTCTCCGAGGCCAACCGGTCCAGCAACAGCCTGGCGGCGCCGGGGATGGCGTGGCGGACGCCGGCGTACAAGGCCAGGGCGTCGTAGAGGAGCCACGACGCGCCGTTCTGGTAGTTACCGGGCGTGTTGGCCGGCCAGTCGCTCAGCCAGCCCATCGGCAACGGCGAGCCGTCCGCCATCGTCAGGTTCTTGAAGCCGAGGAAGGCGCCATCGCCGTAGTAGGCCCGCGGCTGGGACTCGAGCGTGGCCGCGACGACGGCGCGGTCGAGCAGCGGCCGGTCGAAGTAGTACCAGCTCAGCGCCTCGCCGGCGAGCGCGGAGACGTCCCGGAGCTGGCCGAAGCGGCGGTCGCGGTCGGCGTAGCACCGGAGCTGGCCGAGGTCCGGGTCGTACGCGGCCCGGTAGGCGTCCTCGGCCGGTCCGGGCTCGGCACCGGGGATCCCCATCGTCTTGAGCGCCCGCAGCACCACCGCGTGGAGCCCCTGCACGTAGGTCACCGACGGCTGGTCGCCGGCCAGCGCCAGCGTGTCGAGCCAGTAGGCGACCGGGCCGGGCAGCGAGGCGTAGCGGCCAGTCGGCGCCCGGCCGCGCAGGTAATTCAAGGCGCCGACGAGCGACGGCCGATCCACTGTGCCGCCCAGCCGCGCCGCGTCGTAGCTCATCAGAGCGAACAGCAGCGTGCACTCGTCGGCGTTGTCGCGGCCCGGCGGGTTGTAGCCGTCGATGTAGAGCGCGGTCGGCGCCTGGCCGTCCGGGTGCTGCTCCTTGCGGAGGCGCGCGAGCACCGCACCATGGACCAGCGGGTCGCGGTTGGCGGCCGTGATCCAGTACGCGTCGCGGGTGAAGAGCATCGGGTACCAGCCGCTCGGCATCACCCAGCCGTCGGCCCGGGCCAGCCCAGCCGCGGTGCCACGGCAGACCTGAAGGAACTGCGCGAGGTCTACCCTGCCGCCCGGCGGGGTGGGCGCCGGCAGCGTGGGCGGCGGCGGGACCCGGGGGATCAGCTTGCGCCACGGCTCCTCGGGCGCGCCCTGGGCGGAAGCGAGCTCGGCCCGCACAGCGAGCGGCGCGAGCCCAGCGGTAGCCATCGCGACGCGCAGGAAGCGCCGCCGCCCGAGCCGTTTCACGCGGCGTCAGGATAGCCGGCCTTGATACGGAGTTGAAACGGCACTGTCGGCCCGGCGAGGCTAGAGTACGCCCGCGATGAACGAACCGGTGGACAACGTCGATCTCGAGCTCCAGGAGCTCCGCAGCGCGGTCGCCGAGGTGGGCGCGCTGATGGCCGAGCGCTGGTTCCGCGAGATGCTCGTCTGCGACCTCAGCGATCGCCTCGACCAACTGGCGGAACTGCTGGAGCAGGCCGGTCTGAACGCCTAGCGCCCGCGCAGCGTGCGTCGGCCAACGCGGGCGACCCGCGTACAACGGCGACGAGCGCCCCGCGCCGGGCGAGCGCGTGCTTTGGGGCTGGTCCTACAACATCCCCGGCACCGGGGAGTACGTCCCGATCCCGCGCGCCGACACCGTGCTGTTCCTGGAGCCCGACCCCTAGGGCGAGTCGGGCTGCATGGCCGAGGCCTACGGCTGGGTGCAGGCGCTGGCGCGCGAGGTCGCCGCCGACAACGAGGCGACGCTGTTCGTGGGGAGCATGCTGCGCAACTACGCCACGCGGGCGTCATCCTCAAGACCAAGGCGACCATCCGCGACATGGAAACCGCGACCCGGCTCAAGCTCGCCTACGCGTCCCAGTTCGGCGGCGAGCAGCGCGGCATGCCCGCCATCGTGGACGGCGACACTGAGGTCACCACGCTGTCGTTCAACCTCCGCGAGCTCGAGTTCCCTGACCTGCGCGACCAGAGCGAGTCGCGCATCTGCGCCGCCGCCGGCGTGCCGGCGGTCATGGTCGGCCTGCACGTCGGCGTCAAGTCGGACATCCGGGCGACCCTCAAGGAGTACCGCGAGTACTTCACGGAGACGACGCTCTCGGCGAAGTGGCGCGCCTACGCGGCGGCGCTGACCGACCAGCTCGCCAGCGAGTTCGGCGAGGGCATCCGGCTGCGGTTCGACACCAGCCAGGTGCGCGCCCTGCAGGAGCAGCGGCGCGACGAGGTGGCCCCGCTCGCCGAGGCGTTCGCCCGCGGCGCGGTCACCGTCTACGAGTACCGGGTGCGCGTGCTCGGCCTGGACGACCTGGGGCCGGCCGGCGACGTGCTGCTGGTGCCCTCCACCGTCGCGCCGGTCGCGCCGGCCGCGCTGCGGGGCGCCCCGGTCAGCGGCGCGCCAGCCGACGGCGCGCCCGCGCCGCTGCCGGTCGGCCGCTGAGCGCGGTCGGGCGCCCCAGGCCGACGTGCAACCCGCCGGGCGTCGCGCGCCAGCGGCTGCGCCGCCACCACCGCTGGTAGGGCACGGCGAGCAGCGCCGCCAGCACCGGCGCGGCGGCCAGCGCGACCGCCAGCAGCGTGGCCGGCGTGAACGGTTCGTGGCGCAGCTCCCCCAGGTCGGACACGAGGGCGCGGAGGCCGCCGTGCGAGGCGTCCCACAGCAGGGCGAACACGACCGCCCCGAGCAAGAGCACCAGCGCGGCGAGCAGGCCGAGCAGGAGCAGCACCCAGGCGTCCACCAGGAACGCCCAGGCCCACGCGCGGCCCGGCGCGCCACGCCGCCGCCACGCCGACCGGGACGACCAGGCGAGCCACAGCGCCACGACGGGCACGACGAACGCCAGGCCGTAGGCGATGGCCTGGCCGATGGCCTGGCCGATGGCGGCGGCGGACGGGTCGGGTGGGCCCATCGCGCGCGCGAGTCTAGCGGAAGGCGGCCGGCGTGACCGGCGACGCGGCGCTGGCGGCGGCGCTGTTCTGCTGGCTGCTGGCCCTGCGCGCCTTGACGGCGCGGCGGCGCGTGCGCCATGATCCCCACGGAGGTGGGTCGCCACCGCGACCCCCGGTCGGTCGGCCCCGGCGGCGGGCCGGACGAGGCCCCGGCGGCGGGCCGGACGGGAGGCCCCCGCAGCGGGCCGGTCGGGGGACCGCGTGCAGCGCGCCGTCAAGTTCGCCGGGCCGGACGGGCTCATCGAGGGGCACGCCATCCCGTTCGGCGGCCCGTTCGGCGGCAAGGACCTGGACGGGGAGTACTTCAGCCCGGCCACCGACCTGTGCCTGGACTGGTTCCCAGCCGAGCGGCCGCTGCTCTACCAGCACGGGCTGGACGGCGGCGTCGGCCTCTCGGTCGTCGGCCGCGTCAAGATGGACACCTTCCGGACCGACGACGACGGCGGCTGGGTCCAGGCGCAGCTCGACCAGCAGCACGCCTACTTCTCGCGCATCAAGCGGCTGGTCGAGCAGGGCAAGCTCTACTTCTCGTCCGGGGCGATGGCCCGCCTGATCGGCGTACTATGCGTCCGCTAGGAGGCCGCCCGTGATCGACCTCGCCGCCGTTCGCGCCGAGATCCCCGCGCTCGCCAATTCGGTCTACCTGAACACCGGTGGTTACGCGCCGTCGCCACGCCGCGTCTTCGAGGCGGCGTTCGAAGAGCACCGACGGCAGCAAGAGGCCGGCCCCGACGCGCCAGGCTACCGAGCGGCCCAGACCGAACGCGTCGAGGCGACGCGCTCGAGCCTGGCCGCGATGCTCGGCGTGACGGCCGACGAGATCGCGCTCACGCGGGCCGTGTCCGAGGGGATCGACATCGTCGCCTGGGGCCTCGACTGGCGGCCCGGCGACGAGGTGATCCTGACCGACCAGGAGCACCCGACCGGCCGGCTGCCGTGGCTGAACCTGCGCGACCGGCGCGGCGTGGTCGTTCGCTTCCTGGAGCTGGACCGAAACGGCGACCGCGTCGTCGAGCGACTGCGTGAGCTGATCACGCCCAGGACGCGGCTGCTGTCGCTCAGCCACGTCACCGCCGAGAGCGGCCTGCGGCTGCCGGCCGCGGAGGTCTGCCAGCTCGCCCACGAGCGCGGCGTGCGCGTGCTGTTCGACGCCGCGCAGGCGGTCGGCCAGTTCCCGATCGACCTGCGCGCGATCGGCGCCGATTTCTGCGCGACGACCGGGCACAAGTGGCTGCTGGGCGGCGCCGGGATCGGCGCCTTCTACGTCAAGCGCGAGCTGCTCGACGAGCTGAAGGTCTCGTGGACCGGCTCGGGCGCAGTCGAGGGCGCCAGCGGCCGGAGCGACGCGCCGCGCTGGCTGCCGAATGCGCGGCGGTTCGAGTTCGGTGGGCGCAACATGCCGCTCTACGTCGGCTACGGCGTCGCGGTCGACTGGATCCGTTCGATCGGGCTCGACCAGATCGAGTCGCGCGTCGCGGGTCTGGCGAGCGACCTGAAGCGCGAGCTGGCCGCGATCCCTGGCGTGGACGTGCTCAGCCCCGAGCGGCCCGAACGGTCGACGGGCATCGTCACGTTCGCGCTCGACGGCCTGCCGGGCGATCAGGTCGTGCCCAGGCTGTGGGAGCGGGCGCGGATCGTCTGCCGCGCGGCGCGAGCGTTCGGGAAGGTGGGCACGCGGATCTCGGTCGCCTTCTTCACGAGCGAGGACGAGCTCGAGCTGGTGCTGCGCGAGGTGCGCGAGCTGGCGCGGGCACCGGCAGCGCGCCCGTAGCGGTCCCTCTCCACCTGACGGAAGGGACCGCTACGAGCGGCCCGCGATCTTCGACCTAAGGAAGGCGAAGCAGCGAAGCGCCTGCGCCTCGGTCAGCCCGTGGACGATGATCGAGCCGTCGAAGCCGATCCGCTTCAGGTGGCCGACGTAGCGGTCGTAGTCGAACTGGCCGGTGCAGACATCGCCGCGAGCGTCGCCTACGGGTGCTCGTCGGCCGGGCTCGGGAGCTTGCGCTCGCGGCCGCCCCGGTACGGGAAGCGCTCGAGCGCCGCTTCGTCGAGCTCGATGCCCAGGCCGGGCTCGTCGGTCAGCGCGATGTGGCCGTCGACGACCTTGAGCGGGTTCCTGGCGATCTGGTTGGCGGTCTCTTCCCAGCTCATGGGGTACTCCATGATCAGGAAGTTCGGCATCACCGCCGCGGCGTGGAGGCTGGCAGCCAGGCCGACCGTCGTGGAGTTGTTGCCGTGCGGCGCGACGGCGACGGTGTACGCCTCGGCCATCGCGCCGACCTCCTTCAGCTCGAGGATGCCTCCGACGTTGCAGACGTCGGGGTTGATGATGTCGGCGGCGCCCTTCTCGAAGCAGTTGCGGAAGTCGTGCTTCGTGTAGAGCGCCTCGCCGGCGACCACCGGGATGTTGATCTTCCGGCGGACGTAGGCGGTCGCCTCTAGGTTCTCGGCCGGCGTCGGCTCCTCGAACCACATCGGCTTGTATTGCTCGATCGCCTGGGCCACGCGCACGGCATGCATCGGCGCCAGCCGCCGGTGCACCTCGATCAGGATCTCGACGTTCGGGCCGACCGCTTCGCGCACCGTGCGCACGCGCTCGGCGGCGGTGTCTTCGACCTCGCGCTCGACGATCGCCTGCCACGGGCCAGGGAAGGGATCGAACTTGAGCGCGCGGTAGCCGCGCTCGACCGTGTTGCGGGCGCGGTCGGCCAGGCTGCCCTCGCCCGACGGCTGGCCGTAGATCCGGATCGGCCCGCGGCACGGCCCGCCGAGCAGGTTGTAGACCGGCGCCTTCAGCGCCTTGCCGACGACGTCCCAGAGCGCGATCTCGAGCCCGCTGACCGCGCAGTAGAAGTCGAAGCCGCCGCGTTTGATCGACACGTCGCGCCAGATGGTGTGGGTGAAGTGCTTGATCGCGAACGGGTCGCGATCGATCAGGTAGGCGCCGAGGTCCCGCACGAGCCGCTCCAGCGCGTGCTCCCGCCCCGTCAACGCGTACGCCTCGCCCCATCCGTGGATCCCGGCGTCGGTCTCGACTTTGAGGAAGACGCAGACCTTGCCGCGCGATGGCTGGACCACCCAGGTCTTCAGGCCGGTGACTTTCAAGGCGCTTCTCCACTTCTTCGATGAGGTCTCGCCTGCCGACGAGCCGCCTCCGTCCCGAACGCTCAGCACGGGGACGTCCTCGTCCCGGACACGGTAAACGATTCGGGGTCGGCCCACGATCAGCTCGCGGAGCTGGTCCATCCCGAGCTCCGGCACAACCGCCCGCCGCGCCCTGCCATCAGGATTACCGCCGCTCCGCGAGCTCTTATCGATCCTTAAGGCGGTGGGCCGTAACTTATGTCGCATGCCGTTGTTGGTCGGACTGTTCCTGCTCGCGCTTGGCGTCGTGCTGGTCCTGGCCGACGGGCGGGCACCGCTGTCGGTCGGGCACGTCACGCTGCTGGCCGCGATCGTCGCGCTCGTCGTGCTCCCGGTGGAGCGCCGCGTCAGGCGCTAGACCGCGACGTCGGCCGGCGAGAGGGCGCGACGGACGGCCGGCGCGACCTGATCGCCGAAGAGCTCGATCGAGCGCATGACCTGCGCGTGCGGTAGCGACCCGACCGTGAACTGCACGAGGAACCGCTGGTGGTGGAAAACCTCGTGCTGGAACAGGATCTTCTCCACGACCTGCCGCGGGTCGCCGACGAAGTTGGCGCCGCGCAGGTGGGCCGACGCCTCGTAGTCGGCGCGGGTCATCGGCGGCCAGCCGCGCTCGCGGCCGATCTTGTTCATCGTCGACGCGACCGACGGGAACGACTCGTCGATCGCGCGCCGCGAGGTGTCGGCGATGTAGCCGTGGGAGTTGATGCCCAGCGCAGGGATCGGATGACCTGCCTCGCGCGCGGCGGCGCGGTGCAGCTCGGCGAACGGCGCGAACCGCTCGGGCATCCCGCCGATGATCGCCAGTGCCATCGGCAGCCCCAGCGCGCCAGCACGGACAGCCGAGCGCGGCGAGCCGCCCACCGCGACCCACACGGGCAGCGGGTCCTGGAGTGGCCGCGGGTAGACGCCCTGGCCGTCGAGAGGCGGCCGGTGGCGGCCGCGCCAGCGCACGTGCTCGTGCTCGCGCACCGCCAGGAGCAGATCGAGCTTCTCGGCGAACAGCTCGTCGTAGTCCTTCAGGTCGTAGCCGAAGAGCGGGAACGACTCGACGAACGAGCCGCGCCCGGCCATGATCTCGGCGCGTCCGTTGGACAGCAGATCGAGCGTCGCGAAGTCCTGGAAGACGCGGACCGGGTCGTCGGAGCTCAGCACGCTCACGGCGCTGGTCAGCCGGATGCGCCGCGTCCGGGCGGCCGCCGCGGCCAGCACGACGGCAGGCGCGGAGACGGCGAAGTCGGGCCGGTGGTGCTCGCCGACGCCGAACACGTCGAGCCCCAGCTGATCGGCGAGCTCGATCTCCTCGAGCAGGTCGCGCAACCGCTGGGCAGGGCTGATCGTCGTGCCGGTGGCCGGGTCGGGCGTGACCTCGGCGAACGTGTAGATTCCGAGCTCCATCAGCCGATTCTATCGTTTAGATAGTTAGTCGTGCATGGGCGGTGAGGTAAGATGCGCGCCGATGGCGACCCTTCGGGCCGACGCCGCCGTGGCGACGACACTCGTCCAGGCGATTCGAGGCGGCGATCTGACGTGGCTGCGGCGGATGCTCGTCGAGCA
>Ga0070741_10021491_pt1 | contig 10030 bp, 7 predicted proteins | sample Coa_R1_4_FD_66440 | JGI IMG/M metagenome (GOLD analysis project Ga0070741, IMG submission 66440) | Surface soil microbial communities from Centralia Pennsylvania, which are recovering from an underground coalmine fire - Coalmine... | ecosystem: Environmental > Terrestrial > Soil > Unclassified ...
CGGGCTCGTAGATGTTGCGGCCGTCCACCAGGAGCGGGAAGGCGAGGGCGGCGCGCAGCCGCCGCAGGTCGAGCTGCTTGAACTCGTTCCACTCGGTGACCACCACCACCGCGTCGGCGCCCCGCGCCGCCTCGTAGGCGTCCCGGCCAAAGGTCACGTCGGGGAGCAGCGCCCGCGCCTTCGCCATGGCGGCGGGATCGTAGGCCCGGATGGCGGCCCCCTCGTGCTGCAGGAGGTGGATGATCTCCAGCGCCGGGGCATCGCGCAGGTCGTCGGTGTTCGGCTTGAAGGCGAGGCCCAGGACGGCAATGGTGCGATCCTGGAGGGTGCCGAGCACCTGGCGCAGCTTCTGGACCACCACGCGCTTCTGGTCGCGGTTGATGTCCATCACCGTGCGGAGGAGCTGCGGGTGCGAGCCGTGCACCGACGCCATGTGCTCCAGCGCCCGCACGTCCTTGGGGAAGCAGCTCCCGCCATAGCCCACCCCCGCGTCGAGGAAGGCGGCGCCGATGCGGCGGTCGTAGCCCATGCCCTGGGCCACCTGGCGCACGTCGGCGCCCAGCCGCTCGCAGATGGCGGAGATCTCGTTGATGAAGGAGATCTTGGTGGCGAGGAAGGCGTTGGAGGCGTACTTGATCATCTCGGCGGTGCGGATGTCGGTGAGCATCACCTCGCACTTGAGCGGCGCGCGGTACAGCGCGGCCACCCGCTCGGCGGCGGCGCGGTCGTTGGCGCCGAGCACCACGCGGTCGGGCTGCAGGAAGTCGGCCACCGCGGAGCCCTCGCGCAGGAACTCGGGGTTGGAGACGACGGCGAAGGTGACCCCCGGGCGCACGCGGCGCTCCAGGATTTGGGCGACCCAGTCGCCCGCGCCAATCGGCATGGTGCTCTTGTTGACGATGATCGCCGGGCCAGCGAGGTGGTCGGCGATGGCGGTGGCGGCGGCGTGGGCCTGGCCCAGGTCGGCCTCGCCCTCGGGGCCGGACGGTGTGTTCACGGCGATGAACACGAACTCCGCCCCGGCGAGGCCCGCCGCGTAGTCGGTGGTGAAGGTGAGGCGGCCGGCGTCGAGATTGCGGCGGACGACCTCTTCGAGCTGGGGCTCGTAGATGGGCAGCTCGCCCCGCTGGAGCTGGGCGACCTTGGCCGCGTCGATGTCGATGCCGGCGACCTGGTTGCCCAGGTCGGCGAAGCACGCGCCCGTCACCAGGCCCACGTACCCGGTCCCCACCACGCTGATTCGTGCCATCGCTCATTCCCCTTAGAGATGCTGATCCATCTGGAATCTGGCCCGTGCGCCGCGAACGCATCCCGCGCCGGACTCTCCGATGCCGGCCGGCACCGCCGCGTCTTCTCACACCGTGCGCTGGAATGGAGGCGACTCCTCCAGCGTGTAGCGCCGCTCGCCTCGTGGATAGGTCCAGCTCGTGTGACCGCCCATGCGGTGCGCTCGATCAGTGGCTAGCACCCCGAGCTGTTCTTTCAGGCAGGTGGCCACGTAGGCGATTTGCTCCGGTTGCAGCTCGGGGTACATCGGGAGCGACAATACCCTGCCGGCCAGTGATTCCGTCACGGGCACGCTCTGCGAGACGCGGCCAACCGGATTGCCGGCAAGCTGTCGATGGATCGGCACCGGATAGTGGATGCCCGTCGTGATGCCTCGATCGGCAAGGCACCGGCGCAGATGGTCGCGATCACGAGTCTGCACCACGTAGAATTGATAGACGTGCGTGGCGCCGCGCCGGACGGCGGGCCTTACGCAATCCACCCCGCCGAGCAACGCTCCGTATCTCTGCGCGTGCTGAGCCCGCTGCTCGTTCCACTGGTCCAGATACCTCAGCTTGACTCGTAGAACTGCTGCCTGCAACTCGTCCAGGCGCGCGTTGATGCCGAGCCCTTGGTCCGCATAGTGTTTGAGCGATTTGTGCCCATACTCATTGACAGGCACGTGGTCCCGCAGGGCCTTGACGCATTCGGCGATCGCATGCGAGCTAGTCGTCACCGCGCCTGCCTCGCCGTAAGCGCCCAGGTTGTGCGCGATACTGAAGCTAAACGCTCCTGCATCGCCGAAGCTCCCGGCGCGCTTGCCCTGGTCCAGCGCACCGGCGGCGTGACATGCATCCTCGATGACGGCGAGGCCGTGCCGCCGCGCGATAGGCAGGATGCTCTCCATATCGGCCATCTGACCATACAGATGCACGGGTAGGATCGCACGCGTAAGCGGAGTGATGGCGGCCTCCAGGCGCAAGGGATCAAGAGTATAAGTGTGTGGATCAACGTCGACGAATACCGGCACAGCTCCAAGAAGGACAATGGCCTCTACTGTCGCTATATATCCATTGGCTACCGTGATGACCTCGTCGCCGGCGCGAACGCCGCAGGCACGTAGCGCAAGGTAGATGGCATCTGTGCCAGAGCCTACGCCGATCGCATGACGAGTATGGCAGAAAGCGGCATACTCGGCCTCAAAAGCCGGTACATGCTGCCTGGAGTCTACGGCGATCTGCTCGAGCGTTTCATGGATGGTATGCTGGATTTGTGTGCGGATATTGCGGTATTGTTGTCCGATATCGATCAGATCGACCTGCATACTATGGTCATCCATGCCTTCTGCTCTGTACATACGTGGGTATCTTGGCAGCCCGCACGCCCATCTGACCGCATGACACCAGTAGATGGGGCTGATTCAAGAACCCGCCCATGCCGCCGGGCATCAATCGGAATCCGCACTGTCCCATTGCAGTACGGTACGGAGTTGGCATGGAGAACGCGTCTAGATCATGTTGAGAGCCTGTTGATTGGCCGGAGGCTCCATCCCGGACCAGGTGCAGCCGGGTTGCTCGTTTCGGCGAGGGGCCGGCCGAAGGGGCGGCGCTCACCGCGCAACGCCAGCCGACGGCGGAGTACGCCACGGCCGATGCTCAGCGCGCCGGGGTGGAAGGGACGCTTTCGCCGCTTTGGATTCTGCCGCGTAACAGACGCCGATTTCGCCAACAGTATCCAATAAGGGTACTATCAGCTAGAATCATCTCGGCAGCGATCGACCCGGGATTCCTTACCCGGGTGAAGGACTTGCTTGTTATTGGCGCCTGGCCGCGTGCCGTGACGGCGCGCGAGAGATCGCCGGAGCACACGGGGGAAGAGCGATGGCGAAGTGGGTAGGGTGCCTGGTTAGCCTTCGCAGCCGCGGCGGCGGAGTGGACGGGGATGGCGGCCATCAAAATCTGCGTGATCGGGGCGCGCCTCTTTGCCGAGGCCCTAGCCACGGGCCTGGCTGCTGACGGTGAGCTGGAGGTCGTCGGCGTCCATAGCGACCCCGTAACGGCGCTGGATCAACTGCGGGAGGCCAGGCCGGACGTGGTTGTGCTGGACGACGCCATTGCCGAGCTGGGGGTTACGCAGCTAATTGGGCTGGTGCGCTCGGCAGGCTCCGACATCCGGTCCCTCGTCGTCTGCACGCTCTGCGATCAGACGACGCTCGAAGGGTACGTGTTGGCCGGCGCTGCTGGATGCATTACCGTCGATTCCGCGCTCGGCGAGTTCGTCGAGTCGGTGAAGCAGGTTCATAATGGCGCTCGCTTGTTTGGCGCGGACCAATTGTTGGATCTACTCACCCGCCCTCGGAATACGAGTGCGGCCCAGCCCCTTGCCCCACGGGAGCGGGAGGTGCTACAGGTCCTGGCGACCGGCCGGAGCACCGAGGAGGCAGCTTCGCAACTCGGCATCAGCGTCCATACGTTGCGAACGCATCTGAAGAAGGCGATGACCAAGCTGGGAGCGCACTCGAAGGTAGAAGTTATTCTGCAAGCACTGCGGACGGGTCTGATCGAGTTACCCAGCTAGCGCCAGGTCTCCGGCTCAGGGACGGGAGGGCCCGGCCTGCGGCCGGGCCTAAGTGCCCGTGGGGCGCTTGGCTGTATCCCTGGCCTGCCGGGTGAGGATGTTGATGCGCGAGGCGAGCACGGCGGCGGCCGACTGGTAATCGGCCCGCAGGCTCGCCAGTTCCTGCGGCGATCGCTTGCCGGGCTCCCACGCCTCAAGCGTGGTCAACAGCAGCATGAGCAAGCGCGTCAAGTCGTGGCTCGTCGTCAGCGCGAGCTGCAGCATCTCCTCGTCATCCGCTCGCTCCACGCGGTCCTGCGCGTCCTGCTTGAGATATTCGCGCACTCGCAGCCAGACGCGGACCCGATCCAGCAGGTTCTCGATCTGGAACGGTTTGGTCAAGTAATCATCCGCGCCGGCGCTGTAGCCGGCGTGCGAGTCGGCGGGATTCGCGAGCGCAGTCAGCATGATGACCGGTAGATAGGTCTGGCTTTCGCGGAGCCGGATGCGGCGGCATACGTCGCGCCCGTCGATGTCAGGCAGCATGAGGTCGAGCAGGACGAGGTCGATGCCGCCGGCATCCAGGCGCGCCAGGCCCGCCGCGCCGTCCGCCGCGGTTTCTACACGATACCCCTCGTTCTCCAGCGCGGCCGCGAGCAGGGCGCGAACGGCATCCTCATCTTCGATCACGAGTATAACGGCGGGCGCAAGCTGCACAAGATCTCCATCGGGACGCCTCTGACTACGGACTCCTTAACCGGATTGTAACAGAGTCACGAAGGCGGTTTGCGTGCGAGTCGGCATGCCGGGCTGTCAGGAACGCTCGGAGCGGCACGGCTCACTCCGAATGTACGCCGTGCCGCTCCTGTCCGTGCCCGGTGCCGCCCGCGTGGAATCAGGCGCGGGCGAGACTGTATCCGACGCCGGCGACCGCTCTGATGCCGCCCGACGTCGTCCCCAGCCCGAGCTTCTTGCGGATGTGACAGATGTGGGTCTTCAGCAGGTTGGCATCGCCGCTATCGTAGCCCCAGGCATACTCGACCAAGCGCGAGTAGGGAATGACTCGCCCCTGGTTCATGGCGAGCATGTACAAGATCCGGAACTCGAGCGGGGTGAGCTGGACGTGCTCGCCCGCCTTCGTCACCTCGTACGACTGAAGGTCGAGGTTCAGGTCGCCCACGCGTAGCTCGCTGACCGGCTCCTGGTAGGGATCGGAGCGGGAGCGGCGTAGGACCGCTTTCATCCGATGGGTGAGCTGCTTCACGCTGAAGGGCTTGGTCACGTAGTCATCCGCTCCGAGCTGGAGGCCGCGCACGATGTCTTCTTCTTCATCGCAGGCCGTCAGCATAATGAGCGGGGTCTCGGCGTCCTGGCGAATACGGCGGACCACCTCGAAGCCATTGATCTTCGGCAAGTTCACGTCCATCAGCACGATATCGGGATGCTCCGATTCGAACCGCTGGAGCGCCTGCTTGCCGTCGATCGCCCCCAGCACCGTGTAACCCTCACGGCGCAGCGCATACGTCATCAGATCTAAAAGGTCGGCATCGTCATCCGCGATCAAGACTTTCATATTCTGTCATCCCCTACGGCACGAGTTGTGGCATCTGTGCTCTCGAGCGCCGCCAGAGCAAACCAGATACAGGCTCCCCCCTTCGGGCGATTCTTTGCCCCGACCTGTCCGCCATGGGCTTCGACCACGGACTTCACGATGGCGAGCCCGAGCCCCATTCCACCCTGGTCCGAGTCGGCCGCTCCCTCGCCACGATAGAACGGCTCGAACAACCGTGCGCTGCTGCCCGCCGGCAGACCGCGACCGCGATCGGTCACGCTGGTGCGGACCCACTCTCCCCAGCGCGCGACCCGGACGGAGATCGGCATGTCGGGCCCACTGTACTTGCTGGCATTAGCCAGCAGGTTCACGAGCACCATGCTAATCCACCGCCGGTCGGCCGACACCAGGGGCAGGTCGGCGTCGGCGGCCATGCGCAGTTGTTGCCCTTTCTGGAGCAGGAGCGGCCCCACCACGGGTTGGACGTCCATCACCAGGTTGAGCAGGTTGAGCTGCTCGGCTCGAATCTGAAACCGGCCTGCCTGAATTGAGGCGGCGCAGAGCAGGTTCTCAACCAAACCTTGTAGCCAGTAGGTTCCGTCGCGAATCACCTGGAGCATATCGCGCATTTGCCGGCGGTCTAATGTGTTGAGATCCTCGATCAGCAGTTCGGAGGCGGCCGCCAGCGAGGAGAGCGGCGCACGCAGCTCGTGCGCAACTACCGATACGGCGAGTGCTGACTCGTCTCGCGGCTGGGCTCGCGACAGCATGCTCTCCCTCTCGTCATCCTTCATTCCGGGGACGCGGCGCGACAGGCCGTTGGCCGCGTTGGCTGGGGACGACGCGGGCGCCGGGTGTGGTTGGATCAAGGTTGACCGTACTGCCATAGGATGCCCCCTTGTCCCGCAGGGCGCTTCTCAGGCCCGGGGCGCCGGCCGCCACCGCCGCCGCCCGAAAAACTTCACCTGATCTGAACCCTGACGACCACTATCTTACCCTTCGTGCTGTATCCTGCCTATCGTTGCATTGGAGTATCGAGACTATCGCCATTCTGAGGTAGTACCGTGATACCTAATTCGTGGTATAGATTTACCACCGACGGCTGCCGTAGCCAATGCAAATCGAAAGATTAGGAGATTCATTATTTAGACAATCCGTTAGCACATCTTGAGGTGCCATCTCGTCGCCGCAATCAACAGGTTCTCAACCGGCCAGCAAAGATTCTTCAACAGTCCGGATTCTGAGGTTGCGTACTAAGAGTAATAGTTGAGCGTTACGGCGCCCATTACCGGCGGTAAACGAGAGGTCAATGAACGCTCTACCTACCGCGCGCGCACAACCATCGCGAGCGGGCCGCCACTTGTTGGCCGCGTGACGGCGGGGCACTGCTCGACCGGGAGGCGTACGGCCCCACCCTCTGATAATCGGTTGTCCTCCCCCGAGCGATAGTTTTTCCAGCACCTGATGCCGCAACGCCCGACCAGGGTGGCAGGCCGCGGTGACGGGGATGGGCCATGTTCTGGGCGCCGGCCATATGCGGCCAGACCGCGTAGGCTCGGAAGATGACGCGCGCTGGCGTCCAGCGCTTACGAAGGCGACGACGAAGCTACCGCGGCCGCGGGACGGGCGCCGCTGTCCAGCTCCGTGGTCAGGAAGTCCAAGAACGCCTGGGCGGCTGGCGAGACGTACTGGCGGGGCCGGCGGACGACGACGAACTCCGCGTGCAGGTCCCACCCCTCCACCGGGACGACCTGCAGCGCCCCGGCGCCGACTTCGGTCGCCACGTTGCTGCGCGAGAGGAACGCGACGCCTTCGCCGGCGGCCACCACCCGCTTCACCGCCTCCGGCGTGTCGAACTCCAGAAGAATAGTCGGCTCCACGCCCATCTCCCGCAGGCGCTCCTCGTAATACTGGCGGACGCGCACCGAGTGGGCGCCTGGAGCAATGAGCGGCTGATGGGCGAGCAGCCCGAGCGGGAGCGGCCGCGGGCCGCGCCGCGCCCAGTGGTGCCCTGGTCCCACCACGAGCACGATCTCGTCGCGGTAGAGCAGGCGCGCCTCGAGCCCCTCGGGCACGTGGTGCCGCAGGCCGATGCCGAAATCGACGGTGCCGCGCAGCGTCTGCTCGAACACCTGGGGCGTCGGCACGATGAGCAGCTCGATGCGGACGGCGGGGTACTGGCGGCGAAACCGCGCGACGAGCGGCGGCAGGACGTACTGGCCCGGGCCGATCCCCGCCGCCAGGGCCACCCGTCCGCCGTGCAGGCCCTTGAGCTGGTCCACGGCGTTGTGGATGGCGGTGACGCGCTCCAACAGCTCGGTGCCCAGGTGATAGACAGCTTCGCCCGCCTCGGTGAGCGCGGGCGGCCGGCGCGAGCGATCGAGCAGCGCCACGCCGAGCGCCTGCTCCAGCGCCTGCACCTGCTGGCTCACCGCCGACTGCGAGAGAAACAGGCGCCGCGCGGCCCGCGTGAACCCGCCGTGCTCGACGACCGCGCAGAAGCAGCGGACCTGGTCGGTATTCATGTCACCGATGATAAGCGCTGCTTATCGAAATCACCAGACAATCGCATCGCGGGCTTGATGCCGGGGTGCTACAGTGGTACTCAACGCTACGGCTTTCCCGCGTGGGGCAGTCTGCTGCGCAGCGACCGTGGCCCGCCGCCTCAGCCGTACCGGAAGGGCGATCTTCAAAGTGATGCTGCTGGCCCGCCTCTTGTTGCTGGCCGCGACCGCCGTTGGGACGCTGGCCTGCCAGCCGGCCGCGCCCGCGGCCGGTGTGCCTGCGGCCGCTCGCCCCGCGCCCACGAGTCCCCCGGGCGCGGCCAAGGCGCCCACCCAGGCAGCCGCGCCAGCCACCCGTCTAAAGGTAGGGCAGACGTTTCTGGCCGCGGCGCTGCTCCCGTACTGGCTGGCCCTCGATAGCGGCGCCTTTGCCGCCCATGGGCTAGAGATCGAATCCGTGCTGATGCGCGGCTCGGTGGAGGGGGTGGCGGCGCTCGCCAGCGGCGATGCGGAGCTGCTGCTGGGCACGCCGTCGCCGCCGTTTATCGGCGCCGCGCGGGAGACGGGCCTGATCGTGGTGGGCACTACCAACAACCGCCTGCAGTACCAGATCGTGGGCAACGTTCCCACGCTGCCCGAGCTGCGGGGCAAGGCGGTCGGCCTGGCGCGCATCGGCGACACGACGCAGTACCTCACGGTGCAAGCGCTGGAGCGCGCCGGACTGCGCGCGGAGGACGTTCGCTGGGTGAGCGTCGGCAACATCCCGCAGCGCACGGCCGCCCTCCTCTCGGGCCAGATCGACGCCACGCCGGTAATCGTGCCGTCCAATCTGCAGGCCATCAAGGCCGGCTACTACCAGATCGCCGACCTGGGCGATATGGGCATCCCCTATGCTGGCCCGTCGGTCCTCCTGCGGCGGGCCGACGCTGAGCAGCGCCCCGCCGTCGTGGAGAGCTTCCTGAAGGGGCTGATGGGGGGCGTGCAGGCGGTCACCGCCGAGCCGGACCGCGCCCGCGCTGTGCTCCGGCAGCGGCTCGATCTGAGTGACCCCGAGGAGATCGAGGCGACCTACCAGGACAACGTGAAGGGGCTCGAGCCGTGGCTGGCCCCCTCGCTGGCGGGCCTGCAGGACGTGATCAACCAGACTGTCGCCGAGAACCCGAGCGTGGCCGGGCTGCGAGCGGAGGATCTCGTGGACCTGCGTTACGTCGAGGCGATTCGCGCGAGCGGCTTCGACCCCAGTCAGCCGCGCTAAGGAAGTCTGTCCGTGGCACTGATACTGACTCGCAGTGACGTCGAACACATCCTCGCCGCGGATGGCGGCCGGGTGCTGGACACCCTGATCGACCGCCTGCGCGACGGCTACGCGGAGATGGCGCGCGGCCTGCTGCGCGAGCATCCCCGTGTCTACCTCCGCTACCCCGAGGAAGGGCTGCGGCGGCCCCCTGGCCTGTTCTCGATGTCGGCCCTGCTGCCCAAGGCGGGGATCATGGGCACCCGCCTCATCGGCGTGAAGGAGCAGGCCGGCGACGCGATCCTGGTGCTGTTCGACTACACCACGCAGCGGCTGCTCGCCATCATGGACGACTACGTGCTGCATAACTACCGCACCGGGGCACCGGGCGCGCTGGCGGCCCGCTACCTGGCGCGGCCCGACTCGCGGATCGTGGCCTGCATCGGCAGCGGCAACCTGGCGCGCGGCGGGCTGAAGATGCTCTGCCGCGTCCTGCCCGCCGTCCGCGCCGTGCGCATCTATAGCCCCAACGCGAGCCACCGCGAAGCGTGCGCGGCCGAACTGCGCGCCGCGCTGGGGCTCGACGTGGCGGCCGTGGACAGCGCGGAAGCGGCCGCGGGGGAGGCCGACGTGCTCGTCACGGCGACGGACGCCGACCGGCCCGTCGTTGCGGATGCGGCCATCCGCCCCGGCACGCACATCTCGCTCATGGCGCGCAACGAGATCGAGATGGCGACGTTCCGGCGCAGTAAGATTGTCGTACCGTCGGCGGCCACGCTCGCGGTGTGGGACCCGCCCTGGCACGAGCCGCTGCCGCCGGAGTGGATCCACGGCGAGCTGCCAGCGCTGGTGATGGGCGAGCTACCGGGCCGCACGTCGGCGGAGGAGACGACGGTGTTCGTCGGCAGCTCGGCGGCG
>Ga0070741_10021492_pt1 | contig 10030 bp, 7 predicted proteins | sample Coa_R1_4_FD_66440 | JGI IMG/M metagenome (GOLD analysis project Ga0070741, IMG submission 66440) | Surface soil microbial communities from Centralia Pennsylvania, which are recovering from an underground coalmine fire - Coalmine... | ecosystem: Environmental > Terrestrial > Soil > Unclassified ...
CTGTCGGGGGAACACTGACAGCGCTGTCGAGGCTCGACTACATCCTTGAACAAAAAGAGGAAATGAGGATGGTCAAAGGTCACACACCCGCCTATACTTTTCGGCCACAGGGAAACCACCACGGATAAGAGGCATGGCGATGCGAATTCTCATAGCTGACGACCACCCGATAGTGCGACACGGTCTTAAGCAGATGCTTGCCTCGGACCCCGCCGCGACCGTAGTAGGGGAAGCGACGAATGGGGACGAGGCGCTTGAGCTGGCGCGTAAGCTGGAGTGGGACATGGCGATCTTCGATTTTTCCATGCCCGGCCGCAGCGGACTCGATCTGCTGGGCGATATCAAGAAGGAATTTCCGGGCAAGCCGGTGCTGATCCTCAGCATGCATTCCGAAGACGTGCATGGCTCGCGCGTGCTGCGGGCAGGGGGCGCCGGCTACATCACGAAGGACAGCGCGCCGCAGGAATTGACCACCGCGGTGCGCAAAGTGGCGAACGGCGGCAAATACGTGAGCGCCTCGCTGGCGGAGATTCTCGCCTCTGAATGCTCGAGCGATCCGCAGAAAGCGCTGCATGAAAAATTGTCGGATCGCGAGTACCGCGTGATGTGGTTGCTCGCCACCGGCAAGCAGATCAGCGAGATCGCGCGCGAGATGGGCCTCTCGCCCAGCACGGTAAGTACCTATCGCACGCGCATCCTGCGCAAGCTCGGGCTCGCGAGCAACGCGGCGCTCGTGCACTACGCCGTCCGTCACCAGCTCGTCGGATAACGGCATGTCCGATGCCGCCGCGGTGGTCCGCGTCGCCGCCGAGCCGGAAGGCTTCATCAGCGAGCCGCAGGCCGAGCCTGCACCGCAGGCGAAGATCCTGCTCGTCGACGACGAGCCGAAGAGCCTGTTCGCGCTGCAGGAGCTGCTCGCGACGCTCGGGCAAAACTTGATGATTGCGCAGTCGGGCGAAGAGGCGCTGCGCCTCGCGCTCAAGAATGATTTCGCGGTGATCCTGCTCGACGTGCGCATGCCCGGCATGGACGGCTTCGAGACCGCGCGCATGATCAGGAGCCGCGAGCGCTCGCGGCTCACGCCGATCATCTTCCTCACCGCCGCGGCGGACGAGATGAGCTCGATGTTCCGCGGCTACGAGGCCGGCGCGGTCGACTATCTGCCCAAGCCCGTGGTTCCCGAGATCCTGAAGGCGAAGGTGGCGGTGTTCGTCGAGTTATTCCGCAAGAGCGAGCGGCTGCGTGAATCCGAGGAGAAGCTGCGCCGGCTGGCGGCGCACCTCATCTCCGTGCGGGAAGAAGAGCGCGCACACATCGCGCGCGAGATTCACGATGAGCTCGGCCAGGTGCTGACCGGGCTGAAGATGGAGGTGACGTGGCTGGCGAAGCGGCTGAAGGAGAAGCCGCTCATCGAGAAGACCGATTCGATGTGCAAGCTGATCGATACCACGGTGCAGACGGTGCGCAAGATCGCCACCGGCCTGCGCCCGGAGATGCTCGACGACATGGGGCTCGTCGCCGCCGTGGCTTGGCAGGCGAAGGAGTTCCAGAAGCGCACCGGCATCCGTTGCCGGGCAAAGCTGCCGCCGGAGACCGTCAAGCTCGATGTTGACGTCTCGACGACCATGTTCCGCATTTTTCAGGAGATCCTCACCAACGTGGCGCGGCACTCGCGTGCCACGCGCGTGGATCTGGACCTCAGTGTCAACGAGGAGCGCGTGGCGCTCGATGTCATTGACAACGGTGTCGGTATCGCGGATGCCGAGCTGAACGGCAAGAAGTCGCTGGGACTGCTCGGCATGCATGAACGGGCGCTCCTTTTCGGGGGCGAAGTCAAAATCAGCGGGACGCCGGGACACGGAACACGCGTGGCGGTGTCCATTCCAATGCGCCAGAGGGCGTGACCGAAGTGAAAGTCATCATCGCCGACGACCACCCGGTGGTCCGCCAGGGATTGCGGCAGATGCTCGCCGTGGAGCAGGACCTCACCGTGGTGGGTGAAGCTCGCAACGGCCAGGAAGTGGTCGAGCTCTCGCGCCGCGTGCCGTGGGAAGTGGCGGTGCTCGACTACAACATGCCAGGCAAGAACGGCCTCGAGCTCATCAAGGAGCTGCGGCAACGCTACCCGGGGCGTGCGGTTCTGATCCTGTCGATGTACCCGGAAGATCGCTATGCCGTGAGGGCGCTCAAGGCGGGCGCCGCGGGCTACCTCACGAAGGAAAGCGCACCCGAGGAGTTGGTGAGTGCGATACGCAAGGTCGCGGGTGGCGGTCGGTACGTCACCCCGAGCCTGGGCGAGAAGCTCGCGCTCGAGCTCGAAGACAATCGCGGCAAGCCGCTGCACGAGACGCTCTCCGACCGCGAGTACCAGGTGATGTGGATGATCGCCTCGGGCAAGACCGTGCGGCAGATCGCCGACGAGCTTTTCCTCTCGCCGAACACCGTCAGCACGCATCGCACGCGCATCCTGCGCAAGATGAACATGAAGTCGAATGCGGAGCTGATGCACTACGCCATCGCGCATCACCTGGTCGACTAGCCAGAAACAGGGAGCGCGCCCTGTTTCTGGCTGTAGTGGAAACTACTACAGTCCGTTGGTCCGTTTTCCGATATCCCCGTCGGAAAACGACTCGTAGCATCACGGACTTAGCTACTCAGAACGACCCCTCAGGGGAGCCCCATGGAATCCATGCACGCAGGCCTGCAAATGATGCTTGACCGCGGAGAGCTATTGAAAGCGCTGCGCCAATTCAAGCGCGGCGACTTTTCGGTGCGCATGCCGTTGAATCTCACCGGCATCGATGGCGAAATCGCCCAGGCATTCAACGACGTCGTGGAGCTCGAGGAAGCCAAGGCGGCGGAGATCGGGCGCGTCGCCGAGCTCGTCGGCAAGGAAGGCCAGTTCAGCCACCGCATCGGCCTTGCCGGCGCGACCGGCGGCTGGGCTGACGTCATCGACTCGATCAACACGCTGGTGAGCGACGTCATGTACCCGGTGCACGAGGTCGGACGCGTGATCGGCTGCGTGGCGAAGGGCGACCTCTCGCAGACCATGGTGCTCGAAAGCGAGGGCCGGCCGCTGCGCGGCGAAGCGCTGCGCCTGGGCATGGTGGTGAACACGATGGTCGGCCAGCTGAACGCCTTTGCGAACGAGGTCTCGCGCGTGGCGCGCGAGGTCGGCACCGAGGGCAAGCTCGGCGGCCAGGCGCTCGTGCCCGGCGTCGCCGGCGTCTGGAAAGACCTCACCGACAACGTGAACCTGATGGCGGCGAACCTCACCGGCCAGGTGCGCAACATCGCGGAGGTCACCACCGCAGTGGCGAAGGGCGACCTGTCGAAGAAGATCACCGCCGAGGCGCGCGGCGAGATCTTCGAGCTGAAGAGCACGATCAACACGATGGTCGATCAGCTCAATGCCTTCGCGGGGGAGGTGTCGCGCGTGGCGCGCGAGGTCGGCTCGGAGGGCAAGCTCGGCGGGCAGGCGCAGGTGAAGGGCGTCGGCGGCGTGTGGAAGGACCTGACCGACAACGTCAACTCGATGGCGGCCAACCTCACGTCGCAGGTGCGCAACATCGCCGACGTCACCAAGGCTGTGGCGGCGGGCGACCTCTCGAAGAAGATCACCGTCGACGTGAAGGGCGAGGTCCTCGAGCTGAAGAGCACGGTCAACACCATGGTCGACCAGCTCAACGCTTTTGCGGGCGAGGTGTCGCGCGTCGCGAAGGAAGTCGGCACCGACGGCAAGCTCGGCGGGCAGGCGCAGGTGCCGGGCGTCGCCGGCGTGTGGAAGGACCTCACCGACAACGTCAACCAGCTCGCCGCGAACCTCACCGGCCAGGTGAGAAACATCGCCGACGTCACCACCGCAGTCGCCAAGGGCGACCTGTCGAAGAAGATCACCGTCGATGTGAAGGGCGAGGTGCTCGAGCTGAAGAGCACCATCAACACGATGGTCGATCAGCTGAACGCGTTCGCGGGCGAGGTGTCGCGCGTCGCGAAGGAGGTGGGCAGCGAGGGCAAGCTCGGCGGCCAGGCGCAGGTGAAAGGCGTCGGCGGCGTCTGGAAGGACCTCACCGACAACGTGAATTCGATGGCGGCCAACCTTACCGGCCAGGTGAGGAACATCGCCGATGTCACCACCGCGGTCGCCAAGGGCGACCTGTCGAAGAAAATCACCGCCGAGGCGAAAGGCGAGATCCTGGAGCTGAAGAACACCTTCAACACCCTGGTCGACCAGCTCAATTCCTTTTCATCGGAAGTCTCGCGCGTGGCGCGCGAGGTGGGCACCGACGGCAAGCTCGGCGGGCAGGCGCAGGTGGCCGGCGTCGCCGGCGTGTGGAAAGACCTCACCGACAACGTGAACCAGCTCGCGGCGAACCTCACCGGCCAGGTGCGGAACATCGCCGAGGTGACCACCGCGGTGGCGAAAGGCGACCTTTCGAAGAAGATCACCGTCGATGTGAAGGGCGAGGTGCTCGAGCTGAAGAGCACCATCAACACGATGGTCGATCAGCTCAATGCGTTCGCCTCCGAAGTGTCGCGCGTAGCGCGCGAGGTGGGCACCGATGGCAAGCTCGGCGGGCAGGCGCAGGTGCCCGGCGTTGCGGGCGTCTGGAAGGACCTCACCGACAACGTGAACTCGATGGCGGCGAACCTCACCGGCCAGGTTCGCAACATCGCCGACGTCACCACCGCGGTCGCCAAGGGTGACCTGTCGAAGAAAATCACCGTCGATGTGAAGGGCGAGATTCTCGAGCTGAAGAGCACCATCAACACGATGGTGGATCAGCTCAATGCCTTCGCCGCCGAGGTGACGCGTGTAGCGCGCGAGGTGGGCTCGGAGGGCAAGCTCGGCGGCCAGGCGCACGTGCGCGGCGTCGGCGGCGTGTGGAAGGACCTCACCGACAACGTGAACTCGATGGCGGCGAACCTCACGGGCCAGGTGCGCAACATCGCCGACGTCACGACGGCAGTGGCGAGGGGCGACCTCTCGAAGAAGATCACCGCCGAGGCGAAAGGCGAGATCCTGGCGCTCAAGCTCACCATCAACACGATGGTGGACCAGCTCAACGCCTTCGCCTCGGAAGTCTCGCGCGTGGCGCGCGAGGTCGGCACCGACGGCAAGCTCGGCGGGCAGGCGCAGGTGAAGGGTGTCGCGGGCGTCTGGAAGGACCTCACCGACAACGTGAACTCGATGGCGGCGAACCTCACCGGCCAGGTGAGAAACATCGCCGATGTGACGACCGCGGTGGCGAAGGGCGATCTCTCGAAGAAGATCACGGTCGATGTGCGCGGCGAGATCCTCGAGCTCAAGTCGACCATCAACACCATGGTCGACCAGCTCAACGCTTTCGCCTCCGAGGTGTCGCGCGTGGCCAAGGAAGTGGGCAGCGAAGGCAAGCTCGGCGGCCAGGCCCAGGTGGTCGGCGTCGCCGGCGTCTGGAAGGACCTCACCGACAACGTGAACTCGATGGCGGCGAACCTCACCGGCCAGGTGAGGAACATCGCCGAGGTGACCACTGCCGTCGCGCGGGGCGACCTGTCGAAGAAGATCACGGTCGACGTGCGCGGTGAGATCCTCGAGCTCAAGAACACCGTCAACACGATGGTGGATCAGCTGAACGGCTTCGCCTCCGAGGTGTCGCGCGTGGCGCGCGAGGTCGGTTCGGAAGGCAAGCTCGGCGGGCAGGCGCGCGTGCAGGGGGTCGGCGGCACCTGGAAAGACCTGACCGACAACGTGAACTCCATGGCCGCGAACCTCACGAGCCAGGTGCGCGGCATCGCGAGCGTGGTCAACGCGGTGGCAAGCGGCGATCTCACGAGGAAGCTCACGGTCGAGGCGAAAGGCGAGGTGGCCGCGCTTGCCGACACCATCAACAACATGATCGACACGCTCGCCATCTTCGCCGAGCAGGTGACCAACGTCGCGCGCGAAGTCGGCTCGGAGGGCAAGCTCGGCGGGCAGGCGCGCGTGCCCGGCGCCGCAGGCACCTGGCGCGATCTGATCGAGAACGTGAACCGCCTCGCCGCCAACCTCACCACCCAGGTACGCGCAATTGCGGAGGTGGCGACCGCAGTCACCAAAGGAGACCTGACGCGGTCCATCACGGTGGACACGCAGGGCGAAGTCGCCTCGTTGAAAGACAACATCAACGAGATGATTCGCAACCTCAAGGACACGACGCGCAAGAACACCGAGCAGGACTGGCTGAAAACCCACCTCGCGCGCTTCACGCGCATGCTGCAGGGGCATCGCGACCTGGTGACGGTCTCGCGGCTGATTCTCTCCGAGCTGACGCCCCTGGTGAATGCCCAGCAGGCCGCGTTCTACGTCGCTGACCATCGCAGCGGCGATTCGACCCTCGAGCTCCTCGCCGGCTACGCCCAGCGGCACTCGAAGAGCCTGCCGCGCAAGATTGCCTTCGGCGAGGGCCTGGTCGGACAGTGCGCCTTCGAGAAAAAGCGCATCGTGCTGACGAGCGCACCGTCGGACTACATCCGCATCAGCTCGGCGCTCGGCTCCGGCGCGCCGGTGAACATCGTGATCCTGCCGGTGCTGTTCGAGGGGCAGGTGAAGGCGGTGATCGAGCTCGCCTCGTTCTCGAAGTTCAGCGAGACCCACCAGACCTTCCTCGACCAGCTCACCGAGTCGATCGGCGTGGTGCTGCACACGATCGCGGCCAACATGCAGACCGAGTACCTGCTGCACCAGTCGCAGTCGCTCACCGCCGAGCTGCAGGCGCAGCAGGAGGAGCTGAAGCAGACCAACGATCGGCTGGAGCAGCAGGCGCTGAACCTGCAGAAGTCCGAAGCGCTGCTGAAATCCAAGCAGGACGAGCTGCGCGCGGCGAACGAGCAGCTGCAGGAAAAGGCGCGCCAGCTCTCCGAGCAGATGCACCAGGTGGAGTTCAAGAACCGCGAGATCGAGCAGGCGCGCGCGGCGCTGGAAGAGAAGGCCGAGCAGCTGTCGCTCTCTTCCCGGTACAAGAGCGAGTTCCTCGCCAATATGTCGCACGAGCTGCGCACACCGCTCAACAGCCTGCTGATCCTGGCGCGGCTGCTCGCCGACAACGTCGGCGGAAATTTGACGCCGAAGCAGGTGGAGTTCGCGCGCACCATCCATTCGTCGGGCGCCGAGCTGCTGGCGCTGATCAACGACATCCTCGACCTCGCGAAGATCGAGTCGGGCACGGTGACGCTCAACATCGCCACCGAGCGCTTCGCCGATGTCTGCGATTACGTCGAGCGCACCTTCCGCCAGATGGCCGCCGACAAGGGGCTAGAGTTCAGCGTGGCGGTGGACGAAGAGCTGTCGGCAATGGAGACCGATGGCAAGCGCCTGCAGCAGATCATTACCAACCTCCTCTCCAACGCCTTCAAGTTCACGAGCCGCGGCAAGGTCTCGCTGCACATCGCCGAGGCGACCAGCGGCTGGACGCCGGGGCATCCGATCCTCGAGCACGCCACGCACGTGGTGTCGTTCGCGGTCGCCGACACGGGCATCGGCATCCCGACGAACAAGCAGCGCCTCATCTTCGAGGCGTTCCAGCAGGCCGACGGCACCACCAGCCGTGAATACGGCGGCACCGGCCTGGGGCTCTCGATTTCGCGCGAGCTCGCGCGCCTCTTGGGCGGCGAGATTCGCGTCGCCAGCACGCCGGGCCAGGGCAGCACCTTCACGCTCTACCTGCCGCTCAGCTACGAGGCGACGCCCGACCTGCCGCGCGAGCCGCTCGGCGAGCCCGAGCCGGTCGCGGCACGCCGCACGGAACAGCCGGCGCCCGCCCCGGTCGGCGAGGAAGTGGCGCAGGCCGTGGCGCCGCGCGCAGCGCAGGAGCTCGCCGGCCGCAAGGTGCTGGTGGTGGACGACGACATCCGCAATGTTTTTGCGCTGACGAGCGCGCTCGAAACGCACGGCATGAACGTGCTGCACGCCGAGAGCGGCAAGGAGGGCATCGAGCTCCTCAAGCGCACCGCCGACATCGATCTCGTGCTGATGGACGTAATGATGCCGGGCCTCGACGGCCTCGACACGATGCGCATCATCCGCCAGCTCGACGGCTATCAGAGCCTGCCGATCATCGCCGTCACCGCCAAGGCGATGATGGGCGATCGCGACAAGTGCCTGGAGGCGGGGGCGACCGATTACGTCGCGAAGCCGGTCAACATGGACGTGCTGCTCGCGACGCTATGGCGCACGCTGCCGCAGGAGGCGCGACTCAATGGATGAACCGCTGCCGACGCTGGTCGAGACGCTGGCCGGCCTTGCCGCCGCGCAGATGGTAATGATCGAGACGCTGCACGAGCAGCGCGTGCTCGACAAGACGCACTTCGCGCACGCCTTCGGGCGCGCGCTCGACGGGCTCGCGCCCGAGCACCGCGGCGGCATGGTCGAGCACGTGCTGCGCAACCTGCGCGATCGCTGCATGAACCTGCGCGGCGAGCCTTCCGACGCACAGGAGTGGCTGCGCAAGCTGCTCGCGCGCACCTAGACCGCTTTTAGCCAGCTCGGCCGGCGGAACTCGCCCACCAGCGTGCCCGCGGCCGCTTCGCGCCCTTCCTGGTCAAACAGAATCTCGCGATTGCCCAGGGGCAGCGTGTGTCCCGCGATGACGAGCCGCAGACGCCCGTCGTCGCACTCGAATTGCAGCGTGAGGCCGCTCGCTGCGTCCTCGATGATCTGCTCGCGTACCTGGCATAAAGCGCCATTCGGTTTCAGCGGCATGGTTGACTCGCTTTCTTCCGCATTCTTGGATGCCGCTATTTCTGCAACCGCCATGCCTGTCGCCGCACTGCGGTAAGCGACTGAAAACGTTTTTCGTTTTTGCGCTGTCGAAACGGTTCGACATGTACGCGCCACGGGCGGCGACAACCGAACTGCCGGGCGTAAAATTTCCGCGGAGTGGAGGAGAGCATGTCGATCACCAGCGCTAGCGTTCCATTCACGGAGTCCCTCATTGCCGCGGCACCGTTCGCGCCTGGCGTATTTGCGCTCTGGCAAGGTGGCGGCATCGTTTACTACGGGCGCACCGCGACCATCCGCATCGCGCTCGACGAGCAGTTGCGCGCGCGCGCGATCAGCGGCGAGCGGGTGAGCGGCTGCAGCTGGGAAGTGGCGGCCGACCCGGCGGCACGGCAACAGGAGTTGATGCGCGACTACCTCGCCGCGCACCGCGCGCTGCCGCTGTGGAACGATCCGCAGCGACTGCCGACCTAGACCGCTTCAGTCAACGACCGAAAGTAATCGTCGCGTTCCGCGCGACGCCGCTGGTGTCTATCGCGCCGGCAGCCGGACCACGCGCGCGCCATACGCGGGCTTGCGCGCGTGCACGATGCGGTGCCAGCCCCAGCGTCCGCCGAGCAGAGCGAGCGCCTTGCGCGGCAGCGCCCGCCCGAGCGGACCCCAATGCTCGTGGTTGAAAAAGAACACTTGCTGGCGCTTGATCTGGAAGCCGGCGAACAGCGCGGCGGCTTGCGCCTCGTCGTAGACCCGCGAGTAAGGGTTGTCCGGCCCGTCGGTGTTGCGGCTGAGCCACTCATCCTCCCTCATGCGCCAGCCCGCGCGCGCCAGCTCGCGATGGCGCTCGAGCTTCGCCCGCGGCAGGCCGAGCTTCGCGAGCGCCGCCACGGCTCCCGGCATGCGCAGGACCTGCACGCCGAACCGGCGCAGGACCTTGATCTCGAGCGCGTAGTTGATGGAAGGGCGGTTGTAGAGCATGGCCAGGACTTCGCCGCCGGGCTTCAGCACGCGCGTGATCTGGCCCAAAGCAGCCGCCGCGTCCGGGATGTGGTGCAGCACGCCGAAGGTGTAGACGACATCAAAGCTCTCGTCGGCGAACTGCATGCGCGTGGCATCGCACTGCAACACCGTGCCGGGCAGGCCGAAGACTTCGAGCGCGGTTGCGGTGGCGTGCGTCGATCCGGCGTCGACGTTGATTCCGGTATAGATGCCGCCACGCGCGATGATGCTGCGGGCGTCGGTGCCGACCCCGGTACCGATCTCCAGCACGCGCTTGCCTGCCCAGTCGAT
>Ga0070741_10021493_pt1 | contig 10030 bp, 11 predicted proteins | sample Coa_R1_4_FD_66440 | JGI IMG/M metagenome (GOLD analysis project Ga0070741, IMG submission 66440) | Surface soil microbial communities from Centralia Pennsylvania, which are recovering from an underground coalmine fire - Coalmine... | ecosystem: Environmental > Terrestrial > Soil > Unclassified ...
CCAACCCCCGGCCCGACGCGAAGATCAAGAATTTTCCCGGCGGGGCGAAGGCCATGGTCTGGGCCGCCATCCTGCTGGTCGGCACGGAAGTCCTCGCGCTCGGCGTCTTTGGTGTAAAGGCGTGGGCGAATGTGTACTTCACTGCGCCCGCGCCCAATGCGCTGCCGGTCCAGATCCAGGCGGGGCAATTCGCGTTCTACTTTCGTTATCCCGGTCCAGACGGAAAGTTCGGTCCCATTCATCCAGACATGATCAGCGAGGCCAGCCAGAACTTTTACGGGCTGGATGTGGACCATGATCCCGCTTCCAAAGATGACATCGTGACCGCGGAGATGGCGATCCCCGTGAATCGCGAGATTCATTTGTTAATGCATTCCAAGGATGTCGGGCACTCCTTCTTCGTGCCGGAGTTGCGCATCCAGCAGGACTTTGTTCCCGGCATGGACCTGTCGGTGCATTTCACCGCGACCAAGGTTGGCCGGTACGAGATCGTCTGCACCCAGCTTTGCGGCCTGGGGCACTACAACATGAAGGCTTACCTTTCGGTGCTGTCGCCGGAAGATTATGAGGCCTGGCTGAAGAAGGAAGCCGCAATGCAGTAGCAGATCGCAGCACTGTCGCAGGAGTGGAGCAACAGATCCAGGCTTGAGGTGATCCATGCACGATATGCCAGCACATACCCACGCAGCCCACCACGCGCCGCCTTCCAGCTTCATTCGCAAGCATGTTTTCAGTCTGGACCACAAAGTAATCGGCAAGCAGTATTACGGGCTTGCCCTGGTCGCCGTGATCGTGGGCATGGTCCTGTCGTGGTTGATGCGCCTGCACCTGGGCTGGACGAACCTCACCATTCCCGGCCTGCACCTGCTGACCAAAAACGGCGCCCCGGGCGACGCGATGACGCCGGAGTTCTATCTGCAGTTGATGACCATGCATGCCACCATCATGGTCTTCTTCGTGTTGACCACCGCGCCGTTCGCCGCCTTCGGCAACTACTTCCTGCCGATCCAGGTTGGCGCGGAGGACATGCCCTTCCCCCATTTCAACATGATGTCGTTCTGGGTTACGTTCACGGCATTCCTGGTGCTGATGTCCTCATTCTTCGTGGGCGACGGTCCTACGCTGGGAGGCTGGACTCAGTACGCTCCCCTGAGCGCGGTGGGGCAAGTTGGCGGGCCCGGCGAAGGAGCGGGCGTAGTCCTGTGGGCGCTCGCCATCGCGATCTTCTGCGTGGGCCAGTTGTTGGGTTCGCTCAACTTCATCACCACGACGCTGGATATGCGCACCCGCGGGATGAGCCTTTGGCGCTTGCCGCTAAGCGCGTGGGGCTGGTTTATCACGTCGGTGATGGGACTCACCGCCTTCGCGGTGCTGATGCCTGCCTGCATTTTGCTGATCCTCGACCACGTGGCCGGCACGAGCTTCTTCGTTCCCGCCAACACTGTCATCAATGATCAATTGCAGCCGCACTCGGGCGGGTCCACGTTGCTGTGGCAGCACTTGTTCTGGTTCTTTGGGCATCCCGAGGTTTACATCGCGATCGTGCCCGGCATGGGAATTGTGTCGCATGTGCTCATCACCAACATGCGGAAACCCATGCTGAGCCACCGCGCGCTGATCTATGCCATGGGCGCGCTTGCCGTGCTCAGTTACATGGTTTACGGGCATCATATGTTCGTCAGCGGCATGAACCCGGTGTCCTCGCTGGCGTTCTCGTTCCCCACGCTGGTCATCACGATTCCCTCGACCATCGTGGTGCTCATCTGGATGGGGAGCCTTTACGGCGCGAAGTTGAAAATCAATTCGGCTTCGCTGTTTGCCCTGGGCTTCATTTCGATGTTCATCAGCGGCGGCGTCAGCGGTTTCTTTCTCGCCCAGCCCTCAACCGACATCATGCTGCACGCCACCTACTTCGTGGTTGGGCACTTCCACCTGGTCATGGGCGTGGCCGCTATGTTCGGCATCTTTGCGGGAACGTATTTCTGGTTTCCCAAGATGTACGGCCGCATGATGAGTGAAAAGCTGGGGAAGATTCACTTCTGGTGCAGTTTCGTGGGAGCCTACGCGATTTTCATGCCTTTCCACTACCTGGGATTGGCGGGCAACGTGCGCCGCTATCAGGCATTTTCACCCGAATATATGCAACCCCTCATTCCGCTGCATAAGTTCATCACCATTGCCGCCCTATTCACCGGCGCGGCGCAACTGGTCTTCCTCTACAACCTGATCGTCAGCCGCTACAAAGGCGAGCCGGCATCGGATAACCCGTGGCAGGCGACATCGCTGGAGTGGAGCACGCCGACCACGCCGCCTCCGCATAACAATTTTGGCGACAAGCTGCCCGTGGTGTACCACGATCCGTACCAGTATGGGGTGGAGAGCTCAACCGGCGACTACGTCATGCAAACTTCGCCGGAAAAGGCGGGCCCGCACGACGAGGCCTGAACCAGGGTTGGGGAAATGGAGTCTGTAGTATGGCAACGACGGTACACGAACCTCCGAAGGTAGAAGAACGGCGCGGGCCCTCGAACGGCGGCTTCAATCACGGGGGAACCCTGGCTCCGGCGGGTGGCAAGCTGCCGGGGTTGAAGAAGTATTCGCCGCCACCGGCTTCGACGGGCATCTGGGTCGTACTGGCATCGATCACCATGACCTTTGCCGCATTTACCAGCGCCCTGATCGTGCGGCAGGGATCGGCGCTGGACTGGCGGCATCTCACCCTTCCCCATATTCTCTACTTCAACACGGGGGTGCTGTTCGCCAGCAGCATTGCGCTGGAGTTGGCGCGGCGGGGCGCGCGGGCGGTCCCGGGCGGATTGAAAGCCCAATCCGGCCAGCCTTCGCGATGGCTGTACGCGGCGCTCACTCTGGGGTTGTTATTCGTTGCGGGCCAGTACCTTGCGTGGGCGCAACTGCGGGCGCAGGGCCTATACCTGGCGACAAATCCGAACAGTTCGTTTTTCTACGTGTTGACCGCGGTGCATGCGCTGCACGTCATGGGCGGACTGGGTGGGCTGCTGCGCGTGATCCGCAAGATGGGCAACGCGACTCTGCGCAAGAGCACCCTGGACGCGACGGCCTATTACTGGCACTTCATGGATGGACTTTGGGTGTACTTGCTGTTGTTGCTGTGGATCAAGCTTTAGACGCGCCAACCACAGGAGGCCTCATGAGTACGACGCAGGCGGAAATGACCATGCCATCCCATCCCTCCGCGAGCTTGATGGAAAATCCGACGTTCTCGATTCCCGCGAAGAAGATGGCAATGTGGCTGTTCATCATCGCCGACACGGCGACGTTCGCAGGATGTCTCGTAGCCTATGGCTTCTTGCGTAACGGCACCCCGAACTGGCCGAGACCGTTTCACAGCATCACCAATCTCGCCATCATGACGTTCATCCTGCTCACCAGCAGCTTGACCATGCTGAACGGCGTGCGGGCGGCAAAAGCGGGCGACAAGAGCGGCGCACTGCGCTGGCCCCTGATCACGGCTGCTTTGGGCGTCGCCTTTGCGCTGTTGCACATTCGCGAGTGGATGGCCCTGATTGACGAGGGCATGACGCTGTGGAAGAACCCGTGGGGCACGGGTTTATTCGGGGCGAGTTTCTACAGCATCACGGGCCTGCATCTCACCCACGTCACGGGCGGAGTGATTGCGCTGGTTGCCGTCGGCCTGCGCTACAAGGGCGGGCGGTACAACGCCGATGACCTGGAGGTTTTGGGTCTGTATTGGCATTTCGTCGACCTGGTGTGGATGTTTGTGGTGCCGTTGGTTTACCTGTTGAACCTGTCTCACTAACCGTTCGAGGCTCTGGAGCGAATCGCTATGACGACCGACGCGCAAAAAAGCAGTGGGATGAGTAAAGACCTGATAGTGTACGTCTGTATGTTGGCCCTGGCGGGAATCCAATTCGTGATTGCATACCAAAACATCACGCCCACGCAGATGTTCACGCGCATGCTGGTCGTAGCAGTGATCGAGGCCAGCCTGGCGTTGCTGTTTTTCATGCACCTGGCGGACAATCGCGGCCTGCTGTGGTTTGTCGTGATCTTTAACGTTTTCGTGCTCCTGGGCATGCAATACGGCTGGACCGACAGCTTCCGGCTCTCCGGCGGGGTGCCCTGGTCGAACCTGGGGCAGTGACAGGGTTGAAGGCGAACATGCGCTGGCTATTCAGGACGACAGGTCTGCCGAGCTTGCTGTTGCTGCTGCTGCTGACCGCAGCCCCGGCATTTTCCCAGGGGTGTGCGCTCTGCTACACGCAGGCCGCCTCTTCCGGATCCCGCATGATCCAGGCATTGAAGAGCGGTATTCTGGTCCTGATCGTTCCCCCTACGCTGGGCTCCATCGGCATGATTGTCGTCATTTATAAAAAGCGCAACCAGGTTCGCGGTTCCGGCGAGAATGATGAGTCTTTTCGAGACTGATATGGCGACCACGCAGGGGATGGCGGGAAGCGCTCTCGGCACATTGGCGTCGAGACTGCGCGACTACTACACTCTCACCAAGCCCGAAGTCAACCTGCTGATCCTGATGACCACTTCCGCGGGGTATTACCTGGCGTCTCGCGGCCCCATGCGGATTCCTGGGCTGGTCAACACCCTGATTGGCACTCTCCTGGTTGCCAGCGGGACGGCAACCCTGAATCAATGGATGGAGAGAGTCTGGGACCGGCAGATGCGCCGGACCGCTGCGCGGCCCATCCCTTCCGGAAGAGTCAGCCCGCTGGAAGCGCTGCTGTTCGGGATCTTGCTGAGCGTTGCGGGCGGGCTTTATTTATTGCTGGCAGTGAATTTGCTGGCCGCGGCCTTGGCAATATCGACGTTGCTCTCCTACCTTCTCATCTACACTCCCCTGAAGCCCAAGACGCCGTTGTGCACGATGCTCGGAGCTTTCCCGGGCGCGATGCCCACACTGATCGGCGCGGCCGGCGCGTCTGCGAGTATCAGCCCGCAGGCCTGGTATCTGTTTGCCATCCTCTTTCTGTGGCAGTTCCCGCACTTCCTGGCGATCGCGCTGATGTATCGCGAGGACTACTCGCGCGCCGGCTACCGGATGCTTCCGGCATTCGACCGTGATTCACGGTTCACTCGCGGCGAGATTATCGGCTTTGCTGTAATGCTGGTAATTGCCACCCTGCTGCCGGTCGGCGAGAACCCGAACCGCTCCTACCTGACGGGCATGTGCTTGTCGGGAGCATTCCTGCTCTATCACACGGCGAGGCTGGCGCAGTCCAGTACAACCAGAATGGCCAGCCGCCTCTTGCACGCCTCGGTCCTGTACCTGCCCGTAGTTCTTGGAATCATGGTCGCGGGCAAGCGGTGAATTGAGCGGGGCAACGATCGGGTTCGTGTGAATTCCCGCCGCCTAATATCAGTCACTCGATCGTCGTCTCTGGCACCGCGAAGAGGCCGGGTAAAGGGTCTCGCCTTTTTACTTCTGGGCGCTATGACATTGGCAGTCCCGTCGGCCGCAGACAGCAGCGCCCAGCGCACGGCAGCTTCGTCCCGCCGGTCGCGGGCGCGTGCACTACGGCTGACCCGCTTTTACGACACTCCTCAACCGCTCCCGCCGGGAAAGCAGGGTGACCTGATCCGCTTTGAATCATTTGACGATTACGACCTGCCGCTTTCAGTTTCTGCCGTTCGCATCCTGTATCACTCGCGTTCCGCAAAGGGAGAAGATGTGGCCGCCTCCGCAGTGGTGCTGTTTCCAGCGGAGAAAAAGCCGCCCGCGGGTGGCTGGCCGGTGATTGCCTGGGCTCATGGCAGTACCGGCATTGCCCGTTCGTGCGCTCCCTCGTTGCGCCGGAACCTGATGCACGGCTCCTTTCTCTCTATGTATGTGAATCTTGGCTACGCCGTAGTGGCCAGCGATTACACCGGGCTGGGTACGAGTTTCCGGAATGCATTTCAGGATGCTCCGTCCAATGCCGTGGATGTCATCGCATCCATTCCAGCGGCACGTACCGCCGTGCCGCAACTTGGTTCCCGCTGGATCGTTATGGGCGTGGCTGAAGGAGGCCTCACGGCAATGGCGGTCGCCCAAAAGCAGAGCGAACTGCGCGACTCCGCCTATCTTGGCGCAGTCGCTATCTCTGATTTGGCCGACGAAAGAAAGATGCTCTCCGCTTCCTCGGCTCTCCAACTCACCTCCCTGGCGTACGGGACGAAAACGGTTTTTCCGCAATTCCAGCCGGCTGAGGTCTTGACTGAAAAAGGTCTGGCGCTTTATCGCGCCATTGAGCAGACCTGCTCAGACACAGGCAGCGTGAAGGACATCGCGGCGGCCGAAGGCCTTAAGCCGGGCTGGGATGGCAATGCGCTATTTCGCCGATACCTGGATCGCAGTACCCCGGTTGCGAACCAGGCCTATGGCCCGCTGCTGGTGATCACCAGTCAGCCGAACGCGAAGGCGCCGGAGACCATATCGCGCATGTGTAAGCTCGGGGATCATGTGCAGTGGGAACAATATCCTGAGAACGATCCCGGTCGCGCGATCGGCGATTCGGTGCGTGAGCAGATTGCCTGGACCGAATCTCGTTTTGCCGGCCGCGCTGCCCCCACTACTTGCCCTTGAGGGTACTTCCTCGTCAGCGCCGAAAGAAAGTAGTGAGCGCAGACTTTCCGGTACAAGGACGATGCTAGGGATGAGGGCTCGAGAGTCCCAGATAGTTTCCGTAGCCGACAATTACGGTTGAGGCAACCAGCAGAAACAACGCCGTCGTGAGCAACACTCCAGCCCGGGTGCCGGCGCCCTTCCACTCTTTGAAGCCGATCCCCCAAAGGCTGCTGAAGATGATGATGCTGGCCATGTGCAGCGTCCAAGAGAGAAGCTGTAGCGGCCCATTAGGATGCGTTTTAATGGCGAGCCTTTTTCCTTTGAAAGTTCCAGGACTGGAATGGGGTCGTTTTCTCCAGGTCCAACTCAGCCCGTTGCCGTCTCACCAGTCTGCTTTAACGGTGCCTTACTACCCTCACCGTGAGCTCCATCCGAAAGTTCTTTCCGAGGGGATATTGAGCCAGGAACTGTTCTTCGTCTAGATTCAGCGAATCAGCATGCACCTGGACCCTTGAAGCGCCTAGCCAGAACTCGTCGTGAATGGATGCTTCAGGGTTGCGAGACGGCATCGACGATGTTGCACTCGGCAAATGAGCCGTCATTGTAGTTCACGACGCAAATCAATGTTCCTTGGTACTGATCGAGCATGACATCCTCCTAGGTGGAGTAAGTTAAGCCACATCTATTGAATCAACGGATTTTCCCGTGATTTGACTGGAAATTGAGGGGACGCCGTTCGAACATGTTCTCTTCCTTCCTGAGCGTGCACCTGTGTTTGTCCCAAGTTGCCCTGGCAGGAACGGGACGTGCGCGCCTGCAACTGCCTCCCGTATAGGCGCGTGTAGACCACGGAGGTCAGGACTGGGCTGCGCAGAGGCCGGGTTCTTTCTTCATTCCCAGTACTTCTATCGGAATGACACATGCGATCTGAAGCAAACCGGAATCGAGGTTTTCAACCACGTTCGGTCGCTAGATGAATTTCGAAACAATCGGCTGGGCCTCAGCCGCGTGAGCGTTACTGCCGACCTCATCAAAGCGCGCGCTACACGGAAGGATCTCAGTTTCGGCGATATCAGAGAGGCCGATCTGATCATTCATTATGTGGTGGAATTGCACGGCGGAAGATTCGACTGGTTCCCTCGCACCTCGGCATACAGTGGCCGCGGCTCTGGATGGAATTGTTCGATCGGATGGTGTCCCGTCGTCATTTCGACAAAATCAAGGTCCTTTTCAGCGTTAATACCGCGGATGAACTCAAAGCCTCGCTCGACGAGTACATAAAGCGAAATAGCGGTATTCAGCGCGCGCGCTTTCCGGCATCTTCGACTATGATACCTGGGGAGCGACTTCCCGATGTTGAGTCGAACCCGAATCAAGCTCAGGAGACGTTGGCGCTGGTGGCTTTGGTTCGCTTGTTTACGGACGAGTTTGCGCTGTTAAGAAGAAGTTGCTCGATTGTCTCGGCGGGGGCGGGTTTTGAATACAGGTATCCCTGCGCGAGTTCGCAGCCGAGTTCCCTCAGCAAGTCTGCCTGCTCTTGTGTTTCGACGCCTTCAGCAATGACCTTTAGCCTCAGGCCATGGGCCAGCATGACAATAATTCGAACGATGGCGGCGGTTTCCACGTCAGGGATCATGCGCGAGATGAACGAACGGTCGATCTTCAGTGTATCCACTGGAAAGCGCTGTAACCGGCTGAGGGAAGAATAGCCGGTGCCGAAGTCGTCCACGTCAAGGCGAACCCCAAGCGCCTTCAATTGAGTCATTATCACGGTGGACCTGTCTGCGTCTGCCATGGCAATTGCTTCCGTGATCTCCAGATTGACGCAGGCAGGGTCGACTCCGGCCTCATGCAACGTCTTCCCAATTTCTGAGGAAAGTTCCGGCTGCGCGAACTGCTTGGGAGAGAGATTTATGTTGACAGATAAGGGAGGATCAGAAGGATACAAGTTCTGCCAGGAACGAAGTTGCCGGCAAGCGTCGCAAAGGAGTTGCCGGTTGATGGGCAATATGAGGCCGGTCTCATCTGCAACTGATATGAATTCCGCAGGCATGAGGAGACCCTGAGGGCGCTGCCAGCGGCTAAGTGTCTCAAACCCAACAATTTTGCCGCTGTGCAGGGACACGATAGGCTGGTAGTACACCCGGAATTGGTTCAATTCGACCGCTTTTCGCAAGTCGGTTTCGAGCTGCAAACGTTTGAGAGCGCCCGCATGCATGGCATGGTCGAAGACCTCACAGCGCGCCTTACCGCTGTTCTTGGCGCGATACATGGCAATCTCTGCGTCCCGGAGGAGGTCTGGGGCCTCCATCCCGGCGTTCTCGGCGAAGGCAATCCCCACGCTGGCTGAGAGCACAACTTCTTGACTGTTGCAATCGAAAGGAACGGCAAGCCTGTGCTGAATGCGCTCCGCCACGCGAATCGCGTCGCTGGGGTCATGCAGTTCTTCGATGAGTACCGTGAATTCATCACCTCCGGGTCGGGCGAGAGTACTCTCGCCGGAGAAGATCTCTGGATCTTCGCTGATGCCCGTTCGTGAAACCGTGTCAGCGCTTCGCAAGCCGGCCCGCAGACGCTCCGCGATTTGGACGAGCAGGCTGTCGCCGACCGCATAGCCCAGACTATCGTTGAAGACCTTGAAATCATCAATGTCAATGAATAAAACAGCAAATTTGAAGTCCGAGTGTCGGCGTGAGACAGCGACACTCCGTTGCAGACGGTCGACGAAAAGAGAACGATTCGGAAGATCCGTTAAACTGTCATGAAAAGTCTGGTGGGCGACTCTTTCCTCGGCCCGTTTTCTCTGGGTGATGTCACGGTTTACGATCACAAGTCCAGTCGTCTCACCCGCGGGGCTTAGAATGGCGCTGGCCGTTGACTCAATGCAACGCCATGAACCGTCTTTGTGGCGGATACGGTATTCGAGCTGCTCCCCGCGGCCAGTTCTGCTGGCTTTCACAGAAGCTTCCCGCACTCGCTCACGGTCATCCGGATGAATCTGGTCCATAGAAGAGGTGGCTGCCAGTTCTTCTGGACTATATCCCAGGATTTTCTGATAGGCCGGACTGTTATAGAGGCGCTTTCCGCTGCTGTCGATCACAGCGATCATGTCGGCTGCATTTTCCGTAATGAGTTGAAAAAGTCGTTCGCGCTCGGCCAACTGGCGTCGGATTCCCCGCAGCTGTAGATGTTGGTGGACAGCATAGATGTTGAACAAGAGGACGAGTGCGGCCAGCCCGCGGACCCACTCTTTCAGGTTCAGCAAAGAGACATGGTCGAGAGGTTGGAGAACATCGGGAAAGGTTAAAGAAAGGATACCGAACGTCAGTACTTGGGTGACGACTAGAGCGCAGCCCCAAAGCCACCACTCCCGCCCTTCGACCTGTCGCATTCGAAAACCAGGGTTCTTCCCTTTGTCTGGCAGATGTCCATTCACGGTTTCGTTCGCCTTTTCACGTTAACGGGATC
>Ga0070741_10021494_pt1 | contig 10030 bp, 8 predicted proteins | sample Coa_R1_4_FD_66440 | JGI IMG/M metagenome (GOLD analysis project Ga0070741, IMG submission 66440) | Surface soil microbial communities from Centralia Pennsylvania, which are recovering from an underground coalmine fire - Coalmine... | ecosystem: Environmental > Terrestrial > Soil > Unclassified ...
TGAATCGCGTGCTGCAGCAGCCGGCATTCGCGCATACAGCGGTCGTCGTCAACGAGGTCGGCGCAATCGGGCTCGATCACTTGCTCATTGCCAAGGCCAGTGACAACGTCGTGCTCCTCGAGGGCGGCTGCCTCTGCTGCACCGTCGTCGATTCGTTGCACGAGACGCTCGCAGCACTGCATGCGCAGGCGGTCGCGGGCACGATCCCGCGCTTCGAGCGGGTGATCGTTGAGACCACGGGTCTCGCCGATCCGGCGCCGATCGTGAACACCCTGCTCGGGCATCGCCTGGTGACCGATCACTACCAGCTCGAGGCACTGGTCGTTACGGTCGACGCCGAGCATGCCGCTACGACGCTCGACGCGCATCGCGAACTCGCGAAGCAGATCGCGCTGGCCGATCGGCTCGTCTGGACCAAGCTCGACCTTGCGTCGCCGAGCGCCGCGCTGAGGGCCCGCATCGCGGCTCTGAATCCAACCGCCGAGACCTTTGCGGGTGACACCGGCGACGTTACGCGGATGTTCGGGCCGGGCGTGCGGCACCGCGTGCTCGCGCCGTCGGACCGCTCACGCGCGACGTTACGTGCTCCGAACCTGCACGACGCACGCGTCCGCTCGTGCGCATTCGTGCTGGCACAACCACCATCCTGGCCGGCCATTGCGGCATGGTGGCAAGTAGCCAGCGAGCAGCTTGGCGAACGCGTGTTGCGCAGCAAAGGCATTGTCGAGATCGCCGAGAATCGCGAGATCGTGTTCCTGCAGACCGTGCAGAAGGTCTTTCACCGCCCGGAACGCCTGCCCGGTTGGCCCGATGCCGATCATCGCTCGCGCATCGTATTCATCACGCACGACGTCGACGAGCCGACGCTCCTTTCCACCCTCGCTGCGCTGGACGTGCCCGTCGTGCCTATCGGGTTCGAAGCGCCACCATCCCTTTCCGGAGCTCTCCCTTCATGAACGACTTCGTCCTTCGTGGCGGCACCGTCGTGCGGCCGCGTCATGAGCCCGAACGGCTCGACATTCTCGTCCGGGACGGACGCATCGCGGGTCTTCTCCATCCTGACGAAGCTGTACCTGCCGACATGCCGGTGCAGTCGGCGGCCGGCCTGCATGTATTCCCCGGATTGATCGACGCCCACGTGCACTTCGGGTTCGGCGAGAAGATCACCGAGTACGACACCGAGACCGTCTATGCCGCCCAGGGCGGCTTCACCACGATCCTCGGCTATTTCCTCAACAACGAGGCGTACACCGACGTGTACGCGCGCGAGCAGGCCTACGCCGAGGCCCGGTGCCGGGTCGACTACGGCTTTCACTTCTCGGCCGCGAACGAGCTCCACATCCGCGAGCTCGCGCGCTACGTCGAGCAATACGGCGTGACCTCGTTCAAGTTCTTCATGAACTTCAAGGGTGAGGAAGGCCGCTACCTCGGCCTTGATGGAACGGACGACGGCTATTTTTTCGACCTCCTGAAGGAAGCGGCCGGCCTGCCCGGGGTCACGATCGTGTGCCACACCGAGAACATCGAAATCGTCAACCGCGTGCGCCGGCGGGTGCAGGCGGAAGGCGGCGAGACGCTGCGAGACTGGGCGCGTACCAAGCCCGCATTCACCGAGGCGGAGAACTGCGTGCGCGCAATGTACTTCGCCGAGCACCTCGGGGCACGGGTGTACTTCCCGCACATCTCCACCCGACTGTCGCTCGACGAGGTACGGCGTTGGCGGAAGCGCTACGACCAGGTGTTCATCGAAACGTGCCCGCATTACCTCACCCATACCGAGGACTCCGACATCGGTCCGATCGGGAAGGCGAATCCGCCGTTCCACACGAGCGACGATCGCGACGCGCTTTGGGAAGGGCTCGCGGATGGCACGATCGACGTGGTCGCGTCCGACCACGTCCCGCGCAAGCGTGCGACAAAGGAGAAGAGCCTCTGGCTCGCGTCGCAAGGCTTCCCCGGAACCGCCACCATCCTGCCGGTGCTCCTGTCGGAGGGATATCACAAAGGCCGCCTGTCCCTGCCGCGCATTGCCGAGCTGCTCACGTCGCGGCCGGCAGAGATCTTCAATCTCGCACCGGCGAAGGGGCGCATCGCCGTGGGCGCCGACGCCGATTTGACACTGGTCGATCTTGACCGCGAGCGCGTGGTCCGCGCCGCGGAGCTCGGGTCCTACTCCGATTACAGCCTGTACGACGGCTGGACTCTCAAAGGCTGGCCGGTGCGCACGATGGTGCGCGGCACGACGGTGATGGAGAGTGGAAGCATCGTCGGCGCCGCGGGGTTTGGCCGCTACCTTCGCCGGCCTGCGCCGACGCCCCGGTCGGTCTGACGCTCACCAGCTGCGCCCGAGGCGACGACACGTTCGAGCAAACGAGAGATCCTGTCCAGTGACCGTAGGAATTCGAAACATGCGTATTGTCGCTTCAGTATTCATCGGCGCCGCGGTTGCATTCGCCTCGTGCGTCGTATCGGCGCAGTCGTTTCCGTCCAAGCCGGTGCGAATCATCGTGCCCTTCGGGTCGGGCATGATCGACAATGTCACCCGCCTCGTCGGCGAGCAACTCAGCCAGAAGTGGGGACAACCCGTGGTGATCGAGAACAAGCCCGGGGCCGGCGGGAACATTGGCGCCGATGTCGTCGCACATGCGCCGCCCGATGGGTACACCTTGCTGATGGGCGGACCCTCGGTCGTGGTGAATACGGCGCTCTACGATCGTGTTCCCTACGTGCTGATGAAGGACCTCGTGCCCGTGACGCAAGTGGCCAACGCGCCGTTCGTGGTCGTCGTCCATCCCTCGGTTCCCGCCCACACGCTTCAAGAGCTGATTGCGTATGCGAAGGCCAATCCAGGGAAACTGAACTACGGTTCGGGTGGCAGCGGGACGTCCGCGCATCTCAGCGGAGAGCTCTTGAAGCTGCAGGCAGGACTGGACATCGTGCACATTCCTCACAAAGGCGGGGCCGCCACGCTCACCGAGCTGCTCGCCGGTCGCATCCAGCTCGCGGTGGATGCCGCCAGCATCTACCTGCCGTTCATCGAAAAGGGCAGCCTGCGAGCGATCGCGGCGGCACAGGCCACCCGCATCGAAAGCCTGCCGGATGTCCCGACGGCTCGCGAAGCGGGGCTACCAGGATTCGAGACTGGAGCGTGGGCGGGGCTTCTCGCGCCGGGAGGTACGCCGCCGGCCGTGATGCAGCAGATCAGCGCCGATGTCGCCAGCATTGTCAGCCGACCGGACACACGCGCGAAGTGGTCCAAGCTCGGCATCGAGGCGGTCGGATCGACGCCCGAGCAGTTCGGCCGCTTCATGGAGGCGGAGCTCAAGAAGTGGACCGAAGTCGTGCGCGCATCGGGTGCCAAGCCATGAAACGGCGACACCCGCGTGCCGAATCGACGTTCGCCAAGGGCCGGAAATGATCATCGACTTCCGGGTACGCCCGCCGATTGCGTCGTTCCGACGCCTGTCCATCTACACCAATACGCAGCTCAAGGGACTCTTCGATTTCCACGGTGGCACTCCAGCATCCGCGCGCGAGCAGTCGTTGCCCATGATGTTCCGGGAAATGCAACAGGCAGGCGTGGTGAAAGCCGTCGTGTGGGGGAGAACGGTCGACGACCCCGCGGAGAGCTCGAGCAACGACGACGTCGCGAACATCGTCGCCGATCATCCTGATGTGTTTGTTGCGGGTCTCGCCGGCATCTGTCTGCGCGGCTCGGGTCAGAAGGTCGTGGCAGACGCCGTCGCGGAGGTCGACCGCGCGCTCACGCAACTGAAGCTTCGCGGCATCACCATCGAACCGATGTTCGGGATGAAGCCCGCGGGCAGCCCCGACCAGGAGCGGCTCTATCCGATCTACGAACGGTGCGAGCAGCTGGGGGGCTTGCTGGGCCTCACCATTTCGCGTGGCAGTGGCCCTGATCAGGACCTGAGCCACTGCGATCCGGTGCACGTCGACCGGATCGCGCGAACCTTTCCGAAGCTCCGGATCGTCGTCTCGCATGCATTCTGGCCATGGACCATCGAATCCTGTGGCCTCGCGTTCCGACGCGAGCACGTGTACCTGTTGCCGGACATGTACGGCGTCGCAATGCCGGGCCACACCGCCTGGGTCGAGCTCGCCAACACGGTCTCGCCGGACAAGGTCCTGTTCGGTAGCGCGTATCCCATCATCGGCATTCCTGAGCTGGTCCGAGGCTATCTCGCCCTGCCGTACCGGAACGAGCAGATCCGCGAAATGGTGCTGTACCGGAATGCGGCGCGGTTGCTCGGCATCGCTGATTGAGATTGGAAATGACAGGAGGATCGGTGCAAGAACCATGGGACCTCGAGACGGACGTCGTCGTCGTCGGAGCAGGCGCATGTGGTCTGATGACGACGGTGATCATCGCGTCGGCGAATACCGGACTCGAAGTCGTGCTGCTGGAAAAGAACTCGCGCTGGGGCTGTAACGCGGAGATCGCGGGCGGCACCATCCAGGGCGCGGGCACGCGCTTCCAGAAGCAAGCCGGCATCGATGACTCGCCGGAGATCATGGCGGCGGATATCCTGCGCAAGAATCGCGGCAGGAGCGACCCCGCCGTGACCCGCGCGCTCTGCGAAAAATCCGCCGAGCTCGTGCACTGGATGGTGGACGACCTCGGGGTGCCTCTCGCGTTGGCGGAGGAGATTCGGCGGGTCGGCCACACGCGGCCGCGAATGCACGCGCATCCGACGCGATCGGGAGCCCCGATCGTGGGCGCACTCAGGGAACGCGCGACGTCGTATTCCGCGGTGGCCTACGCAGACGAGACCCCGGGCCGGGCGTTGATCACCGATGATGACGGAAGCGTGATCGGTGTACTTGCCGGGCCCGAGGGAGACACGCAACGGATCCGTTGCAAAAAGGTGGTACTCGCAACCGATGGCTTCGGTGCAAGCCGCGACATGCTCTCCCGCTTCATCCCTGGCGCCGAGGACATGCTGTATGTCGGCGTCGCCGGCAACACCGGCGACGGCATCCGATGGGGCATGGAGATCGGCGCGGCCACCGAGCACATGCACGGATACCAGGGACACGGGTTCGTCGTTCCCGGCTCTGGCACCCGGCTGAATCCGGGCATCGTCATGAGTGGCGGGATCGTGGTGAACAAGCACGCCCGCCGCTTCGAGCGCGAGGATCAAGGCTACTCGGAGTGGGCTGCCGTGGTGTTGGCGCAGCCCGACGGTGTCGGCATCACGATCTGGGACGAGCGCATCCATGCCGAATTCCTGCATTCGCACGCCATGGCGCAATCCCTGGAAGCGGGCGTGATCAGGCGCGCGCATGATATCGAGGCACTCGCACGGCAATTCCGCCTGGACGCAGAGACCCTCGGGGCAACCATCGCCGACTATAACCGCGGTATCGCCGAGCGCCGCGACAGCCTCGGTCGCACGATACTCGGGCTGCCGCTGCAACCGCCCTTCTATGGCGCCTTCACGACTGGAGCGTTGGCGCACACACTGGGAGGCCTGAAGATCGATGCATCCGGACGCGTACTGAGGCCCGACGGCAGTCCAGTACCGAACCTGTACGCAGGAGGTGGGGCCGCCGCCGGCATATCGGGTGATACACCGGATGGCTATCTTTCCGCGAGCGGACTCCTCACCGCGTACGGGCTCGGCATGATCATCGGGCAGCACATCGTCTCCACCCTCGCACCGTCGACAGCGTCGAACGCTTTCACGTCATGAAGCCACGCACCTACGGCCCGTTTCCGTACGTTCCTCTGCCCGAGCGCCCGCGGCTCGTCTGGCCCAATGGTGCCCGGGTCGCGCTCTGGATCGCGCCCAATCTCGAATTTTTCGGGCTCGACAGCAACCTGCCGGGGCCTGGCAACGAACGCCTGCCCGACGAGAAGGCGTGGCGCCCGGCCGTGCGGAGCTGGGCCGTGCGCGACTACGGGAATCGCATCGGTGTGTGGCGCATCTTCGACGTCATGGCGAAACATGGCGTCCGCGGAACGGCTCCGCTGAACAGCAGCCTGTGCGCGCAGCACCCGCAGATCATCCGGCGTGCAATGGAGCTGGGTTGGGAATTCATGGGCCACAACCGCACCAACAGCATTCGTTGCGTCGACGTCGCGCCCGAGCGCGAGGCGGACGAGATCCGGGTCACGCTGGACGAGATTGCCGCCGCGACCGGGCATCGGCCCGTCGGATGGCTTGGGGCGGGTACAGCGGAAACCTGGAACACGCTGGATCACCTCATCGCAGAGAACTGCCGGTACGTGGGAGACTGGACGAACGACGAGCAGCCGTACGTGATGACCATCGACGGCAAGACGATCGTGTCATTGCCATACACCTCCGACATCAACGACGTCACGTGCTACTTCCACCACAAGATGCAACCGGAGCAATGGGAAGCCGCGGTGAAGCGCCATTTCGACGTCCTCTATCGCGAAGGAGGCGATCACGGCCGGGTGTTGTGCTTGCCGATTCATCCATTCGTCACTGGGACGCCGCAGCGCATCGATGCGTTCGATGCGGCGCTGGCCCATATCCTCTCGCACGATGGCGTGTGGGCTGCCACCGGCAGCGAGATCGTGAGCTACTACCTTGAGTCCGGTGCAGCCATCTAGCGAGCCGCTGCCATCCGCCATCTGCAATGGCGGGCCGCGCATTGCGCCGCGCTGATCCTGTGGAGGTAAACGTGAGATCAATCGAGATTCGTCCCTTCGACTACCCGATCGGAGCCGAGGTCATGTGCGGTGACATCCGCACCCTCGATGCACCGTCCCGCCAGCGCATCCGTGCCGCGTGGCTCGATCACCTCGTGCTGCTGATCCGGAATCAGACGCTGACCGCCGACGAGCAGGTCGAGTTCATGCGGAGCTTCGGGGAGGTGGATCTGGCGACGCCCATGTCGGAGCTGCCGGAAGGTGTGCGCGAGCGCCCGAATCCGTACATCTCCATGGTGTCGAACATCAAGACGGACGGACGGCCGATCGGCACGTTGGGAGACGGCGAGGTCGTGTGGCACTCGGACATGTCGTATCACGAGGTGCCCATCTCCGCGAGCATGCTCTACGCGGTCGAGATCCCGCCCGCCGGCGGACGCACGGGGTTCGTGAACATGTACCAGGCGCTGGAAACGCTGTCGCCTACTCTCCAGGAGCGACTGAAGGCGCTTACAATCAAGAACGACGCAACGTACAACAGCGCCGGGCAAATACGGCGCGGCATGACGCCGGTCACCGATGTACGCGTCTCACCTGGCGTGAGCCATCCGGCGATTCGCACGCATCCCGAGACGAACTGCAACGCGCTCTATCTCGGCCGCCGTCCGAACGCGTACGTGAACGGCCTGCCCGTGGCGGAGTCCGAAGCGCTCCTCGACCACCTCTGGGCGCATGCCACGAGCCTTCCCGCATGGTTCCACGAATGGCGCGTGGGCGACATCATCATCTGGGACAATCGGTGCGCGATGCATCGTCGCGAGCCGTTCGATCCTGCGACGCGACGACTTCTGCAGCGCGCGCAATGCAAGGGCACGCGTCCGGTGCTCGATCCGGCCGGCACGACCGGGCATCCCCGCAGTCGACCGTATGCGACCAGGCCAGTGGCCGCGAGTGCATGACATGGGCGCGCTAGGCGACGACGACCTCGCGTTTGCCAGCGCGCTGGCGGCTGCCGGCTTGCACGATCTCGACCCGGCCGACCTGGCGTTCCTGAGGCGCGCGCACGAGCGCTTGCAGCGCCCTTTGCCATTACCCACTGGTTTCGTGGTGACCACACAACCTGCGTGCCTGCCGGCCCTCTTTTCGGAAGATCGCTGATGGAGGGCGCGGAGATCTCGATCAGGCGTGCGGCAACGTTGCTGCGCGACCGACAGGTATCGTCCGTGGAGCTCGTGCACGCGGCGCTATCCGAGATCGAGCGCCTCGACGACCAGCTCAACGCATTCCTGTGCGTTTACCGCGACCACGCGCTCGCAGCCGCCGAGCGCTGCGACCTCGAGATCGATCGTGGCGTCTGGCGTGGTCCGCTGCACGGCATTCCGTACGCGGCCAAGGACCTGATCGATGTTGCAGGAGAACGCACCACCTGCCATTCCCGGATATGCATCGACAACATCGCACGGCGCGATGCGGCGGTGATCACCCGGCTGCGCGAGGCGGGCGCGGTTCTCGTCGGCAAGACCGCGCTGCATGAGTTTGCGACAGGTGGTCCCTCATTCGACCTGCCGTGGCCTCCCGCGCGCAATCCGTGGAACCCCACGATGCATCCGGGTGGATCGTCCAGCGGCTCCGCCGTTGCCGTCGCGGCAGGACTGGTGCCCTTCGCCCTCGGCACCGATACCGCTGGATCCGTGCGCCATCCCGCCTCGGTGTGTGGTGTGGTAGGCATGAAACCCACCTTCGGTGCGATCAGCGTCGAGGGCTGCTTTCCACTGTCCTTTTCGCTCGATCACGTCGGGCCATTGACTCGCGACGCGAGAGACAACGCGCTGGTTCTGGCGTCGCTGCTCGAGCCCGAAGCGGCCCGCCGCATGCAGTGTCGGCCCGAGTGCGCTGAGCCGTTCGCCGATTCCGAGGCCGGACTGTCCGGCCTTCGCGTTGGCTATGTCGACGCGTTTCATCGCGCATCGGATGTGAATACCGACATTGCCGCGGCGACCGATGCCGCGGTTGAACTGCTGCGCTCGCATGGCGCGAAGGTGAAAACGCTCGAACTCTCGCCCCTGCGGGTCTTCACGGAATGTGGGAGGACCATCCTGCAAGCGGAGTCGTTCGCGATCCATGCCGAAACTCTGCGGGAGAGGCACGCCGACTACGGCACGCGTGGACGGCGCCGGCTCATGTCGGGCGCGTTGATCAGCGCCGAGCGCTATGTACGTGCGCAGCAAATCCGGACCCATCTCGTGCGGGAGTTTCTGAGTGCCATGCGCGGGATCGACGTCGCCGTATGTGCTTCGAGCCTGGAACTCCCTTGCGCCATCGACGATGAAGCGGCGATCGAAGCGACGTACGATCGGCAGGCGCGCACCCCATTCAACGTACTGGGCGTTCCGGCGATCTCGGTACCCATTGCATTGTCCAGCAATGGCCTGCCCATCGGGCTGCAGATTGCGGCCAAACCCTATGCCGAATCGCTCGTGTATCGAGCAGCGGTCGGCCTTGAAACCGCGGTCGGGAGGGCATTTCGCCCGTCCGTACGATCATCGGTGCGCACAATGGAATGGACCTCATGATGAATGCTCTACGCATGTTCGCGGTGCTCGGCCTCGCGCTGCTGGCGGCCTGCCCGTCGGCCAGCGCCCAGGACTATCCGAGCCGGCCCATCCGTCTGGTCGTCGGCTACCCGGCCGGGGGCGTGAACGACATCATCGCGCGAGTACTGGGGCAACCGCTGGCGGAGCGGCTCGGCCAACCGGTCGTCATCGACAACCGCCCTGGCGCGAACAGTGTTCTGGGGGCGGAGAATGTGGCCAGGTCCGCACCCGACGGCTATACCCTGTTCAGTACCGGCACGCCGTTCGCGATCAATGCGAGTCTGTATAAGAACTTGCCCTATGACCCGCTCAAGGATTTCGTTCCGGTCGCTCAGGTCGCCTCGGGCACGTTTCTGCTCGTCGTGCATCCGTCGCTGCCGGTGAACTCTCCCAGGGAGCTCATCGACTACGCCCGCGCGCATCCCGGACAGCTCAATTTCTGCTCGTCGGGACCCGGTTCGCCGCCCCATCTGATGGGCGAGTTGTTGAACCAGACCGCGGGCATCAAGATGGTTCACATTCCATACAAGGGCGCCGCACCTTGCGTTGCCGACCTGCTTGGAGGTCAGATTCAGGTGACGTTTGAAGCGATGGCTCCCCTTCTCCCGCACATCAAATCGGGCAAGCTGCGCGCGCTCGCGGTAATGAGCGATCACCGCTCGCCGGTGCTGCCCGACCTGCCCACGATGGCAGAAGCAACCGGCTATCCTGCCCTGAAGGTGGACGCATGGTACGGCGTGCTCGCGCCGAAAGGCACACCTGCCGCCATCGTGGCGAAACTCAATAACGCGCT
>Ga0070741_10021495_pt1 | contig 10029 bp, 8 predicted proteins | sample Coa_R1_4_FD_66440 | JGI IMG/M metagenome (GOLD analysis project Ga0070741, IMG submission 66440) | Surface soil microbial communities from Centralia Pennsylvania, which are recovering from an underground coalmine fire - Coalmine... | ecosystem: Environmental > Terrestrial > Soil > Unclassified ...
CGGGCGCGTTCGCCGAGTACGCGCTCATGGACGCGCGCGAGGCGATCGCGATGCCGAAGAACCTGTCGTGGGAGGAGGCGGCGAGCATCCCGCTCGTTTTCTGCGTGGTGCACGACATGCTCATCAACCAGGGGAAGCTGCAGCCGGGCGAGTGGCTGCTCGTCACCGGCATCTCGGCGGGCGTGGGCGTCGCCGCGCTGCAGACCGCGAAGGCGATCGGCGCAAGAGTGATCGGCACCTCGGGATCGCAGGAGAAGCTCGACCGGCTGAAAGCCCTCGGCCTCGACGTCGGCATCGCGACGCGCAAGCCCGACTTCGCCGAAGCCGTGAAGAAAGCGACCGACGGCAAGGGCGCGAACCTCGTGGTGAACAACGTCGGCGGCTCGGTGTTCGCCGAAACCATCCGCTCGCTCGCGGTTCAAGGCCGCCATGCCACGGTCGGTTACGTGGACCATGTGCTCAAGGCCGAGATCGACCTCGAGGCGCTGCACACGAACCGCCTGACGCTCTTCGGGGTTTCGAACCGGCTGCGGAACGCCGAGCAGCGCGCGGTGACCGTGCGCGGCTTCGTCGCGGACGTGCTGCCGCACATCGCCGCGGGCCGCATCAAGCCGGTGCTCGACAAGGTCTACCCGTTCGCCGAGCTCCCGGCGGCCAAGGCGCGCATGGAATCCAACGCGCAGGTCGGGAAGATCGTCGTGAAGATGGACTAGGCGGGCTCGCCAGCTCCCTGGCGCGGGTGGAAGTGCATGGGCGCCTTCGGCACGAGCACGTCCGGGCACTCCCCGATCTCGGGCTGGGGCGGAACGGCCCACGCGCCGTCGCCGCGCGCCGCGAGCGGCGTCGGCGTGTGCTGGATCTGCTTGTACGCGTGGTAGTTCCACGAGAACGCGATGCCGGTGGAGAAGAGGCTCCTCGTGTTCATGAAAGTCTTCACGCCGCGCTTGAGCGACGAGCCGAGCGACGAGACCTCCTCGTAGGACCGCAGCAGCCCGTCGTACGCCTCCTTCGGCGTCAGGTTCTTCATCTGGAACACCGGCTCGAAGATGTTGTAGTGGCGCCAGTCGTTCGGGTAGTCGGTGAGCAGGAGCCGTCGCTCGGCGACCATCTGGCGGTAGAACTGCGTTCCCGGCAGCGGCGTCTCGAGCGACATCTGCACCGCGTCGATCTCGGTCTCGAGCGCGAAGTCGACGGTGCGCCTGAACACGTCCTTGTCGTGGCTGTCGGCGCCGAAGATGAAGCAGCCGATGATGGCGATGCCGTGGTCGTGGATCTTCTTGATCGCGTCCTTGAAGTTGCGCAGCGCCGGGCGCAGGTTCACCGGCTTGTGCATCGAGCCGAGCGTCTCGGCGTCGAGCGACTCGAAGCCGATCAGCAGGCCCTTGCAGCCGCCGCGCTGGGCGGCCTTCATCAGGTCGTCGTGCTCGACGATGTTGAGGCAGGTCTGGCTGCCCCACTCCTTGCCGCTGCCGGCGAGCCGGTCGAACAGCTCCTTCGCGCGCCGGGCGTACTTCATTCCCGCGCCGACGATGTTGTCGTCGACGATGAAGAAGCGCTTCGAGCGCAGCGCGTTGATCTCGTTCATCACGCTGTCGTGGCTGCGCAGGCGGTACTTCGCCCCGTTGAAGGCGGTGACCGAGCAGAAGTTGCAGTTGATCGGGCAGCCGCGGCCCGTCTGCACGGTCTCGACGAAGTACTTGTCGGCGAGCAGCTCGCGCTTCGGCGTCGGCAGGTTCTCGATGTCGGGCTGCTCGCTGATGCGGTAGACCTTCTGCAGCTTGCCCGCCGCGAAGTCCTCGAGCAGCTGCGGCCACAGGTTCTCGGCCTCGCCGACGCAGACCGCGTCGACGTACCTCAAAGCCTCGTCGGTCCGGTAGGAGGCGTGGATCCCGCCCATGACGACGGGGATGCCGCGCTTCCTGAACTCGCCCGCGATCTCGTAGGCGCGCGGCGCGAGCGGCGTCATGCACGTGATGCCGACCAGGTCGGCGCTCGTGTCGAAGTCGAGGTCCTCGACGAATTCGTCGACGATCCGGACCTCGTAGTCCTCCGGCGTGTAGCGCGCGATCATCGCCAGGCTGAGCGGCGGGATCGCGAGCACCTTGATGTTCGAGTGCAGCGTCCCCCGGTGCGCCGGGTTGACGAGCAGTATTTTCTTCATGAGGGTCTCCCTGTACCGCCTAAGATACAGGGAGACCGCCTTGCCGTCACGGTTCGATCACTGTTCCTTCGGGATCCCCGCGTCGCGGATCACCTTGCCCCAGGTGTCGTACTCGCTTTTGATGTGCTTTGCCAGCTCCTCGGGGGTCGACGGGGTCGGCTCCTCGCCTTGCTTCAGGATGGCGGCGTGGGTCGCCGGGTCCTTCAGCGTCGCGACGATGTCGTGGTTCAGGCGGGCGATGATGTTCTTCGGGACCCTGGCCGGCGCCACGTAGGCGTACCAGTTGGTGGCCTGGTAGCCGGGGTAGCCCTGCTCGGCGATGGTCGGGACGTTGGGCAGCGCGGCGGAGCGCTTCGAGCCGGTCGTCCCGAGCGCGACCAGCCGTCCCTGCTGCACCTGCGGCGTCGCGGTCGCGGCCGAGGCGAACACCGACGGGATCTGGCCGCCGAGCAGGTCGCTCATCGCCGGGCCGCCGCCCTTGTAGGGCACGTGCACGAGGCTGGCGTGCGCCGTCAGCCGGAACAGCTCGCCCGCCAGGTGCCCGGCGCTGCCGACGCCCGAGGTGCCGTAGGCGACCCCGCCCGGCCGGCTGTTCGCGAGCTTCACGTAGTCGGCGAGCGTCTTCGCCGGCAGCACCGACGGGTTGACGACCAGGACATTGCCGGACTCGGTCGCCATCGAGACGGGCGCCAGGTCCCTGAGCGGGCTGTACGGGAGCCTGGAGTTCAGGTGCGGCGCGACGGCGAGCGCGGCGATGGTCGCGAGCAGGATCGTGTATCCGTCGGGCTGGGCCTTGGCGACGATATCGGCCGCGATCGTCCCGCCCGCGCCCGCGCGGTTGTCGATGACGACCGGCTGGCCGAGGAGCTCCGAGAGCTTCCTCTGCATGGCGCGGGCGACGGTGTCGGTGCCGCCGCCCGGGGCGAAGCCGACGATGATCGTGACCGGGCGGGCGGGATACGCCTGGGCCGAGGCGTTGCCGGAGACCCATGGGGCCGCACACGAGAATGCGGCGGCTAGCGCGATGATCCTCATGCTCTTTCTCCTCTTCATTTGCCTTGAAACACGGGTTTGCGTTTCTCCATGAAGGCTCTGCGGCCCTCGACGTAGTCCTGGCTGTCGAAGCACGCCTGCACCCAGCCCGCGCACGCCGCGGCGTCGAAAGCGGGGCTCGACTTCAGCAGCTCGCGCACGATGCGCTTGCTCGCCCGGATCGTGAGCGGCGCGTTCTCGGAGATCATGGCGCAGTACTCGAGAACGAGCGGCTCGAGCTCGGCGGCGGGCACCACGCGTTGCACGAAACCCATCGTCTTCGCCTCGTCCGCGCCGAACTGGCGCGCCGTGATCAGCATCTCGCGCGCGTACGCGGGTCCGACGGTGTCGAGCAGGTTCTTGAGCGCATTGCCGCCGTAGCCCAGGCCGAGCTTCGCCGCGGGGACGCCGAAGCGCGCGTCGTCGGCGGCGAGGCGCAGGTCGCAGCACAGCGCGACGTTGACGCCGCCGCCGAGGCAGTAGCCCCGGATCATCGCGAGCGTCACCTTGTCGCAGACCTGGAACCGCTCGCACGCGAGGTTCGAGATCTCGTTGTAGCGACGGACGCCCTCGGCGGTCGAGCGATCCTTCTCGTACTGCGAGATGTCGGCGCCCGAGACGAACGCCTTGTCGCCCGCGCCGGTGAGGACGATGACGCGGATCCCCGGGTCCGCCTCGAAGCGGTCGAGCGCCTTCGGGATGCCTTCCCACATGTCGATCGAGACCGCGTTGCGGCGCGCCGGGTTGTTGAATGTCAGCCAGCCGATCGGCCCCTGCGTCTCGACGACGAGGCGCTCGGTGAGCGTGCCGGCGGGGAACGCGGGCCGACGGGGAATCGCTTGCAGCTCTTGTAGGTTCATGGGCGGCCCGAGCCTACCACGGCCGCACGCCGAAGGCCCACGGGTGCACGAGCAGGATCAGGACGAAGAGCGCGAGGCCGGCGAGCAGCCGGCCCCAGCCGATCTCCGCGGCCCGCAGGTCGTTGCGCCCGCGCAGGATCGCGCCGAACGGGACGTTGGAAGTCACGTCGGCGAAGCGCGTCCACTCGACGCCGAGCGTGCGCCGCTTGCGCGCGTCGATCAGCGCGGTGCCCGAGAACGCGAGCAGCGCGAACGCGCCGAAGAAGATCGTCGAGGCGGCGTCGCCGCGCGCCGCGATGTGCACGAGCGCCCACAGCCCGATCGCCCAGAGCGCCGGATGACGGGTGACGCGCAGGATCCCGGCGGGGTCGTCGGTCGAGCGCAGCGCAGCCTCCTGGCCGACCGCGGTCGGGTTGCGCACGGTGACGCCGCACACGAGGAGGATGAGCGCGAGCGGCATGACGAGCAGAGCCCATGCCTTGAACTCCTCGCCCGACCACAGCTGCACGTACGGCGCGCGCCGGAACGCCCAGATCATCCAGCCCAGCGCGGCGAACGTGACGGCGACGTAGAGCGCGAGGTAGGCGCGCTCGCCGAGCGAGCGGACGAGCGCCCCGCGCAGCGGCGTGCTTGCGACGTAGTGCGTAGCGAGAAACACGAACGCGGCGAGCGCGAGCAGTTCGATGGATCCCATGGCCTCCCCCTCGGTGCGCGCCCATGCTGCCACGGCGCGCGAAAAATTTCACGGCCCGACCGCCGTTACAACTCTTACATGTCGCGGCGTCGCCCGGCGCCGGCGATGCGCGTTATTGTGCGCACGGGGCTTCCCCGCATCGTAACAAGGAGAAACCATGAAAGCCGCCACGACCCTCGCCGCCGCCGCGATCGCCGGTCTGTTCTCGGTCGCCGCCCCGGCCCAGACCACCGGCAGCGAAGTGCAGCGCGACGTCAACCAGCAGCAGCGCATCGAGCAGGGCCTGAAGAACGGCTCGCTCACGACGCGCGAGGCCTCGCAGCTCGAGCGCGGCGAGTCGCGCATCGACAAGATGGAGTCGAACGCCGAGAAGGACGGCAAGCTCAGTCCCGCCGAGAAGGCGCGCATCCGGCGCGCGCAGAACCAGGAGAGCCGCCGCATCAACCGGCTCGAGAGCAACAACCGGACGGGCAACCCGAGCTCGGCGTCCTCGCAGCGGATGCAGGCGGACGTGCAGCGCAACGTCAACCAGGAGCGCCGCGTCGAGCAGGGCGTGCGCTCGGGCCAGCTCACCAACCGCGAGGTCGGCAAGCTGGAAGGCGGCCAGGCGCGCACCGACCGGCGCGAGGCGCGCGCGGGCGCCGACGGGCACGTGAGCGCGCGCGAGCAGCAGCGCGTGCAGAAGGGCGAGAACCGCCAGAGCCGCCGCATCGCCAAGCAGAAGCACGACGCGCAGACGCGGCAGTAACCACCAAGAAGCAGGAAGACAAAAAACCCGCCGTTCGGCGGGTTTTTTGTCGCCGGGAGGCTACGCCTTGGCCAGCAGCGCCGCCTTCACCCGCTCGGGCGTGAGCGGCGCGCGCCGGATGCGCACGCCGGTCGCGTCGTAGAACGCGTTCGCGACCGCCGCCGGCATCACCCGGATGGTCGGCTCGCCGGCTCCCGTCGGCATGACCTCCGGGTGGTTGATCAGGACGACGTCGACCGTCTCGGGAGCGTCGCGGATCTCGAGCACCGGGTAGCTCATCCAGTCGACGCTCGTGACCTTGTCGCGGTCGAACCTGACCTCCTCGAACAGCGCGCGCGACAGCCCGTGGCCGACGTTGCCTTCGATGGTGTAACGCAGCCCGGTCGGATTGATGACCAGGCCGCAGTCGTGCGCCACCGTGACGCGCCTCGCCCAGATGCGGCCGGTCTTGCGCTCGACCTCGATGCTGGCGACGACCGCGACGATCGTGCCGCCGCGCGTCGCGTACGCGATGCCCTGGCCGCGCATCACCTCGCCCTTGCGGCGCGCGCGCGGGCCCGGGCGCGGCTTCCATCCCGCCTTCTCGGCCGCGGCCTTGATGACGGCGGCGTCGCGCGGCGCGGTGACGTGCTTGAGCCGGAACTCCACGGGATCCATCCTCGCCGCGACCGCGAGCTCGTCGATGAACTGCTCGGCGGCGAAGTGGATGTCGGGTCCGACCGGGTCGCGCAGGTGCGACGTCCGCAGCGGCGAGCAGCGATCGAGCAGCGGTGCGATGACCTCCCAGGCGTACTGCTTGTTCTCGAAGCCGTACGAGTCCGAGGGGTTGCCGTAACCGATCCCCGGCTTCGGCGCCACGCCGATCTCCATGCCGGCGAGGCTGTCCTGCGGATTCGCCTCGTTGGTCGCGATGTTGACGCGCGAGAACGCCTTGCTCGTGAATTCGTAGCCCAGCACGTTGCCCGACGAGTCGAGCGCGGCGCGCGCGCGATGCACCGAAGCCGGCCCCTTCGGGTCCCAGGCGATGCCGTCGCGGCGCATGCCCTGCACGCGCACCGGCTTGCCGGTGAGCTTCGACAGCAGCGCGGCGTCGAGCGCCGCGTCGCCCGCGTCGTTGCGTCCGTACGAGCCGGGACCGCGCACCCAGATGACGCGGACCTTCTCCGGAGCCACGCCGACGATCCTGGCGACGCCTTGCTGCGTGAAATGCGGCTTCTGCGTGCCCGACCAGACCGTGACGCCGTCGTCGCGCACGTCGGCCACGGCGCAGCCGGGCCCCATGCTGGCGTGCGACTGGAACGGCCACTCGTATTCCGCCTCGACCACGCGCGCGGCGCGCTTGAACGCCGCGTCGACGTCGCCCTTCTTGACCGGCTCCTCGCGCTTGACCACGGGCGCGCGCCGGATGTGCTCGTGCAGGTCGGCCATCGCCGGGAACGGATCGGGGTGCGTCTCGGTCCAGTTCACCTTGAGCGCGCGCGAGGCCTTCACCGCGTCCCACTCGCGCTCGGCGACGACGGCGACGAAGTTCTTCTCCTGGACCAGGCGCGCGCCCTTCACCGCCGCGATGGACGCCTCGTCGACCGAGCCGACCGCGCATCCGGCGCGCTCGGGACGCACGACGCGCGCGTGCAGCATTCCCGGGATCGAGACGTCGGTGACGTAGGGCTCGGTGCGATACACCTTCGACACGAGGTCGCGGCGCACCGGGGACTTGCCGACGACGCGGTACTCGGAGGGCGACTTGACCTTCGCCGGCACCTCGATGTCCATCGGGTTGCCGATCTTCTTGTTCCACTCGACCGTGTGGTTGAAGTAGCGGCCGCCGATCAGCTCGGCGTAGGTCGATTTCTTCGACGGGTCCGAGACCGCCGTCACCACGCCGTCGTCCACGCGCAGGGACGCCGGGGGCACGCCGAGCTTCGACGACGCCGCGCCGACCAGGACGCGGCGCGCCTCGGCGGCGGCCTTGCGCAAGGGCTTGGCGCCTTCGAAGACGCCGGTCGAGCCCGAGGCGCCGCCCTGGTTGCAGGTGAGCGCCGTGTCGCCCATCAGGACGTCGACCTTGTCGACGTTCACGTCGAGCTCCTCGGCGACGATCTGCGCGATCGCGATGTCGAGCGACTGGCCCATGTCCATCTTGCCGAAGAAGGCGGTGACGCGGCCGTCGGCGCCGACGGCGATCCAGGAGTCGAGCTCGGTCGGCACGACCGCGGGCTTGGTCGCCCCGAAGGCCGCGCCCGCGGGCGCGTCGGCTTGCGCCAGGGCCTCGGCGACGAAGCCGGGGAGCGACGCGCTGACGATCAGCGCGCCCGAGGCCTTGAGGAATTCGCGGCGGGAAATCGCATTCATGGGTGCGTTCATGGTTCCCTCCTCAGGCCATCTGCTTCTGCGCGCGCTTGACGGCGCGCAGGATCGACACGTGCGTGCCGCAGCGGCACTTCAGGCCCGCGAGCGCGTCGCGGATCTGGGCGTCGCTCGCCTTCGGGTTCTTCTTGAGGTACGCGGCCGCGGTCATGATCCAGCCGTTGATGCAGTAGCCGCACTGCGGCACCTGCTCTTCGACGTACGCGGCCTGCAGCGGGTGCGGCTTCTCGGGCGTGCCGAGGCCCTTCAGCGTCGTGACCTTCTTGCCGGCGACGGCCGAGACCGGCATCACGCACGAGCGGATCGCCTCGCCGTTCAGGTGCACGGTGCACGCGCCGCACTGCGCGAGGCCGCAGCCGAAATGCGGGTTGGTCATGCCGAGATCGCCGCGCAGCGCGTACAGGAGCGGCATGTCGGGATCGGCGTCGACGGAGACCGGCTTGCCGTCGACGTTGAACTTGAACGTGGCCATGGGTTCCTCCTTTGATCCGGGATCAGTTTATTCCCCGCCGCGCGGGAGTTGCAATCGCGGCCCGGTGATACGATAGGCGCCGTCGCGAGGAGGAGCATGAAGCCGGAGAAGCCCGGTCCGCAGGAGCGCGTCGATTGCGAGCGCTACCGCCTGCGGCGGTTCGTGGAAGCGCTGCAGCAATCGGGCGAGGCACGCGTCGTGCGCGGGGCGGCGGACCTCGCCGACGTCGCGCCGGCGCTCGAAGGCAGCGATGGCGCGGTGCTGTTCGAGCGCGTCGGGCCGGAAGGGGCGCAGCTCGTCGGCAACGTGATGGGGAGCCGCGCCCGGCTCGCGCGCGCCTTCGGCGTCGCGCCCGAGGGCCTGCTCGCCGAGGTGCTGCGCCGCGCGAGGCTCGCCCCGGAGGTGATCGAGGTGCCGCGCGAGCAGGCGCCGGTCCAGGAGGTCGTCTGGACGGGCGCCGACGCCGACCTGACGAAGCTCCCCGCGAACCTGCAGCACGGGATGGACGGCGCCCCGTACATCTCGGCCGCGATCGATTACGTCGTCGATCCGGCGAGCGGCTGGACCAACGTCGGCGTGCGCCGCCTGATGCTGCGCGGCCGGTCCGAAGCCGGCGTCGACCTGAACGCGCCGTCGGACCTGCGCGCGATCTACGAGGCGGCGGCGAAGCGGGGCGAAGCGCTGCCCGTCGCCTTCGTCGTCGGCGCGCACCCGGTCGACTACGTCGCGGCGACGCTCAGGCTCCCCGTCGACGAGCTCGGCCTGGTCGCGAGCCTGCGCGCCGCGCCGCTCCCCGTGGTGAAGTGCGTCACCTGCGACATCCGCGTGCCGGCCGACGCCGAGTGGGTCCTCGAGGGCACGCTCGACGCCCGCGGCCACGTCGAGCCCGAAGGCCCCTACGGCGAGTTCCTCGGCTACTACGGCGCGGTGAAGATGAACCCGGTGTTCCACCTGACCGCGGTCACGCGAAGGCAGGACGCGCTGTTCCAGACCGCGACCATCGGCGGGCGGCTGCTCGGCCGCACCGACACCGCGCAGCTGAACGGATTGCGCACCGAGGTGATGGTGTGGCGCGCGCTCGAGACCGCCGTGCGCGAGCCGCTCGCCGTGCACGCGACGCCGTCCTCGGGCGGCATGTTCAACCTGCGCGTGGCGATTCGCAGCCGCGTGCCCGGCGAGGCGAGGAACGCGATCGCCGCCGCGTTCGGCTCGCTCGCGAACGTCAAGCACGTGTTCGTCGTCGACCCGGACATCGACGTGTTCTCCGACGCGCAGGTGGACTGGGCGCTCGCGACGCGCTTCCAGGCCGACCGCGACCTCGTCGTGCAGGCCGGGTTCCGCGCGCTGCCGCTCGACCCGTCGCTCGCGGGCGCGCGCACCGGCGCGAAGGCGGGCTTCGACTGCACGCTGCCGTTCGGCCAGGCGCAGTCGATCGAGCACCGCATCCCCGAGCCGCCGCGCTTCGAGGGCAAGCGTTACGCCACGGTCGAGGCCGCGCTCGCCGACGGCGCGAAGCGCTTCGAGCAGCTGATGGCCGCGACCGGCAGCCGCGACGGGCGCGAGATCGTGCTCGCCCTCGAAGCGCTGCGCTCGGGCGGCCGGCTCGCCCGCGACGCCGAAGGGCGGTACGGGCTCAAGTGACGCGCTACGTCGGCCGCTCCGTCCCGCGCGTCGAGGATCAGCGCTTTCTCACCG